>Ga0181600_10000841_pt1 | contig 23621 bp, 21 predicted proteins | sample 041ome_2_FD_132982 | JGI IMG/M metagenome (GOLD analysis project Ga0181600, IMG submission 132982) | Coastal salt marsh microbial communities from the Groves Creek Marsh, Skidaway Island, Georgia - 041406US metaG (megahit assembly) | ecosystem: Environmental > Aquatic > Marine > Intertidal zone... | reverse complement strand
GACATCGTTGAAACCCCGTTTGATCAGGTTGATCATTTTGGTGGCCAAGTTGACTATTTTTCCGACTGCATTATTTCCAAAATAGAACCAGAATCTAATGGCCAAGAAGGCTTGTTGGACATGGAAATCATGATTGCTGTTGAACGGGCAGCAGCGACAGGCAAATCCGTTGCATTAAACCTAGAAAGGCGCGACAGGCGCCCCCACTTGGAAAATGCACGGGCGATTCCAATTACGCAAAAACGGCTTGTTCTGTGATCTGGCGAGAGCTTTGATCATGAATGTTCAATCAAACCGACCACCCAGCATTCGATTGATAGGCGTATAATCATCCTCAAAGAGGACTGCGCCATCAATCATAGCCAGCTGCTGGGTAAAAAGAGGATCGAACGCAGAAAACTGCATCAAATCCGGTGAATTAAAGGTGATTGTGTCAAAATCAAGCGGCTGCGCACCGGCCACAACGATGAATACTAGACGCTCTCCTGGTTCGGGACGTTTTGCTTGTGTCCATATCTCGACATTTGGAAAAACAGCGGCCAATGTTTTAGCGACAGAACCAATGACCAGCATGCTATCGCTATAATCAATGACATTCATCAAATAATGACCATTCGGGCTCAACTTGCTTTGAACCAGTTCGAAAAATTCACGTGTGATCAAATGCTCGGGTACTGCGATGTCCGTGAATGCATCGCCGATAATGACGTCATAGGTCCGCGCGGTCACCCCTAGGTATCGGCGCGCGTCTTGGTGAACGATGTGATCTTGACTAGGATCATACCAAAAATGATCTTGGGCAGCTTTTGTCACGCTTGGGTCAATTTCAGCAATGGTGACTTGGGCCTTTGGAAACAAACTCTGCCACTTGCGTGGAATGGAATAGGTTCCACCACCGATGAAAAATGCTGAAAAAGCACTATCAGAAACCAGCTTTAACGCAATATGATCCAGCGCGGCGGCATGGTCTGTGTACATCGTCATTGAATCATTTTGTGCCGCTATACCGTGAACAAGGTGATCCAGAACCATCCCACGACGGCCATCCGAAATATCTACCACGCGTATGCAAAAATAATCTGTCTCGTCCGTACAGACAGCAGGCATCGCCTGAAGTCCACCAGCCAGCAGTATGGTCGCCACACCACCCCCTATCACCGCCAAAGTCGATTTGGTCCGCCATCCGTAGGCAATCACCCAAAACATAACCGCAAGAACGGAATACACGCATACGATCAACGCCAATGTCAGGGATGATCCCAGCCAAGCTATGAATATAAAACCGGACGCCAAGGTGCCAACAATTGCCCCAATGGCACCAGCCGCATACATTATTCCCAATCTGTGCGCTGCTTTTTCTGGATTGATATCCATAATAATCTGGGTCAGCACAGGCGCAGGTATCCCGGCACACAACGACGGCACAAAAAATGCGGCCATGCTTAAAACCAAAATGGCACCGACCTGACCATCAAAAGTGGCAAGCGCATAACCTGAAACCGCGCGCAATATCCAAATAATAAGCGCACTCGAAAGCGCGGCGCCCAGCATCCAAATGGCCGTTTCCGCCAGAGCGCGCTGGGACGATTTGGCCGCGACATGCCCCCCTATCCAGTGACCCAATGAAAATCCTGCCAACACGACCGCTATTATAGACGTCCAAGTGTAGAGGGACATTCCAACATAGGGTGCGATCACCCTGCCTGCGACCACTTCAACAACCATAGAAGTAGCGGAGACCAAAACCTGCGCTGTGATCAAAATAACGCTTAGATGGGACAATTTTTTCATGTGTTCCATATGCAATCCTTCGTTTCCAAGCATCAAAAGCATTTGGCATTTTCGTCCCGCAAACAAGATAGCTAATTTTTTGCCATCGGTACGATAAAGCCGTATTTTTCAAAGATCTCAAGCGCGGTGCGAGATATCACAAAGTTATAAAACTCCTGTGATATCTTATTTTTAGTCAATTGGATAAGAGGATAAACTATGCGGTCATGGCTTTCATTTGGAAATCTATACACCACGCGGACGCGATCGTCTAACAAGGCGTCCGTTGCGTAAACAACCCCGAACTTTGCTTCGCCCAAGGCGACAAATTGCAATGCTGTGCGCACATTATCAGCCTGAACAACATAAGGTTCGACGGTTGGCCACATGCCTAAAAATGTCAATGACGCCTTTCCATAAATTCCTGCAGGCACTGATGATAACATGGCCATCGCAATGGTGTCAGGAAAATTCATGTTCTCGGTCAATTTGGCGATATCATCAAAAGGTAAAATGTCGATATCGCTAGTGACCAGAACCAGGCTATTTTCTGCAATGTCCTTTCGCGCGATAATCGTTGCTGGAACCTGCTTTTCAATGTAATCTGCCCATGCAACATTTGCAGATAGAAACAAATCAGCGGGCGCGCCGTTTTCAATTTGTCGCGCCAATGTTGATGACCCTGCGGTAACAACCGTCACCGTGTTTTGCGTCGCAATCTCAAATTCTTTGGCAATATCTTTAATAACGGTGCCAATGCTGGAAGCCGCAAAAATCGTGATCGTATCCGATACGGCTGAAACAGGGCACAGTATGCAAAAAAGGGCAAATAAATACCTATTTATTAACATCGATTTGCGTCTCACATGACACCCCATAAACACTTTGATGTACTATCAATCTATATTTGAGGAATGTAAATTACATGCGTTTGAAACAGGCTCGAATTAAAAATTGAACCACTTGGAATACCCATGTATACCGCTAACATTACAGTCATTTTTTCGGGGGACCCTATGGCGAAATCACAGATCGGTCTGATTGGCTTGGGCACAATGGGCGCAGCGCTGGCATCAAACATCGCTGAAAAAGGATTTCCAATCGCAGTTTGGAACCGCACAACCCAGGTGACGCGTGATTTTCACGCCAATGCGGCCGAACTGGCCGGTATGATTACCCCAACCGAAAGTCTAGCTGATTTTGTTGACGCAATCCAAGTTCCCCGCGCAATAATCTTGATGGTGCCAGCGGGACAACCCGTCGACGATCAAATCGCGGCTTTGCGTCCGCTATTGGGTGACGACGACCTAATCATTGATGCAGGAAACGCAAATTTTCACGACACAAATCGCCGCGCTGCAGAAGCGGGTGATTTGCCATTTATGGGCATTGGTGTGTCAGGCGGCGAAGAAGGCGCACGCCACGGTCCCGCAATCATGGGCGGTGGGAAACGCGCCTATTGGGATCGTGTTGCGCCTGTACTTGAAGCGATATCAGCAAAACACAATGGCGAACCCTGCGCGGCATGGATGGGTGACGAGGGTGCCGGCCATTTTGTAAAAGCAGTACATAACGGGATCGAATATGCGGACATGCAAATGATCGCTGAGATCTATCAAATCATGCGCGATGGCATGGGCCAAAGCAGCGCAGATATCGCATCAGTCTTTGATCGCTGGAACGAAGGCACGTTGCAATCTTATCTAATCGAAATATCGGGGAAAGTTGCAGGATCAATTGATGCTGAAACGGGTCAACCCCTTTTGGACATTATCGTTGATGCCGCTGGTCAAAAAGGCACTGGCCGTTGGACCGTGATCGAAGCACAACAACTGGCGGCGCCTATTCCCTGTATCGAAGCAGCTGTCGTAGCGCGCAATCTTTCGTCGCGCCGCGATGAACGTACAATCGGTCAAGATCTGTTTGGCGCGGCCCCCGTCCCGATGGGATCGGACGCACCAAGCGACAGCGATTTAGAAAAGGCGCTGATCTGTGGCAAGATCCTTTGTTACGCACAAGGTTTCACAATGATCGCCGCTGCATCCCGTGAATTTGGCTGGGATCTTGATTTGCCGACAATTGCGCGCACATGGCGTCAGGGATGTATCATTCGGTCACGCATGTTAGATGACATGGCGACGGCGCTGGCGGAATCTGATGATCGCAATCTCATGTTTGCACCGTTTTTTGCCGAGCTTATCAAAGGCAGCCACACAGCCCTACGTCAAGTCGTTGCAAAGGCAACATTACACGGCATTGCAATGCCCGCATTAGCGTCAGGGCTAGCTTATTTTGATGCCATGCGCACTGCACGCGGGTCGGCAGATATGATTCAGGGCCAACGGGATTATTTTGGCCTACACGGTTTTGAACGCTTTGATGGACGTAAAGGCCAACATGGCCCATGGGCTAATCATTAACAAATTCTATGGGGATCAAATGTCACGATTTGTGTTAGCTATCGATCAAGGAACCACATCGACCAGAGCAATTTTGTTTGACAAAAACATGGGCATTCACGCGATGTCACAGCGTGAATTTACACAACATTTCCCCAGTTCAGGATGGGTCGAACACGACCCTATGGACCTGTGGAATACCACATTGGACACCTGTCGTGATGTCATGCACACGGCGGCCGTGACGGCCAGCGATATCGTGTCGATCGGTATCACAAACCAACGTGAAACAACGCTTGTGTGGGATCGCAAGACCGGCAAACCCATTCACAACGCAATCGTCTGGCAAGATCGCAGGACATCTTTGATCTGTCAAAGTCTAAAAGACGTAGGCCATGAAACATTAGTGACCGATCAAACAGGGCTTTTGTTAGATCCCTACTTCAGCGGAACCAAGGTCAAATGGATCCTTGAAAATGTTGACGGCGCAAAAGACCGCGCCCTTGCCGGCGATCTGGCGTTTGGAACTGTCGACAGCTGGCTCATCTGGAACCTGACCGGTGGAAAACGTCATGTTACCGACGCCACAAATGCGGCTCGGACAATGTTGTACGACATTCGCCACGGCGAGTGGAGCAGTGACATCTGTAACATTCTAAACATTCCCACCAATATGCTGCCTGATGTGTTGAATTGTGCAGACGACTTTGGTTCCACCGACCTATTCGGCGCAAATATTCCAATTCTTGGGGTGGCGGGTGACCAACAGGCAGCAACTATTGGACAGGCCTGTTTTGAACCTGGGATGATGAAATCGACCTATGGCACAGGCTGTTTTGCACTCCTGAACACGGGCGATACAATGGTCACATCACAAAACCGCATGTTGACCACCATCGCTTATCGATTAAATGGCAAAACCACTTACGCACTAGAGGGATCAATTTTCATCGCAGGTGCCGTTGTTCAATGGTTGCGCGACGGATTGAAAATCGTTTCGAATGCGGGTGAAACGGGCAGTCTTGCAGTTCAATCTGATCCCAACCAAAATGTCGTGATTGTCCCCGCCTTTACCGGTTTGGGCGCCCCTTATTGGAATGCGGATTGTCGTGGTGCAATTTTTGGCGTGACCCGCGGGACAACATCAGCTGAATTATCGCGCGCGGCGTTAGAAAGTGTTGGGTATCAAACCCGTGATCTTCTTGAGGCGATGCAATCAGACGGGGGATCATCTGGCAAAACAACCCTACGTGTTGATGGCGGGATGACCGCGTCAAATTGGGCAATGCAGTTTTTATCAGACATCATTAACGCGCCAGTCGATCGCCCAAAGGTTTTGGAGACTACGGCAATCGGCGCAGCATGGTTGGCAGGCCAAGCAACAGGATTTTATCCAGAGCAAGCCGAATTTGCCGCCGCATGGGATCTGGATCAAACCTTTGCGCCCAAAATGAGCGATGAAACCCGCCAAAGCAAATATGGTGATTGGAAACGCGCCGTAAACGCAACACTTGCTTATTAAAGAACGTCTGTCTGATACAACGTCACCTTTATTCCACCATGTGAAATAGGTGGCGTTGTCGGCAAAAAGGACAAACCAGTTGCCTTTGCAAGTCCAGCATCGTTGGTGACCAACCCCAAACGCCATCCCCTAAAGTTCTGGCGCAGTGCCTGACCCATGGCCCCATAAATTGAAAACAATAACTTTCGTTCGCCAATTCTGCCACCATAGGGCGGATTAATCATAATGAGCCCCTTTGGACCATTTGGCGCTTTTGCATCACTAATCGCGGCTTGTTCAAATTTTGTTATGGAGGACACACCCGCGCGTGCAGCATTTGCATGTGACATGCGGATTGCACCCATATCCCGATCAGATCCATAAAAATGAAGAGGTATTGCCGCAACAGAGCCTGTTTTTTTCATGTTCGACCATGCATCCGCATCAAAGCTAGCCAGCTTTTCAAATGCAAAGGCTCGGCTGCGACCGGGGTTCAAGCCCATGGCCCACTCCGCCGCCTCAATAACAAACGTCCCTGACCCACACATTGGATCGTAAACAGGAAACGTTCCATCATATCCGCACTGACGCAGAAACAAAGCCGCAAGCGTTTCACGCATCGGCGCTTTGTTCACCGCTTCTTTATGTCCACGTTTATGGAGGGATTCACCTGACGTATCCAAAGAAATTGAAACCAAATCATCGAAAATACGCACTTTGACGACAATTTCCGCATCTTTGGTAATTTGTGCGCCGATCGTTTCTTTGATCGCTGTTTCAATACGTTGCTGCGCGGCACCCGCATGGTAAATCTTTGATTTACGACTTGTAACGTCTACCCGAACTGGGACATCAGCGCGCAAAACCGATGCCCAATCTACTTTGCGCGATCGCTTATCTAACTGTGCCAAATGCATCGCACGAAATGATGCAAATCGGGCTAAGACACGTGTCGCACCACGCAAAACCAAATTTGCACGCCAAACGTCAGGCCAACTGCCTTCAAAGGTAACCCCACCATCAACAACCTGCGCACCAGAAAAACCCTTTTCTATTGCCTCTTGGCACAATAGGGGTTCCATGGAAGGTGTGGCGACTAAGAAAATCTCAAATCTGTTCATGACCCCACATAGCGCTTATCATTGACGGCTGCGATAGAAAAATAGCACATTTATCTGTCCAACAAATACTCTGGCATAGATTAGCTGACCGCCAAGCGGGGCGGTGCCCTTACGCGAACTTGATCGAAACCGAACCAAATTCACCAAAATCTGCTTGGATATTTGTGCCACCAGGACATTCCACAGGACGAATAAAAGATCCTGATAACACGATATCGCCCGCGCGAATGCCTTGGCCGTATTTTGCCAAGCGTTGTACCAACCAAACCATACTTTGAACTGGATCGTTCAAGACGCCCGCGCCTAATCCTGTCTCTTCAACTTCTTCATTGCGCGATACAATCGCACCAACCCAACGCAAATCATGGTCCGTGATGCGGTGCCGTTCAATACCCAACACGACACCTGCATTTGCCGCGTTATCTGAAATTGTGTCGACAATAATACGCGCACTGCCCGTCACAGGATCCTTGCGCATGATGCGCGTATCCAAAATCTCTAAACTTGGGGCGACATAATCCGTAGCTGCAATAATATCTGCCCCCGTAACATTTGCTCCCGATACGCCGAATTTCATGACAAAGGCGATCTCTGCCTCAACTCTAGGCTGAATAAATCGTCCCTTGGGAACCGTTGCGCCATGTTCAAAAACCATCTTATCAAAGAGCACCCCACTGTCAGGGATATCAATGTTTAGCGCAGCCTGCATCGCCTTAGAGGTCAGACCGATCTTCCAGCCAATAATGTTTTCACCTGCGGCCAATTTTTGTTGCACAAAGGCATCTTGGATCGCATAGGCATCGTCCATATCCATACCGTCAAAACGCTGCGACAAAAGACCTATTTGCACACCCGTTTTTTCGGCTGTGTACAGGTCAGCTGCAGCGGAGTTTAATTGATCCGGTGTTAGCATTCGTCGACAACTCCGTTCACCAAGCGTCCAATTCCTTCTGCCTCAACCACTATTTCGTCACCTGGTACCAAGAATCGCGGTGGGGTGAATCGCGCACCCGCACCAGTGGGCGTACCAGTTATTATGATGTCACCAGGAACCAAAGTCGTAAACGTCGAGATATATTCAATCTGCCGCTTGATCGGAAACAACATACGACTTGTGCGATCGTCTTGACGTAATTCGCCGTTTACGCGTGTCGTGAGACGGATGTCGTCCAATTGCGATGGATGTGTAAATGGAATCATCCATGGGCCAATAGATCCCGAATTGTCCCAGTTTTTACCTTGGGTCACATTAAATTTCGCATGGCGCACCCAATCACGGATTGTGCCTTCGTTCGCCAAGCTAATGGCAGCAATGTGTGTATATGCATCATCTTGGGAAATGCGGCGCCCCCCCTTACCAATGATCACTACGATTTCGCCTTCATAGTCCAACTGAGGCGACTCGGGCGGACGGACCAAGGGCTGACCATTGCCAGTAAAAGATCTGGGGAACCGCGGAAACAATGACATGTTGGGCGGGGCTTCTTGCCCATCTTTGTATTCCGCATTGCGATCAGGGAAATTCACACCAACACAGATGATTTTTTCTGGATTGGGCACAGGAATATCAAAAACAAAGCTGCCGTTTGGATGTGTCACGTCTCGGCCAATCGAGGCTTTTGATAAATCTTTCAACCCTCCTGCGGCAACGACATCACGCATCGTGCGACAGTCCGGAAAATCTGCGTCCAACGCGATACACCCATCTTGGACCAACACCCCAAAATGCTGTATGCCGTCAGCGGTATAGGTCACAAACTTTGTCATCGTTTCAAATCCTTTGCAACTTGACAGATCACGTCATAAGCGATGTCGATATCGGTTTGCGTGCAATCAAACTGACCCACTTGGAAACGAATAACCTTAGCGCCATCCACAAATGTTTGAGTTATATAGATGCGACCATCGTCGTTAATTGCGTCAACAAAACGTTGGTTTAGATCATTCAGATCAGTCGCTGTTTCCGGGGCGTAGCGAAATGTAAACAAAGACAAAATCGGCTGCGTGATAATTTCAAAATCGGCGGTGTCGTTTAGACGTTTTGCCAAAGACGTCGCCCACGAGACGTGATTGCGAACGCGACTGCGTAGGTCTTCCATTCCGTAAACACGCAACATAAACCAAAGCTTTAACGCACGGAACCTGCGCCCCAAAGGCACGGACCATTCTGAATAATTGATAAATCCACCCTGACCATGTGTTTTCAAATATTCAGGCTGGATCGCCAAAGTCCTTACCAAATCTGCGGGGTTCTTTAAGAAGTGCGCCGAGCAATCAAATTGAACACCCATCCATTTATGTGGGTTGAATACAACGCTATCAACACCATCGACCCCCGCCCACAAATGTTGAAATTCGGGACATATCATCGCGGATCCCGCCCAAGCGGCATCAACGTGGGTATACAAATCAAATTCGTTGGCGACCTTAACAACATCTGCCACGTTGTCAGTGGCACCCATCCCCGTGCCCCCCACGCTTGCGATGATACCCGCTGGGATAAAACCTGCGGCAATATCGGATAAAATCGCCGCTCGCAGTGCCGTGGTATCCATGGCCTTCATATTGCCGGCCGTCGGAATACGCACGATATTATCTCCACCAATTCCCGCAATCCAAACAGCGCGATCAATAGAGGTGTGAACTTGATCACTGCAATAAATACGCAGGCGCGGTTGTCCCGTTAACCCAGCTGAATTGCCTGACCAATCCAACGCACGTTCGCGCATTGTTAAAACAGCGGCCAAGGTGGCACCCGACGCGCTGTCTTGGATAACGCCCATGAATCCATCCGGCAGCCCCACGGATTTGCGCAGCCAATCCAGAACCTTGGTTTCCATTTCCGTGGCAGCGGGCGATGTTTGCCACAGCATACACTGTGCCGCCATGATAGATGCGACTTGCTCGGCCAGCATCGATGGCGGCGTTGCATTTGCTGGGAAATAGGCAAAAAACCTAGGATGTTGCCAATGGGTCATCCCTGGCATCACGACACGTTGGAAATCATCCCAGATGTCTTGCATTGAATGTCCAGTTTCAGGCGCAGATGTCATCAGCTGCGCGGCAATCTCACCCGGTTTGGTTTGGGCGCGAACAGGCAAATTGCGGATGGATTTGTGATAATCTCGGCCCCATTCGGCAATATCTGCGGCCCATTTTGCATAATCATCCCAGTTCATAATTTTCCCCTATGGCGCAATAATTGGTTGCGCCTTTAACACGGCATCCACGGGCTCTGCACCATCAAATACACTGCCCTCTTCAAACCAAGACTTTGGCGCAGCCGCGCCCCAAAGGGTTTGACGCTGTGGATCCTTTAGATCCCACTTGATGGGTTCCAAATCGGGGTCAACCGTTTGATAATCGCTGCAGTAAATTTCGATGCGGTGGCCGTCGGGATCACGAACATACAAGAAAAACGCATTAGAAATACCATGGCGACCAGGGCCGCGTTCAATGTTTGAGACATAGCCAGTTGTTGCCATCAAATCTAATAAATCAATGATGTTCAGAGGGGTCGGAACCCAAAACGCACTATGGTGCAGACGCGGACCGAAGCCATTCGTAAAGGCCACATCATGTACACCGCCTTTACGATGCATCCACGCCGCCCAGAGTTTGCCTGTCTCGGGATCCTCAGTGTATTCCGTCACGCGAAACCCCATTTCATTGTAAAACACGACAGAGGCATCAACATTTGAAGAAAACATATTGAAATGATCAATCCGAAGCGGTTTGACACCATTATATAGTTTGTATTTCTGATGAATGGGGGGCAGCCGATCCATTTTGGAATAGAATTCCAATGGAATTCCCCATGGATCACGCGCTTTTAGCAAACGACCAAAATATGGTTTCTCGGTCCATTCCGTTGGCAAACCTTTGGATTGAAAAAATATCTCTAGCCGATCCAAATCGGCATCGTCCCAAACCTTGAAACCCAACACGCCAACGCTGGCTTTGTCAGATTTGACCAAGTGAATGGAATGGTGACCGCGTTCTTCCATAGCACGTAGATAGATCGCATCACTGGTTTCAGTGCTGACTTGAAGACCAAGTGTATCGACGTAAAATGCGCGCGATGCCGCAAGATCAGTGACCTTGTATTCAACATGGCTAAGTCGGACGATATTAAAGCCCGGGGCAAGGTTTGGTGCGGGTACTGGCATCTTATGCTCCTAATCTTGGAATTTTGTGATGGCCTGTGGCCAAACCAATGTGTTTTTGTTCCATATAAAATTCAAAAGACCAATCACCACCATCACGACCGATCCCCGATGCTTTCACGCCACCAAACGGCGTTGGCAGATGACGAACGTTTTCGGAATTGACCCATATCATGCCCGCCTCAAGCTGGTTCGTGAACCGCAATGCGCGGGTAATGTCATTTGTCCAGACATAAGCGGTCAGTCCGTATTGCACGTCATTTGCGATGTTCAACGCTTCTTCTTCGGTCGAAAAACGGATAGACGTAAGCACAGGACCAAAGATTTCTTCTTGTGCGATGCGCATATCATTTTTGGCATTGATAAACAGGGTTGGGCGAACGAACCATCCCTGGGAACCCACCCGCGTGCCCCCCGCAGCGACCGTCGCACCATCATTTTTTGCAATGTCAAAATAACTGGCGACCTTGTCAAAATGAGTCATATGGATGAGCGGCCCTACTTCGGTGTCTGGGTCCAGCGGATGTCCAACACGAATTTTATTGACGCGCTCAATTAACTTAGCCTCGAACGCGTCAGCAACGTCTTCATGAATTAATAAGCGTGATGACGATGTACAACGTTCGCCATTAAGTGAATAGATCATGAAAATCGCTGCGTCCAATGCGCGATCCAGATCAGCATCATCAAAAACGATCACGGGGTTTTTACCGCCAAGTTCAAAATGTAAGCGCTTTAGCGTCGGTGCGCCTTGGGCCATAATCATGCTGCCGGTTGCGCTTTCTCCGACAAATGCAATTGCTTTGATGTCACGGTGTTCCGTCAGTGCTTTTCCGGCACCTTCGCCAAATCCATTGACCAAATTCCAAACACCTTGCGGCAAGCCTGCATCGCGCGCGATTTCAGCCAGCAACCTTGCGGTTAATGGACTAAATTCAGCAGGTTTATGAACAATTGTGCAACCGGCCGCCAGCGCTGGCGCAATTTTCCACGTAGAGAGCATAAACGGCGTGTTCCATGGTGTTATGATTCCAACCGGGCCAATCGGTACGCGCGTGGTAACGTTCATGAGTGTTAGCGAAGGTAAGGATTGTCCGTCGCGCGCACGCTCGGCCATATCCGCGAAAAAACGAAAGTTCTCTGCGCCACGTATAGCCGCCTTGGACATAAAGCGTAGCGGTTGACCCGTATCCCAGCTTTCACATAGCGCAATCTCGTCAGCTCGAGCAACAATTGCGTCTGCGATTTTGTGGAGGATCTTTCTACGATCATTTGCCGGCATATCTCGCCACGCGGGGAACGCATCTTTTGCCGCTACTGCTGCTGCGTCGATATCCGCTTGCTCACCTTTTGCGACAGAGCAGATCAAACTTTCATCAGTTGGGGAAAATGTTTCAAAAGTTGCACCCGAATGTGCATCGCAATCCTGATCATTAATGATGTTTTTTATCCCATGTTCACGATACCGCGCCAAATAGTCATGCAGTTTCGCCAGATTTTGTGCTAGGTCAGTCATTCGGTTTCCTTTAGGTATTTGCGAATTGTCCCAACTTTTGGTGACAGTTCGGGATCGATATTGCGCATTTCCATCGATAGTGCGATTGATCGTGTTTCCATCGCGGGCGCGACAAGCATATGCACAGCGTCAAACAATTTATTGACGGCAAACTGTTTTACAGCATCGGGGCGGCCGGCGCGAAGGCGCACAGATATATCAATAAATCCATGTTTTGGATTACCATCTGCAATTGAATAGTAATCGACGCGTGTCGCACGAACGCGGACGCCCGCCATTGGAAAACAATCTATCTGAGCCGCGGTTTTACAAAGCGCGTCACAAAGAGCTTGGATATCAATCGCGTCTTCTAGATTTGCAGAATAGTCTATCATGAAATGCGGCATAGCAATTCCTTAACATCGCAAGTATTTTAACAGCTAGACCTTTTGTGGCCCATCTGTCAATTTAATTCGCATTATTAGGAGTTCTTGATGCCCAGCAAAGAGTTTTCGCAATCGCACTTACCACCGACCCAACGGTCGTTACCTATGGCCTTGTTGCGCGCTCGTGAAAACGTTATGGCCCCCATCCGGGCAATGTTGTCAGCATCAGGTTTGACAGAACAACAATGGCGGCTTTTACGCGTATTATCCGAAAGCGGTCCATTAGAGGCGACGATTTTGGCAAACCGCGCCGCGCTTTTGTTGCCCAGCCAGACACGTATTGTTCAATCAATGGAAAAACGTGGGCTGGTTTTTCGCCGGCCTCATAATATCGATAAACGTCGCCATACTGTGGAAATCACAGCACTTGGCCAAGCAATTATTGATGACAATCAAGCGCAAGCAAAAGTCATTGCGGATTCATTTTCGCGCGCGCTTGGTGCGGAAAAATTTGATACGCTCCTTGATCTCTTGCGACTATTAGAAACAGCGGACCTAAGCCCTAACCTAGACAGCAGACAATCCAACACGTAGCGCTTCCAAAATCGTTCGAACATCATCGGCCGTTAAAATCAGTGGGGGCGAAAGTATGATGTTTGGACCAGACACACGTATCATTGCGCCAGCTTCATAGGCTGCCTTTTGTATCTTTGCCGGTACCGATTTATCAGGTCCGGACTTGTCTGTTCGATCTGACACCAACTCAACAGCACACATAAGCCCATGCCCCCCACGGACGTCGCCGATACATTCAAAATCATCATATAGAGCAGTTAATCCAGTAAATAATTCGTGCCCTCGTACCGCTGCGTTGTCCTTTACATTCAACCTTATCGTTTCATTCAAACAGGCAATTGCAGCCGCGGCGCCAACTGGATGCCCTGAATAAGTATAGCCATGTCCTATTGCAGCGCGCCCCGTCACATCAGTTTCAAAAGTTTCCACGACATGTTCAGCGATCATCACGGCGCCAAATGGAAAATAGCCGTTTGTTATCGCTTTTGCAGTGCACATGAAATCTGGTTGAACGCCCCAGTGACGTGAACCAGACCAGCTACCAGTGCGACCAAAGGCTGTGATCACCTCGTCTGCGATCAGCAAGATGCCGTTGCGAGTGCAGATATCGCGGACTGCCGGCATAAAGCTTTTATGTGGGGGAATAACACCCCCAGCGCCCAAGACCGGTTCCATGATCATGGCTGCAATTGTATTTGCGCCCTGAAACGCGATTTCATCTTCTAATGCCTGAAGGCATAGCTGCGCCAATTTCTCGGGGTCGGTTTCGTTAAATGGGTTGCGATAAGTGTAGGGTGCGGGAATGTGAAAACACCCAGGCATCAGTGGTTCATAGGCTGTTCGGAAATTTGCGTTTCCATTAACAGACGCCCCCCCAAAATGCGTGCCGTGATAACCCTTTTTTAGCGACAAATATTTTGTGCGCCCAGGTTCGCCACGCACCTTATGATATTGACGTGCAAGACGTAACGCCGTTTCGACTGAGTCTGATCCGCCTGACGTATAAAATGCCCGCGTCAGACCGTCTGGTTCGAAAAATTCTTGTAACTTATCACCAAGCTCGATGACGCAATCATTGGATGTGCCGCGAAAGATTGAATAATAAGGTAATTTATCTAGTTGTTCCGCAATCGCTGCTTTGACAGTAGCACAGGAGTATCCAAGATTTACATTCCATAACCCACCAACAGCATCAACGACTTCATGTCCATCAACATCTACGATTCGTGTGCCCCGACCTTCGGTAACAATCGTTGGCGGGTTGGATAAGCTGTCGGCAGGATGGGCCATGGGATGCCAAATAGATTTGGCATTACGCTCTTTAAGATAATTTGAATCTTTCATCTATGCTAAATCCTTGTATCGCTGGTGGTTAGGCCCAAGGGATCAAACCCGCCTGTTAACTGTGTCAAACTGCGCGCTGCTTCAAAAACAGAGAGACGAATAAAGTCTGAATTTCGTGTTCCAACCCGATTGACAGGTGCAGCAACCGCAATCGCACCAAAAACACGACGTGATGCATTAAACACCGGCGACGCAAAACTATGTACGTCACTTTCAAAGCCAGACACATATTCCGCAATTCCATCTTTTTGGGTTTGTTCAATCATTTGACGCAATTTCCATGGATCAATGACGGTGAACGGTGTCCGCCCTTTTAAGGGTTTAGACAAAACTAAATCGACAAAATCAGATGACGAATACGCCAAGACTGCTAGACCGGAACTTGTGGCATGAATGGGTAGGATTGCCGCATCATCCATCATAACCCGTGTGCCGTGATCTGAACTGTAAGCATAACTTAATGTCGACAACTCGCCACCATCCAAGATCGAGAAATGTGCTGTCTCGCCAGTTTTATCTGCCAATTCTCTAACCGTGTTTTTAACCGTTTCACGCAAAGGGACAACGGCCTCGCGCAGAGCGGATAAACGCAAGACAGCTGTGCCAATACGATAGGTTCGGTCGTTATTAACCTGTTCAACAAATCGGCTATCCTGAAGTTCTGTCATCATTCGATAGACTGTCGCCTTGTTGAAACCAGACAAACGACTGAGTTCACTCAGTCCGATTTCAGGTTTCTCAACACTAAAATAATCTAATAATGTCAGAGCCTTGGTAACAGTTCCCATAAGAGTGTGCCTTGGTTTTGCTGGCAGAATTCAGGCCTAGAAATTTAATCAGGCCCATTTCAAAAACTGTTGACAGAATATGACATTGTCTGTCAATCTAAAAATAGAACCAATGGTTCAAATAATGAACCAACCAAAAACAGGGAGTATACGATGAAATTCACCAAGTCGCTGTTGTCAGCAACGGCAATGACTTTGGTTGCGATGACTGGCGCAGCCCAAGCAGAATATCCTGAAAAGCCCGTAAGCTTTATCGTCCCATGGCCCCCCGGTGACCTAGAAGACGTTCTAACCCGAATGATCGCAGAAGATTTCACAGCCGAGTATGGCGTCGCTGCGGCTGTCGTGAACAAACCCGGTGGTGGTGGCGGTCCATTCCCCGGCGCAATCGAAGTAGCCCAAGCACCATCAGACGGATACACGATCGGTTCATTCGTAATCGGCGTACCGGTTGTCGGCCATCAGATTGGCATAGATGAACTCACACCAGAAAAATTCGATCCGCTGGGGATCTTTTTAACCTATCCGTTTGTCATCGCGACCAGCGGTGATGCGCCGTATTCTTCAATGGCAGAGTTGGCGGAATACGCAAAGTCGAATGATGTGGCCTTAGGCCATTTTGGTGATCCGTTAACGCCAACCCAAGTGACCAAGGCTTTCGCAAAATCAGCAGGCTTTGAATGGGGATCAGATGCTGCATTTGACGCCCTGGATTGCAACACTCTCGCATCTGGTGATGCTGATGTCATAAATACGACACTTCAGTTGATCCTACCATGCCTCGATAGTGTCAAAGTTTTGACGTCCATTACAGACGAGCGGATCCCGCTGGTCCCAGATGCGCCTGCGATTGGCGAATTAAATTCCGATCTAAACATCGCTCTTTGGAATGGCCTATTTGTCAACAAAGACACGCCCCAAGATGTCCGTGACAAGATTATTGCGGTTGCACAGAAAACGATGGCTTCTGATCGTGCTCAGGCCATCGCTAAGGAAACAGGTGCGCTGGTTTATTGGCAAAATGCCCAAGATAGCGCAGCACGTGTTGCGAATGACATTGCCACAATGGATCGCATCGGCGGTATGTTGAACTAATACCATGAAAGACCAAGCCACGGCTTGGTCTTTCTAATCTTGGGGCAAAGCATGACAGATAAGTCCGTCGAAGAACGCAGATTTCCCGCCCCACTACGCGGTCAATTGCTTTTTGCCGTCATTTTCTTTGTTCTCTCCTTATTCCTGCTTTCGCAGATAGGCGACCAAACGAAATGGGTCAAAAAAACGTCATTTGCCGCCCAACCCAGGTTTTGGCCAATGGTTGGCATTTTATTAATGACGATCTGTACGGGCCTACACCTTTGGAAACTCCCAAGGCGGCGCATAAATATAGCTGACTGGCGCGAAGCAAAGAAATGGTTCGCTGTAATTGAATTTGGGATCTGGTTTTTTGTTTATGTCGTCACGGTTCCGATAATTGGCTATCTGTTCGCTACGCTGATATTTATGCCATCGCTGTCCTATCGCATGGGATACCGAACACGGACACCGTTACTGTGGTCTGTGGCTTTTGGCTTCGGGACCGTCGTTTTGTTCAAATCGTTTTTGTCTGTCAAAATACCTGGAGGCCTAATTTACGAATATCTTCCCAGCGCATTGCGCAGTTTTTTCATACTTAATTTCTGAGGAACATTATGGAGCTCCTGCTGTCAGCGATTGATGTTTTAGCACGTTGGGATGTTTTACTTGCCCTAACCGTCGGATCCGTCGGAGGGGTTCTGATCGGGGCAATCCCTGGTGTGGGGCCTGCCGTGGCAATTGCCATCCTTTTGCCCGCAACTTTTTCGATGGATCCAATCGTCGGCTTGACGGTTTTATTGGGCATTTATGGCTCATCCATGTATGGAGGCGCAATTCCTGCGATTTTAATTAATACGCCGGGAACTGCGGTTAACGCGCTTACGACTTATGATGGGTATCCGATGACAGCACGGGGTGAGGCACGCCGTGCCCTGTCGCTTGCTTACTCAGCATCGTTCTTTGGCGGGATACTTTCGATCATTTGTTTGATTTTATTTGCGCCAGTTCTTGCCAAAATTGCCCCATTGTTTGGATCGCGTGAAATCTTTCTTGCCGCACTCCTTGGTATTATCTTGGTGGTCATCGTGCATCGCGGCCGAACACTGATCGCTGCCGCCTTGGTTGGTTTTGGCATTTTTATCAACACAATCGGGCTTGAGCCTGTCAAATACTCAAAACGATTTACGTTTGATCAGGCATTCCTATCAAGCGGGGTAAACCTAATCGTTGTGGTTCTTGGACTATTTGCGATTTCACAAGCCTTTTATTTATTGCAAAGCGACGATGAAAAAATTAGGCTCACCAAATTACGCGGTGGCTTATTTCAAGGCCTGCGCGAACTTGCGCGACACCCGCGGGTCGCGACAGTTTCCGGCAGTTTTGGTGTATTAATGGGAATGATCCCAGGCGTTGGTGAATTCACCGCACAATTCTTGGGTTATACTTATGCCCAGCGCACATCAAAGCGTCCCGAGGATTTTGGGCGCGGATCATCCGAAGGATTGATCGCATCAGAAACAGCAAACAACGCAGTACCCGCCGCAGCGATGGTTCCCCTGCTTGCACTGGGTATCCCGGGCGAAGCGCTAACAGCTATGATGCTGTCTGTATTCTACGTGCATAATGTCGTACCGGGCCCCCAGTTATTTCAAAACCAAATGGATTTTGTGGTCGCGCTGTACATCGCGCTTTTGATATTGAATGTGATGGTTTTGGTCTTTTTATTGTTCGCCACCAATCACATTATAAAACTGATCAAGATCCCAAATCGTTTTTTGGGCGTCTGTATTTTAACACTGTCATTTGTTGGTGTGTATTCTTTGCGCAATTCGATGTCAGACTGCGTAATTGCCGCAGTTTTTGGCCTGATCGGATTTGTCCTGAAACGTCTTTCGCTGCCTGTTATTCCAATCATCCTTGGCATGGTCTTGGGAAATATCATGGAGGTCAAGCTGCGCGCAGGTATGGCGCGTGTGAAAACACCATTTGATTTTATTGATCGACCTGTCGCGATGATCTTGTTCTTGTTGATCATCATGGTCGTCATTTTACACATTCGCCGCGTCATTGCAGACCGCAAAGAATTGAAGGAGGCCAAATGGTCCAACAAACACGCATCAACGAATTTCGGCATACACCTATCGCGCCGCAGAGATTATTTATCAACGGAACGTGGCAAAGTGGTTCGGGCAAAACACTTGACGTCATTTCGCCAATCAACGGACAAGTCATCACAACAATAGACCACGCAACCAAACGTGACGTTGATCATGCCGTTGCTGCCGCACGCACCGCCTTTGACGACGGCCGTTGGTCACGCGAAACCCCCAGCTATCGCAAAAAAATATTGCATCGTTTGGCAGATTTAATTGAAGAAAATGCATTGGAACTTGCTGTCTTGGGTGTGCGCGATAATGGCACAGAATTGAATATGGCGCTGAAGGCCGAACCAGGATCGGCCGCAGGGACATTTCGATATTATGCAGAAGCACTGGACAAAATGTATGGCGAAATTGCACCAACCGATCGCAACACATTAGGCCTAATTCATCGCGAACCCGTTGGTGTCGTTGGCGCAATTGTACCTTGGAATTTCCCGTTGATGATCGCCGCGTGGAAATTAGCGCCGGCATTGGCCGCGGGAAACTCTGTCGTTTTGAAACCAGCGGAAACTGCTTCACTTTCGTTGTTAAAATTGGCTGAATTGGCAGCACAAGCAGGATTGCCAGAGGGCGTCCTGAATGTCGTCACAGGCAAAGGATCAGTAACAGGCGAAGCGTTGGCGATGTCCATGGATGTTGACGTTCTGGTGTTTACGGGTTCGGGCGCGGTTGGCCGGCGATTGCTTGAGTATTCCGCACATTCCAATCTAAAACGCGTTTATCTAGAACTTGGCGGAAAATCGCCAAATATTGTCTTTGGCGATGCGCCCAATTTGGACGAAGCCGCAAAAGTGTCTGCCATGGGAATTTTCCGAAATTCTGGCCAAGTGTGCGTGGCTGGATCTCGGCTATTGGTCGAACGATCGATACACGACGACTTTGTTTCATTGGTCGCAAAACACGCCGCCGCATTACGCGTTGGGGACCCGCTTGAATTAAGCACCGACATCGGCGCGATCAATTCGTTGACGCAATTGAAAGGAAACCTCTCATTTGTAGAGCGCGCGATTGCCGAGGGCAGCTCCGTCTATCTGGGGGGTAATCAAGCCCTGTCCGAAACGGGCGGGTATTACATGGAGCCGACCATCATCACTGATGTTAAACCACATCATAACCTTGCCCAAAACGAAGTCTTTGGCCCTGTCCTTGGTGTCATACCCTTTGAAAATGACGATGACGCGATCCAGATCGCAAATTCAACGCCGTATGGTTTGGCCGCAGGTGTTTGGACGGCAAACCTAACACGTGCTCATAAAATGGTGCGCTCGATACAGGCGGGTGTCGTACATGTAAACACTTATGGCGGGGCTGATAATACAGTTCCTCTGGGTGGCGTAAAACAATCAGGCAATGGGCATGATAAATCTATGCATGCCTTTGATAAATATGTTGATTTAAAAACTGCGTGGATAAAACTGGGGTAAGTTATGTCAGATAAAACAATTCTCGTTGTCGGAACATATGACACCAAAGATGCCGAGTTAAATTACCTTTGCGACCGCATTCGCGCGATGGGGGGCGGCGTGATCAGCATGGACGTCTCTGTGTTAGGTGACCCCACCGAACCGACCGATATTTCCAAGCACGACGTTGCTATGGCCGGTGGTAGCAACATCCAAACCGCAATCGAAAGCGGTGATGAAAATGTTGCGATGCAAATCATGGCAAATGGAGCCGCGACCAAGGCATTGTCACTTTATCACGAAGGGGCAATCGATGGGGTTATTGTTCTGGGTGGAACCATGGGAACAGATTTAGCGTTGGATGTGTGTTCCGCGCTTCCGCTTGGTGTTCCCAAATACGTTGTTTCAACCGTTTCCTTTTCTGCCATGTTACCCCCTGAAAGATTAGCTGCAGATATTCAGATGATCCTATGGGCTGGTGGGCTCTATGGATTAAATTCGATCTGCAAGTCGTCTTTGTCGCAAGCAGCAGGTGCAGTTTTGGGGGCCGCACGCGCCGTTGAGCCACCAAAGCGGGATCGGCCCTTGATCGGAATGACATCTTTTGGGAAGACCATTTTACATTACATGGTCACCTTGAAACCCGCATTAGAAGAGCGGGGCTTTGAAGTTGCGGTTTTCCACGCTACCGGCATGGGGGGACGCGCTTTTGAGTCATTAGCATCGCAAGGCGCATTTAGCGCGGTATTGGACTTTGCGCCACAAGAGGTTTGTAACCAAATCTTTGGTTCGGGCATCACCGCTGGTCGGGATCGCATGACAAACGCAGGACAAAAAGGCACTCCGCAACTAATCGCTCCTGCCTGTTACGACTTGGTTGACCTCATTGGTTGGCAAGATATTCCAGACCAATTTAAGTCCCGCGAAAGTCACGCCCATAATCGGCTTTTAACCTCTGTCGCGTTAACGTCTGAGGAACGGCGACAAGTTGCGCGTACATTCAACGAACGCCTAAGTCGATCGAAAGGGCCCGTTACATATTTGCTTCCAACGCATGGATGTAACGAATGGGATCGTGCCGGTGGACCGCTTTCGGATCCCGATGGGTTGGCCGCTTTTGTAGATGAAACACAAAAAACGATTCCTGAAAATGTTACCCTCATCAATTTAGACTGCCACATAAACGATCCCGAATTCTGTGAACGCGCCTTGGCAATATTTGATCAATGGGTAAGTGCGGGGGTAATCAGGTCTTAGCATGCTCAAAAAAATGCGCGATTTCTTTTGCATAGAGACTGATATCAACCGATATCTTAGACAATTTCATGCGCGCGTGCGCGGTTACATCCGGCCCAACATAATCAGCCAGTTCTGTGACCAGAGCCATTATAAAATCATGCGTCATTTCCGGATGATGCTGGGTGGTAAAAATATGATTTTCCAGCGTAATCCCAGCAATATCACAACTTTCACTCGCGCTAACCACGCATGCTCCCCGAGGCGGGGTCAAAATTTGTTCGATATGCGATCCGTACAGGTAAAATTCGTCCATAGAGCCGCGCCATGGCAGATTTGCAGTACCCCAGTTCTTCAAAACACCATGGCCCCAGCCATCCGGGTTTCGTCCAATTGTTCCACCCAGCGCGACACAAATCGCTTGGTGACCAAAACACGCGCCGAACATTGGAAATTGGCGTGCGTGCGCGGTTTGAATTACATCAAACAATTGCGCTATCCATGCGTCTGCATCACCAACAGAGGCTGGGCTACCCGTGATCATTGCGCCGTCATAGGCAAAAAGATCTTCGGGGAAATCACCATCCTTAACATTATAGGTCACACATTCCCACGCAGGTCGTACCGCGGCAATCATCTGGGAAAACTTTTCACCATCTTTAGGATGTTGCTGGGCAAAGGCGCTTTCATCCGTGTTTGTCATCAGTATAGCCAGCTTCATATCATCCTCACATTAATTTCGGACAGAATGTTTCTAAAAATAGGCTCTGACAAGGGGGTTTTTCAATGACCGTTTGGACACCAACCGATGACGGCTTTGCCGATTTAACCAGCCATGACACATTTGCGCAGGGCGCGCCCCACAACACCTTTGCGCGTTTGCGGCGCGAAGATCCGATATCTTGGACGAATTACGATCAAGGTCAAGGTTTTTGGTCCATCACAAGGCACCAAGACATCTGTGAAATGAACCGCAATTTTTCGGTGTTTTCATCCGCACGCGGCATCAGAATGGAAGATCAAACATACGAAGAATACCTTGCACGCCGCACATTTCAGGAAACCGATCCCCCCGATCATATGAAAACACGCATCAAGGTGGCAAAAGCCTTTTCAAAACCTGTCATCGCTGGTTTTGAAAATGATATACGGGAACTTTGTGCCGAAATTCTGGATCGCGTATTGCAAGAAAAGGAATTCGACGCGGTCAAAATTATCGCCCGCGAATTGCCGATGCGAATGTTGGGGCGCATATTAGGAACACCAGACGAGGATTTACCGTGGCTGGTAGAAAAGGGAGATGCATTAATTGCAAATACCGATCCAGATTTCACCGAGCACGTCTTGGATAAAATGACCACAGATGAATTTCGGATGATGCCATTTAATTCGCCAGCTGGTGCAGAATTATTTGTCTATGCAAAGGACCTTTTAGCAAGCAAGGAAAAATCAGGTGACACCAACGGTGTGCTGCATTTGATCCGCCAACCGGACAAAGATGGAAACGTGATCCGCGAAGAAGAATTTCGAAATTTCTTTTGTCTTTTGGTTGCCGCCGGCAACGATACAACGCGCTATTCTATCGCGGCAGGGATGCAAGCGCTCTGCCATCAGCCAGAACTATTAAGGCACATGAAAGAAGGCGGCGCAGTTTGGGACACCGCGCCAGATGAAATAATCCGCTGGGCCACACCGGCTCTGTATTTCAGGCGCACGTTAACCCAAGACTTCGAGGCACATGGCAAACAAATGAGGGCGGGCGACAAGGTATTATTTTGGTTCTCCTCTGCTAACCGAGACGATGCGGCGTTTAAGGATCCTTTCCGCGTAGACCTCTTTCGTTCGCCCAACAATCATTTGGCATTCGGGCAGCAGGGTCCGCATATTTGTTTAGGGATGTGGCTCGCTCGCCTCGAAGTGCGCGTTATGTTCGAAGAGCTGGCCAAACGTATCACGGCTATTGAACCAAATGGCCCGCAACAGTTTCTAAGATCTAATTTTGTTGGCGGGATTAAATCCTTGCCAGTACGCATAAAAACTGGAGGTTAATATGAAGGACCGCTTACGCGCAATGTTTTGCGACCATTTATCGATCATGCGGGGAAAGTACCTTCCGGCGTCAAAAATCGGCACAGACAGTACACGGTTTTGTCGATCAACATTTGGCGTTCATTACGACAAAGATCTTTTGAACGCT
>Ga0181600_10000839_pt1 | contig 23640 bp, 15 predicted proteins | sample 041ome_2_FD_132982 | JGI IMG/M metagenome (GOLD analysis project Ga0181600, IMG submission 132982) | Coastal salt marsh microbial communities from the Groves Creek Marsh, Skidaway Island, Georgia - 041406US metaG (megahit assembly) | ecosystem: Environmental > Aquatic > Marine > Intertidal zone... | reverse complement strand
TCGGATCAAAATTTGCGATCATCGGAAACGTGGAAATCAGGAAACGCCAACGGCGTAAATGCCTGAAAGACCGTCGAAAAGAATAGTTCGATAGTTCGATAGATTAATAGTTCGATAGTTCGATAGATCGATAGATCGATAGATACAGACAGACATAGAGAACGAGACTAACAGTGACCAAAAGCAGTCTACATTACATTGCCTTACCCCGAAGCGCGCAGCGCCGGCAGGGCTGTGGGCGGCTGCGTCGTCTGGGCCTTGCGCTACTGACGCCACTCGCGTTGTCTCTTTCGCTGTCTTTCTCGTTAATCGCCCTACAGGCGACCGCTCAAACAACTAATTCTATTCACACGCCGACCGCTGCGGTCGGCGAGGTGAGCCTTGTTTTAGGCCGTGCCTATCTCGAGCGCGACAACGATCGCGAACGCATCGAAGCAGGCTCGAAGGTTCATGTTGGTGACAGAGTGTTCACCGAGGCAGGGGGTCATGTCCACGTAAGGTTCGTCGATGACGCACTGGTCAGTGTCCGCCCGAGCAGCACACTCGACGTTGTGCGCTACGATTATGACGCCGCAAAGCCCGAAAATTCGGCGGTCAAATTCGAGCTTAGCGAAGGCGTAGCGCGAGCAATTTCAGGCGATGCGGCGAAATCAGCCCGCCAACGCTTCCGCATGAACACGCCGATTGCCGCGATTGGCGTACGCGGCACAGATTTCGTAGTGAGTGCTAACTCACGCTCAACTCGAGCATTGGTCAACGAAGGCGCGATTATTATGGCGCCCTATTCCAGCGAGTGCAGCAGCGACGCCTTAGGCCCCTGTGCAGTCGACGCAGTTGAGCTCAGTCAAAACACCCTCCAAGTACTCGAGCTCGATAGCGGGAATCCTGCACCCCGCCTAATCGCTGCGACTGCCGGGCGCGAGCTGGGCGAGGCAGAACACGCGAGTAATAACGAATCAAATTCAGCGGAGGCGCAGGTTGCGTCAACCGAGTCGCCCGACGCGTTAGACACAAACGAAGTGTATCTAGAAAGCGTCGCTACAACTAAAATCAACACAGAAGTGGCTGCAGCTGAGAGTGGAAGCGGCCAAGCGCCTGACGAGCAGCCAAACACGCCTGTAGTCCCCGACCCTCCAGTGGTGGTAGCGGATTTCACCCCAACTTCCGCCTTAACAGCCGAGTCTACTCGCGCAGACCAATTGGTCTGGGGCCGCTGGTCTTCGAACGGAAGCCCGAGCTTACTGTCGCTTAGCCTCAGCGATGCGCGCGAAGGCCGTGATGTCACTATCGCATCACCTTCTGGTTTCATTCTATATCGCAACGAGCCAAACGGTGCACGTGTAGAGTCAGGCTTGGGTGTAGTTAAGTTCGACTTAAGTGCGGCCGAGGCTTTTTACGATTCGGCCAATGGTATCGTCGCGATGCGAGTAGCGGGCGGAAACCTAGAGCTAGACTTCGTCGATAGAGCGTTTGCAACTGAGCTTAATCTCGACCATGCCGCAACTGGCGCAATTGATTTCACTGCCAACGGCGCGATAGCCGATGGCGGATACCTGCTGCTTCGCGAAGACGCTAAAACTGTCTCTGGCGCTGTGGCTACCGATGGCTCAGCTGCCGGTTACTTCTTCGAGGAGCAACTCGAGGCAGGGCGTATTCAAGGCATTACGCTATGGGGTGCGCAATAATGAGCACTCCTCGTCTTTCCATTTTCCAGCGCCTCGTTGGCCTGCCACTTATAGGCAGTTTGTTGTCGATTGCACCGATTCGCAGCCGCATTGCTGTACTTGGAATCGCCGGCGCCGCTACGTTCGCCCTGTTGGCGACTTCCGGCGCTTTTAATGGCCTCAAGAATCTAGAAGAACGGCTCGGCACCTTAGGCTGGACACTCGCGCCAGAAACAAGCACCGAGGCGCGCATCGTTATCGTCGCTATCGACGAACCGAGCATCGACGAAGTGGGCGCTTGGCCGTGGCCTCGCGAAACGATGGCCGAACTCACTCGTGCGATCGATACAGCGGGTGCACAATTACAACTGCACGACATTGTCTATGCCGAAGCGAAAGAAGGCGACGCACAGCTTTCAGCGGCTTTAGCTAGCGCGCGCGGCGCCGTTATCTCGCAGGTGCCTGTGCTAGACATTAATCAAGCTGCAGGTCTTGCACCGGAAACGATCCGTGCGGGTCAAATGATGGGCAGCCTTGCAGGCATTCAATGCTCGAACGCCTCTGGGCTCATGTCGACGTCGAGCTTTCTTGCGCCGCATGCAGGATTTAACGGCATAGCGAAGGGGCACATCGCGCCCGTCGTTAATGGCGACGGTTCAATCACTAAACAACCGGCTGTTGTGTGTGTCGACGGCCTAGCGTATCCCGCACTCGCCTTGTCTGCGCTCCTCGAAGCGACGGGCTCCGGTATCGAGCAGGTCGGCGTCCACAGCGCTAAAATCGCCGCGAATTCTGGGTCGATGGGCCCCGCGCAAACCTTAACTCTAGACTCCTACCCCGGACTTTCAGTGCCGCTAGATGCCGAGGGTAATTTACGGATCTCGTACAACCGCGCACCCGAAAGCTACCTTGTTGTCTCTGCGGCTGACGTGCTGTTGGGCAGAGCGGGCACCGAATTGCTCGAAAGCGCTTGGGTTCTGGTAGGCGCAACTGCCTTCGGACTGGGCGACGTTGTTCCTACTCCGTATAGCGGAGCAACGCCAGGAGTCGAACTGCAGGCCCGCATACTCGGCAGTTTGCTCGACGTTGCAGTGCCGTACACACCAAACAATGCGGCGTGGATTCAGGCGTCGATTGCACTACTTTTTGCTGCAGCACTGCTCTTTGTCTCGTCGCGTATGAATGGTCGTCTTAGCGCGCTGATGCTGCCCGGTGCCGCAATTGTGCTGCCTACCGCCTCTCTTGCAGTTCATGCGCAGATATTAGCTGGCGCAGATCTTTGGCTCGGGTGGATGCCTGCGGCAGTATTCGCCGTGCTAGCCAGTGGCCTGCTGTTTGTCCTAGAGCAAGCACGCACGCGCAGCCAAAGAGACCGAGTGTTCAATAATTTGGCTAGCTATCTTCCGAGCCAAGTCGCTGAGGAAATCGCTTACAGTTTACCGAGCTCGACTATCGTTGCAGAGCGCCGCGATTTTACGCTCCTGAGCGCAGACTTACGTAACTTCTCGGCGTTTAGCGAAGCAAGATCACCAGAAGAATCAGCGGCAGTGCTGCACTTTTTCTTTCAAAAAGCGGCGGGAATTATCGAAGCGCACGGTGGCAGGGTACATGAATACAAAGGCGATAGTCTGCTTGCGCTTTGGGACTCGCAAGACGCGAGTGTTGTGCTGCAAGCGTTAAACGCAGCGCAAAAAATGGTCGCCGAAATCGATCACATTTCGTTGAGTGCTAACACACCTTACGGACTTGAACCTCTCGCACTTGGCATCGGAATCGAACAAGGCGACGCGCTAATCGGATCAATAGGTCCCGCACATCGACGCACGCATACATTGCTTGGCGATACGGTAACTATTGCACTGCGCATACAAGAAATGACAGCAGAACTCGCTCAGCCGATTTTACTTGGCGAACGCGCTGCGCGTCAGTTAGACGCTGAGTTGTTGCAATCACAAGGAAGTTATTTGCTGCAAGGGCTGACCATTCCGCATGTTCTCTTTGCGCCACGACCTGATGAAAGCAATCTAACCTCATTGACGGATTCTTTCGGGGAACAAGAACAAGGCGCAGACACACAGCCTAGGCTCCGAGTACTCGCGGGCGGCCGCAGCGCATAGCCCTACCCGCCTTTGAGTGGGTAATCATCAGGAAAACTTTCCAACCTTGTTACCTTACTAGCACCTTGGCTGTGTTAGTCTTGCACTCATCCAGCCCCAAAAAGTAAGATTGTACTTTCTGCGAGTTAGTTAAACGCATGCTGCCAAACTTGGTTACAACAGTGAGCCAATTACGAAGTAGGTTCACCCAAACGCTTGCAGTGGGCGTTTTTGTCTGTGGCCATGTCTTAGTCAGCCAAGTCTCCGCGCAAGAAGACAATAGCCAAGAGTGCCCTAACCTTGCCGTCTATTACCCCGCCGTTTACTTCGCTAACAACCCGCTCTCAGCCCAAATGCCTTCCGACGCAAGCGCCCGTGAGCGAGCGCAATGGACGCAGCTGGCTGCGACGCTTGCCGATATTCAGGCGAGTTGCTTACGTTCGTCGGAATACTATGCGCTTCTAGGCGCCGCCCAGCTCAACAGCGCACAGCTCGAACCCGCGTCTGAGTCTCTTGAGCGAGCGCTCCTGCTTGATCCGAATAATGGCGCCGCGCAGATAGACTTCGCTTCGGCGCTTTTCGCCTCAGGCCAGCTTTTTCCCGCTCTGCAACTAAACAGCGCGTTACTCGCGCGCGCTGATTTGCCCGAAGAACTGCGTGAAACATTGGTTAGTCGCGATAAAGAATGGCGAAGAAACACGCGCCAGCATACCCTCCAACTTGATCTTTTAGGGGGCTATGACAACAACCTAAACGGCGCCCCGGGCTCAGATCAGATCACGCTGACTCTGTCTGGTGAGCCGGTGCTACTGAGCCTGAATACTGATCTTCAGCTGCAGGAAGGCGCGTTTGCGAACGTTCGACTCAGCAGTCGGCAGCAAAAACTCAATGCCAACGATCAGCGCAGCTGGACCAACGAGGTAAGGGGCCGTCTGAGCCAAGACACGACCTCTGACCTACTCCAGTTCGATACGCGGTACTCACTTATTAAGCCGACGCGGCAAAGGACGGTGCAGTGGGAAGTCGGAGCAAGTTCATTGTTCTTCGGCGGAAGCGCCCTCTACACCGCGGCTCAGACTCGATTTCGCTATCAGCCAAATTCCCCAAAGCAGTGCGCACCAGTCTACGAGATAGCAAGCCAATACCAGCGTTTCCACAGTCAGGTTGCGCTAGATGCATGGGAAAGCAAAGCAACTTTTGGGGCTAACTGCGTCGCGGCCACCAAATCAGGCGCTGTTATTCGCTACGGATTCGATGGCGGCTATATTTCCAATCGAGCATTAGATTCAAGGCGCCCAGGGGACGATCGAGACGGCTGGCAGGTTAATGCACGAATACAGCGAGCACTCTTTGGAGGCGAACTTACTGCGCAGGCGAGCTATACAAAGTTGAACGATGATGAGGGATACAGCTCGATTCTTGCCAATGGTGCGTCGCGGTGGCAAGAAAGAAATCAGATTCTGATACAGCACCGAACGCCACTCAGGGTAGGCAACAAAAATGCTCTATTCATAGTTAATCTCTACCATCAGGATCAGGCGAGTAATATCGAGCTTTTCGAGCTAACCGATACGGCCATCGAGCTCGGCATTAGCATAGTTCTTTAAGTGATTGTAATTATTCGATTTAATTAAAATTACTGGCTGCTAGTTGATTTATTTGCCGACGCATCGACCGACAACTAATCCTGACTTAACACTCTAAATCCGTTCACTTCACTTAATCGCCACCAATCTGTGACACTGCGTGCAAAACACCACATGCAAATTCAGAATAAAAACCTCAACTTACGCGCTCGACTCCAAGTATTACTTTGATACAAAAAGTTGAACTTAGGCTCAAGTTTTAGTATCCTCACTGCGATATCTGGTTGCGGTTGTGGGTTCTATCGACCTCAGGCCTGATGTAACGGCGTTTTTCGACTAATTCGCGAGTGTGTGTGACTTCAATCACAGGCCCTGGTGTAAAGGTTGGCTTATGCTTGTTTCAACGATAGAAAACCGCCGGCCTAACTTTGTGGGACGGGCCGGTTGCAATCGTAAACTTTTATAATTTGAAATCGATCTCGAGGAGATACACCACAATGGCTTTTATTACAGCTGAAACACGAAGCAGCATCGTCGAATTAGCGATGGGCATGCTAAACCAAGCACCAAGCACAGCGATGTTGGAAACATTAATCGCTAAGTCTGTTGAGGGTGCTTCGACGCAAGACCTCGCTGACTACATCGCAACAACCGCAGCATTCACTGCCGAATATCCAGCGACGCAAACCGCGCGCGAATTCGCTACTGAAATGTTCGGCAAGCTCATCACTGGCGGCACGCTCGACGCAGACATCAACACCGCGGTTATCGATCTTCTCGAAGGCCTGCTAACCGGCGGCACTACTAAAGCCCAAGGCTTCGTTGCGGTTATCGACTTCCTGGCTAACCCAGCTAACGCTGCCCACGCTGACCTCGGCGACATCGCGCAGTCATTCCAGAACCGCGCTGATGCAGCAGAATATTTCTCGGTCACCAAGGAACTTGGTGGGTCAACTACCGCAGAGCTCGCAGCAGCGATTGCTTCTGTAACTAGCGACGCAGCAACACTTACAGCCGCAAATACAGCTGCCGACGCTACTGCAACAGCTGAAGCGGCTGTAGCTGGCCAGACTTTTACGCTCACTACAGGTTTAAACAGCTTCACTGGTGGAGCGGGTGATGACACGTTCAACTCGATCGCGACTGGCCTCTCAGCTGGCGACACCCTCGATGGTGGTGATGGTACAGATACTCTCGCAATCACAGACAATGTCGGCGGCATGAACATCAGCGTTCCTTCGGTCACAGTGACTAACATTGAGAACGCCACGATTTCGACCACGGGTTCTGTCGGTGTGGCAGCTGTTAGCTCAGTGACAGGAGTTGAGGCGGTTCCTCAGATTCGAACTATTACTCCGACAATTGTTGACGCCGCTGGTATATCCAGCCTTTCAGTAGGTTACGGCACCGGTACCTGGACATCTGCAGCGCTCGACGGGACGGTTACCGCCGCCGAAGTGAATGCACTCGTAGTCACTGCTTTGAATACTCTAGCAGGAGAAACTGTAGCGGCAGCTGTCGAAGGCGTGGTTGTAGTAACAGCACCAACCGCTGGTACAGCCCTTCCTACGATCACTGTGGCTGATGGAGACGCTGACGGCGAAGTTACATTTGTGCAAGCCGACGCTCGTGCAAACGTAGCAGCGGTAACTGCGGTCACTGGCAGCGCAGCGGCAGCATACGACCTATCAAGCATCGCTTCACTTACAGATATCGACGTAAGCGCCGCAGGCTCGATCAATCTCAAAGCTTCGGCTACAGCAAACGTAGATGCGACTTCATCTGCAGGCGCAGTCACCGTCACTGGCGGCTTGACCCAAGACGTCGTTGCAAAAGGCGGCTTCACAGTAAGCGGCGGTGCAGGAGCTGTATCGGTTACAGATTCAGCACAGGGCGCGGTAGCGTCATCTGTTCTTAGTGGTACAACAGTAGACATCACTTCGACGTCTAAGAACGCTGGCGGCACAACAGGTACGATCAGTGTCGGCTCTGCAACAAAGCCGCCTACTGGTGACGTAACAATCACTAGCTCAATTGTTGAGGCAAAAGGCACAACAGACACAGCCGGCGGTGCGATCACAGTTATTGGTGGCGGAGACACTGTAATTACACAGTCTGCTTCAAAAGCTGTTCAGACGACTGCTCTTGCCAATGGAACGATCACAAACGCGCCCGTAACAGTTATTGGCTCGGCGACGACAACGTCTGTCACAGTGGATTCTTCGGCTGCAGTTGCTGCAGTAACCACAGTTCTAGCAGTAGCTGCGGAGGCTGAGACTACCACAGCAACTTTTGAAGCTATGACGGCAGGTGAGACTATGATCGTTAACGGTCTAACTTTCACCTCTACAGGCGCTACCACTGCAGCTCAAGCTGCTGCGGCGTTTGCTAACCTGACTGCTGGTGCGACTAACGGCTCATCTACCAAGGGTACTTACACTGGTGCGTTCTCGACAGAGGGCTGGACATCAGGTGCCGTCGGCGGAACCGCTGCTGCGCCAACAGTAACCTTCACTGGATCAGCGGCTGCGGCCCGCACAGACCTCGCTGATACGGGTACAAATACTATTGCCTTTACCGTAACCAACCAAGGTGTTACAGCTGTGAAAGCTGCCGGTAACACTGGTGTAGTTGCAAACACAGTATCTGTTACAGATGCAGTGGCCGCCGCGGGTTTAACCGCCGCCGGCATAATCACAGACGTTACGGCTCACAACTACACAACACTAGATGTGACTTCAAACGCTCTGACAAACCTCAATGTACTTGGCGGTTCGGGTAATATCACAATTGGAAACGCTCTGACTGGTAATACAGCTACGACCTTGAACCTCTCCGTTGATGGTGTTTCAGGTGGTACTCTTGACGACGCTGATGTGTACACCACTCTAAACGTTGCAACGAAATACACGGGTACATCTACCACGGCAACGGGTTCTACTCTTGCCAACGTGACATCGACGTCTGTCGACGATTTGAACGTTTCAGGTGACAAGGTACTGACCCTCACTAGTACAGCAGGCATGTCTGGTCTTATCAACGTTGCTGTTACTGGCACCGCGGGTCTGACAGGAACATTTGCCGCTACGACTATGAAGACTATCGACACCTCAGGCACTACTGGCAAAGCAACGATCACTTTTGATGCAACCGACGCTACTTACACAGGTGGTGCTGGTGTTGATGCTGTGACAACCTCTGCAATTGCTCCTACAAAAGCAATAAGCCTCGGCGCTGGCGACGACTCGTTGACACTAGCTTCTGGTACAACTGCTGTAACAGGCGCAATCACTGGCGGAGAAGGTACTGATACTTTGGCAATGGTTGCCGCTGATATAGTAACTGCGGATAACGACCTAGGTTTTGCAGCGCTGGTTACAGGCTTTGAATCATTAGCAGTTCTTGGTTCGACAGGCGCCCAGGCTATCAATCTGACTAATATGGGTATCACAGACAATATTGTCGTCTCCACATCTGCTGCGGATGGTGACCTAACGTTAAGCAACCTTGTTAACGGTGGTACTGTAACCGTAACGGGTGCCCTTACAGGCGTGACTGTTTCTAACGCTCTGTTCGCATTAGCTGCGGCAACAACCGACTCAGTCAACCTTGTAATGGCAGCTGCAGCTGGCTTTGATGGTGGAACATTCACTGCGGCCAACGTAGAGACAATCAACTTGAATGCAACTGACACGTCTGTCACAGCAGGAATCACTGCAATGACCGTTGATGTAACTGCTAGCTCGGCTACAGCTCTCAACATTTCTGGTAACGCAGGTGTGAACCTTACGCTCACTGGTAGTACGAAGATTGCGACCCTCGATGCTTCTGCATCAACAGGTGCGGTCACAGCCACTTCAGTGTCAACTGCTGCGATTACAATGACAGGCGGTTCAGCTGCTGACTCGTTGACAGCCAATGGCACAACAGCAAGCACGTTGATTGGTGGTGCTGGTGCTGACACACTGACAACAAACCTCGGTCTTACTACCCTTACCGGTGGCGACGGCAATGACCTGTTTGTAATTGGTGGAGCAAGTGCTAACGGAGGCATCTACACAACAATCAGCGACGCTACTGCTGGCGATCGTATTCAATTGTTTGATGTCGCGGGCGGCACAGAGGTATGGAACTCAACTGCAGTAGCTTTAGCTAGCACGGCATCATTTAGTGATTATCTAAATGCGGCTTCGGCCGGCGACGGTTCCGCGAACGCACAGATTAGTTGGTTTGCGTTTGGCGGCAATACGTACATCGTAGAGGATGCTTCAGCTGGCGCTTCATTCGTTGCGGGAACAGACGCTGTAGTAGCGCTAACGGGTGTAGTAGACCTGAGCGCGGCATCACTGAATGGCGCTGCGGCACCGATCCTGATGATCGGCTAATAAGTAAGAACAGCTAAGGTTTAGCCTTAGCTAAAACCAAAAAAGCCAGCTCTTAACGGGGTTGGCTTTTTTTGTGCGTGGGTGTTTTGCAGGGATGGTTCGCACTTTGATAGAAGAGACAGACCGAGCAACAACGATGGTCACAAACAAGGTACTCATTACATTCGATTGACGACTCTACTCAGATGCACTGGTTTTTATTTCTGGACAAAGTGTGTTGGTGGTTGACTGCGGAAGCAGGTTGATTTGCAGAGAGGATTAGCCAGCCCAAAGTAACAGGGCGGCAGGTTGAGCAGTTCATGTTTTCTGTTTTGAAGAAGCGCGGTGTGTTGGATGACGAGACACTGGTGAGTTTCTCAGAGGTTACTTGGGTAGTTGTCCCGAAGATACCAGCGAAGGTGACCGAGTTGATCGGGCGTTCTCAAAGTTGATGATAGTTGGTTGTGTGCGGATGGTTTGTTATGGCTGGATTGTGGTACGGGGTTTGGCTCGGTAGTGATTTGGCTCCTGGGTTTATACGAGGTGCGAAGTGGTCGGGGTATAGCAGGGTAGGTAAATCTGATTTACTCTTCGGTCATGATTTCTTCGACGCACCTATCTCAGGCCATTCATAACGCCGGGTTTCCTCTTTCTAAGCGTAAGCAAGTTAATTCAATCATTAGTACAGCTCTTGAGCAGTTCAGAGAATTGGTATTACAGTCACACCGGCAAGAAAATTAAAAAGCCAAGTTCAACCCACAAAACCAAAATCGCTCGGTATGATCAAAAAGATGCACGGGCTATAGGGCGCTGTAGCCTTTTTTAGTATGGATTTGTCCCGCTCCAGCTCGTTAATACGTGCCTTGAGCTTCTGAATCTCCCGTTGTTCATCGGTGAGAGCCTTGGTCTCGGGAACGCCACCATTACGCTCGAACTGAACTTGTTGAACCCAACGCCGTAAACTGTTTTCGCTAACATCAAGCTGTAAACAGATGTGCGCTAGGGGATGGCCTTGATCTAGGACCATGGTGGCCGCTTCGCGCTTGAACTCACGACTAAACGTGCGTCTTTTCCTCATAGGGATCACTCCTTTCGAGTGGTAGATTACCACTTAGTTGAGTGTCCAGATTTAGTTGACCACTACACTCCTGATTAGAAAATTCAACATATTCTGAGGAAGCGAACGTAGCCGTTGATACATTACCAGGCATTAGTCGAATTCCCCACGCAGCAACAGACGCACTATTTATTGGAGACCGAGATCTTACCGACGCTACTAGGAATTCAGCGAACGCAGAAATAATAAAAGAAGGAATAAGACAATTAGATCGAAATGAGATTTATGCAGGTGCTAAACCAGGCAATGGCGAGGGCGCATGGATTATGATGATAATGGAATAGATGCGTTACTTTTCATGGTACTAGGAAATTGCATTTATTCCAAAATCAGCGCAGGAGGAGAAAATATACTAAAAACCGAAAATCAGGCACCTAAAACACTTAACGTGTAGAAGTTAGTCTGATCAAACGGGAAAAGTGAAAAACTGTTCACGTCGTTAAGGGTGCCGACCTTAGTAATTTCGCTAGATTCGATTAAAGAGGTGGTTGCGTTGTTTAAAACATACCAAATATCGGAATCTTGAGATAAATTTGCGGTTATGAAAACATATTTTGAGAGGTTAGTTGGACTAGCAAAAGGGCGTTCCGTTCCAAATAAATTTGCAATCGTTAAATCAGAAAATAAGGAAGTGCCTTCTATAACTACTACAGCTCCATTAGGCAGTGCTGTTTCAGCTATATCTGAAGCTGAAATTGTGGTGTCAACAAGACTGAGGTTTGGTACGGTTAGGAAAGAGCTGAAATCTAAAACATCACCGCTCTCGCCCCGTTCAAAAAATTCTATAGAATCTAAACCGTTAACAGCAAGATTTTTCTCAAAAATTATCTTTGTGCTCTTGCCATCATTTTTTGCCAAAACTATCTCATCATTACCGCTACCGGATACAATTGATTCCGTCGTTGAGGAGGCGTAGATGATTTCACTTGAGGAGGTACCCACGTAATCAGGGACTACTTCATCCACTGCCTCACGGTCTGAAATAACTGTTATCGCAGAGGTAATTACAGTCGCAACCGTCTCATCAAATTCCATGGATGCAGAAGGCCGAATGTAGTCATTTAGGTCGCCGACAAGGGAAGTGTGTAACATTGCAGCCGATATATCGGCATCATCAAGAAGCTCAGCGAGCTTAGTGCCTGCTTCTGCCCAGCTGAGAGATCCGCTATCGATCATCTCTGCGACAAATTTAATGTCGTTCTCACTTAGAACGAGCTCGGGAAAATTTTGAACAAATATCTTGATCCGATCAGAGGTGTTAGAAGAACCCGCAAATCTTACTAAAAACTCGTCGGAAGTAGAAAATTGTTCGGCGATCTGCTCTAAGGTTAAACCTCGTGAAATTCGACCTCCCCAGATCAACATTTCTGAGGGATCGATATATTTATCAAAAAAAGTCTTATAAAGCTTTCCTAGACCCAGACTCAAGGCAGCATCAGGGTTTGCAGATAGCTCGATGGCATAGAGACTCGGAGTTACTAGCCCTATATCAAATCTAGAAACATAATCTGACAGATCGTCACTAGTTATTTCTTTGAGCATAATCGCCTTATAGATCGCTGCGCCTATAGCTTGCTGAGTCATAAAAATACCTGAATTTCGCCAATAGCTTTTTATAAGTGCTGTCAGGAATTCTAGTTCGCATTGACAGCTATAAGATAAGTGGAAGTACGACCAAACTATTCCTCGACCCTAAGCGCGGGGATATAGATCGCCATTACTCTCCTATTTTCCAAGAAACATCGCGCTTGCCGCTGTGCTTGTTGAAACTTCATGTTTCCTTGATTCGTCGCTAACTAGATCAGCAGGAGTAAAGTCTCCCATTCGACCGAAAGCCTCTACCCTGTTATCTTCAAACCTCACAAAGTACGCATCCTCATCTGGACGGTTTATGCATGATAAGCCCACTGTAAGAAAACCATACATTGCGTAAGTTGCTCCTTTACGTAAAGTAGTTTTTTTCGTCAGCTCATACATAAAATATTCATACGGATCTATGGCAAATCTCGTGTGGGGCGCGCCAAGTATTTGTGCTACCGATGAGCGGTCCATTCATAGGTTTAAATAATTAAGTTTGGATTCCCCTCCCGGCACAACCAACGAGGGCTAACATTGTTAGCACCAAAACAATCCTATTAATAACTTTTTCACCTAATGACCACTTTGACCCAATCGACAGTTTCTCTCTAAACTTTACTTGCTAAAAATACAATAAAACTTGGTAATAGCAATTCGAGGATCTCGCCATAGTGTAGTGGTCCACCAAAGCTGGGCGCCCAGCTTTGGCAATTCGGCCCAAGGTGGGTCAGTTTTACACCTTCGCTGACTCGGCATATTAATAGCAGCATGCAGTGATATGATTGACCTAAGGGTCTGCGATTACGGTAGTATGAAAAAATAAGCAAGAAACGTCATCACACTAGGGTTATGAGTTTGATTAATAATTCACGGTTTCAAGACCTTCTAGCGAACGCGGTGACTTTTGCGTTCATGATAGCCATTGCGTTCGGTACTTTAATGCCTGCGCCGCAGTCGCCGGAGTTGCCGGGTAACGATAAGGCGATACATTTGCTGGCTTTTGTGCTACTTACGCTGCCACTGTCGCTCCGCCCTTGGGTTAAGGGTTGGAAATTAGGCTTTGGCTGCCTTGCCTTTGGCGCCGCGATCGAAATTATTCAACCTTTTGTTAATCGTAGTGGGGAGTGGTTAGACCTTGGAGCCGACGCGGTAGGAATAGTACTTGGCTTGGCGATTGGTCAGATTTTGCGAAAAGTCAGCTAAGCAGCTTCGACTGCCGTCTTGCCAAATCTCCTTTCCCGCTTCGCGTAGCTCTCGAGAGCAAGTTCAAGGTCTTTAGTTGAGAAGTCTGGCCAGTACGCGTCCGAAAAATAAAGTTCCGTGTAGGCCATTTGCCATAGCAAAAAGTTGCTTAACCGGCGCTCGCCGGCGGTGCGTATGCAGAGGTCTGGATCTGGCAGGTCGCTTGTACTCAAGTAAGAACCTAATTCTTGACTCATTTGCTCAATACTTATATTGGCATCGGCAGAACGCTGCTGAAGGTAATGTGTAACCGCCTGAGCGATATCCCACTTTCCCCCATAGTCTAAAGCGACTGTTACGGTGATCGTAGTATTCTTCGCTGTTCGTTTTTCAATTTCTCGCATGCCTGTTTGCAGAAGGAACGAAAAGTTAGATCGGTTACCAATGAACTGAATGCGTGCGCCTGCTTCGTGCAAGTCTGCGATTTCGTCGCGTGCAATGATCGTGCGGAAAAGTGCCATCAAAGAGCGTACTTCGTCTTTTGATCGGAGCCAATTCTCGTTGCTAAAGGCAAATAGCGTGAGATAGGGGATTTTGAGTCGGATGCAGTCCATGATCAAATTTCGCGAAACTTCAGCGCCGTGCCTGTGGCCGTCTTTCTGGCGCAGACCATGGCGCCTTGCCCATCGGTTATTGCCGTCCATTATCACAGCAATATGCCGTGGTGTTGTGCCAATGTGATCGCCAAAATTCTCATGGGAAACGTCGGAGGTTTTGTATATTTTTTTGCCAGTTGCCTTTGCCTTAACGTCCTGAATCGGCGACTGAACAGAGACAAAATAAAGCGCAAAGACCGACATAAATGCCGTGAACATAATGCCGTCTGGCGCTCCGACAAGGTGTGCACCTAGACCAACAGAGGCAAACACTGTTGCTGCGCCATACATAATTAGTACTGTCTTCTGGGTGGTAAAGCCTGCGCGGAGCAGGCGATGGTGTAAATGGTCTCGGCCGGGGGTGAAGGGTGAGCTGCCCCGCAGAGGGCGCCTGATCATCAGGCTCACCGTGTCCATTAATGGCACAGCGAGAAACCAGAGCGCGGTAACCGGGGCAATAAAGGCATTGCTTCCTTGGGCGGCAGCAATGATGAGCCAAGCGAGTATGAACCCCAGCAGCGTACTGCCCGCATCGCCGAGATAGAGTAATGCGCTTTGTTTCCAAAGCACCCGAAAATTGAATGTGAGAAAGGCAAGTAAAGCAACGCTGAGTAGCTGACTAAAGCTGAGCACGGCGCTCTCACCGGCGATTAATGCGGCGATCGAGAGAAACACGAGGGCGATGGTCACAAGCCCACCGGACAAGCCATCCAGGCCATCGCTCATGTTTACGGCGTTGATTACGCCGACGGTCGCGAAAATGGTGACAGGCACAGCCAGGATGCCGAGCTGAACAGGCCCCATAAACACGATGTCGCCAAGGGATTCGAGCTTAATGTTAGCAAGCCACGCCATAGCCCAAGCAGCCGAGCCGTGGCAAAGCAGTCGCAGCGATGCGCGTATCTCGTAAAGGTCATCCAGAACCCCGATGAGCAGAACAAAGCCCGACAGCAACAAGAGGTTTTTGTAGTCGGCCATCAAAACAGGCGACAGGATAGAGACCGAGAGTAGGCCAAGGTAAATTCCAAGACCGCCTATCAATGGAGTGGGGTTACTGTGGGTTTTCCGGCCGCCTGGGTAGTCCATCAGGCCGGTTAAGGTTGCTAATGGTCTTAATACAAGCAGGGCAATCGAGGTGAACAGGTACGCACCTAATAATGTTACAAGTGTCATGCGCAGTTCACCTTGGCCTGTTCAGTGCGTGATAAAGTAAGAAGATGACAAAGTTGTCTGATGACAAGGCTAGGCGGCACAAAAACTGTGCCGCCTACAAGTCTCTGTTACTCAACTCCGTACATGATCTGCACAGTGGTAGCCGAAATGACCTTGTAGTCATCGATGCCGTCGTCATTGATATCAAGTATCTGCATAGCAATGCCTAGGCTGTCTGCGTTTGCAGCGTGGTATGTGAGCTCGTCAGTCGTAGGGGCAGCGGTGAAGAAGCCAGGCTTGAGCAGCTCTACGCCATTGACACTGATAACCCCTGTGCTTCGATTGGCCGTCGCTGCCATGCCGGCGGCGCGGAGGCTGGGGAGGAAATTCGATTCGGCTGCGAATGGCACAACTTTCTGGGTCACCCCGTTGGCGCAGTTGATACCGAAGGCATACGACGCTGAGTTGAGCAGTCCCTCAGGGTTAGTGACGCTGATAGTCCCGCAGGTGGAGTCTATGTCTGCGTCAGCCAGATTATCGTAGGCAAAAGCGCCGACGAAGGTTTGGTCGCTTCCTAGATCCAGCGAGAATGACGCATTGTCATTCTGAGTGAAGCCGAAGCCGGCGGTTTCCGCCAATTCAATAAAGCCCCCGACGCTAAACGCTGTTGCTGCGATATCCATCGCTGTGCCATCGCTGACGAGTGTGAAGCGACCGTCAGTGCGTAAGCGCAGTCCATTTGGCACGGATGCAGGGACAGTGCGCACCGCGAGCACCATGCCTGCGTAGGTTTCACCGGGCACACTAATCGTAATTGCGCCTGTAACTGCATCTACAACGACCTCTGCCTCGCCAGCTAGCAGTGCCGCAACGCTGCGCCTGCTTCCTATACCGCCTAGCAAGGAAGATTCGACTACGGCTGGCGTGGTCAGGTAGGTATCCAAGAAGGAGAGTGCTGTTACGCCGCTCTTCAAGGTAATGTTCTGCGGGTTGACAATCTTTGCCGTAGCCGCGAGCGATCGGGTCACTGCCGCTGCGCTCAGTGTGGGGAATGCAATAGTAACGAGGTCAGTCCGCTCTGCAAGCGTAACAACGATTGAGGGGGGAACTGGCAGGCTGACGTCTAGGACCGACTCAAAAAGTGCTGTGTCGTTAGTCAGGCTCTCAGTGATCTCTTCTGTTGTCGGCGCCTCTCCATCATCGTTAGTAAGAAGCGACGTAATTAGGCTCGAGCCAAGCTGCTCGCTCACGCTCGAGACAGAATCAATGAGGGCTGTATCAGCTGCGATACCAAGGCTCGCTTGCGCAACTAGGATGCTGGTGGCCTGAGCTGCGACGTTCTTCAGGTCAGCCTCTACCACTGTGTCAGCCAGAGAGAGGGCGGTGCTGACTAGGTTTTTCGAGGCAGTACGGACTTCGTCCGCCTCTGCCGTTGTCAGCGCAGTGGACTTGCTCGCCAATGAAGACAGCATGGTCGCGCTGCTGTTCAGGATGGTTGTGTTTTCTACGGCCAGCGCTGCCTTTGCAGTTGTATCGGTGGTAGAAGTGGCCACCTTGGACGCTGTCGATGAAGACTTCGCCCCAGATTTCAGTGCTCCCAAAACAGAGGACGTACTAACCTCTGTGCCGCTTGCTATGGCATTACTGATTGCGCTTGAGGTTGCGGCAGACTTCGTCGCCAGACTTGTTGTACTGGTCACGGTCGCCGTACTGACGACACCGGAAAGCAGTTCTTCAACGACCGATTCTTCCAACGAGTCCGCCACTGCTTCAAGCGAAACTGCAAGGTCGTCTAGCTGCGTTAAAACAGCGTCGTCAAGAGGGGCTGAAGTATCTATGTCGTCCAGTACGGCGGCAAGCTCTTCTGCTTCCTCCTCGAGGTCGCCCAAATCCTCGACTACTGGGGCTGCAGCGCCACCGCCACCACTCGCAACGCAGCTTTCAGTGAACGGAGTCGCAGCAGTATTAGCCGCTGATTGACCACTGCTGAATCTGCCCTGCACCACGTATGCATTGGTAAATCCGGTGTCGGTAATGAGCTGGAATACGTTTCCAACGGTTGAGTTACTATCCAGTGCGCAGGAAGTGCCTACTCTAGGCACTGCAGTGAAGGCACTGTCTGACCTAACGCCCAACTTTGCAGAGCCTGCTGTCGTCTCTTCGATGACCACTCTAAAGGTGAATGTGCCGTCCAGCGTGAAGTTATCCAACACCGCGTCAAGGGCGTCATTGCCCTGCGCTTTGAGCAGTGTCACTGCCTCGGAGCCAGAGAGTGTGATTGTTCCGCCTGAGATTGATACTGGGCCGTTTACGGAGGGGTTGTTAATCGCTTGATAGAACGTGGCGCTCCCTTTCTTAGCGCGCACGTTAAGATTTTGGCTAGGAATTGTCCCGGTGACGTTCTTTGATCCGTCTACCGCCAGAGTCAGTGTGCCCAAGTACGCCTCGAATCGCCTGGTGGTCGGGTTCGCATCGTCGGAGATGGAGAGGCCGATCTTGAAACTATGCGTGGTGTTAGCGGTTAATCCGTCTGAGTCGATCGTGAACGAGAAAGTCGGTATGCCGGAATTTAACGCTGCGTTAGACAGATCAAACTGGGGGAGAGAAGCACCGGTCGTATCTAGCACGCCGTCAATGCCGAGAGTGGCTGTCACGCTAAAATCGGGAGCGCTTGCGGCTGTTTCAGAGATGGTGAATTGATTATCGACAAGCGAAAAATCGTTTGCATAGACAGAGGAACCCGCCCCTAAGAGCAGCCCAGCTGCGACAAGTTGGCAGAGTCTCTTTTTAACAAAACGCGGATTGTTGTTCATTGCGTATTCCTCTAAGGCTTATATATTGTGGCTTTGAGCTAGCGGTTGATTCGCTTCACTTGTTGAGCATAAATTTAGGTAGCTGAGTCTCACTGGTGCCAATGAGCTGAATCTTTGATTTAAAACTTATTTCTACATCGTAGCATCGTAGCACTTTATGCTATCGATGCAACAAATCCTTGTTTCGTGATTTACATCACTTATATCGAGTAGCATCACGAGCGAGTATTTACCGGAGAGATAGCCTGGGAACCAGAAATTTCAGCGGCCCGCGCCTATCGAAAACTTAACTCCGAGCTTGAGTTCGACATAACCGTAGGTAATGTCCGAAAAGCTGCTGCTGAGCGGATTGTTGTAGTGCGGAATGATTCCAGTGAACTGACTGCTGAACAGTTTTCCGCCGGCACCGAGGTAAATCTGGGGCGTTACCCACCAGTTCACCGAGCCGTAAACCGTGTGGTTGCGGGTCTCGCTCTCGGCCAGCCCGCCTCCGTTTAAAAACGACGGAATCAGTCTGCTCAAGCTGCCTTCGCCCCTTTTGATGGTTTGTTTTCGGTCGGTGATCGCGATGTACTCGTAGCCAACCTGCACCGGCAGGCGGGGGAAGTACTGCCAGTTGACGCTGGCGCCAAGCCGGTACTGCGACTCCTCGCTGTCAAAGGTCTGCAGGAACGCGTCGCGAAAAAAACCGACGTCTATGTCCCAGCTGGTTCCCGAGGAGGCTTCGGTTTGTCCATAGCCTGCCCATGCTGTGGTGGTGGTAGATGCGTTTAGGGCAGAGCTGAATAGCAATCGAGCCCCCCAGCCTTCATCCCTTAGCCTGTCTAGGCCGAAGCGCCCCGGTGGGTCGAACGTCACGCCCCCCGTAGCACTGAACCGAAAACCTGCAAGATCGCCACCAAAGTCATCGCTGCGATTTTGAGAGGAGGTCAACTCTAGCGCGGCGCTGGTCCACGGCTGGCTAAGATCCTGGTTCAGTGATTCGAAGAAAACCCACTTAACGCCATAAGCCTCGCGCTCGGTGCGCAGCTGTGTGTCTAGGTTGTCGATGTCGGCGCTGCTGACCGGCCCAATATTCAGAGCCAAGTCTTGGCCCGTCTGCCTATAGAACAGTTCGAGCGAATCCCACACGCCCAGGCGCAGCTCACCGCCCCGGCCATCTAAGTCACCGCTGTTGCCAACCAAGCGCTGGTTGCCGGCGAGCAGGTCGTTGCGAAGGTTTAAAAAATCAATGGTGTCGTCAACACGCAGCAGATTGCCGCTTAATTCAAACTCGCCAGGCGCTAGAGCGTAGGCACTGGGGTGGCCAATGCCTGTCCATCCGAACGGCTGTTCAGCTTGGGCAGGGGAGGCGGGCACAGAAGCTAAAACACATAAACTCGTGAGCAAGCGCATAACAGTTTCTCTGATTAATTGTTACTTATGTTACCATCTCAGGTGCGGCCATACATTGTTTGGCTCATGTTGGCGAAAAATCTCTAAAAAGTTCGCGACATTGACAGGCGGTTATTGCAAGATGCGCTACTAATTAAGATTTTACGAAATACCGAGTTCAAAGAGTCATGGCCACAACCGCAGCGATTACCCCATCAGCCAAACATACAGTTTTGGCGTTAGCCGGAGCGATATTGTTAGTCTCTTTGCTCGCTGCGCCGAGTGGCGCCATCGCACAGCCGCAGCTGACACCCTCGCAGATGCAACAACTGCAAAGCCTCAGTGCAGATGATCAGGCTACCATTCAAGCGCAGCTGGGTGGCAGTGTGGGTGAGCGACAGACGCAGATACCCGAGGCGGTAGGCATAAGACCGGCTGCCGCCGCAGCAGCACCGCAGGCTGAGGTCGCGATCGAAGAAGACGCTCAGCAGCGCCAGCAGCAAGACGACATCACCACCGACCAGGCCTCTCAGAGCACTGCCTCGACCGCATTGCGTCAGTTTGGTTACGAACTCTTTGCCGGATCTCCCAGTACGTTCGCGCCAGCGACAAATATTCCCGTACCCGCCACCTACGTTATGGGCCCGGGCGACACCGTAGTAATTCAGCTGTACGGCCAGCGCAATGTCATTCACGAGTTAGTCATCACCCGCGAAGGTATGCTGCTGTTCCCCGAAATAGGTCCTGTGAGCGTAGCGGGGCTCTCGTTTTTAGAGATGCGTGATCAGATTCAACGCATCGTCACCAACCAGCTCATCGGTCAAAATGCGACCGTCACACTCGGCGCCCTGCGTTCTATTAATGTGTTTGTGCTTGGCGAGGCGGCGCAACCTGGCTCCTTTACTGTGAGCTCGTTGAGCACCATGACCAACGCGCTCTTCGCCAGCGGTGGAGTCACTCGTATCGGCTCCTTGCGCGGCATCCGCCTCATGCGCAGCGGCCAGCTAGTCACCGAGCTTGATCTTTATGACCTGCTACTGAGAGGCGACACCAGCGGCGATGCGCGACTGATGCCTGGTGATGTGATTTTCATTCCGCCGATAGGCAAAACCGTCGGTATTGCTGGCGAAGTGCGCCGTCCGGCGATTTACGAGCTTAAAAATGAGACCAGCCCCGCCGAGATACTGAGCCTATCGGGGGGCCTCAACCCCACAGCATACCCTCGAAGTTCGCGTATTGAGCGCATCAGCGACAATGGCGAGCGCATCATCGTCGACGTTGACCTTAGCCTCGGCAGCGCACCAGACCCTGTGTTGAATGACGGCGACGTCATTCAGGTTTACTCAGTGCTCGACCAGCTCGAAAACATCGTATTGCTCGAGGGCCACGTGCATCGCCCCGGCAGTTTCCAGTGGCGCGAGGGGCTGCGTGTAAGCGGCGTGCTTGGCTCAGTAGAGGAGATGCTCCCGAATCCTGATTTAGACTATGCCTTGATAGCTCGTGAGATTCTGCCCACGCGGCGTATTGAACTGGTTTACGTCAATTTGGGCACGGCCATTAACAACCCTGGCTCAGCCACCGACTTGCTGCTGCAGCCACGCGATCAGCTGCTCACCTTCGGCGCTAGTCAGTCGCGCCAAGCTCAGGTGGCTCAATTGCTGAGCAGATTGCGCGCTCAGGCTTCGTTCGAAAAACCGGCCCTAATCGTAAGCGTCAGCGGCAACGTGCGCTTCCCCGGCGAATACCCGCTGGTGCGTGGCATGACCATGGATGACGTTATCCGCTTTGCCGGCGGCCTTAGCACCGACTCCGATCTTGACTACGTCTTGCTCGAACGGCAGATTGACCGCCGAGGCTCCATCGGTGTGCAGTCGGCAGCGCTGAATGGCGAGACTCTGCAAACACCGACCCCGATTGCCCTGCAAGAACTCGACAGAGTGATGGTGTTTAACGCCAACGAATCGCGCGACGGTCTGCTTGACAGCACGCTAAGCAAACTGAAAGCCCAAGCAAGCTCAGACAGCCCCACTCTTATTGCCAGAATTAGCGGCAACGTTCGATTTCCAGGAGAGTATCCTTTAACTAGGGGTCTGTCCGCGGGCGGCTTGATTCAAGCCGCGGGCGGCTTCACCGAAAGCGCCGACACTACTGCTGCCGAGGTCACGCGCTACGATTCCGAGCTCGAGGCCGGCCGCAGCATCAGCCATATTGTAGTCAACTTAACCGGCGCTGGTAGAAGCGGGCTCGATTTAAGTTTAATGCCCTTTGATCAACTCACTATTCGGCAGATGCCCAACTGGACAGCCAGCGAGACAGTAACCTTGAGCGGTGAGGTCATGGCGCCGGGCGTATACACCATCACCAAAGAGGACACGCTTACCTCGCTTATCCGCCGCGCAGGTGGCCTGACTGACTATGCCGATCCGCGCGCGGCCATATTCTTGCGTGAAGAGTTGCGCGCAAACGAGCAGCAGGCGCTCGATGACTTGCGTGCCCGCCTGCAGCGCGACTTAGTAATTCAAGGATTGCAGGGCGCATCGGAAGAAAACGGCGCGCAAACCAGCGAGGCGCCGCAAGTGCTTGCGCTCATCGATAATGCCGAAGCGACAGGGAGGCTGGCAATCGATTTGCCCACAGCATTGAGCGATGAGCGTCGCAGCGCTGACTATGATGTCATTCTGCGCGACGGCGACCGCCTGTTGATTCCGCGTACACAGCAGGAAGTCACCGTGGCCGGCGAGGTGAATCAGCCTACCTCACACCTCTACCGGCGTGAGTTGAGTGTGAGTGATTATATTGCCAGTAGCGGGGGTTACACACCTAGTGCCGATCGAAGCAATGTGTTTGTGATTAAAGCGAGCGGCGAAGTTGTTTCCTTTAAGGGAGCACGCTGGTTCTTCCAGAAACGGGCGCGAATGGAGCCAGGGGATACCATTGTGGTGCCGTTCAATACCCGCATTGGCAACAACCTGGTGGAGTGGAGAAATATCTCGCAGATACTCTTTAATCTGTCGACAACGCTGTTGGCGATCGAGAGGGTGGGTGTCTGACGATGAGCGATAAGCCGGTGTATTCAGCCCAGCCTCCGCAGGTGGAGCACCAGACGGGACCTCAGCGGGGACCGAATGACAGCTACTCCCCCGAGGACGAGATCGATCTTAGGGAGCTGTTTGGCCTGCTCTGGGCCGGCCGCGTGCTAATTGTTGGCGTGACCGCCGCAGCGGCGGTCATCTCGGTGATCGTGGCGCTGTCGATGACCGAGATTTATCGCGCCGAGGCGACGCTGGCGCCCGCGGGTGAGGAGCAGGCCTCCAGCTCGCTGTCGCAATTCGGCGGCGCGGCCGCGCTGCTTGGGGTGAGCCTGCCGGGCGGCTCTGACAGTCAGATAACTAATTCGCTCGCCAAGATGCGCTCACGAGACTTCATTATCCGGTTTATCCACGAGCACGACGTGCTGATTCCGTTATTTGCCGGTGAGTGGGAGGCCGAGGCGTCGACTGTTGATTCTGCAATTTATGACCAAAGCACGGGGGAGTGGCTGCTAGAAGCGGGTAAGCCCACCGATCTTGAGGCGTATCGCAAATTCGATGGCATCTTTAATGTGAACCAAGACGCTAATTCGGGGCTCGTCACGGTCGCCGTTGAGTGGCACGACCCGGCGATGGCGCAGCGGTGGGTCAACGCGCTGGTCAAGAGTATTAACCAAGAAGTGAAACAAAAGGATTTAACAGAGGCCAACAGCGCGATCGAGTACCTGCGCAAGCAGCTCGAGAGCACGCAGCTGGTCGAGATGCAGCGCGTGTTTTACGACCTGATCGAGTCGCAGACCCGCATCAGCATGCTGGCAGACGTGCGCGAAGAATACGTGTTTCAGGTGGTGGACCCGGCGGTGGTGCCGGATCAAAAAATTGCCCCCCGCCGGTCGCTGATCGCGGTGCTAGGAACAATGCTCGGCGCGATGCTTGCGCTGGTTGTCGTGTTGGTTCGTCACTACGTGTTTAGCATGAACGAGGGCGGGGCGGTTGCGCGCAAGTAGTGTTGGGGCGTGCGGGAAGGGC
>Ga0181600_10000823_pt1 | contig 23852 bp, 23 predicted proteins | sample 041ome_2_FD_132982 | JGI IMG/M metagenome (GOLD analysis project Ga0181600, IMG submission 132982) | Coastal salt marsh microbial communities from the Groves Creek Marsh, Skidaway Island, Georgia - 041406US metaG (megahit assembly) | ecosystem: Environmental > Aquatic > Marine > Intertidal zone... | reverse complement strand
TATCGATAAAATCGCACAAATTCATCAAGACGCGGCCAAGGCCCACAATGTTTTTGTGCTGTCTGGCTCTGCCCCCGCACGGTTGGACGGTCGATATGTCAACCGCGCAGGTCTTTTTTGCCCAAACGGCGATTATGCATGGCAAGACAAACAAATTATGACCCGTTTTGAACGCGAAGAATGGTTTGTCGATGGCGGCAACCCGTTACAGGTCTTTGACACGCCTCTTGGCCGAATGGGTGTGCTCATTTGTTATGACAGTGAATTTCCGTTGTTGGGACAAGCCTTGCGCGATGTCGATATCTTATTGGTCCCCTCTTGTACCGAAGCGGTCGCGGGATATTGGCGTGTCCGCATCGGCGCCATGGCGCGTGCTTTGGAAAATCAATGTGTTGCCGTCATGTCATCGCTTTTGTCAAATGACCCGCGGTTTTATGGCATCGACGAAGCCACGGGCGCAGGTGGCATCTTTTGCCCGCCCGACCTAGGGTTTCCAGACACGGGCATCCTTGCACTTGGCGACATTTGCCATGCGGGTTGGACCATCGCCGAAATTGACCAAAATCAAATCCAAAACGTGCGAAAAAACGGTGTTGTCCTGAACAGAGCGCATTGGGATGATCAAAAAACACGGTGCGAACCAGCAACACGCATCTCACTGGGAAAAATCAGTTCTTGAATTTCTCGTAAAATAGGTTCAATAGCAGCGTGTCCCACCATGGGATAGGTTTTGTAAAGGAGAGACTATGGCCAAGGAAGAATTGCTCGAATTTCCCGGTGTCGTTAAGGAACTCCTGCCAAATGCGACGTTTCGGGTCGAGCTAGAGAACGGCCATGAGATCATCGCACATACGGCAGGCAAGATGCGTAAGAACCGCATCCGCGTTTTGGCAGGCGACAAAGTACAGGTCGAAATGACCCCCTATGACCTGACCAAAGGTCGTATCAATTATCGTTTCAAATAAGTTGAAACTTATCCTCGGATCCGCAAGCCCGCGCCGCAAGGAATTGTTGGCGCAAATTGGCGTGCATGCATGTGAGGTGCGCCCGCCTGATGTGGATGAAACACCCCTTGCCCATGAAAAACCACGCGATTATTGCAATCGGGTGACGCGTTCCAAAATTGAAACGCTTGTTCTTGCGGATGATGAAGTGGGCCTATGCGGTGACACCACCGTGGCTGTTGGTCGTCGCATCATGGGCAAACCCGATGACGCGGCCCAAGCCAGGCAATTTCTGACCCTGTTGTCGGGTCGCAAACACCGCGTGATCACCGCGGTTGCTGTGCGCCGCGGATCCCAGATCTGGCAACGCGATGTGGTTAGCTTGGTAAAATTCAAACCCCTTTCCGAAGCCGAAATCACAGCCTATCTTGCCACCAATGATTGGCAGGGCAAAGCGGGTGGTTACGCCATTCAAGGCCCTGCCGCCGAATTCATTCCGTGGCTGTCGGGATCTTATTCAGCAATCATGGGATTGCCAGTTTTTGAGACCGCCACGTTACTGCGCGCGGCAGGCATCACAGTTTTTGAGGACACCCTATGAAAGGTCGCCAAATCCTTTTGGATCATTACCAAGGCCGCGAAGCCGCCGCTTTGGTTGAAAATGGTATTTTGCAAGATTTCATCATTGAAACGGATGCCCCGTCACCAGGCACCGTTTACCGCGCCATTGTTGATCGCCCGATCAAGGGTCAGGGTGGTGTTTTCCTCAAAACGCCTGATGGAAACGCATTCTTACGTCAGATCAAAGGCATGTCCCCGGGGCAGACGATGTTGGTTCAGGTCTCAGGCTATGCCGAAGCGGGCAAAGCCATCCCCGTCACGAACCGTATCCTGTTCAAAAGCCGCTATGTCATCGTGACCCCGAACGCCCCCGGTTTGAACGTATCGCGATCGATTAACGACGATGAGCGTCGTGATGAATTGATCCAAGTGATCCGCGAAGACATTGGAACATTCGACCACGGCATGATTTTACGATCCTCATGCGCGGATGCCGACAGCGACGACATCATCGAAGACGCCCGTGCCATGTTGGACTTAGCCAATAACGTGATGGCCGACGAAGCCGGCGACGCCGAAGTCTTGGTTGACGCCGACAGCCCCCATGAATTTGCATGGCGCGAATGGACCCAATCGGCCGACATCGATACCGCCGAAGGGTGCTTTGAAACGCACGATATATTTGATCAAATCGAAGCCTTGGCCAATCCGTTCGTCAAAATGGCCGAAGGTCATTATTACATCGAACCAACGCGCGCCTGCGTGAGCATCGACGTAAACACCGGCGCCGACACGTCGCCAGCCGCTGCGTTAAAGGCAAATATCGCAATGGCCCGCGATTTGGGGCGCCAACTGCGCATGCGCGGTTTGGGCGGTCAGATCGTCATTGACCCTGCCCCGATGCCCAAGAAAGACCGCAAAATTTTGGAAAGCGCGTTAAAGGCCGCGCTGCGCAAAGATACGGTCGAAACCAACTTTGTGGGCTTTACCCAGATGGGGTTGATCGAATTGCAACGCGCCCGCATCAGACCGATTTGGATGTAAGACGTCCTGATAGAGCGCAAAAAAGGGGCGATATGATCGCCCCTTTGTCGTTTCAAAACGCGGCACTTGCGCCTCGACACATTAACGTTTTCCGAAATCATCGCCGGAAATGACACCATCGCCATTCCGATCGGCCATCGCTAACATTGCGGCTGTGGCGTCCATGAATTCCTGTTTTGACACTTGGCCGTCTTTGTTCGTGTCGTTAAAGCCCAATGACATCGCGTCTTGGCTTTTCTTCATTGGGCCTTTGCCATGCCCCTCACCGCCCGCGTTTTCGGCCATATCTGCCGCACGCGCCGCGTCAAAATCAAGGTATTCGGCGGCATCAATCACGTCATCTTCGTTTGCGTCAAAGGTCGTGAAAATGTAAGTGCGGCGTTCGGTCAAATCGTCGATACTGACCACACCATCGGCGTTCAAATCCCAATTTTCAATAAAATGCCCACCTGGTTTGCCCTCGGCCATGGCGGCGGTGGATGTGATGGCAAGAACAGCAGCGGCAAGAATGGGATTTTTCATTTTTATTTCCTTTATATTTTAAAAACTGAATATATAACGCGCACTAAATTGAATTCCGTCGTTTTTAAAATAATTTTTTCTAATACGTTAATTAATATTACAGTGAGAATATTCACCCTGCTGAATTTAACAGAAAATATTTTGTGTAATTAACGGTGAAAAAATCAAGGCGGCACTTGGGTTTCCTTTTCGGACGCACATGATGTGGTGTCCACCACGGCTGATAGCCAAGCGTCCAAACTTACGTTTTACGCAGGATTTAGCAGATCAGGGACCACTGGCCTGTGCTGGTCAAATCGATCAGGTGATTTTCCGGAACACGATTACCTACGGAGCGGTGTTTTTCCACCGCGCCAGCAACACGATCCTTGTGACCGACATCATACAAAGCATGCTGCGGGATTGGGATTCTGGCTGGAGACGCTGGATTGCACCCGTGGATTTGATGACCGAACGGGTGCCAACCATGCCACGCAAATATCGGTTTGGATTTCGGGGAAGCCATCTTGGTGATGCATATCGCATTGCCGCGCGATGGCCCGTGCAAAACCTGATCATGGCGCCTGGTCCAGTTGTTACAGAAAACGCCCACAGGGTTTTCAAAAACGCGTTTGCGCCAGTGATTGGCTGATTTTACACGTCGGACATATCAGTAATTTGCACCGACATTATACCGACGTGATACCGACGCAAAACAGATCAAAAAAAAATCCCCGCTAAAGCGGGGATTTTGGGATTATCCGTCGATGCGAATTTTTTCGTTTTTCGGGTCATACGGGCTGTCGACTGTGATTTCGGCGTTCCAAAGTTTACGCAACATTTTGACCTGAAGTTTTGTGCCAGGCACCGCCAGTTCAGGTTTGACATAACCCATGCCAATTTGTTTGCCGAACGCCACGGAATAGCCACCCGATGTCAAACGGCCGACCTTATTGCCGTCCATATCATAAAGTGCTTCTTTGCCCCATGGGTCTGTGTCCGATGGGCCATCAATCAACAATGTGACACATTTCGCGCGAATGCCCAGCGCTTCCATGGCCTCTTTGCCTTGGAAATCCTTGGACAATTCAACAAAGCGTGGCAAGTCCGCTTCTAATGGGCTGGCGTCACGACCCAATTCGGTGCCGAATGCGCGGTACGATTTTTCCTGACGCAACCAGTTTTGCGCACGCGCACCAACCAATTTACCACCGTGTTTTTCCAACGCAGGCATCAGTTGATCGAACAGGTAATTTTGCATTTCAATCGGGTGATGCAATTCCCAACCCAATTCACCAGTATAGGCCACGCGGATGGCATTGACAGGGCACATGCCCAATTCGATTTTGCGTGATGTCAACCATGGGAAACGCTTGTTTGACAATGCGGTTTCCGGGTCTGCGTCTTTGATGATCTCTTTCAAGACATCGCGTGATTTTGGCCCTGCGATGGCGAATACGCCATATTGCGTGGTGACGTTTTGAATTTCGATATACCCGAATTCCTCTGCCTTATCTTCGGCGCACTTGCGCAGATAATCGGCGTCGTAATCGGTCCAAGCCCCTGCTGAGACCAGGTAATATTCATTCTCGCATGTCCGCACGATGGTGTATTCGGTGCGTGTGGTGCCCGCTGGTGTCAACGCATAGGTCAGGTTGATGCGACCGACAGATGGCAATTTGTTACAAGTAAACCAATCCAAGAATTCGGTTGCGCCTGGGCCTTTGACCATGTGTTTGGTAAACGCTGTGGCGTCGATTAAACCTGCGGTTTCGCGGATCGCTTTGGCTTCGTCCACGGCATGTTGCCACCATGCACCCCGACGGAAGCTACGGCTGTCGTGATCAAAGCTGTCTGACGCATCAAGTGGCCCGAAATAGTTGGGGCGTTCCCAACCGTTGACCTGACCAAATTGTGCGCCACGCTCTTTTTGGCGGTCGTACGCAGGCGATGTGCGCAATGGACGGCATGCTTCGCGCTCCTCGTCTGGGTGGTGCAGAATAAAGACATGTTCATAGCATTCTTCGTTCTTGCGGGCCGCATATTCCGTGGTCATCCAGCTGCCATAGCGTTTTGGATCCAATGAGGCCATGTCAATTTCGGCCTCGCCATTCACCATCATCTGCGCAAGATAATATCCCGTGCCACCGGCCGCGGTGATACCAAAACTAAAGCCTTCGGCCAGCCACATGTTGCGCAGACCAGGCGCAGGACCAACCAACGGGTTTCCGTCAGGAGTATAGCAGATTGGCCCGTTGAAATCGTCTTTCAAACCAACAGTTTCCGTGGATGGAACACGGTGGATCATGGACATGTATTCTTCTTCAATGCGCTCCAGATCCAATGGGAATAGATCAGCGCGGAAGCTGTCAGGAACCCCATATTCAAATCGCGCAGGTGCGCCGCGTTCGTATGGCCCAAGGATCCAACCGCCGCGTTCTTCGCGGACATACCATTTCGCATCAGCATCACGCAAAACAGGATGTTCAATACCGCCATTTGCACGGTATTCTTGCAACATTGGATCGGGTTCCGTCACGATGAATTGGTGCTCAACCGGGATCGCAGGTATTTTGATTCCCAACAATTTCGCGGTCCGCTGTGCATGGTTGCCCGTCGCGGTCACAACATGTTCGGCGGTGATAACGATTTGTTCGTCAGACTGAACAAGGTTGCCACCCTTTTCGACCATCTTTGTACAGGTCACTTTCCATTCGGATCCTGTCCATTCATATCCGTCGACCTGCCATTTACGTTCGATCAAAACGCCACGTTGACGTGCGCCTTTGGCCATCGCCATCGTGACGTCGGCTGGGTTGATATATCCGTCTTGCGGGTGATACAGTGCGCCCTTTAGATCTTCGGTGCGCACCAATGGCCAGCGTTCTTTGATTTCGTTTGGTGTCAGGAATTCATGATAGACGTCCGCCGTTTCCGCAACAGAAGAATACAGCATGTATTCATCCATGCGCTCTTGCGTCTGAGCCATGCGAAGGTTGCCCACGATATAGAAACCTGCGTTCAGACCTGTTTCTTCTTCCAGCGTTTTGTAGAAGTCGACGGAATACTTGTGGATGTGAGTTGTCGCATAGGACATGTTGAATAATGGCAACAAACCGGCGGCATGCCATGTGGACCCTGACGTCAATTCGTCGCGTTCCAACAACATCACATCTTTCCACCCAGCTTTCGCCAAATGGTATGCGATTGACGTCCCAACGGCGCCACCGCCAACAACCAGCGCTTTTACATGCGTTTTCATATTCCGACTCCTTCGGCGAACTTGCTTGATGCCTAATTAACATCTTGTTCAAAAAACGCGAAACACAGCCGACCTAAGAGCGTCAAAATGCGACAACTCGCTTGTTTCCGCCAAGTGGTTTCGTTTTTTCATATGACCTCTTTCATTGAACGAAAGTGCAGCTTATAAGCCTCATAGCGTCGCAATTTCTGTGACTCGTGGGACTTTATCGGGCAGAGGCAAAATTTATGTTTGGGCTATCATCTTTGACAGGCATGTTTTCGCAAGACATGGCAATCGACCTTGGAACTGCGAATACGCTTGTTTACGTCAAGGGTCGGGGCGTGATTTTGTCTGAACCCTCTGTTGTTGCCTATCACGTCAAAGACGGCGTTAAAAAGGTCTTGGCCGTCGGTGAAGATGCAAAATTGATGCTGGGCCGCACACCTGGTTCGATCGAAGCCATTCGCCCGATGCGCGACGGTGTGATCGCCGATTTTGATGTTGCCGAAGAAATGATCAAACACTTTATCCGCAAGGTTCACAAGCGTTCGACATTTTCAAAGCCAAAGATCATCGTTTGTGTTCCACACGGTGCGACGCCTGTTGAAAAACGTGCCATCCGGCAATCTGTTTTGTCCGCGGGTGCACGCAAGGCAGGCTTGATTGCCGAACCCATCGCGGCAGCCATTGGCGCGGGCATGCCCATCACCGATCCCACCGGCAATATGGTCGTCGATATCGGCGGCGGTACAACAGAAGTCGCGGTTTTGTCCTTAGGTGACATCGTTTATGCGCGTTCTGTGCGCGTCGGGGGTGACCGCATGGACGAAGCGATCGTCAACTATCTGCGTCGGCAACAGAACCTGTTGGTCGGCGAAAGCACAGCGGAACGTATCAAGACATCCATCGGTACAGCCCGTATGCCAAACGATGGCCGCGGCGCATCCATGATGATCCGCGGGCGCGATTTGTTAAATGGCCTTCCGAAGGAAATCGAAATCACCCAAGCGCAAATTGCCGAAGCCTTATCTGAACCCGTTCAGCAGATTTGCGAAGCGGTTATGACCGCACTCGAGGTCACGCCACCCGACTTGGCGGCTGACATCGTTGATCGCGGCGTAATGCTAACCGGTGGCGGTGCATTGTTGGGCGATCTTGACCTTGCGTTGCGCGAACAAACCGGGCTGGCGGTTTCGATTGCAGATGAAAGCCTAAACTGCGTTGCCATGGGAACGGGCAAAGCGTTAGAGTATGAAAAACAACTGCGCCACGCCATAGATTATGACAGCTAAGGCAAGTGCACTCTGATAAGAGGTAGACTTGGCCCAACATCGTGGAAAGCAAGAAGATTATGCAACGCCAATAAGACGCCTTGTTACGGCTGTCCTGGTGATGGTGTTGCTCGCGATTTTTATTGTATGGCGTATTGACAGCCCACGGGTTGAACGTTTCCGATCACATGTGATTGATCAATACCTGCCCAGTTTTGCATGGGCGATGGCCCCCGTGACAGGCGCTGCGAATTTGTTGCGTGATTTCCAAAGCTACGCCGCGCTGTATGAACAAAACCAAGAACTGCGTCGCGAACTGCAACAGATGAAAAGTTGGCGCGAAGCTGCGCTTCAGCTTGAACAAGAAAATGCGCGTTTGCTAGATTTGAATAATCTGCGCCTTGATCCAAAATTCACCCATATATCGGGTATTGTCATGGCTGACAGCGGATCCCCTTTTCGGCAATCTGTCTTGTTAAACATTGGACGACAAGACGGCATTCAGGACGGGTGGGCCGCCATGGACGGATTAGGGCTGGTTGGCCGCATATCAGGTGTGGGAGAACGCACAAGTCGCGTCATCCTTTTGACCGATAGTTACAGCCAAGTTCCTGCAATCATCCAACCTTCAGGGCAGCGCGCGCTTGTGATTGGCGATAACACGGCCGCACCACCTATTGATTTCATCGAAGATCCCGATTTGGTCCGCGCGGGGGATCGGGTGGTGACATCGGGCGAAGGTGGCGTTCTGCCCCCAGGATTGGTAATCGGGCAGCTTGCGCTTGATCCCAACGGACGATTGAGGGTCAGGCTATCTGCTGATTACGAAAGATTGGAGTTTTTGCGCGTTTTGCGTGATTATGGGACTGTTCAAATCACCACCCCCGGTGAACTGGTTGTACCCGGAGAATTGATAATCGAGGCCCCACAAAGACCACCTGAAAACGAGGCAAGCAGCGATGGATAATTCAACCTCGTCTCGGATTTGGTGGTTTCGTGTGCTTTTTGTCGTTTTGGCAATTAGTTTGATTTTTCTAAGGCTTCTTCCGCTTGAGACACTCCCAAAAACATGGGCAGGCCCAGATCTTTTGCTCGCATTAATTTTTGCATGGAGCGTGCGCAGACCCCAGGCGATACCGTCCCTGTTGCTCGCGATGGTTGTCTTGACCGAAGACATGATGTTGCACCGTGGACCTGGTCTTCAGGCTGCGCTGGTTGTAACCGCTGCGGCTTGGTTAAAACTGACTTGGTCCTATAATCCTGATATGTCACCCTTGCGCGAATGGGTGATGGTCGCACTTGCGATTGTCGGCGTTATGCTGGCAACGCGATTTTTCTTGATCGTATTTTTTGTGCCTTTGCCAAGCCTTGGTTTACATTTAAGCCAAATGTTTATGACAATTTTAATCTATCCAGTCGTTGCGGTGTTCTCCCATTTCATGCTTGGGCTTCGTTCGTTTGGATCAACAGACCCGGATTATGCGCAAACGCGGGGGCGGTCATGAAACGGACGACGCCAGACTCTGCTTTGATTTGGCGCAAGGTTTCGCGCCGCGGCATGTTGGTCGGCGGTCTGCAAATTGGCTTTTGCGCGATGCTGGCGCTTAGGATGCGTCATCTCCAAGTGGATCAGGCCGATCAATTTAGATTATTGGCAGATGAGAACCGTATCAATATCCGTCTCATTCCGCCGGCACGCGGAGAAATTTATGATCGAAACGGAGTGATTTTGGCGCAAAACGAACCAAGCTATCGCATAACAATCATCCCCGAAGATGCCGGCGATGTTGATTTGGTTTTGCGCAAGCTATCGCATCTGGTTTATGTCAGCGAAGAAGACATTGCGCGAACCAAAGCCGAGATCAAGCGTTCTGCCCCATTTTTGCCTGTGACCATTCTAAACAGGGTGACATGGGACGACATTTCACGCGTCGCAGTGAATGCCCCGTCACTGCCGGGCATTGCGCCCGAAGTGGGGCTGTCACGCCAGTATCCGCTCGAAGATCTGTTTGCACATGCGGTTGGGTATGTCGGCCCCGTCAGCAGTCGCGATTTAGAAAACACAGATGACCCCGACCCATTGTTGCGCATACCACGTTTTCAAATTGGTAAAGTCGGCATCGAAGCAAAATACGAAGAATTGTTGCGTGGCCAAGCAGGTGCCAAACGCGTAGAGGTCAATGCACTAGGACGTGTCATGCGTGAATTGGATCGCCGCGAAGGCACAGCTGGCGCGAATTTGCGGCTGACCTTGGATGCAAGTTTACAGTCCTATTGCAAGGCACGGCTCGGTGAAGAAAGCGCTTCGGTGGTCGTAATGGACTGTATAAACGGTGAATTATTGGCGATTGCGTCCGCGCCAAGTTATGATCCCAACAAGTTCGTGCGCGGGATAAGTTATGCCGATTATGGTGCGCTGCGTGATAATGACCATCGGCCATTAGCATCTAAAACAGTACAGGACGCGTATCCACCTGGCTCAACATTCAAAATGGTTACTGCGCTTGCCGCGCTTGAGGCAGGTGTCATATCCCCCAATGAAACGGTGTATTGCCCCGGCCACTTTGAAGTGTCGGGTCGAAAATTCCACTGTTGGAAAGGTGGCGGACATGGAAATGTGGATTTGGATAAGTCACTGCGGGAAAGCTGCGATGTTTATTACTATGATTTAGCCATCAAAGTTGGCATCGAAAATCTGTCGGCAATGGCGCGTCGTCTTGGGTTGGGTGAACGGCATGACATTCCAATGTCAGCGGTCACCACGGGTTTAATCCCGTCACGGGAATGGAAACTGGCAAATCGCAACGCCGAATGGGTTGTTGGCGATACAGTCAATGCGTCGATTGGACAGGGTTTTGTATCCTCTTCCCCTTTGCAATTGGCGGTCATGACTGCGCGGATCGCAACGGGACGGTCACTTGTCCCAAAGCTGATAAAATCAATTGACGGCGCACCCGCGGTACCAGACATGCCCGGAGAAAGCGTTGGGTTAAACGAAAACAATCTTCGTTTCATTCGTCGTGCGATGTACAATGTTACAAATGATCGCCGCGGGACCGCCTATGGATCGCGGATTATCGAAGATGCATTTCGCATGGCCGGCAAAACAGGTACTAGCCAGGTGCGCAACATTAGCCAAGCAGAACGCGAACAAGGCGTCACATCAAATGCCGATCTTCCATGGAACCGTCGTGATCACGCACTTTTTGTGAATTTTGCCCCGTTTGATGATCCGAGGATCGCGGTGGCGGTTGTGGTTGAACACGGCGGCGCTGGATCATCTGCTGCCGCGCCAATCGCGCGCGACATTACATTACAAGCCCTCTACAACGGCGACCCTCCGTTATCGGCCTATCCTTCGAAAGACCGCAATCGCATTGCCAAACAGCAAAAAGATATCCGTGATCTGATGCCCGACCTAAACGCCATTAAACGGGAACGCGCATGAGTTATTTAGAGTATCGCGTCAAAGCTGTCCCCACGGGATTTCGCAAGGTTTTATACCTGCACTGGGGTTTGATTTTGCTGCTGATAGCTGCCGCAAGTGTTGGCTTTATCATGCTGTATTCCGTTGCTGGCGGGACGCTTTCGCCATGGGCTGATCCGCAAATAAAACGATTTATGGTCGGCATGATCGGTATGTTTGTGGTGGCCATGGTTCCGATTTGGTTTTGGCGCAACATATCTGCAGTGGCCTATTTGATTGCGCTTTGCCTTTTGGCGGTCGTTGAATTCTTTGGGACAACCGGCATGGGAGCTCAGCGTTGGATCGATCTTGGGTTCATGCGGCTGCAACCCTCTGAAGTCGCTAAAATCACGACCGTGATGGTTCTGGCCGCCTATTATGATTGGCTGCCACCTGAAAAAGTATCGCGCCCTTTTTGGGTGCTCATTCCACTTGTGCTGATCATGATACCCGTTGCGATGGTCTTACAGCAACCAGACCTAGGAACATCGTTGTTATTATTGGCCGCGGGCGGGACAATGATGTTTGTCGCCGGGCTTCACTGGGCCTATTTTGCGTCTGTGATCGTCGCCGGAGTTGGGGGAATTTTCGCCGTCTTTCAAAGCCGTGGCACAGGATGGCAACTGATAAAAGATTACCAATTTCGCCGTATTGATACCTTTTTAGATCCTGCCAGCGATCCGTTAGGGGCGGGATATCACATCACACAATCAAAGATCGCGCTTGGCTCTGGTGGGTGGACAGGTCGTGGTTTTATGCAGGGCACGCAATCGCGATTAAACTTTTTGCCGGAAAAGCATACTGATTTCATCTTTACGACACTCGCAGAAGAATTTGGTTTTATCGGCGGAATGTCACTTTTGGCGATCTATCTGCTGATTGTGATTTTTTGCATTGCCTCAGCTTTGCGACACAAAGATCGGTACTCGACACTTTTGACCATCGGTATTGCTATGACTTTCTTTTTGTTCTTCGCCGTTAATATGTCGATGGTTATGGGCATGGCCCCTGTCGTTGGGGTTCCATTACCGCTGGTCAGCTATGGTGGGTCAGCCATGTTGGTATTGCTTGGTGCGTTTGGGTTGGTACAGTCCGCCCACGTCCATCGCCCCAGAGGAACCATAAAATGACGTTAAATGTCCTGTTTGCTGCCCTTTACGAACGGTTCGAACAATATCAAACCCCTTTGAAAGAAGGGTTCGAAAAGCATGGTCTTGATGTGAATTTGGCAACCGAACTTGCACCTGAAACTGTGGACTATATAATTTACGCCCCAAATTCATCTGTTAAAGATTTCACGCCATATACAAAATGCAAGGCTGTGTTGAACCTATGGGCAGGTGTGGAAAGTGTTGTTTTTAACGAAACCCTCACACAGCCTTTGACGCGCATGGTTGATGATGGCCTGACCCAAGGCATGGTCGAATGGGTCACTGGGCATACATTGCGGCATCATTTGGGAATGGACACCCATATCCATGGCCAAGATGGGGTTTGGCGCAGCTATGTGCCGCCATTGGCAAAAGATCGCGTTGTGACACTTTTGGGATTGGGTGCACTGGGCTCTGCCTGTGCTGCCGCCTTGGTTCAGTTGGGATTTGTGGTGCGTGGTTGGTCCAAATCACAAAAGCACATCAATGGCGTGACCACATTTTCAGGACCACACGACCTAAAGCAAGCATTAGCGGGCGCACATATTGTCATCCTTTTGCTGCCCAACACGCCTGAAACAGAAAATACGCTGAACGCGACAACCTTGGCTTATATGGCGCAGGGGTCTTACGTGATCAATCCCGGCCGCGGGACATTGATCAACGATGAAGACCTGCTAAATTCATTAGACAGCGGACAAATCGCGCATGCCACGTTGGATGTGTTTCGTGTAGAACCACTACCTGTGGAGCATCCATTTTGGCACCATCCAAACGTAACAGTCGTTCCCCACAAAGCATCCGAAACGCGGGTAGACACGGCATCACAAGTGATTGTTGAAAATATTGTTCGATGCGAAAATGGGCAGTCTTTGAAACATCTTGTTGATCGCGCAGCTGGATATTAAGCCAGCAAATATTCAAATCAAAAAACATAGGCTTAGCTATTCCTAGGCCTTGCCAATTCTGTTCAGTTTTGAAACTGTCAGGGCAGCAGTTAGAGGTATTATGTCCATCATTACACTTATCCGTCACGGCCAAGCGAATTCTGCTGCCACGAACGAGGCTGACTATGATCGCCTGTCAGATCTTGGCATTCAACAAGCGATTTGGTTGGGCGATCATTTACGCAGCCTTTCGATTGAATGCGATGCCGCGTTCACAGGATCGTTGCAACGACAAAAGGACACATTTCGCCATCTAGGCCTGAATAAACAGGCAACTATAGACGAGCGGTTGAACGAAATTGCTTATTATGACTTGGTGGACTGTATGAAAAATCAGTTCGGGCTGACACCGCCTGACGGCATTGGGTTCATACAACATTTTCAAACGACCTTTGCAAAATGGGAAGCAGGCGAGATTACAAACCCACCTGAGACGTGGCAAAACTATCGTGATCGTGTCGGATCAGTCTTGGACACGCTTAGACACGCAGGGGCAAATGTCGTTGTGGTAACATCAGGCGGTATCGTCGCCATGGCCATCGCGCATGCCCTAGGATTGTCGCGTGAAGCGTTGGTGAAAGCCTTGATCGAAGGTGTCAATACTGGCGTGACCCAGCTGCACTATATTGGCGGAAGCTTTCACCTAAAACAATACAATGCAGTCCCACATTTGGAACGCACTGACCGACTTGACGCGCGCACGTATTACTGATCAATGTTCGCAAAAGACAAGGATTAATTCATGACACATCTTTGGGTTCGCGCAGAACAACGCGCAAACGAAGACCGCGTTGGCATAACTCCTGACGGTGCACGGTCGCTGGTCGAGGCAGGTATTCACGTCACAGTGGAAAAAAGCGTATCAAGGATCATCCCTATTGATGGCTATGCGGCGGCTGGCTGCGCGATTGCCGAAGAAAATTCATGGGCCTCTGCGCCGCGCGATGCGATCATTTTTGGCCTAAAAGAACTGCCCGAAGATGGAACACCGCTGTTTCATCGTCACATCATGTTTGGACATGCTTTCAAAGGACAACACGCAGGTAAGATTTTGCTGCAACGGTTCAAAGCGGGCGGTGGCATACTTTATGATTTGGAATATTTGATTGATGAAACCGGCCGTCGTGTTGCGGCGTTTGGCTATTGGGCAGGTTTTGCAGGTGCTGCCGTCACATTGAAAGCATGGATCGCACAGCAACATGGTGAAATTTGCGGACCAGTCTCATCCTATCCAAACAAAGACGCCCTGATCGCTGATTTGAAATCCGAATTGTACAACACCGGTAAATTTGCGCCAAATGCGATCGTCATCGGGGCATTGGGTCGTGTCGGTACAGGCGCCGCAGATTTATGCGAGAACCTGGGGATTTCAGTCACCAAATGGGACATGGCCGAAACTGCAAATGGCGGCCCATTCCCCGAAATCTTGGATCATGACCTGTTTTTCAACTGTATCTTAGCACGCCCGGGAACGCCGGTTTTCGTGCCTTCAACCGCATTGCGCGAACGACGCAGGCTTAGCGCAATTGGCGATATCGCGTGTGACCCCGACAGCGATTATAACCCTATTCCAATTTATCATGAGGCCACGTCGTGGAATGCACCTGTGCATCGCGCAGCAGATGATCCGGTCTTGGATGTGATGGCGATTGACAATTTGCCGTCACTTTTACCGCTCGAAAGTTCACAGGACTACGCGGCACAGCTGTTGCCTTCGTTGCGGACGCTTGATGATTTAACAACTGGCGTTTGGGCGCGCGCCCAGACAGTTTTCCAAACGAACCTAAACGAGGTGTGACATGACTATCCATTGGTGCGGAACAGGTTTATCAGCAATTCCAGGATTGCGCCGTTTGATCGAAAACGGGCACCCCGTTACGGTTTGGAATAGAACGATCCAAAAAGCGCGTGATGTTGTTGGCGATGTTACAGACGACATTCGCGTGTTTGACATGGACGCAATTGATGCGGCCTTGGCAAAAGGTGATGTCATTGTGTCTATGCTGCCCGGGGATCATCATGTGCCGCTTGCGAAACTTGCGATGTCCAAAGGCGCGCATTTCGTCAGTTCTTCGTATATCTCGCCTGAAATGGCCGCACTGAATGCCGATGCAAAACAGGCGAACGTCGCAATGGTAAACGAAGTGGGTCTGGACCCTGGCATCGACCATTTGATGGCGCATGACTTGGTTGAACAATATCGCGCATCTGAAGCATGCGACCCAGAAAACGAGCTTAGCTTTATTTCTTACTGCGGCGGGATCCCAAAGATCCCAAATGACTTTAAGTACAAATTCAGCTGGTCCCCTTTGGGTGTTTTGCGCGCTTTAAAATCACCGTCAAAATCAATTCGCGACTTTGCCGAATTTAACGTTGACCGCCCTTGGAATGCCATCAGTAGCTATACTGCACCGCTGCCAACGCCCGAAACATTCGAGGTGTATCCAAACCGAGACAGCATTCCGTTTATCTCGCAATATCACTTTGATCCCAAGTGGAAGATTAAGGAATTCGTGCGCGGGACATTGCGATTGAACGGCTGGGCCGACGCGTGGACACCGGTATTTCGCGAAATCGAAACATTAAAAGGATCCGAAGGGGAAAACCGTCTGCGCGAGATGTCTGAACAGTTTTGGTCAGAAAATGCCTATGGCGAAAATGACCCAGATCGCGTTGTTTTGGTGGTTGCACTCAAGGCCGAAAACGAGGGTGAAACCAAGTGGAATAAGACTTATGTTCTTGACGCTTGGGGTGACGAGATATCGACGGCCATGGCGCGTTTGGTTTCTATCCCCGTGTCTTATGCGATCGAGGCCGTGCTAAATGGCGAGATATCTGGCGGCGTTCACGCGGCACCCAGTGCGCCTGATATGGTTTCTAAATGGTTAGCAAACATTTCAAAACTGTGTCAGCATTTGGAAATCGTCGATGGCAACCAATAACCCTTAGGATTAGAAGGTCAGGATTTTAGGATCGTTCCATCTAAATGAGCATGGTTTTTGAACGTTAGCACATTCAAGGCCAATTGTTCAGTTGAGGAATAACTATGTTCATGTCCAGACGCGCCCACAAACACTTGGGACATTCTTGAGCTTATCATTGATGATGCACTAGATGAATTTTATGATTACGGTGATGCAAGTGACGAACTTTCGCCATTTATGGATGGGCACGATCACAATCGCCTGAAAAAGGTACAGCGCGATCATTGGCATGCCACAGTGCGTGATCGTTTCAACGACGTCTATTACGACCGGTTGAACCGTATTGGACACGCGCATGCCCGCATTGGATTGCCGCCACATTATTTCATTCGCGGCTACCGTGCGCTTTTGAATAGCTTGGCCGACCTTGGCAAGCAAAAGCGCATAAATAAAACGTCGGTTTTTTACATGATCCGTAAAATGAGCGATGTTTTTCTGCATGACCTCGAAGTTGGTATCGATATTTATTATTCGGTTCTGCGCAAAAACAAAAACACAACGTCTCAAAATGTTCTACACCATTCGCAAGAATTTGCCTCGCGCATGCAACAGCTGTCTGGCGAATTTCAATCGATTGCAACAGCTGTCGACCAGATGGATAACTCGATCACCGATATTTTTGCAAACGTTGATGAGACAACGCGTTTTGCGCAAGCTGCATCTGACAAGGCAGACTCAGCAGCAACATCAATGCATTCGGTTTCCAGTGCCTCTGAGGAAATTGGTTCACTCCTGTCAATTATTACAGAAATCGCAGATAAAACCAAATTGCTGGCAGTTAACGCAGCCATCGAAGCCGCCCGTGCAGGCGAGGCCGGCAAAGGCTTTACCGTGGTCGCAGACGAAGTACGACACCTTGCCGAAGGCACAGAAGCAGGCGCAAAAGACGTGGCGAATAAAGTCGAAGAGATCCAAAATGCGGTTTCTGGTCTGCGTCGGACAATTGAAAGCGTGCAAGAAAGCTTTTCTCATGTGCTTTCAGCATCAGATAAAATTGCCTCAGCTGTCCATCAGCAAAGCGCATCTTCACGAGAAATGAGCCACCGAATGTCAACAGTGCGCTCTGGCATCGAAGAGCAAATTTCAGATCTAGATATCCTTGTGGATGCGGTCAACAAATCCCTGCAAGACTAATGACCTGATTGATAAAAAGAGAGGCCAAGTATGATACTTGGCCTTTTTTTGTCGGGATCAATTCGTCGTCATTGCTAAGTGTTTGCAGATATCGTCATGTAGATTTGTTGATGCCGCAACGATGCCGTTTGCCTTGCAAGTCGGGGAATTGAATACAAGGTCGCGCCCCTGTCTATCCGTTGCACGTCCGCCAGCCTCATGGATCAACAGGCTGCCTGCCGCAATATCCCATTCCCATGTGTCACGAAATGTGATCATGCCATCATATCGCCCCTGTGCAACAAGCGCCAAACGATATGCGAGCGAAGGCCGGAACCGTCGTTCGAAGCTAGGCACGTCACCATTACGCCAATGTTCGGGCGAAATTGCGGGCCGCGCCGCCAACAATGTCGATGCCGCGATAGTACGTGCATCGGATACCTTCAACGGGATATCATTGCAGTATGCCCCCTGACCACGACGCGCAAAATACATTAGATCACGGACGGGCAAAAAAACAACTGCCGCTTCGACAACGCCTTGTCGCGCAATAGCAAATGAATGGGCCCAATGTTCATCCCCCTGAATAAAACTTCTGGTCCCATCCAACGGATCAACTATGAAACAACGCTCTCGATCCAATCGGTCTTGGTCATCCTCGGATTCTTCTGACAACCAACCGTATTCAGGCCTTTGCTGGCGCAATGTCTTTGAAAGATATGCGTTAACGTCCAAATCTGCTTGCGTTACGGGACCAGCGCCATCCGATTTATCCCATGTCGCATAGCTGCCACGCCAATATTGTTTTGCAATCTCACCTGAACGCCGCGCAGCATTTATCAAAAGCTCTAAATCAGCCCCCTGCAATTGTCATTCTTTCGACCAAAAGCGATGGCACACGATGGGACAGATGCGTAGGTACATCATTCGCTGGGATAATTCGGCAAAGCATGTCGCGCAAATTTCCCGCAATCGTCATTTCATTAATGGGATAGGCGATTTCGCCATTTTCCACCCAGAACCCTGATGCGCCGCGGGAATAATCGCCGGTGTTTGGATTGATTGTCGATCCAATCAACGATGTAACCAAAACACCTGTCCCCATATCGCGCAGCAAATCTGATCTTGTGTGCTGACCTGGTGTTAATTCAACATTCCAATTCGTAGGCACTGGTCCCGTGGACACACCACGCCCAGCGTTTGCCGTGGAAACCATGTCCAGTTTTTTGGCATTGGCCAGATCCAAGGTCCATCCGGTCAAAACACCGTTGTCGATGATACAGCGTGATCGTGTGGCCAGACCTTCGCCATCAAAGGGACGTGACCCACCCGCACGCGGCCGATGCGGATCTTCGATCAAAGACAGGTGTTCGGGCAAAACTGTTTTACCCAACGCATCGCGCAACCACGATGATCCACGAGCAATGGCAGATCCGCTAATCGCGGACAATAAATGCCCGATTAATCCCGAAGAAATACGTTCGTCATAAAGGACTGGATAGGTGCCTGTTTTTGGCTTTCGTGGCGCTAATCTAGAAACAGCACGCTCTCCAGAATTTTGCCCAATTTCTTCGGCTGACCTCAGGTCATTTTGAAAAATTCGACTATCGCCATCATAGTCGCGTTCCATGCCGGCCCCTTGCCCCGCGATCGCGACACAAGAAATATACCGGTTTGAGCGGCGATATCCCCCCATAAAACCATTCGAGGTCGCCAGATGAATTTCCGATGTCCCAAACCCTGCAGACGCAGATTGGACTTGCGTAACGCCACCAACCGCGCGAGCGGCTGCTTCGGCACGTCGTGCGTCAGACTCCAAAAGATCTGCCGCTGGCTCGGGCGTAGGATCAAAAATTTCGAGCGCGTCGACATCCCATTTTTCAGCAAACTGGTCAGCCGTCGCCAAAGTTAGATAAGGATCCCTAAGCGCTTCATGCGCCATTGCCACGGCACGCTCGGCCATTGTCTCTAACAAAACGTCGCGCACATCCGAGCCAGATACGGTTGCCATTTTCCCACCGACAAAAACGCGCAGCCCAATGTCAATGCCGTCGGAACGCTCGACTTGCTCTAATGCACTGTTTCGTACCTCTATCGCGATTGAGGTGCCTTGTGTCGCGACAACATCCGCATGATCCGCGCCTGCACGTTTCGCAGCGGCCAGCATTTTTTCACTTAGCTGCGCCAAAGATGTACCATTACCCAACATAAACGACCCCATTTTCTTTATTCAACAGGTAGAGGCTTGATCAAGATAAAGCAAGCAAACAACGATTTTTTGCTTTCGTTTCCCACGTAATTCAGAAATGGTATACCAAAAAATGTGAGGACCCATGACACAAAAAGTTGCCCTAATTACGGGCGGTGCGCGCGGAATTGGCAAAGCCACGGCTGAACTCTTCATCGAGAATGGTTATCATGCCATATTGTTGGATCGTGACGATGCAGCCTTGTTCGAAACTGCATCCGCCATGCAAGGATCGACCGCCTATTTGTACGACATTTCTAACCCACAAGCTGGTGGTGAAATTGCTGCGAAAATTAGCGCCGACTTTGGTCGATTGGATTGTCTGGTCAATAATGCAGGCGTCGCCGATTTTGGACCAATTGAAGCCTGTGATCAGACAACATGGCGCAAGATTATGGATACAAACTTGGACGGTATGTTTTATCTGACCCAAGCATTGACCCCACTGTTAAAAGACAGCCAAGGATCCATCGTAAACATCGCATCTATTTCTGGTCTGCGTGCCTCTACGCTGCGCGTTGCTTACGGCACATCGAAAGCAGCCGTCATCCAATTGACCAAACAACAAGCCTGTGAATTAGGTGAATTTGGCATCCGCGCGAACGTTGTCGCCCCGGGTCCCGTAAAAACAAAATTATCGATTGCGGTACACACACCAGAAATCATCCAAGCCTATCACGATGCAATCCCTCTAAATCGCTATGGCAGCGAGCGTGAATTGGCCGAGGTGATTTATTTCTTGTGCTCGCCAAAAGCATCTTATGTGACGGGTCAGGTCGTCGCCGTTGACGGTGGCTTTGAGGCAACCGGGGTCGGACTGCCCGCTCTGCGGCCTTGATCAGCGCAAGCGCTGACCGTTTGCAAAAAATTCGCCATCGGGCGTGATTTTGAATTCAGAGGTTAATTCATCATCGCCCGTTGGCATCATAAAACCACCCACCATCATACGCGCCATAAACATTTGGCTTTCATCTATCAAACCAAGATCTAATAGGCTGGACATGACATCATTCAGGCCGTTTAGAACAACTGTTCCGCTGCCCTGTGGCCGCGGCATACCGTCAAAAGTTTCAAGGTCAGAATTATCAAAGGTGAAATCCCCTTGGGCCATGACACGTGCGCCCAACCCCTCGATCACAAAATCCTCAAGACGCAGAGATTTTAACTCGCCGTCTTTTATATATTCTGGTTCGCGCTTCATCCTGTCCATTTCCAACAGGTTTACACCCAATCGTCCGGTGCCAATCACCTTAAACGATAAGCCAAGAGGATCACGCGACAGGTACGCCTGTGGATCAAATAGCGTCCAAAGTGAATCTGACATGCCCAAGCCTGTGAAGGACATACCAAGTCCAAATGCTTGATCCTTTGGTTGTGCTGAAAGCGGTATATCAAAATTGTATGATGCCTTTCCCAGCGTGCCATTCACCGGCAAAGGCAAGTCTGGTGCCAACAAATCAAACTGCATGTCGTTGGCATTACCTTGCAAATAGATATGGTCTGATGAATATGACAACGTGGTATCCAACGGACCTGACCCGAATGACAATGCAATATCATCTGCATCTTGCTGGGCGTCCACCTCTAGGCGGATGTTTTCCGCACCAAAGACTGTGTTATAGGTCAAACCAGCTAGCATTGCAGCATCAGCATCCATCATGGACGCGCCTTTGGGCAAAGACAGTTGCTCAGCATAGGTAATTGCGTTGACCGCAAATTTTAACTCTGCGTTAAATTGGTCATTGCCTTGCGCTTGTGCCGACATATCAAAATTTATCGCACCAAAAGTCGCAGCTGTATCCCGCGCGGTGACTTCACCTTGTTGGGTTGTCATGGTGGCAGTAATGTCAGTGATGCGCAAATCCGCCACAAGGGAGCCTGTGTTTGCATCAAAATCATCCACCTCAAAGTCTTCCACGCGAAATCCGATGTAATCTGCTAAATAGGCGTATGACATTGCATCGCCTTGTTCCGTTGCAAAAACCGTCAAGTCCTTTGAATATTGTGTGAGGGTCAAGGCAAAATTATTCTCGTCCGACCCTTCGCGGCGCAAATAGATCGGATAACTGTCGGGCATTATGATTGATACCCGCCCATCAGACAGTTTTTCAAAAACCATTTGACCGATATCAAAGATAACTTGCGTTTCAGTGTCCGGAATGATTTGGGCAATCTGTAAATCCCGAATGTTCAAATCTTTGCCGTCATTGAACGGTGTCGCGGCAACCATGTAGCCCGCATCTTTGAACTGTTGTTCGATGTCTTGCCAAGCTTGCTGCGCATTTAATTCCGCATGTGCAAGGGTCGCCATCCAAGTCATTGAACCCACAGCGATTGGCAAGAAATGTAAACGAAACATGCTTAGTCCTTTAAGAGATATTCTATAATCGTGGTTCGATAAAAATATTACGTCAAGGCTTGTTTTCCAGCAACCGAGCGTCCATCAAGGATGAGAACACAGGAATGGTAGGAAGATGAACACTTTTGCTAATAAAACCGTAATCATAACAGGGGCCAGCCGCGGTATCGGCGCGGCAACCGCGCGCGCCTTTGCCGCAGAGCAGGCCAATGTAATTCTTACAGCACGCAGTGGTGATGCTTTGGACACGCTTTCCAACGAGCTTGGCCCTAAGACCATCGCCTGCGCAGGGGATATCGCGGACCCGGCGTTTTGTGAAAAGCTTGCGTCCATCGCCATTGAACGGTTTGGTGCAATCGATATCTTGATCAATAACGCCGCTGCACTGCACCCAATCGCGCACATGGCGGACGCCGATGTTCAGGCATGGTCCGATCTGATCTATGTTAATGTTAAGGGCGTCTATTTCGCAATGCGCGCCGTTCTGCCCCAGATGATCAAACAAAGCGACGGCACGATCCTCACGATTTCATCGGGTGCGGCCCATAACCCATTAGAGGGATGGTCGGCCTATTGCGCCTCTAAGGCGGCCGCAGCCATGCTGACCCATAATTTGCACTTAGAATACGCAAGCGCGGGTATTCGTGCGATGGGCTTGTCCCCTGGAACAGTGGCGACACAAATGCAGCGTGATATCAAAGCATCAGGAATAAATCCGATCAGCAAATTGAATTGGTCTGACCACATCCCACCCGAATGGCCCGCCCGAACGATTCTATGGATGTGTGGCCCTGTCCGAGACGATATCGCCGGATTAGAAATTTCATTGCGTGATGAAAACATCCGCAAGAAAGTCGGATTGATATGATTAGGTTAGAAAAATCAAATACGGACATATGGACAATCACGCTGGATCGTCCAGAAAAAGCCAATTCCCTGACTCCACAGATGCTGGAAGAACTGGTTGAAATTACGCATGACGCGCAAAAGGCGCGCGGTGTGATACTTACGGGGGCTGGCAAAGTATTTTCTGCCGGCGCTGATTTGGATGCAGCGAAAGCCGGGCTAGCAACATCTGATGTTTGGGAACGCCTCTCTGGGAACATTGCACAACTGGATTGCTTAACAATCGCAGCGTTAAACGGAACACTAGCAGGCGGCGCCATGGGCATGGCCTTGGCCTGCGACATCAGATTGTCGGTGCCGACAGCAAAATTTTTCTATCCCGTGATGAAACTTGGCTTTTTGCCACAGCCGTCTGACCCGATCCGTATGGCACAATTAATTGGACCTTCACGCAGCAAAATGATCCTTATGGCGGGTCAAAAAATTGATGCACAAACAGCATACAGCTATGGATTGATTGATCGCATTGTTGATGGAGACGAACTTTTAACACTTGCGGCTGATCTGATGCACGACAGTTCATGCGCAACACTCGACCATGCGCGGGCAATAAAAGGAATGATTGACCAACGCTAAGCGTACCTAACGTGATCGTGATAAAACCATGTTTGTGTTTTGTAAAATTTAATGAAAAAATCTCGTTAGCATTGATCAATTTTTACAGGTATAGCATGTTCAAACTCCTGACTTTCATCGCGCTTTTCGCTGGTCCCGCCTATGCTGGCCATGAATTCGCCGATGCAAATTTGGCAAATGGTGAACACGTATATGCCCAAAACTGTGCGTCCTGCCACGGCGCAGATCTAGAGGGGCAGCCAAACTGGCGCACAGCAGATGAAAACGGCATTCTGCCCGCCCCCCCCCACATGATGAAACAGGTCATACGTGGCATCACGATAGCAGGTTTCTGTTTTCTTACATCAAATATGGCGGACAGCGCGTAATGGAAGCGCAGGGCCTGAAAGATTTTACAAGCGGTATGCCCGCATTCGAACATAGCCTGACAGATTAGGATATCATCGATGTATTGGGATATATCCATTTCACCTGGGATGATGAGATTTATCCAGCGCAAGCCCGTCGCACCCAAGACGATTGATTAACTTATGCGAT
>Ga0181600_10000821_pt1 | contig 23884 bp, 21 predicted proteins | sample 041ome_2_FD_132982 | JGI IMG/M metagenome (GOLD analysis project Ga0181600, IMG submission 132982) | Coastal salt marsh microbial communities from the Groves Creek Marsh, Skidaway Island, Georgia - 041406US metaG (megahit assembly) | ecosystem: Environmental > Aquatic > Marine > Intertidal zone... | reverse complement strand
CTGGGGATGATCGGGAGATTGGTTTTTACGTCTTTGCGGGGTGTGCGGCGACGCTCTTCGTGGCGTGCTTCGTCATGCTGCCAAACGGACAGAGTTTCTTTGAAACCGTCGCCGACGACGAAGCGGTGGTTGTCGCGACGACGACGCGAAGCGGGGACGTGGAAGACGAAGAAAACGAGGTGGAGGAGGTAAAACCACCGAGCGCCCAGCCCGTGAGAGACGCGCACGCGAGGCTGGAAGGATTGGCCAACGGGAAAACGCGAGGAGAACAAATGAAATCGGCAGAGTATTTCGGCCTCGTCGCCTGGTTCACCCTCGTCGTCTGTCCGCTGCAGTTTTACATTGCCGCAATCGGCTACCAACTCGAGCTTAAAGGGGACGACGATGGACACTACGCGAGTATTTTTTCCGCGGCGTACGGATCGGTGGCGATTTTCGCCGCGTACGGAGGCGGCGTTGCCGGTAAAGTCGGATGCGGCGTCTGTCAAGGCTTCGCGACGCTCTCGACAGCCATCTCCTTTCTCATTTTGACGCTCCCGAAGAGCGCTGGGTTGGGCGTGCAAGTTTTTGGGATGTTGCTCTATTCATTCGGCCGGTTGTTCATCTTTGCCATGTATTTCAGCAACATCGGACGAAGGTTTGGTTTCGAGCATTACGGCACGCTCTGTGGGCTCGGGTTGCTCATCTCAGCCATTTGGAGTTTAATTCAGTACCCACTGCTCGCTTGGGCGGTGGATAGCGTACCCATCGGCGCAAACATGGTTTGTTTCGCCATGATGACCGTGACTTTGCCCTACACGGCGTGGCTCGCCCGTAGAGAGCTCGCCGAGCGACGGGCGGCGAAAACGTAACGAGTACTTACAGAGAACCGCGTAAAAGTAGTTTTTATGATAGTAGTAGAGACAGCTCGAGACAGACATCGGTCCATCGAGTGAGCGCACGCGCAGTAGTAGCAGATTGTTTTGTTTTAACCAAGTACCGTAGCAGATAACGAATTCGAACTGAAAACTCGCTTACAAAAACCGATGTAGTACGTCGCGTCAAAGCGCCTGAAGTCTCTGTGGCGCAGCCTGCGGCGCGATGACGGGAATGCGTCTCCCGTGCGCCCCTTGCACGTCTGCAATAATGTACTGGAAATCCCAGTCTCCCGTTTCCGCGTTCAAACCAGCCTCGGCAGTGACCATCGCGCTTCCTCTCGGTCCTCTCACGTGAAACTGCACCAACAACCGCTCGCGACCTCTCGCGTCCAACACCACCCGGTGCGGAATGTTCCTCCTCGCCCCGCGGCTTCGACTCTCGCTCCCGTATCCCGTCATTGGTGTCCCAACCGCCACAGTCACCCGCGGATCCTCGTTCAGCTTTTCCATCGCCGCGTTAAAGACGCGTTGTTCGCGCGGCGTCGTCAACAATTCGTTCGCCGCAAACCACGCCGCGCCCGCGGCGATACCGAGTCCAATCAGTCCGACGACCCCGTACGACGCCCCCTCGACCGCGCTCACCGGTTTCTCGGGAATCCACTTATCCGTCACTTCGTCGTAACGTCCCGATCGAGACGCATCCGTCGCTTGAACCTCGTCGCCCGAGCGGTTTTGATTCTGATTCTTCTTTGACGCCGAGGAAGACGAAGACGCGCGACACCGACGCGTCATCATCATCGACATCGGTAAACCCGAAGACGACGAAGCAGATGAGGTCGAACACGGCGTCGTCGCACCCGACATAAATCCTCGACGCACCGCGGTCGTCGGCGCCGATACCGACGCCAACGCCGACGACTTCGTCAGCACCATAATCTCTCTGATCATCATCAACCCTCGTCTCATGACGCACGACGCGTGACGTACCGCCGCGACGCGTTCAAACCCTTCGACTAATTATCCCCCAATCGCCCCTTCGTCGATACACGAAGAGTCGCGTCGATTATCGCGTCGTCCACGCGTTGCGCAATGACGCCGCGACCGCAGTGAGTAATCATGCGTTTTCCACACACCGCGACGTTCGTCGACCCGCGGACGACGGCGACGCGCGAAACGCGCTCGAGATGTTTTTGAAAACTGCGGCAAAAAAACTCGCAGAGGAATCCGCGGCGAGAACCGCCGTCGATGCCGATCGCGCGCGCGAGCACCGGCGGCATCAGCGCGCAGTGGAAACGAACCGAATCGAACGCGAAAAGGAGCGCCAACGCGAGCGCGCGGAAGAGCGACGACGGAAACTCGCCGAGGCGAACGAAGCGGCGGCGCGACGGGGGACACACGGGGCGGAGTACGTCGGGCGGTTGCGCGTCGAGCGAAGCGAGGCGGCAAAGACGCGGGGGATTCGGGCGAGATGGGAAGACAAGGCGCAGTTGCCGAGGAGTTGCGCGAACGCGGTGGGCGCCGACGCGTGCGGACGGGCGCACTTTTACGTCGAGAGAACGGGCGAAGACGGATCGAGCGTGGGGACGCACGTGGGGGTTTTGGATTACGGGAGCGTGGAGGAAGGGAAGATCGGGTTACCGGTTGGGGTGATGACGGCGTTGGGCGACGCGCGCGACGGCGACGAGGTGTCGGTTCGGTACGTGGCGTTGCCGACGGGATCAAAGATGACTTTAAAGCCGAAAACGAATGATTTCGCGAAAGATTTCGCAAACGATGACGTTCGAGAGGTGTTGGAGCGAGTGATGATGGGTCGGAGTTGCGTCACGGTGGGGGATAAGGTGTTTGTAGAGCGAGACGAGGCGGCGGGCGAAGACGCGAGCGGCGTCGAGCGCAAACGATACGAGCTTTTGGTGACGGCAGTGCGACCGGATGACGAGGAAACGCGGGCGATTTCGCTGTTAGAGACGGACGTGGAGGTTGAACTCGAACCGAGCGAGGAGTACGAACGCGTCGTGGCGGAGCTTGAAACGAGACAACGCAGGAGAAAGGAGGAATTTGAGCGCGCAAAGGAGGCGCTCGCGGAGCGCGAGCGAGAAAAGCTCGCCGCGAAAGAGGCGTTTGAAGAGCGCAAACGCGCGCTCAAGGCGTCGATTAAACCCGAACCCGACGAACCCAGAGGTGCTCCTGGGATTGTGACCCTCAGATTTAGCCTTCCGAACGGCACGCTTTCGACGAGACGATTTAGAAGCGGCGACGCCCTTGCTTACGTCTTTGACTACGCGCGCAGTTTGGACGACGACGTCCTCGCCCGAGACGCGGGCGACGTCATTCTCGCCGCGCGCCAAGTCCCGGGCGGTAGCGCGGTCGATGCGATCGAGATTAAGGAGAGCGACGCGATGAAGGGGGCGGTGATTGACGAAACGCTCGACGCGAGGACGTTTTTCATTCGATGAGTAAATGTACGCGAATGAAACGCTTTTGTAATCTCTACTGTTGTTACTGTTGTACACACAATGTTTAGGGGTCCGCCATTCACCAAAACCCCCACTTTTCCTCCTTTGGATACACGATGAGCGGTTTGAGCGCGTGGCACCCCTTGGACACGCGTAAATGCCGCTGCATGCACTGCGCCCGTCGCGTCTCAAATCCGCGTCCGTGGTTCATGTACACGAACCGCTCGTGATACCCCAAATTATGCGGCCCGTTCACGCAACACGTCGGATCCGCCCCATCGCACCGGTAGTAAATGATCGGCGTATTCGTCACTATGGCTTTCGTCTCGTTAAACGCCAAGGCGAGCAAAATTGTCGTAGAAAAACACAACGAAGACGTCAACGTCAACCCCACGCCGACGACGAGCGACAACAACCCGCTCTTCGCCGGACCAGACGCGACGAGCGCGCTCTCCACCGGAACCGCAGCGGCCGATATAAAATCACCCGCGTGTACCGTAAATTCGTAACTCGCGTACGCCGCGACCGCCGTCGCCAACGCGGAGGCGAATATCGGACCGGCTTTGCGTTGAAACGGCTCGCGTCCGCCGATCTCCTTCGCCAGCGTCTCGCACTCGGCGCGCTTTTGCTCTTTTCGTTCCGCCTCTGTTTTCGCCAGCGCTTCCGCCTCGGCGCGTTTGCGCGATTCCACCGCGTTCGCGATCGCCCTGCGCGTCACCGCAGCCTTGGCGCGCTGCGCTTCGAGCGCGGCTTCGCGCGCCAACGCTTCCGCGGTCGACGACGACGACGACTTTACACCCTCATCGGACGACGACGACGACGACGACGACTTTACGCCGTCATCGGACGACGACGCGACGCGGTGGTAACGAAGACGACGTGCCCGGTCGTTCACGAACCGATCCCGTCGCGACGACGACGGCGGCGCGACGGTCCGACGCGCGACCGCGACGACGCGCATGTTTATGACGACGACGACGACGATGCCTTTTTCAAAACGTCGCAACTGTCGATCCACAAACCGCACTTCGCGTCGACGCCCGCCCGCCCGCCGATGGCGGCGTCGAGCGGCGGCGCCGGACTCGGTGTCGTCGCCCGCATCGACGCGCACGCGAGCGGTACGGCGGAGGACCGACGGCGGGCGCAGAGCGCGCTCGAACGAGCGGTGAGACGCGCGTCGGCGAGCATGCGAAAGCGAGGCTGGGTCGTCGAGCGCTTGACAGAGCTCGCGCCGAAGATCGGGGCGGTGAAACTGTGGGGGGATAACTCGGGCGCCGGGAAACGGGTGCGATTGTGCGTGCGTCAGAAGATTTCTCGCGGACGCGGGTCGAGCGGGCGCGGGTCGAGCGGACGCGCGAATCGCGCGAACGCGAATCGCGCGTCGTCATCTTTTCGTTGGATCGACGAGGACCAAGTGTTCGCGGTGTTTCTCCACGAGCTGGCGCACATCGAGCGAGGACCGCACGACGCCAAGTTTTATAAAATTTTAAACGAGCTCAAGGCGGAGGCGGAGCTTCGCATGGCGGATGATTTTTACGTGTGCGGTCGGTGCGTGGGCGGAGCCGCGACCGCGGCGAGCCCTCGAACCGCCGCCGCGCGCGCCGCGATGAAGCGGCGCCGAGACGACGCCGCCCGATCGACGACGACGAGAGGACGACGATCTTCAACGGCGACGACGGTGGGAGACACCGACGTCATTGAGATACTAGATTAGAAGATTAGATTAAATTAGATTACCGGTAATAAACCAGACGAAACGAAACGAGTAGTCACTCATATTCATCGCCGCACCGCCGGTTCCCCACCTACACAGAGCGCGGTACCCCGGCGCGTGTTCGATCCAGCGCTCAATCGGCAGAAGCGGAGACGCAGACGCGTACGCGTACGCGCACGCGTCGTCGTCGTCGTCGTCATCGCGTCGCATCGCATATCGCATATCACATCGCATCACACCCGTAAACCGAATCCTTTTACAATCATCACGATTGGCGCGAAATTTTCCCTCGATCAACACCCGTGTTACTCCTCCGAGTGCGTAAAGTACGACGAGAGAAAAGGCCCACCAGGGTGACGTGGCCGAGTGGTTAAGGCGATCGCCTGCTAAGTGATTGTGCTCTGCACGCGCGAGTTCGAACCTCGTCGTCACCGATGAATGTTTTTGCGTCCACGCGTCGTCGTCGTCGTCGTCGTCGTTCCTTCGCGTCGTCGTCCATTCGCGTCCGTGTGCGTCCGATGCGTCCGAGGCGCTGATTCGTTTTCGAAAAGATGAGGGTGTACGTACGTGACGAGTCGTGACTCAATGTTTGACCCCTAGGCGTTTCGATTCCTTCGAACGATCGATCGAACGAACCGTCATGGAGCGCGTCTAGACTGTCGCTCGGACGCCACTTCGACGAGATGTCGACGACGGATGCGGGTCGGCGGTTTTACGCGCGACGGGTCGACGCGCGCGGTGATCCGACGACGACGTCGACGTCCGACGCGTCGTTGGATGATGACGGTTTTGAAAACGTGGATGACGACTGGGATGATGATTACGACCGCGACGACGACCTAAACGTCGCGCGAGGGATGACGACGACGATTAAGATGATTGAGGAACTGCGAACGGAGCGCGCGCGCACGGGTGAAATGGACGCGAGGCGTCGCGCGAGATTGGCCGAGGCGGAGACGCGACGAAACAGGCGAGCCGAGGAGACGGCGCGCGAGGCGATTCGGGCGGACGCGACTCGGCTGAGAGCGAACGCGGCGAGAGCGGAACGCCGAATGGAGGAAGCGACGGAGGCGGAGCGACAGCTGAGAGCGCAGAATGGAGATTTGCGCAGGAAACTCGAGCGGTGTGCGAACGAAAACAAGCGATTGGTGATGGAACTGGGGCGGTTGAAGGAAAAGTTGGCGACGAGACGCCGAACGCCGACAACCTTCGGCGCCGGCGCGAACGTCACTGCGACGTCCTCGGCGCCGGACGCGCACGTGAGCACGGAGTATCACGAAGCAGTGATGCGCGGTTTCGATCAAAAAGTCGCCGCACTCATCGATGAGATCGAGTCTCTTCGTCGCGTCGAGCCGCGGCCGAAGACGCCCGCTCCGAACGAACAACGACGCCCACTCCGAACGAACGACGCCGACGATCATCGAGTCGATCATCGAGACGATCATCAAGGCGATGAAAACGCGCGTCCACCGTCGCCGTTTTCCCCGAACCTCGCCCCGTTGGACGCTTTGCTCGATAAGTTATCCGCGCGGTAGTATAGACGGATGGATAGATTTGTACAAACGTACGTACCATAGTTGACGAGTCATGAACCGTCAAATTGACCCCTAACGACCCCTCCCACCCGCCATTTGAAAAGTGGCGCCGCCGCGACGACCGACGAAGCGACACACTCGAACTCGCGCGCGCGCCGGATAGACGGACGCACAGATGCACGCGACGACGAAGATGGCCACGGCGACGAAAACTCTCGGTCGACAGTTCGGTGCGTGCGCCCCGGCGAGGCGAACGACGACGCGAACGACGAAGTGGATAAAGATTACCGCCGCCGACGTCACGCGTCACATGCGTGATGATTGGAGGATGGATCTCGACGAAGGCTGGTGACGACGCGATGACTGACGAACGAACGGTTTAACGATAACAGGGAGAGGACGTGAACGAACGTTGACGACGAAGCGGGCGGTCGGTGGACGAAACCAGCGCGCGGTCGTGACGCCGCGGGCGTCCGCGGGACTCGCGTCCTGGGCGTTGGCGGCGCCGACCATGTACGCCATGGTGAGCGTGAACGAGTACATCACGCACAGGTACTACCAGCACGCGGAGTTTAACAAGAATGAAACTCTGAAAAAAGTGTGGTGCTTTTTCACGCGTCAGACGGAGGCGCCAAAGGTTGGTGGTGGTGGACACATCGAACACCACGCCGAGACGTTGGACGACATGAGCCTCAAGGTGGACGACGGGTGGATGCAATCCGAACCGGCGAAAGTTTTGGCCGGTAACACGTACAGAGGCACGGCGTTTGAGTGGGATATCACGGGATTGATGACGCTGCAAATGATGATCACGTGTGTGCCGGTGCTCGCGATCATGGGTTTCGGTCCGAGCGCGATGGCGTCTCTCATCCTCGGATCGACCTTCTTGCACGCCCTCGTGTGGAACTCGCTTCACCCCGCCATGCACGGCCTCAACGAGGTCCCGCTCGCCGACGGTGTTCCGTCCCTTTGGTTCTCTCGCTTCCGCGATTCCAAGTACTACGAGTACTTGTACGAGAACCACCAAGGCCACCACGTGCTCTCGGGCAAGTGCAACTACAACGTCTGCTGCCCGCTCGTCGACCACGTCTTGGGCACGTACGTCGAACCGGAAGACTGGAAGGCCAAGGCTCGCATGCCCATCGGTTCTGAACACCGCGAATTCTACCCGGCGGGTGAATACGCCCGCAACCTCGCCGAAAAGGCGGCTGCCAAGGCGATTCGCGACGCGTCGGATTCGCAACAAGCCGAAGTCGTCGCCGCGTAAAAGAAACGCAAACATCTTTCGCGCGCGCGCGCGTTGGCTACATTTATTTCTGTTTATTTGTCTTCAGTCAATCGTCATTCGTTCATTCATCAGTAGATTACACAAAGTACCAATCCAAGTTGTTATCAAATACCAAGTATAGACGCGATTTCGATTTCTTCGCGCGCGCGAAAGATGGCTGTGGCGGGGCAGAGGGGAAAGATTACGTTGACGATGTCGTTACCAACCGTCACACCGACGCGCGCGCGACGACGCCCGGGTTCGTCGCGCGAACGCGGAATCATGGGATGCTGGCTCTCGAAATCCATCGCCTGGGCGTCGTCCCCGGCGTCGTCGTCGACGTCCGCGACGATGACGACGCCGTCGCCGTTTCGCCGGTTCAGAGCGGGTTTCGAAACGACACCCGGTTTGGTGACGAAACCGAAGACGCTATCGATGACGCCGAAAACGGAAGCGACGAAGGAAACGACGACGACCGAAGACGGCGCGTCTCGTTGGTCGCCGTTGCGTCGGCGGGCGAAAACGAAACCGAGACCGCTGCCCGTCGGGGAGGAGTTGACGTACAAGTGTAGGAAGAATGAACGCGAAACGCGGGCGACGGAGAGTTACGCGCGAACGGTGACGATTCGCGGGTGCGAAGATTGCGTCTTGGTGTTTCCGTGCGTCACCGGGGACGTCACCGTGATGGATTGTAAGCGAACGACGGTGGTGATCGGGCCGTCGATGGGTAAGGTGCGGGTGATGGATTGTTTGCAAACGGAAATCGCGTGCGCGGCGACGTGCGATTTCGACATGTCGGATTGTTACGATTGCCGCGCGTTTATCAACGCTCCGAGAGGACAATCGACGGTCGCGGCGCGATCGTGCGGGCCGAAGACAAAGTTTGCTGTGTGTGACGTCGCGTACGATGATTTGGAGAATCAGCTCGCGGCGACGGATTATTTGGGCGGGCGTTGGCGTTCGACCGATGGCGCCGACGTAGAGTTGTGGACCGGCGTCGACGACGAGGCGTTCACTTCGACTTTCGACGCGACGCTGTCGTGTTACGACACCGTCGGGGACGCGGTGAACACAAACTCAGAAAACGAGGGCGAGGTTGCCGTTCGGTTGTATCCTAGCGCAGTGTGATGATTAAAACGTTAAACTATCGCGCCAGTGTCGAACCGTCAATTCGCCGAGGCGCCCCACGATTCGCGCACTTTGAACGCCTTTTCCATTCGATTGAACCGTCTCGCCTCTTTGAACCAAGGCGAGACGAACAGGCTCAGCTCTGGCGCGTCTGACGCCATCTCGATGTCGTCTCCGAGTACGACGTCGTGCTTCACGTGCGCTCCGTCGATGTACACGGTGCCGACGCGAGAATTCCATTGTAATCGCATCCTCTCTCCTCGCGTGTAATACCCGTGCCCACTGCTCGGTGGCGGCGCGTGATCGTAATGAATCGGTTCGCGGTCCATGTACTGCATCGCTGTTGAATCGTGCGGCATGATCTCTCCCCCCGCCGAGTACATCGCCGCCGTCGATCCGCTCGCCGTGCACGTCCGCACGCCAGAGCTCCGAACGTGAAAGAACCTCTGCGAATTTGGGTCGTTTCCACCCAGCTTCAAGCTGTACCTACTCACCGCCGCGGGCGATGGATGACAAATCAGCACGTCATTCAGCGCTGGCTGAAGCGTCTTTCCATTCACCGTCGTGCGTATTCTTGCCAACCGCGTCGGTTCCAACCGTCCGAAGAGCGCGTCGTCCAACACGCGCTCGGCGTCAAACCTATTCGCCACACACAAATGCCCCGTCGATCTGCGCTCGTCCACGCACAGATTCGTCATGTACATCCTCGTGAGCTCATCCTTTGTCGCCGGATCGGTATTGATTCCCAAAACCGGTGTATCCGGCGTCAACACGTGGTGCGCCGCTATGAGCGTCGTTCCGTCGCCTCCCAACGCCATGACTAAATCCGCCCCTTCCACCGCATCCACGCTCAACGCATGTCGCTCCACGCACCGGTACTTCACCCCTCGTTCCCTCAGTGCCGCTTTTATCGCCTTCACGCTCGCTCTGTGCGTCTCGTGCCGCGCCCGAACGCGTTCATACCTCGGGCTTCCGTACAACTCACCCGAACCGAGGAGCGAGGTGTACTCCGTCAACGGCGTCGTCTTCACCACCAACAGCGCCTCTTTAAACCTCAGCGACGACGACGACGTGGACGCCAACGATGCGAGTCCTCGTCGACACGCGGTGCGCGTCGCCATGAATGCGCGTCCGTTCCGTTCGTCCGTCGGTGTGTGTCGTCTGGTTGTTACGAAACGAAATCAAATCCTTTGACGACACTTCGAGACGCGTCGTCCCGCACGACTCGCGCGCGACGGACGCACCGAATCGTTCGGTTCAATCTCTCATCCACCCCCTTGGTTTCCACGGTTCCTTCGCCGCGTGAGCGATGCGCGCGACGACGGTTTCGTCTTCGATCGATGCCCGACGCGTCGGCACCGTCTCAACGATGAAGACGACGCGCGCGGCGCGCGCGCGACGACCCTCCGCGTGTGGTGGTGAAGGCGAAGAAAAGGTGCGCGACGGACGTCGTCGTCGTCGTCGGGACGTCGCGATGCGCGCGGGTGGGGCGCCGGTGGGTGGGAAGACGTACAGATTGGTCATGCTGAGACACTCGGCGTCGTCGTGGGCGGACGCCAACTCGAGAGACGCGGAGCGTCCGCTCACGGCGGAGGGGCGGGATTTGGCAAAGAAAACGGCGGAGAACGTGAGATCTGCGGGGTGGTTGCCTGATTTTACGATATGTAGTAACAGCGCGCGGTCGAAGGAGACGCTGGAGATGATGAGAGAGGTGGATGGGAGTTTTGGGGCGGAGGCGTCGACGCTCTATCTCGGGTCGTTGTATCACTTTGCGTCTTTGGATGGGCAGTTGAGACAACACTTGAGCGAGTGCGTGGTGCAGGAGGTGACTCGATCGACGATGGCGACGAATGAGAGCTCGAGCGAAAAGATTTTGAGTGCGGATGACGAATGCGGCGTCGGGATGTTGTCGGCGGACGTGCGTACCATCATGTGCGTCGGACACAACAAGGGAATGGAGGAAGCCGCGGGGGAGTTTTGCGGACGCGACGTCAGGTTGCAAGTGGCCACCGCGGCTCTGTTAGAGAAGACGTACGAGGGTGACGACGGTTGGGTCGGTGTCATGGGGGGAAATGAAGGTAAAGGGAGCTGGAGACTCGTCGCGGTGGCGAGTCCAGAGGGCATTCTCGACTTGTAAGTCTATGAAATCGATCGTCGCAATACAGGATAAATCAAATCATCTAGGTATAGCACATCTACAGTTTTGCGTATCTTCTAATCCGTCACCCGCGACGCGCAGAATCAATCAAAGTCTGGGAACGCCTCTTGCGCGGCGCCGAACGCCGTAGCGCGAGCGCCCGCGAGCTCGTCGCTGACATCCGTCAACCGACCCATGGCGCCCATACGATACGCCCTATCAGCGATCGGTTGAATCTCCTCGACGTCGTGTGAAACAACGATGACGGCACGCTCTCTCTTGAGCTCATCGAGCAGCGCCGTCACCTCTGCGCGCGTCTGCCAATCTAAACCCGCCAGCGGTTCGTCCAGGCAGAGCACCGCCGGGTTACGCACGAGCTGAATCGCCAGCGCCAATCGCCTCTTATACCCACCGCTAAGCGTGCGCACCTCCGTCTCCAAAGGAATGTGCTCCATCCCCACCGAGTGCAACGCATCGTTCATCCTGTACGCCAACTCTCGTCTCTTCGTGAATGCGTTTTGCGACTGCGGCCATCCAAACGTCAGCTCTTGCAACAACGTCTTCCCCAGGAAGTGTCGCTCTGGAAACTGAAACACGATCCCCACCTTGCTCAACCGCTCCGCCGACGGAGTCCCGACGTGAGAATTACCACCACCCACCCCGTCGACACCGGTACCGCCGTCGCCTCCACCGAGCGTCACGCTCCCAGACGTCGGCTCGCTTAGTCCCGCGAGCAACGTCAAGAGCGTGCTCTTCCCCGTTCCCGACCGCCCGACGACGAGCGTCAACCCTTTCCTCGGCAGCGCGAGATCCACACCCTCTAAAACCGTCTTCCCCGCCCCCGCCGGGGCGTACCCGAGTCCGCGTATCGAGACGTACGACGACGAAGGCGTCGTCGAACCGTCCTCTGCGAACGCCACCACACGTCGTCTTCCTCCCTGCCCCTTCCTTCGCTGTGCCCGCGCCGCCGCCGCCGACGACGACGAAGACGACGACGAAGACGACGACGACGACCGCGCCACTAAAGGCGCGACGACGACCGCGCTCGCGGGACCCATCGCCGACGCGACCGCGCGTCGCTCTGTCGCCCCGTCGCTGTCTGTCTGTGGATTTTCAGGTAGTCCCTCGCTATTTGACGGTTCATGACTCGACACATAGCGGATTTTCTGAGAAACCGAACGAACCGATCCGTTTCGCATTCGCTCCCGTGGGCGACACTGTCCGACGCGGAACGACGACGACGGACGCGCGACGCGACGCGACGCGATTTGGAATCCCGCGCGCGCGTTTTTGCCACGACGCGGTCCGCGCGAACGCCCCGACGACCCGGGGGAACGGACGTGGAACGAACGAACACCGAATCCGATCGTTCAAAACGTCACCTAGAGTTGATTGAATTCATTTTTGGATTGAAACGCTGTTCGCGCGACGCGGTGGACGACGGAAAAGTCGACGGGTTGGTCGATAGATGATGATGTCGTCGATGGCGACGACGACGCGCGCCGGTGTCGGGTGCGTTCGGACCTCCGGCGGGCAAAGGGCGACGTCGTCTTTGGTTCCGTACGCGGAGCGGCGGCGTTCGGCGCTCGCTTCGAGCCGAGCCGGGGAGAGGTCCGGAGGACGACGACGCCGGGAGAAAACGCGAGTGGTCGTCGCGGCGGCGTCGAAGAAGGGTCAGAATGAAAAGTCCAAGACGGCGCGGGATGTGGCGGCGTTGACGTTGTTTTTGGCGTATTGCGCGTACGCCAAGCGCGCCAGAGAAGCGAGGACGGAATCGTCGGCGAGTCGTTCGGGGAGACGCTCGAGACGGACGACGAATGCGACGACGCGGGTGGAGTCCAAGGGGGGTGATGATAAGAAGAGGACGAAGCAGAAGAGTGGTGATCAATCATCGTCGAAAGACGGGTTGGGTTTTATGATGAAGGTGCAGACGAAGGAGGTGAGAGATAAGACGCTCGAAGAAGAGAAGCGCGTCATCGCCGAACGCGAGGCGGAGCGGCAGAGAAAGGAAGAGGCTGCGAAAAAAGAGCGAGAAGCGGCGGAATCCAAGGCGAAAGAAGCGGCGGAGAAGGAAGCCAAGGCGAAAGAAGCCGCTGAAGCGGCGGAGAGGAAGAAAGTGGAGGCTGCCGAGAAGAAGAAAACGGCGGCCAAGCCGAGCGTCGCCAGACCGACGTTTCGAAAACCCGTCGCTTCGAGAAAGACGGGTTGGCAACCAGTCCGCAATGAGGCTGCGGATAAGCTCAGAGAAGTTATTGAAGCTCGACGCTTAGAGCGCCGGGAGCGACTCGCCGAGCAAGTGCGATTGAAGAAGGAGCAGGCACGCGCGGCCGAGGAAGCCGCGCAACTGCGCGCAGAATTAATCCAGGCGGAGGAAAACGAACGCAGAGTCATGGAAGAGATGAAAGCGCAAGCTCGCGCGCAAGAAATGGCTGCAGCTGAGGAGAAGGCGCGCGTTCTGAAGGCACAACGCGAGAAGGAGGAACTCGCCGCCAAGCGCGCGCAGGAGGCGGAAAAACAAGCCCGCGACGCCGAAGCACGCAGAGCAAAGGAAGCCAAAGCCAAAGCGGATGCCGCCGCTGCGGAGCAAAAGGCTGCGGCGGAGAAGCGGAAGCAGGCTGAAGCGCAAGCTAAAAAGGCGCGAGAAACCAAGGAAAAGGAGGCCAAGGCGCGAGAAGAGGCGATGAAGGAGCAAGAAGCTGCGAGACTGAAGGCGATGAAGGAGCAAGAAGCTGCGAGACTGAAGACGATGAAGGAGCAAGAAGCTGCGAGATTGAAGGCGATTCGCGCCGAGGAACGAGCCAATTACATTGAAGACCTCAAATGGCGCGCCGCGGATGCCGCCGATAGCGTTGTTGATGGCGCGTACAACAAGATTCTGTCCATCAAGAGTGTATTTACTTCGAGAGAGAAAGCGCCGACGCCCAAGCGGGCGTCGCCCGCGCCAAAGAAGATCAAAAAGGAAGCGCCCAAGCCCGTCGTCAAGATTGCGCCGCCAGCCAAGTCACAAAAGACTCGAACCGCCGCGCAATCCCAAGGCTGGTCCCTTCCAAAGAAGATCCCATCATCTCTCCGCTTGGACGCGGGTGGGTACGCCACCGCCGGTTTCGCCACCTCCCTCGTCCTCGCTTCGATTCTTTCCGTCGGCGTTCGCGCCAGCCGCCGAAAGCGCGCTCGCCGCCGCGCCGAGCGTCGCGCTCGCGCCGAGGCTGACAAGCTCAAGCAAAAAGACAGATGGGTCGCCGCCATCGACACCGACGTCGTCACCGCCGAGGCTGCCGAGCGCGCCGCCCGCGTCGCCGAATCCCGAGCCGACGCCGACGCCGACGCCGAAGACTCGCTCGACGAGCGCGCCGCGCTTCAAAAAGCCTACGACGAGTTTTTACGCGCATCCAAGGCGGATAAGAAGATGTAAACAACCACGCGTCGTCGCTCGCCGCATCCTCAGTCCCTAGTTCCCGGGCCCGTCCTCGCGTTCGATCGCTCCCCTCGCTTCCTTCGGTTGAAACGCGAACGCCCGTGTAGTCGCGATGTTGTTCCACATGTCCGATTTTCGGATAACGTTTCGAAAACGATGATGGGTGACTCGATTTGATTATGATTATGATTATGATCGACGGCACACGCCGACGCGCGCGGACACCACGTCGTTCCCGGCGTGCGTTTGAGCGCACGGGTAGGACGCGCGTTTGAACGAACGAACGAACGGACGGACGAACGGACGAACGGACGAACGGAAACGAAAGGTCGGGGAACGGACGGACGGACACTGAAGGAATAATAATAATCCAAAATCAAAATCAGATCTGCGCTTGGATTGATTGATCGATCGTAAAACGACGACGAGGACGACGAGGACGACGAGGACGATGAAACGGTTTTCTGAGACGGCGGTTGAATTCCGAACGTACCATAACAACTCGTTCAACGTCTTTTTGCACTTGATCACGACGCCGGTGGCCATGGCGTGCTGCGTGGGGGCGATCGAGGAACGACTAGGAGCGGTTTGGACGCGAGGCGCGTTTTGGGCGTACGCTGGGGCGTTAATTGCGTTTACGGATGCGTCCATGATGCTCAAGGCGTGCACGACGGCGTTGTGGTGCGGGATCGTGTACGGCGGAACGATGTTGAGCGATGCGTGCGGGCTGAAGGAGATTGGGGTGATTTTCGCGTGCGCGTACGTCGGACAAGAGCTGGCGCACCTGGCGACGGGGGAGAAGACGTACCAAGGGTCTTATATGAAGTTTTCCAATTGGCCCGCGCTTTTGCTCGAGCACACATTTTATTTGCTTCCGTTGTGTCTCGACGCGGTGATGCACATGCGAGAGAGCTTTTTGAGCTGGATCGTGGCGCACAACTACGTCGTACGAGCCAAGCTGACGAGCGCTAAGGATAGGGGGGCGCTCAGAGTGATAAAAGATTTTGTCACCAAGGAGGATCCCGATCGCACGTGCACCGCGCACTGGTGGCACGTCAAGCTCGCGGACAAGGAGAGAGAGGCTTTCTCTCACATTGTGCACTCTGAGCCGATTGAGAAGATGTTTGCCGACCGCTTCCGCCCGGATGCGTGGGTCGTCAAGCCCGTGTACGGCATGAATGAAATTTACGTCGCATCTTCGCACCACAACAAGAACTCTGACACCGTCTTTTACATGGAACACTGCGACGGTCCGTGGGCTGTGTATCCGTTTTGCTTTTTGTATCGTTGCATGCTCGCCGTGAATGAAAACGTGAAGGTTGAAACCATTTTCACTCACGAAGGTTCTCGATCCTGCCTTTCCGACGGCGACGTCGTGGGCTTTGATTTCCACAGAGAAATCCACGTCATCGCCGACAAGCCGGTTGAAAATCCGGATCGTCGCATCACGATGAAGCTGCACTACTGCGTTTACCCGAAGTGCTTTGGCAAATTTGGCGAGGCTCTCTTGCATTTGTCCGTAATGTACAACACGGTTGCTCGACGTCTCTTTTTGAACACTATTCATCCGACGGGCATCTGGCGTTTCATGGCCTTTATGGTTTTGACCGTGACTAACGCGGTGTTCCTCGTCTCCAAGTACGCCGGGTTCAGCAACATCGCCAGCGTCGCCGCCATGTACGCGGCTGGCAAGTTGATCCATCCGTACTTCTTCTTTGCGATGACGTCGTACACGCACTACTGCATGTACATTGCCACGTACCATGTGCGAGATCGCATCAACTTTGGTATGTTCAAGCGCAACGTCATCTTCTGGAAAACATTAGCCTTGTCTCACTTGGCGGTGAACTATCTGAGAAACTTCCAGTTTGATGCAATCTCTCTCGCGATGATTGTCTTGGGCTACGGACTCAGCACCTCCGCCGTCGTCGCGCTCGGCGTTGATCAAACGTACTTTGGTGTCGAGTTGGGCGAAGTGAAACCGAATTTCGTCGATTGCTTCCCTTACAACTCTATCCCGCATCCGATGATCATCGGCAGCATGGTTGGTCTTTTAGGAATTCACAAAATGGAGAGCTTCCGCGCCGCTTTGCCGTACGCCATTCCAATGCATTGCACCATGTATTTCATTCACATGCTTCAAGAGCAATTGAACGATATTTATGCCGCCAACTGGGGAGGAGCGACGGCCAAAGTTCAAAAGACGCCTACGCGTACGGCTCGCAAGACACCTAGCAAAGCAAGCGCGCGCACTCCCGTGCGAAAATCGTCTTCAAAGAAGACAACTACGCCGCGCAAGACTCCAAGCCGTAGCGCGCCGCGCAAGACTCCAAGCCGTAGCGCGCCGCGCAAGACGCCGAGCCGAAAGACTCCGACGAGGCGAGCCACGGCTGTGGCGTAGATTGACACTCATCTACCATTAGAAACATTAAGAGCACTTTGACTAGCGATTTTTAAATTACATTTAACACATTCTGGCACACTGCTCGCCGTCAACTTGGTTGTGCCTCACGCTCGTCCCGTATGCCCTTGAACTTCGAGTTGCATTTGGGCCAACGCGAACGGGAAGAAGAAGAAGCAAACGATGAGATCATCCATCGGATTCCCTATGACGTTCCATTTTTTGCGCAAGTTGTAACGCACCGATGTGATCGCCACCACGAAAATTATGTAAAACAACCAGGCGAGAGGAGTCAAAGCCGCGCTCACTGGTGAAATGCACAAGCACATAAACCAAAGATAGTAACATCCCGAAGCGCAGACGGATACGACAGTCAAAACTCTGGGTGTAAAGAGTTCAAGCGCTGCGATCAAAATCACGTCGTACGGCTTGAAGATGCACTTGACGAGCAATCTCAATCTCTCTCTGGTTGACATGAGTTTTGATTCTGTAGAGCCATCTGGCCCGGCAAAGTTTTCAAACACGTCTACGATGCTCGTGCTGAATCCTTTTCTCTGAGCCATGTGAATTGGATCATCTATGGCTTCATCGCACGCTCTAAATAGTGCGACACACATGGAGTTCAACGCGAAAGTGTACGGCAAGGCTGCACAAATACTGACAGACTGAATTGTCGCCAAACCTGTTTTGCTTGCGCTGAGCAAGGATTGTGCGACGGCGCCTTGAGTGATGGACCACCAAACCTTTTGCAGGACAGGCGGATTCGCGTGACCGTTCGCAGCTATAATATCATCTACGAATGCGCCAGCGTCTGAAGACGTCACGAAGAAGACGATCACTCCCAATAAGACTAGAGTTTGCAAAAATGTTTTGAGTTCCTTGTACGGTTCGAGCACGTCGAGAATTCTGTCTGTAGATTTCCTACAAGACAGAGCGTAGTAACCCACGTCAGCGAGCGCTTTGGCTTCATCGGACGATGGCTCGTTATTTAGATAACCCAGACCTCCGCAGTTGACGACACCCTTCCTCCAGTCGGGCGCATGTTTTAGAGCAAGCTCGGCGGTGCGCTGCATTTTGATGCCCAGCGAGCCCAAAACGTTGATCGCAAAGAAGCCTAAAAACATCGGTGCAAACATACCGACGAGGATTACCGAACGAATCGTACGCCCTCGCGAAATCTTTGCGATGAACATGCCTACGAAAGGTGCCCACGTGATCCACCAAGCCCAGTAAAACACCGTCCATGAATCCATGAACGAATTTGGAGAACTCTCGTAATACTCAACTGGATCGGCAAAGGTATCGTTCAGTGCGGTCTCAATCTTAGACTTGAGACCGGTCGCGCCCCAGAGCGGATTTACCCCCGACGCGTACTCGTATGATTGAACCGGCAGCGCGTCGTTGTCAAATCCAGCGAGGATAAAGTATTGTATGTACGTGCCGACGTACTGCACAAACGAGTTTATCAGGTAAAACGTGTTATCCTGCATGAATAAAAGTAGGACGAGACAGGACATAATCATAAAGGCGGTGAGCGCGAGGTACACCATCCCACGGTTGATACCAGAAATGACCGCCATGGTTGTCAGCGCCGTGATTCCCCAGATGATGACGCTTTGTATTTCGATTGAGTCAATCGCGATGTCCTTGTTCATTCGGTGCAGAGTGGCATTAATACTCGCCGCCCCGAGACCGAGGGACGTGCACAGACCAAATGTCGTGCACGCAATCGAAAGTGCGTCGATTAAATCTCCAAACAGTCCGTTCACGTAATCACCAAAGAGGGGATAAAAAGCCTGTCGAATCGTCATGGGACGGCCCAGACGATACGTCACGACGCTCAGCGTCAACGCGATGAGAATGTAAACGCTCCATCCATGCAATCCCCAGTGGAAAAACGTCATAAACATCGCCATCGTCGCTCGTTGATCGTCATTCATGAAGGGTATCTTGGCCAGATAGTTTGTCTTGTCGTCCGTCAACCCCGCGTCCGATCGATAATAGTACATCGGTTCGCTCACGCCAAAGTAAAAGATTCCCGTTCCCAACCCAGTCGTGAATATGAGAATGAACCACACGGCATCGGAGAAATCGGGTTTATCGTCCGGCTGTCCGAGTTTGATGCTCGCGTACTTTTTTCGCAACAGTACGTACAAAATCACCCCGAGCCACGCGTTTTGCGTAAACGTGTACAACCACGTAAAGTTGTTAGAAATGAATGAAGTCGCGTTCGCGAAAAACGTCGCCGCGTCATCCTCCCGCAAGAGCACCCCACACGTAAAACTCCACAACGTCGCCGTCGCGACGAGTGTCACGACCCAATTAAACCGAAACACCTACACGAGAAGGCGAGATGCGAACCAACCCACCGTCAGTACCGACGATTCGCGCCGCGCGGCAATTCAACAATCGCAATCAAACGAGATGCGAACCAACCGAACCCGCGTCGACCGAGTCCCGCGTCGACGACGACGACGACGCAAAAAATCTATAAAGAACGTCTACGCACGCACCGGAAACGCCCCGATATCCACCGAAACCCACCGACTCCGTCGTATAAACCTCGCTGAATTCTGTTCCACGCTAAAGTCATCCAACCGCGGCAGTTCCAACGGTGCGTTCCTTCGCGACTCCTCCGCCGCGTCCGACGCCTGTCGCTGCTTGGATCTTCGCGTTCTCGCCGCGCGCGACGCCGACGTCGACGACGGTCCACCGAGGACCGGTATCGACGGCATCGCCGAGTTCCTACCGCGACGACGCGCGTCCGCGAGTGACGGTTCGGCGCCATGAATGCGCGTCGGCGTCTTCAGTGCGCGACGCGACGTCGATGAGACCCCGCGACGACGACGGGGCGACGCGGAATAATTATTCGCATCGGGTCACGGCCGCGCGGTCGTCGTCGTCGTCGTCGTCGCGCGACGCGGTGCACCGATGGGCGCTGGTGTGGCTGGTGCACGTCTTCTTCAGCGCCCGAGCGTGGGCGCGCGAGGTTGTCGATCGGGCGTTTCGGGCGTGCGGACTCTCGTGGTGCGAACCGCGCAGGGGGCTGAGACACGCGTGGAGACGCGGGATGCGCGCGGTGTGGGACGGGACGGCGCGGAGGGTGGGGAAATCGGTGGTGTACGACGCCGGGGCGGCGCCGGGGAGAGCGCCGAAACGCGTCGGTTTGTGCGTGGCGACGGTTGAAGGCTTTGACGCCGACGACGGCGGCGATGACGAGGCGAGGGAAAGGACGATGGGAAAGGTGTGTGAGATTTGTGCGTGGTGTGCGACGCGCGGAGTGGCGTCGGTGATGGTGTACGATAGGGAAGGGGTGTGCGCGAGCGCGGCGGGCGTGCGAGCGCTCGAACGCGGGTTGAGGCGGAGAGTCAAAGGAAACGGAAGCGCGCTCGATGGATTTGATTTCATCTTATCCGTCGTCGACGCGTGCGATGGTGGGAAGATTAAGGAGATTGCGAGATCAACCCGCGGTGGGTCGGGTGGGATCGAGGTGTGCGCGGTGGGTGGTCGAGACGCGTGCGCGGCGCTCGTGGACGCCGCCAGACGAGTGGAATTCGTCGACGACGACGAAGAGGAAGACGCGCTCGGTGATTCGAACACGTCAACGGCTGACGATGCGACGATGGGTGCGTTTACGTATAAACGCGACGTCGCGCGATTAGAACGATGGATGCGTAAACAAGGGACGTTCCTACCTCCGTCAGACGCCGTCGTCGTCTTTGGTTCGACGTTTCATTTGGACGGCTATCCGCCGTGGCAAGCGCACGCCGCCCAATTGTACCACGAAGAATCTCTCGCCAGGTTTACCTCATCGGATTTCGATCGAATCATCGATCGATACCAATCCACGGCGCAACGATTCGGGCGTTGAACGAGCGATGCGCGCGTGTATGTCTACTAGATTTGTGTAATATTCGACCAATTTCTTTCTATTTGCAAACGCGCCGCGGCGCCATCCATCCATCCGTTGAAAACTAAAACATCCCCAAAATCCACTCACTTTTTGTTCCCACCCGCCGCGCCTCCTTTCGACGGGTCAAACTTGGGATCGAGCCTCTTAAACATCGGCGCGTGCTTGAGCATATCCGGAATGATCATCATTCGCACCTTGGAACCGCGAATGTACACGTGTTCCAACGCGCTCTCCTTGCCGTCGCGTCCGGTGTGCGTGACGTCCGTCATCTGACAGTTCCAGTTATCCTCGCTCTCCACGAGTTGACCGCGGTACAACTCACCCGTCTTCAACTCAACCTACGACGCGAAGAAATCGTATCATCATCGGCAGTCAGTCAAAAGTCGCGCGCTCTCTCTCTCCAAGGCTGTATCGCTTTCGCTCAATTGATTTAACCCTAACATCATCGACGCCCGTCTCCACGCCCTTTTCGCGTCCATCCCCGGTCGTTTTCGCGTCGCGCAAATCACCATCGTCATCACACGCACCGTCACGATGTGTCCCTCCGACTCGTGCAAGAGTTTCACCGGCACGCCGACGCCTTTTCCGAGTCCTTTGCTCATGACTTTTCAGTGAATTTTTGTTTGATTTCCAACGACAGTGAATGCAACTCTCGCGCTCGCTTCGAGCGGTGCGTGCGACGACGTCGACGTGTCGGTCGGTCGGTCCCCCTCGGATGGGTTTGACGGACGAGTCTTCGAGCGCGTCGAAATGGTTCGTTCGCGCGGCGGTGCGGCGTACACTGCCGACCGCGGGGATCGCATTGACTCGATTGAGTCAGAGCGGTTGTGCTTTTTTTGTATGTGTAAACAGTGAGGCTTTGGAAAACACGCAGCGATAAAAGCCGTCGTCAGTCGCTCGTCGCGCCTCAGACGTCGACGCCGTTCGCGGAACCCGGTTCGAGGCGACCGGCCGACCAACCATGGGGCGAAATAAAGGGGAGAAGAAGGACCGCGGGTACATCACCGCGTCCGAGTGGGCGATGGATGGTGGTGGCGCCAAGGCGCGACCGGTAGATGCGCCGTTTCGGCGTTTGCCATTCAATTGCTGCGCCGTGTCGTTTCTTCCGTTTGAAAACGCGGTGTGCACCCCGGATGGGACGGTGATGGACATTTCGCACGCGGTGCCGTACGTGATGAAACAGAAGAAGCACCCGGTGACGGGGGAGGCGCTCGAGTTGAAGGATTTGATTCAGTTGAAGTGGCATAAAAACGCCGACGGGGAGTACGAGTGTCCAGTGTTGAACAAGACATTCACGGATTCGACGAGGATATGCGCGGTGAAGACGACGGGTAACGTGTACTGTACAGATGCGATCGATGAGTTGTGCGTCAAGGCGAAGAATTGGAAGGATTTGTTAACGGATGAACCGTTTAAGAGGTCAGACATCATCACGTTGCAGGATCCGCTCAACCTCAAATCGAGAACGTTGGAGGACTTTGATCACGTCAAACGCGGGGTGAACGTGCGAGCGCTCGGAAAGACGGGGGATAAAGAGGAAGGAAACATCAACACTTCGAATGTGAGCGAGGATATGCGCCGGGTGTTGAATTCTCTCGGGACTGATGAGGCGGCAAAAATTGGCGCGAGAGGCGGTAGTTCGGCGACGGCGGCGGCGCAAGCGGCTCTGGAGCTCGCCAAGAAGAAGGATGCGGAAGAGAACAAGAAGAGAGGCATCGAAAATAAACCAGACCCGACGGATAACAGTCACCTCTTACGCGGGCCCGAGTACGTGGCGCCGGCCGATATGGTGACCTTCAAACCGGGTTCGCACACGTGGGACACGTCGGCGGGCGGTAAGAGTTTGGATTTACGCACGGAAAAGGAAAAGCAAAAGCGACTCGCCGAGATGGCTCCGTACCTTGTGCCCTTGAAGAAGAAGGTTAACGTCATGCGCACGACTGGGCACAGCGCGATGGGATTCACGTCCACCACAATGGAGGCGTACACAAAGAACCATAGAGCGGAGGAAATCGTGTGGTACAACCCGACAAAGAAGGGGTACGTTCGGTTGCACACGAATTTCGGGGATTTGAACATTGAGCTTCACTGTGACAGAGCGCCTAGAACGTGTGAAAATTTTATCACACTCGCGGAGAAGGGGTATTACGACGGGGTCAAGTTTCACCGAAGCATTAAGCACTTTATGCTGCAAGGCGGCGATCCCACTGGCACGGGTCGAGGCGGTCACTGCATCTGGGGCGAGTCGTTTGCGGATGAAATCAAAGGGAACCATTACAAACACGACGACAGAGGCGTACTCAGCATGGCTAACAGCGGGCCGAACACGAATGGTTCTCAATTTTTCATCACGTACAAGCCGTCTCCGCATCTCAATGGCAAGCACACCGTATTTGGACGAATCGTCGGCGGCATGGAGACTTTGAGAAAGATTGAAGAGGTTGAAACCGATGCCTCTGACCGGCCGTTGAAAACGGTAAAGATCACAGCGTGTACAGTCTTCACCAATCCGTACACAGAGATGCGCGAAGAGGAAGAGAAGAAGGAAAAAGAGGAAGCTGAAGCCAAGGCGAAGGAGGAGCAGATGCAAAACGGAACGGGCGTCGGTCAACGAGGCTCTTGGTGGAGCGATCCAGCCGCGGCTTTGGCCAAGGATGCGCCGAAGATTGCTGACAACTCCAAAGGTGGGGTTGGCAAGTACGTCGCCGCAGCCGCGTCGAAGGCGCCGAGCCTACCGCCGACGAAAAAGGCAAAGACGCAGGGAGGATCGTTCGGGAATTTCGACGCTTGGTAAGTATTAGTCATTCTTTTGTAAAACACATTCGTAATTTTTAGCTCATCACTATTTAATCGAACGATCAGTTGGTCAGTGCTTTCTTCTTTGATCCAGTTTCGCCTCGGAACGACGTCGCTCGTCTACATCGTCTACATTCGTAATAATACACAACTCTTCCGCCAATCTAGTACCCATCATCCGACCAACCCGTCTCGTACCCATCGAATTCTCTCTCTATGATGGCCGCCGCCCGCTCGTTACACCCCGGTGTTCTACCAAAGGTTTTTG
>Ga0181600_10000815_pt1 | contig 23991 bp, 10 predicted proteins | sample 041ome_2_FD_132982 | JGI IMG/M metagenome (GOLD analysis project Ga0181600, IMG submission 132982) | Coastal salt marsh microbial communities from the Groves Creek Marsh, Skidaway Island, Georgia - 041406US metaG (megahit assembly) | ecosystem: Environmental > Aquatic > Marine > Intertidal zone... | reverse complement strand
TACTGGACGTGGATCCATCATTTAACCATTTGGGGATCCTTCGCGTTGTGGTGGATCTTAAACGTCGTCTTGAGTCACACGGACGTGTATTACTCCACGTACTCGTACAAAATCTTTACCGAATCGATCGTGATGACCCCGAAATATTGGCTCGGATTTTGGGCGGTGACGTTTTTATGCCTGCTACCGTATATCGTCGTGAGTTCATTGAAACGCTTATTCAAACCAAGCCTTTACGAACTCGTCCAAAACGAAGAGAGTGTAGAACGCGGCGCGTGTAAACAATGTTTAGGCATCACCACCGAAGTCGACGCCGGGGGCGGCGGTCAAAAATTCAAAAAACGAGCGACGTCGGAATCACACGACGATAGCATGACGTCCAGCGATAGCTATAGCGACGTCTCCGTGGTAGGCACGACCACGCCGAGACGTCAAGGTACTCTGCGGAAGAATATTTCCATGCCCGGATCCGTCACCTCGCAGCGCACGACGCCGCTCGGCTCGATGGAAATCTTGCCGGACGTGAGCGCGTCCTTACCTCCGCCGGGGACACCTACGAGATTACCGCCGAGACAACCGCCCAAAGGAGGTAGCAAGGCGTAACACAACAACAAGTAGCTTTTATAATATATAATACTACGATTCTATTTTCACACCACACACGATTTCTCTGAAAGGCATCCCTCACACTTTAAATACCCACAAAAAAAAATGCATCTCCTCTTCCTCCTCGCGCTTTTGTTCGCGAGCAGCGCGACGACGAGAGTCGCGGAAAGTCGCGCCGCTTTTTCACTCTTCAACAATAATCGAGGAGGAGCGGCGTCTCTGATTCGCGACGACGGAAACGACGACTCGATGAGCATCCTCAGACCGGCGGGAAGTAGAACGAGAAGCAAATTCGTAACGAGATTATTCATCGACGAGAAAGAAGATGGAGGAGAAAAGCAGCGCGTCTCGCGATGCGAGGAGAAGTACATCGAGCAACCGCTCTCGCACTTCGCTTGGGGCGAAGGAGAAGGAAACGAGGAGGGGAAATCGAGTTTTCGGACGAGATATTTCGTGTGCTCGGAGTATTACCGCAAAGACTCTCCGATTTTTTTCTACACTGGGAACGAAGCGAACGTGGAGTCGTATTTAGAAAATACGGGATTAATGTGGGAAAACGCGGAACATTTCAACGCGCTGTTGGTGTTCGCGGAACACAGATATTACGGGAAATCGTCACCGATGACGAGTGGGGAGAAGGAGGACGACGACAATGACAACGATGCTGATGAGAGAAATACATTGAAACATTTGAACTCGATGGAAGCTTTGGCGGATTACGCTTCGCTGGTTCGAAAGTTGAGGGAAGAGTACGAGGACGCCGTCGCGGTAATTGCGTTTGGCGGGTCGTACGGCGGGATGTTGGCGTCGTGGATGAGGATGAAGTATGCGCATGTGGTGGATGGGGCAATTGCGGCGTCGGCGCCGATATACGCGTTCGACGGGGAAGATCCGCCGGTGGATCCGAACGCGTTTGCGAGAGGATCGACGTATACCGCTCTCGTGAGCGGACACGGTGCCGAGTGTCCGAAGAGAATTCAAGACGCGTTTACTTTGTTAATAGAATCGGGGGATGAAAACGATAAGATATATTTAGACGTTTTAAAACACACGTTCAGAGCGTGCGACGATATCGAATCGCCATACGAAGTCGCAGAATGGGCTCAATCAGCCTTGGATTACATCGCCATGGGTGATTATCCGGTCGAGAGCGGGTACATGTTATCCGGAAAAGGGAGGCTACCGGCGTGGCCGATGAAAGTAGTGTGCGATGCGATGATGGTCGACGATAAAAACTCAAACTCTTCGTTAGCTGTGTTAGAAAATTTGAGAGAGGCGGTCAGCATCTACTACAACGCCACGAAAACGGAACAGTGTTTTACCATCGGCGATCCGTCGCCGAACAACGACACGAAAGCTACTGAAGATTTATGGGGATATCAATACTGTTCGGAAATGTTCATGCCGATGGAAACGAGCGGCGGTGAAAACGACATGTATTGGTCGTCTCCTTGGAACGAAACCAACGAATTCCGCTACTGTCGTGACGCGTACGGCGTCCAGCCGAGACCGTACTTCGCGCAAGAAACATACGGCGGTCGGAAAATGGTTGAGAACTTTGCCTCAAACATTGTCTTTTCAAACGGAATGTTAGACCCGTGGCATTTACTCGGCGTCTTGGAAACGTCCAACCCGCGCGTCGTACTCGTCAAAATCGACGAAGGCGCTCACCACAACGATTTAATGTTTTCTTCCAAAGACGACCCAGCGAGCGTCAAACGCGCGCGACTGGCGGAAGTAAAAGAGATTCAAAGATGGGTCGACGAAGCTCGCAAGAAGAAGAGAGAGAAGAAGAAAAAGAAGGACAAAAAGGAAGAAGAATAATAGCACACAAGCGCAAAGTTAGAGAAAAACTTGTTACACATGCCATAGTAAATACACTGTCACATACGTTTTCAGTACAACAAAATCAATCTATAATATCTATAGTCTATCTGTGCATGTACCCAATCTGCTGCTCGTAAAAACTAAACCCCTCCTTGGAGACAAACATCTCCTCGTTCGCGTTCATCCACTCTTTAAACTTTCTAAACGGTTCCGACGTCTGATGCGGGTCCGCTAAAAACTCTTTCTTCGAATACCGCTCTACTATGATGAACTTGTTCGGATGTTGGTCGCTTCTTCCAATCTCGTACGATAACGTCTCCGGCTCGTTCGCTTCCACGTGCCGAGCGAGCTCTGAAAATTTCAGCAAGAACTTATCCACGTGTTCGCTTTTCAGCTCGAGCGAGATGTGCAAGCACCACGGGCCTTGTTTCGGCATCGTGGTGATTCGCTTTTAAATTTTATGCGCTCGCTCGTCGCGAGACGCGTACTCTCCATGCGCATATTTTTTTGTTTAGGGTTTATAAAAAAATTTTTTGACTGAAACCCTAAAAATTTTGGTCGTGACGTGTTCACTTCTCGGTGTGTTCGTTACCCGTTCTTTTGGATATTTTTTCCAAACTGGAAACTATATAATCCATCATCCGCGCGAGCGACACAAATCAGAAACGCTTCAAACGCTCTCGATATAAACAAAGGCAACAAGCAAAAGATAACGTCATGAGTTTTACGATGACTTCTTCCCGATCGCTCCTTTCTTCCGGCTTAATGTCCGTGAAATCTTCCACTTCTTCTTCTTCTTCTTCTTCTTCTGCAAAGAGAAGAGCGACCCCTTTGTCGACGAGGCGATGTGTGCAAGTGGTGCGAGCGTCGTCGGACGACGTCGTCGTTTCCATCGATGAGTTGACCGAAACGACTCGAAAAGCGATCAAAACGTACGGGTACGACGATAAAGCGACCGAGTGCATCTTGGACATCTTGATGTACGCGCAGTTGAGAGGGAATAACCAAGGTATGTTTTAGATATGTTTGTGTATATCCACGATGCTCACAAATTGACACTCTCTGACTTCTCTCTCTCTAAAGGTATCATTAAAGTGACGACGAACGGCATCGCCCGCGACCCGGACGCGACGCCAATCAAGATTACCGAACCTGTTCCGTTATCTGCCGCCATCGATGGCGGTAACAACCACGGCATGATTGTCTTGGACAAAGCCGCGGAGCTCGCCATCGAGAAGTGCAAGGCGCACGGCGTCGGGGTGGTCGGTACGAACCACACATTTACGAGTACGGGCGCGTTGGGGTACTACGCGAAGAAGATTGGCGAGCAAGGCTTGGTTGGGATTGTTTTGGCGCAATCGCCGGAGTTTGTGGCGCCGGCTGGGGCGAAGCAAGCGATTTTTGGTACCAACCCGATTGGTTGCTCCATCCCGAGAAAAGGAGGCGAGCCGATGACTTTGGATATGGCGACTTCGGCGTACGCGTTCTTCGGGTTGTTGGAAGCCAAGACGAGCGGCAAGCCGTTACCGCCGAACGTTGCGCAAGACAAGGACGGTAACATGACCACTGATGCGAACGCCGCGTTGGATGGCGGGGCGATCATGACCTTTGATTGCGGGTACAAGTCGAGCAACTTGGCCTTGTGCATCGAGTTGTTGGCCGGTCCGTTGGTCGGCGCCGCGTACAACGACAAGAAGGCGGCGAAGAACTGGGGTAACTTGGTGTTCGCCATTGACCCGAAGATTTTAGGCAACGACGATTTCTTAGAGCAAAGCGCGTTTGTGATGGACCGCGTGAAGAACGCGGAGAAGAAGGACGGCGTGAGTTCGATCAACTTGCCGGGCGAGAGAGGCGATGCGTTGGCCGCGGAGAACATCAAGAAAGGGACGATCGGCGTCGAGCCGAACTTGTGGAAGGGGTTGCAAGAATACGCGGCGAAGTACGACCCGAAGGCGGAAGTGTTTCCGATCGAGTGGGCGTAAACGTTTAATAGTAAATGTGCAACGAGACGAGCTTTTATTCTAATAACCATTCATATAAAATTTTATATAAAACCGACGAAACGAATCGTCCTCTCTCGTTTATTCGTCTGCATACACCCAACTTTGCGAAGTGTTTCGATAAAACTTTTCCTCGTTATTCGCGACTGGAAAGTCAATCATTTGAATCATAAATCCGCGCATGTTGAAATAGAACCCGCCTGGGGCTAAATCCAGGTCCTCGGTGGTGCATTGAAACGTGTATATTGACCCATCGCGTTCGTCCACGCGCGGGCACAAGTACCGATGAAATTGACCGCCGACCAAGTAAGTGGTAATTTTATGTATGAGCATGACGCCGACCCATATGAACACGTAAAACGCGTACGGCGGTTGCTCGAGAAACCTCCGAACGCCTTCAAACCATCGATGTCGCGATTGTTGTTGTTGTTGTTGTTTCTTGTTCCTTTTCTCTTCTTTAAAGCTCCTCTTGTTATTGTTGTCGTCGTTGACGTTTTTTTTCTTCTTAATTTTCGGAAACATGCTCTTGTGCCGCATGCCGTGAAAACGTTGTTGGACGTACACGGTCAAAAACGACAACGCGATTTCAATCGCAATCAAATTGACCGCTTGAATCGCGTAACTTTTTAAAGAAACGATAGATTCGTTCCCAACTTTAGCCATCCTAAAGACGTACAAGTATATTGAAATGACGATGATAGCCGCTATTTCCGCAAACGCGGAAATGACGGAGTTCATCGCTAAAATGTCGTGTTGCTTTTGCGTCGTCAACAATGCCTCTGCGGTTTGCTTTCCCAAAAACGCGCGAGCTAAATACTTGTCGCGATCTTTTGTCGTCAAAGCAATCATTAGTTCGTGCAAAGAAAGAATCGTTTGCACGGTAGCCATCGATTTTACAGTCCCATCTGCAGCTAAGAGGAACATCACGTATCTCGAAAAAAATGCCTGTTGCAACGCGAAGGAGAGGTAATACGGAATTTGTAAACACGGCCCGGGCGATGGATTCAAACGCGCGAAATGCCTTTCCGCTCCTCTCACGAGCTCCCAAAAAATCGGGTCTAAGCCGAAGCGAATGAAGAGCTTCATCGTTGGCGATACCGATTGATCGCTCATGACGATTAAGAAAAATTCAACCACGTTCTTGCCTATAATCGCCATTAAGTAAATATACACGAACCCGTAGGAAATGCCTTTGGTGGACCAAAAATCAAACGCCGATAATCCGCTCCACATGAGAATGCCAAAGAGGTAATAACACGCGTATTGCGTGTATTGATGATAAAACCCGAGAATAGCAATCGTTCCAAAGTACGTTAAATTGTATAAAGCGAACGAGTACACGCACATCTTTGTTCTCCAATTTCGAAATCTCGAGACGTGCCACCCGACCATCTGGTGAAACACAACCTCGCCGAATTGAGAGAGCATGCATAAACGAACGAACAAAACCGCGAAATCGTCCCATCTCCACGGTTTGTACGATTTCCCAACTTCTCTAGCGTACGTGCACGTCAACCACGTCTTCACTAACTCCTCTTGTCCTTTATCTTTTTGTAACTCTAAGTTGATGTTTCTCGTGCACCTCGTCCACGCCGCCAAGGAGAGATAGATGAAGAATACAGTCACCATGACTAACGCGACCGAAGCAAACGTAGCGATATACTTCCAATCGGAGAACGACTGATACAAGCGAGCGCTCGGTAACGCAGACGCATCCAGTAGCTTTTTCGCTCGAGACTGTTTCTTTCTTCTTCTGTAACCATTCGAGAACGAAGAGGGCGATTTTTGTAGTGCGCTCCTTTCTCGTTCAACGCCGCTGAAAGTTTTCACATCGACTCGTTGACCTTTCGTCGTCGATAATGTCGTCGCCAAATCGGAGTCGAGTTCGCTCGCGTCTCCTCCATCCATCGTTGTTTACTCTTCACCTATCGCGTCCGCTTCCGTAATAAAACCTCGAGAAAAAAAATCTCTCGGTCAAACCTTTTTTAGCAGACCAGAGTTTATTTTTGACTCTTCGGCGACGGACGCGCGTATTTTTCGAGAAGCGAAAGAATATATACGCGCGCGAGGGAGAGCGCGCGCGGCGAAGATCTCTCTCTCCCTCTCTCCCATCCGCAAATATCGACGTAAAACTCCAACAAAAGCATCATCATCGTTTTTGTCAGTTGGACGGAACGACGTTGAAAAAGTGATACACGTCTTCTTCGTCCAAAAGACCAACCGTCTCTTCGCACGCTTCGCATCTCACTTTCCTTCCTCGAAACGAACCGTTGTCGTCGGTAAAAATATCCTCGTCGACCGTCGTTCCGAAACTCTCCACCGCTCGAAATTGCAGGTCAAACTTCTCGTGTCTCTGACATTGCGTGCACACGGTGGAGAGACACTTCGGGCAGGAAAGAATCGCGTCGGTTTCTGTCGCGTCGTTAACGTTGTTCTTCTTCTTCTTCTTTCCCCGAACGCGCTTTTCATCTTTAGCGTCGAGAGTGGCGTCGTAAAACAAATCCACGTCGTCGTCTTTGTCGTCGTCGTCGTCCGCGCTCGTCGTTTCATCATCGGTACCCCGCGATGCGGACGAAGAAAATGATGATGAAGATGAAGATGAATCGCGCGTTCTCATCTCTGGAGCGCGTGAATATGCATCGCGCAAATCAACGCGCTTTCACGAGTTTAGGGAAATAATGAAGAAGTTCGTTGATGGGTAAAAGTGACACTTTTTGACCGCGCAACGACAACAGAATACAGAAAGAGAGAGAGAGAGAGACTTGGCACGGCACATGCTCTTCGCTTTGCGCGGCGCGAAATCATTTCTCCTCTCTTCTTCTTCTCACTCGTACTTCTCGTCCTGTTCTTCGTCGAGGTCGCTCAAAATACGCTTCCGCGGAGCAGCGCGCGTTTCCACTCGCAAAAACGAAAGCAGCGGCGGGGAAAAGTCGACTTTTTCTTCCTCTTCTTCTTCGATGATGATGATGACGGCGACGACGACGACGAACGCGCGAGAAGCACTCGACGACAACGAGCAGTCGTCTAACAGCGCGATGACGACGACGATGACAAATCCTCGAGCGTTTCACAACGCGCGCTCGATGGATTTTCGCGATTGGCTTTCGGTGGAGCGATGCATGCTCGCGATTGTCAGAGAGGAGAGACAGTTATCTGATTTCAACGAGCGGTTGAAAGACGCGGAACCGGATTTACCGGTGCACTATTCGCTGGCGAAGACGCTAGAGGAAACGAAGGATGCGAAGCAGAGGAGTCATCGACAACTGACGGAGAGGTGTGTGTTTAATCATCGTGTTTATAATTCTCTCTCTCTCTCTTTCTTCTGCGCCTTACATTTTTTACTGATGGGACGCTTTCTCTCTCTATGTTTTACGTAAACGACGACAGCAAACGCGCGAAATATTGCGTTCGATTGAAGTACTTTGGCAACGCGTTCGCGTCGTTCGCGTGGGATAAAGACGCGGATGATGTGAGTAAACACTCCAGGGATAGATTTTATGGGGAGAAATGGACGCCGGGTAACGCGAGCGTTGTGGCGACAATACGGGAAAGTCTAGGCGAGCACTGCGCGGGATTCGATAAGGAGAAGCACCCCGTTGTGTACCAAAGCGGACGGACGGATCGAAACGTCTCCGGCGCGGGACAGATCGTGCAAATATTTAGAGACCCAAAGGATCATTTAGAAAGGAGATATGTGGATGAAAGAGAGGAGAAAGAAAAGTGCGAGTTAATTCGAAGAGCGATTAATGAGTCCACTGAGGTTGGGAAGCGAGGGTATTTGAAAGCGGTGGAGTGTTTTAGAGTCAACTCGGAATGGCACGCGACGTTTTCGGCGAAGTGGAGAAGGTACGTGTACATAGTGCCGAAGAGGACGTTAAATGTCGAGGAGGTGAAAGAAGAGCTTAGAAAAGTAGAAGGGGGTCAAATAGATGCGGAAGATTTAGATACGTTTACGCAATATTCTGAGGACGAGATTGATTGCGATTTGCTCGATAGGATGCTCCGGAAATTTGAAGGAAAAACAACCGACTTTAACGCGTTCGCGAGAGATACCGCGAAAGGTAAATCGACGGAGTGCACAATGCTCTACGCGCGAGCAAGACGAATAACGATTCCTAAGTTTCAAATGAATGCAGAGACGAGGACATACGGGAAAAGATACCGCGACCGAAGATTTAAAGATACGTCGCTACTTTTCGACGATCCCACTTTCCTGAGCGCAAACGCCGCGAAAAAGGAAAACGATGTAGAAGAACCCCTCGAATGCATCGCCATAGAGCTCGTCGCCGATCGGTTCCTCCGTAAAATGGTCCGATGCATAGTCTCTACCGCGTGCCGTGAGGCTATGCTTTCAAATCCAAATCGAACAACGGACCATCAACGAGAAGAAGACGCGAAAGTGTTCAACGAAAACGTGCTCCTCGATCTCGCTCGAAACGGCGACCGAACGGCGTTAGCGCCACCGGCGCCGCCGTACGGTTTACTCTTTTGCGGCGTCGGGTACGGGAACAAATCGTTCGAGAATTTTGTCGCGAGAGACTAAAACTATGTAATTAGAATGTATCCGAGCGCTCGCGCTCTTCATAAAGTCTTGTCTTTTTGTCTCTCTTCTTCACTATTTTTCCTTCATAAAACACAAGCGCTTGAACAGGCTCTCAAAAGAAGAAGAAGAAGAAGAAGAAGACAACAAAATGTCCTTTTCTGACAACGATAACGACGACGATAACTCGACCGAGCTCACCTTGTCGCTCTCTCCTTCCGACTCTTCGTCGCTTTCGTCCTTCGAAGAAGAGAAGAAGAAGACGAAAACGTCGCCGACGACGACTTTAGCGTCGTTTGAAGAAAATACGACGACGAGAGAAAAAGAAGAACGAGAACGAGAAGAAGAACGAGAACGAGAACGACGAACGAACGACGAGCGAGCGACGATGGAAACGCGCGTGGTTCGGCTCGAGCGAGCGTTGCTCGAACAAGAAAACGAAAATAGATCGCTCCGACGGCGCGTCGAACGGCTAGAGAAAGAGGAAGAGAAGGAAGAGACAAAGATGAAAAATACAGACCTGCTCGAACTATTTTCGACGCGACTGGCGAACGTGAAAGATACCTTGCGAGAGGAGACGAAACGAGCGATGGATGCGGCGAACGGTGCGAACGCGAAAGTTGTGCAGCTGTTGGAAACGCTCGAGGCGTGCGAAACCGACGATGGGGTTGTTCTATACCGAAATGTTGTTGTTTCGGGTGGCGGAGGCGACAAGATGATTGACCGCAGCGATACGGAGGACGAAGAAGAGAGGAAAAAGAAGAGGTTTGAGTACGTGAAAGAGGCACTGGATCAGATTGCCGAAGAGGTTGGTTATGAGGACGCGTTGGTTTTGGCTGCGCGTGGGGCAGAGAGTGGGACAAGGTCTGCGGTGGCGAAAACTTTCTCGAGCGTTACCGAGAAGAGGAACGGCAAATATTATCGGTGGGGTAAACTATTATTGATGGTACTCGTGAAAGCCTTTCAGCTTTGGGTTATCGCATGGATTATAATCGTCGCGGCGGTTCTCGCGGACGATATAACGCTCAGAGAAAACGTGAGTGAGGACTTCTGGTCGAAGTTTCCGTGGGTGTCGAAAGGAATCGTAAATTTTGTCGGTCTCGCCTCGCTTTGACTTTTTCTATTATACCGGCGTTGGAGATCTTGAGCGATGATGTATTTTTACTCTTTATAAACACACCAAACAGACGATACGATACTACACATCTAATGAAATACATACACAATTACTACTATGGGTACCCATACTTTTCTTACATACTGTACAGCTAACTAACTTCTAAATATACATTTATCCCTCGAATATAGCTTTCAATCGCGCGATTGGATCCTCGGCTAATTTTTGCTTTTTCTTCATCTCTTCCTTCTTTTTCAATTTTCTCTCCTTCTTTGTCATCGCGGCGTCGAGCGAACGCTTACCAGACGCGTCTCGCCCGTGTCCGTCTTTATAATTTGGAGTGGATTGTGCCATTTTCTTTTGTATATCATTTTCAGCATCCACCAGAGGGACGACACCCAACCCTAATGATACCGTGGTCGTCGCAGGATGGTTGGATGGTTTCGTCGTCAGCGTTTGCAGCTTCGAGAGTCCCTCGCGGTCTACTTTTGCTCCAAGATCTACATCTACATCTATTTCGTTTGCTACCGCTTTAGTAGCGCCAGAGATATCTCGACGTTGCACGACAGCAGGAATACGAGACGGAGGTGAAACTAAAAGCGGCTCCCACGCTTCATCCCACGTGCGAATGTCGTTCCCGGACTCGAACGCTCGCACTCGAGGTACCACATCTTTAAATCGACAGCGCGTGTTGTTATCATTTTCTTCTTCTTTCTCGTCATCTTTATCTTCCTCTCCTCTTTTTTTCTTTTTCGTTTTCCGCTTCTCCCATTCGACGACTAATTCCTCTTTAAACGCGTTCGTTTTCGGTACCCCGTTCTCCTCCTCGAATGATTGAGAGGAAAACGAAGGCAAACACCCTCCCAAACCTGCGAGCACGTTGTGCAACTCCGCGCACTCTACGCACCACTGAAACATCAAAATCTGCACCCTTCCAATGGAACTTAAAACTACCGTAGCAAAAGGCACAAAAAACGATCTCGAAATCTCCGTCGTCGCGTGTATCCCGCACGTCGCAATCTTCTCTCGAATACCCCTACCGCCGCCGATGCCAAACGCCGTCGCTCTCAACGCGTTCACGCACATCGCCAATTGCTCTCTCGACGGCACCAAAAGTTCATCTCTCTCTTTACTCCTATCTCTTTCCTCCTCTTCAAAATGTTCTCTCAAACTCTTCTCCAATTTCCTCAGCGCGTCGCTCGCGTCCACCGTTTTCAGTAAAAAGAGGCACTCTTTCACAACCATTCGTAAACTTTGAAACAGTTTCGACCTTCGGTGTTGACTGTGGGAGTTCTTACATAGCTTTTCGAGCAAAGCGATTTCGTCGCGCAATTTGCGATTGCGCACGTTCGCTCTTTTCGACTGCACGATCGAGAGCAACCGCTTCCGTTCCTCTTTCAAGCGATGGAAATCTTTCACGCGCAATTCGCCGTCGGCGGCGAATCCGTTCGCTTTTTTAATTCCAATTGGCGCTAACGTTTTATTCGCGTACGAAAATACAGGAAATTCGCGTCGCCGCAGGGTACCAACCGCGCTCATTCTTAGTAGTAGTAGTAGTAGTAGTAGTAGTGATGCTCGCTTTTACCTTCTCTTCTTCCTCTCTCTCTCTCTCCTCCAGAGCGACATTCTTCTGTCTCTCTCTCGTTTCGTTTTGAGAAAGAGAAACACCTTATTTTTTTTCTGAAACCCTAAAGTTTTTTGACTTGGAATTTTACTCAAAGAGCAACACACCTAAAAATAGGCGCGAGAAGAAGAAGAAGAAGAAGAAGAAGAAGAAGAAGAAGAAGTTTGACTCCAGTGAAGAGAGAGAGAGAGGGAGACAGAGACACGGAGATGTTGATCGAGCAACACGCGTCCTCTTCTTTTTCTTCTTCTTCTCTGATGGAGCAGAGCAGGAGAAGACGCGCTTTGCTCTTGCGAAGAAGGAGAGACGACGTGAGGAACTTGGCGACGGAACGGTTTATTGACTTTTCTTCCCGCTCTCGTTCTTCTTTGCGAGAGAAGAAGAGAAGGAAGCTGAAAGACGGAGAAGAAGAGACGGACGACGACGAAGAGGAGGAAGAGGAGGAGAAGAAGAAAACGGACGAAGAGATCATCGTGTATTACTTGACGTGCGCGGAACGAGGCGAGCGACCGAGGAAGGAGTTTTTTATGTGCGAACGGAAAAAGTCCTACGAGAAGACGGTGGCGGACGCGCGCGGGAAAGAACCCTACGACGCGTACGCGCTGGTTGAAATCGACGAGAAGGAGAGGAAGAAAAGAGAACGAGAAGAGAGGAGAAGAGAGAGCTCGGAGAGTTTTTTGAAGGAGGATTTGTTCATCGTTTCTTCGACGGCGGTGGTGCATCACCCTGCGGATGGGTCGGCGAGTAAGTGTTATGCGTTGTCGGAGTGGATGCGCGAGAAGCACTTGGTGCGCGCGATGCGATGTCTGTCGACGTACGCTAGGCACAGGGAAAGGAAGGCTATAAGGATCTGGAGAGCGGAAGTGAGGAGAAGACTGTTTGAACGGACGAAGACGCAGATTGAGAAACGAGCGTTCGTGGCGTCGGAGCGGTTTGCGCCGGCGATGCAAAAGTTGTTTGCAATTGCGAATGCGATTGACGAAACGTCGTTCGTCCCGAAACGCGATGGTTTTGCGTATACTGCGGAGGCGTTTAGAACGCACTGCGATACGCACAGAGTAAAAGTCGTGCAACCTGTGATTGATGTAAAAGTAGAAGAGGCGGCGAGAGTGGCGAATAGAGTGAATGCGTCGTTCGTGAGAAGTTGCAAGATGTTGGGAAGTGGCGGCAGCGGCGGTGATATGGAAACAGATCCCATCGGGAAGGAGAAGGAAGGAGATGGAAGAGAAGAGACCGACTATAAAGAGGATTGTATTGTAAAAAAAGAAGGAGAGGAGGAAGATAAAGAGTATGCATCGGCATTGAAGATGGCACCGCCTTCGTCAACATCTTCATCCGCTTCGCTCGCAGAGGAAGCTTCGAAAATGCGAATGCGCGAGAAAACGCGGAAAATACTTGAAAGGGAGAAGAATCGATTGGGTCATTTTACGAGATTTTGCGATTTAGTACTTACTTCGCAACTCGCGGAAAATGTCATCAAAGTATCGGAAACGGTTTTAAATGAGATAAACGCGGTACGAGCGGACGGGGATAACAATGACGGTGTGTTTGTCGTAGAAGCTCTGTTCCCTGCTACCGCTGGAGTCACAGCCGCATTGACACCAGAGTTTGATGTTCTGTTGGAGAATATTGAAAAGTCTTCGCGCACACACTCGTTGCAACTGGTGAATGCTGTGCCGAGAATTTTGAGCGCTGCTGCAACGTCGCTTCCAGCGGATGCAGACGTACCGTTTCTGGCGCAAACGTTTTCGGCGTCAAAGATAGCTAAAGAGAGTGAACGAGCGCTGGAAGCAATGGAAAAGGCAAGGATTAGACTTCGCAAAGATTTCGATAAAGCGATAGAGTATTGCGCAAAACCGCAATTCGTGAATGCTCGCGCTATATACGATTTCGGCGAAACGAACCCGACTCGAGAACTCGTGAAAATAGAAGGCAAAAATAAGCCACCATCGACGGAGGACTTTACTTCCGCGCTTTCGATCGTCGCTGCATGGACGGTTAATATAGATTCTATCGAGAAATCGCGTCAAATAGGATCGCTGCGCGTCGACACGTCTAATATTAAGAAGATAGTAACCCCAATATGTACTGAGGCAGCGATTAAAGTGAAGGAAAGATTAATTACGACCGCAAAAGCAAAAACAGTAGCCTTGCTCAGTGCGCTGGAAGCGTCTACGGAGGTGTTGCGTGATTATCCCAATACTAGACGAGAGAGAAATAACGATGTGAATGGAAAAATAGACGTCGAAGGCAACAAAGGAGGAAAGAATGATCAGATGAGTATGGATGCGGAAGTTGTTACATCGGATGCAAGAAATGACGGTGGAGCAGAAGTGGTTTCAGAGGTGCTGGACGAGAACGTCCGCTATAAACGTAGTGTGGTGAAAGCAGCTCAAAGTGTCCCTTCGTTCGAAATGGAGTCTACTTCGATTGAAACGATGTACTCACTCGCAACAACGCATTCGGTAAAGATTCCAGCGCACGATCAAGTTAAACTTGATGATTTGCGCGTTGCCGTAGAGGAGCACGCCAAGGCACTGGAAGACGCGAAAACCTACCTGGACGAGCACGACGAAGAAAATATCGCAATTTTAAAGTCAGAGTCCGAACGATTAGAGAAGAGTGGCAAAGACATTTTTGAGCAATTACCAGGAGGGCCAACTGGCGAAGAGATTATGGATGAGCTCATTCTTCCTTCTGTGGTGATTGAATTATTGAAAGAAACAAGAGTGCGATTAGACCGTATGCGAGATCGGGCCACGGCGTTGAAGTCATACGCTGAAACGTACTCCCTATCTTCCGTTGACATCGATGCAAGAGACTCTATGGAGGAGGCGAATAGCGCATCGAATGCATTTACTTTCCGATCTCTCGACGATGCGAATCGCGAATTGACAATAAGAGAAACCGCGTGGGAACAATTGAATGCGTTCCAATCCATTTCGAACGAGTGGATGCATTCTGCCATCGTAGATGTTAACGTAGATAGCGTTCTCGAAAACATTGAGAAGACAAAGCTACAATTGGGGAAGTTGAAGCGCATGCGAAAAGAACAACGCGACGAAGTAGTTTTACGTTTAGATAAGTGTGTTCAAAACTTCGAGGCAACGTTACCGGCGCTTGAAACGTTATCGAGTGACGCTCTGAAAGAACGGCACTGGAAAGATATCCAAGGACTGCTCAATGTAGTCGATGATAACTTACCTGATGCAGTGCAATCGAGCGCTGCTGTGGAAGATGAGTTTATTTCGTCAGAGTTTGTTTCGTCAGAGTTACCGGCATCAACAGAGCGGTTACCAGAGACGAAAAGGAGCTCCTCTTCCACGCTCACCTTGGAAAAAGCTCTGGAAGCCGGTTTACAATCGAAAATCGATGTTATTCGCGATATAGTCACACGCGCTTCGAAAGAAAATGCATTAGAGTCTGCCTTGATCAAAATGGAAAAAGATTGGAATGGCATAGATTTTGTGTGTACCCCGTACAAGGATACCGGCACGTGCGTCCTTGGCGGAACAGAAGATGCTCAGGCACTTCTGGATGATCAACTCGTCAAGACTCAATCAATCCGTGCGTCCCCGTTTTCACAGCCGTTTGGCGACCGCGCATTGGTTTGGAGCGACACGCTCCAACGTTTGCAAGATACGCTCGATCAGTGGGGATCGTGTCAAGCGACGTGGCAATACTTGGAGCCAATTTTTGCCTCTGAAGATATTGTTAAGCAGATGCCGGTAGAAGGGGAAAAGTTCAAGTCTGTGGATCAGATGTACCGCAACGTCGTGGATGCAACTGCAAAGAATCCGTCAGCGATACAGTGCGGAAGAGATGAAACGCGACTACAAAGTTTAGAAGCCGCGAACAAGTTACTCGATGAAATCCAGCGAGGTTTACAATCATATCTGGAGTTGAAGCGCATCGCGTTCCCGCGCTTTTTTTTTCTCTCAAACGACGAAATGCTCGAGATATTAAGTGAAACAAAAGATCCACACAGAGTGCAACCGCATTTGAGAAAGTGCTTTGAAGGTATTGATTCCGTGACGTTTGAAAGAAATGAAAAAGACGATCGAGAATATATTGTTGCCATGAATTCTGTCGAAGGCGAAGAAGTGCCGTTCAACACGTTTATAGAACCCGCGAAGGCTAACGGCGCCGTAGAAAAATGGTTATGCGAAGTCGAGTCGTCAATGTTAGAAGCAGTTGAGAAACAGTGCGCTGCCGGTGTTCGCGCGTATGCGACCACGGAGCGAAAAAAATGGGTGTTAGAATGGCCCGGTCAAGTGGTATTACTCGGATCACAGATTTATTGGACTCGTGACATTGCCGAAGCTTTACGAAACGAAAAGTCCAATCCAGGAAGCGTAAAGAAAGCCGCAGAGAAGTGTGATCAGCAATTGAAAGAGATTATAGAGTTAGTGAGAGGTGATCTTACTCCTTTGCAGCGTAAAACGCTCTCTGCTTTGGTAGTTATGGACGTGCACAATCGAGACGTGGCCCGTAAGCTCGCAGAAGATGGCATATCCTCTGAACGTGATTTTTCGTGGTTATCACAGTTGCGAGCGACGTACGAGCTGAAAAAAGTGCAGAAAGAGGATGGTTCGTACGATAAAAAAGAGACAGTGATGTTGCGCATGATGAATGCCTCCGTCGAATATGGATACGAATACCTAGGAAATTCATCGCGCCTTGTGATTACGCCATTAACCGATCGCTGCTATCGAACACTCATGGGAGCAATTCATCTCAACCTGGGAGGTGCACCAGAGGGTCCAGCCGGCACCGGTAAAACAGAAACGACGAAAGATCTCGCGAAAGCGCTTGCGAGGCAATGCGTGGTTTTCAACTGTTCTGATTCTTTGGACTATTTGACGATGGCAAGATTTTTCAAAGGTTTGGCTTCTTCCGGTGCGTGGGCGTGCTTCGATGAGTTCAATCGCATCGATTTGGAAGTACTCTCCGTTGTTGCGCAGCAAGTGCTTGAGATTCAAATCGCCGTGAAGAATAACGTGAAGAAATTCTTCTTCGAAGGTTCAGAACTTACGTTGCGTCCGACGTGCAACGTGTTCATCACTATGAACCCTGGTTATGCAGGTAGATCCGAACTTCCTGATAACCTAAAAGCGCTTTTCCGAACAGTAGCTATGATGGTTCCTGACTATGCGCTGATTTCTGAGATTCTACTCTATTCTGATGGTTATCTGAACGCGCGAGCGTGTGCTAGAAAGATTGTAGCAACGTATCGTTTGTGTTCTGAACAGCTTTCTTCTCAGGATCACTACGACTATGGCATGCGTGCCGTTATTGCTGTGCTCAGGGCCGCGGGCAACTTAAAGAGAAAGCACCCGGACGAATGTGAATTTGTTTTGACGTTACGTGCCATCATTGACGTGAACTTGTGTAAATTTCTCGCCCACGACGTTCCTTTGTTTTACGGCATCGTGGGCGATTTATTCCCTGGGGTTGTTCTTCCAAAGACGGATTATGAAAATTTACACGCGGCTGTTATTAATCAGTGTACAGCGAAGAACTTACAGCCCACGGAGTACTTTTTGACTAAGATTACGCAATTGTATGAGATGATCGTGGTTCGACACGGTTTGATGTTAGTCGGTGAAACGATGAGTGGAAAGTCATCTGCATTGGCAGTATTAGCTGGTGCCCTTACAGATTTACACGAGAAAGGACTAAACGATGAGAAAGAAGTTATTGCGACGTATTTGAACCCAAAGGCAGTAACAATGGGCCAGCTCTACGGTGAAACAGATACCGTGACACAGGAATGGCGAGAAGGGGTGTTGGGTTTACACTTCCGTAAACTCGCGAATATGCGCGAAACCCACGTCCGAAAATGGCTTGTTATGGATGGTCCCGTAGATGCGATTTGGATCGAGAACATGAACACAGTTTTAGATGATAACAAAAAATTATGCTTGCCAAATTCCGAGATTATTGCGATGACTGGGTTAATGAACTTGATTTTTGAGGTTGCCGATTTGGCCGTGGCAAGTCCAGCGACGGTCTCTCGATGTGGTATGGTTTACATGGAACCCGCCGAAGTCGGATGGAGACCACAATTCAATTCATGGGTGTCCGAAGCACGTAACATTTATGGAAACGAAGCGCACGATCGATTATCGTCATTATTTGAAATGTATCTCCCAGCATCGGTGGAGAAAGTTGGAGAGCTAAAGAAGATCTCTCCGGCGGGCGAAGGAAACCTAACAGCATCGCTTACCCGCCTATTTGACGCGACGCTGAAAGATTTAATCACAGGACATGACTCTAGTTCTGACTCGACTATCGAAGATGATGCTCAAATGGCTGAAATTTCGAACGATGAAGCTGAGTTAAGCGTCGTATCTCGATATCTTAACCCTCCTATTTCTGCGATTGATGCCTCATTCTTATTCGCCTTGGTATGGTCTGTAGGCGGATGCGTCGATTGGAAGAGTAGATCCGAATTTGATACGTTCTTAAAATCTGCGATTGCAACTAATAATGACTCCTTGTCGTGTCCAGAAACATTGTGGTGCGACGAAAGTGCCACGGTCTACGATTTCAAGATATGTGCTCCCAAAGGAGCCGGGGTTGAACGTTTGCACGGGATTGTGTGGCAAAAATGGATTGACTCTATTCCGGCGCAAGCTCGAATTATTCCAAAAGACCTCCCTTTTGATGCAACCATTGTTCCAACGAAAGAAACCGCGACGTGCGATCACTTGCTCGATTGTGCTTTGCGCCATGGGTACCCAATACTCTTCTGCGGCCCCACCGGTACTGGAAAATCAACCATTGTACAGCGCAGACTACGCTCCTTGGATAAAAGCAAATGGCAACCGACAACAATTGGATTTTCTGCGAGAACATCTGCGAATGCTACACAAGCGCAGGTGGATGGACGTCTCGATAAGAGGAGAAAAGGTGTATATGGGCCGATTCCAGGTGCTAAGGGTGTATTCTTCATAGACGATGTTAATATGCCGCAACGTGAATCGTATGGTGCACAACCCCCTATTGAAATTCTTCGACAATTCCACGATTATGGAGGTTGGTACGGAAGAGATAACGCGTTCAGAAGTCTCCAAGATATTCAATTCGTAGCCGCGATGGGTCCGGCCGGCGGCGGTAGAAATCCAGTGACGGAGCGGTATTTGCGTCACTTTTCGCTTGTTTCAGTTCCAGAAGTCGACGAATCAGCTTTGAAAGGAATTTATAACGCTATTTTATCGCAACATTTTCAAAACTGCGGTTTTGATAATTCTATCGTCAACATGGCTCCGGACGCCGTATCCGCTACTCTGATTGTATACCAAACTTGCCTCGAGAAGTTGCTTCCTACCCCAGAGAAATCGCACTATTCGTTCAATTTGCGAGATTTTTCGCGAGTCGCGCAGGGTTTGACCATGTTACCACTCTCGCAAGTGGAGAACGAGAGCGATTTTGGCCGTCTTCGAATCACGAGACTATGGACGCACGAAATATTGAGGGTCTTTGGAGATCGCTTAGTTGACACAGTGGATGAAAGAGTACTGTTTGACTCCATGCGGGTCGCAGTGTCAACACATTTTCAAGAAAACTTTGACAGCTTATTTTCACACTTGAATATGAACGATACGAAGCTTTTGGCGTTCGGTAAATACGCAAATCCACCGAAAATTCGCAATGAATTCGAAGACGACGACGACGACGCGAATGATCTAGATTTACAAATAACTTCTCCCGGTTACGAAGAACTCTCCGGAGATGCTCATGGTTGGGTTTCAATCATGGATGAGCATTTGAACTATTATAATCATTATTCGAAACAGCCGATGAATATTACCATGTTTGTTTATGCTGCGGAACATATTTCACGAATTTGCCGAATTTTAGCGCAGCCTGGTGGACACGCTCTCTTAGTTGGAGTCGGTGGTTCGGGACGCAAATCGCTCGCTAGACTCGCTGCGCACGCGAGTGGAGAAATGTTTGTGAAAGAAATTGAAATGACGAAAACGTATGGTATGCTCGAATGGAGGGAAGATTTGAAAAATATGCTCCGCATGGCTGGCGGCGAGAATCGAGACGTTGTCTTCTTGTTCAGCGACGCGCAAATCAAGGACGAAGCGTTTATAGAAGACATAAACAACTTACTCAACGCTGGGGAAATTCCAAACGCATTTCCAACGGACGGGAAGGCTCAAGTATTAGAAATGGTTCGAAAAGACGCCACGAAAGAAATTGGAGAGGACGCCACGCAATCAGAGCTGTGGGCGTACTTCGTTTCTAGGTGTCGCCGTAAGCTCCACGTCGTTCTGTGCCTATCCCCAGCCGGTGAGGCTTTCCGAGAACGCTTGCGTCAATTTCCCTCGTTAGTCAATTGCTGCACTATTGATTGGTTCAAAGCGTGGCCGGAAGATGCCTTAGAAGCTGTGGCAGGTAAGATTCTTCGCGAATCTGTGGATGATATTTCGGCCGAAGCCGCAAGTGCGCTCACGATTGTCTGTGGTATCATGCATTCATCCGTGGCAGAATTATCCGAACGGTATTACGCGAGAACGGGACGGAAGAATTACGTTACGCCAACGAGTTATCTTGAGCTTTTGAGCACATTTGCGAGTTTAGTGGGCAAGCGAAGAGAGGAAACTATTCGATTGAAGAAGCGATACAAAGTTGGTCTGGAAAAGCTTGCATCTTCGGCAGAGCAAGTTGCCGGTATGCAGAGTGAGCTCGAAGCTTTGCAGCCAAAGCTGAAAGAGTCTGCAATTGAAGTCGCTGAAATGATGAAAGAAATTCAAAACGAAAAAGAGACAGTAGTGGAGCCGAAACGTAAGATTGTCGAAGCTGATGAAGCGATCGCCGCAGAAAAGGCTAAAGAAGCCAATGGAGTTAAAGAAGAATGCGAGAATATATTAGCAGAAGCTATGCCTATTCTAAACGACGCCATTGCCGCCCTGGATACATTAAAGCCGGCCGATATTAATTACGTAAAACAGTTGAAAAACCCACCGGCAATTATTAAACTCGTCCTTGAAGCTGTCTGTGTCATTTTAGAAGTCAAACCAGCACGGGCGAAGGATCCCGACACGGGGCGCACAGTCGATGACTACTGGAAACCATCTTGCGGATTACTGAATGACAAAGACTTCCTGGAAACGCTCAAATCGTACGACAAAGATAACATACCGATAAAAGTCATTCAGAAAATTCGATCCGTATACATCGCGAATCCGTTGTTTACACCCGAAAAAGCCGCGAATGCATCGAGCGCTGCTGAGGGCTTATGCAAATGGGTTTGTGCAATGGATAAGTACGATAAAGTCGCGAAAATCGTCGCCCCAAAACAAGCAGCGTTGAAGGAAGCCGAAGCAGCATACGATGAAGTCATGGTGGGATTAAACGCGACTAGAGCGGATTTGAAAACGATTTTAGATAAGCTCGAAGCCATGGAAACAGAGCTGAAGAAACAGAACGATAAAAAGGCTAACCTCGAAGCAGAAGCTAATTTGTGCGCAGTGAAGTTACAACGCGCAGAGAGTTTGATTTCAGGTTTAGGCGGCGAGCGCGCTCGATGGAAGAAAAAAGCCGAAGATCTTGGTCGACAGTATGAGAATATTGTTGGCGACGCAATCCTGTCCGCTGGCACTATCGCATACTTAGGTGCATTTCCAATGTCTTACAGGCAAGAGATGCATGATATGTGGATGCAAGAGCTCAGAAAAGCGAACATAATCTGTTCGACCAAGTGCGAGTTGATTGACATTCTCGGCGACCCCGTCAGAATTAGGGAATGGCAAGTTGCGGCGTTGCCGAACGATCAGTTTTCAATTGAAAACGCCATCATAATCGAAAATGCGAGGCGTTGGCCTCTTATGATTGATCCGCAAGGGCAAGCAAACGCCTGGATAAAAAATATGGAGAAGAAAAATAACCTCCGAGTTGTGAAACTGTCTGAAGATGGAGCTCATATGCGAGAACTTGAGAACGCCATTCAGTTTGGTACGCCGGTATTACTAGAAAATGTCGGAGAAGAACTCGATCCAAGTCTAGAGCCTTTACTCTTGAAGCAGACTTTTAAAAGCGGCGGTGTAACGTGTATGCGTTTGGGTGATGCAACAGTTGAGTATTCGGAAGACTTTAGACTTTACATTACGACGAAACTTCGAAACCCACACTATTTACCAGAGACCGCAGTGAAAGTGACGTTGCTAGACTTTGCGATTACACGAGAAGGTTTGAGCGATCAACTCCTCGCTTTGGTTGTCGCAAAAGAGCGCCCAGATCTAGAAAAGCAGAAAGATGAGCTAGTCACGCAATCCGCGAAGAATGGTCGTGAGTTGAAACAGCTGGAGGATCAAATTCTGGAGGTTTTATCAAACTCTGACGGCAACATCCTCGACGACGAACGCGCAATTAAAATTATCACAGACTCGAAGTCGGTTTCTGAATCGGTCACGCAAGCTCAAGCTGAAGCAGAAGAGACAGAAAAAGACATCAACGCAGCAAGATCTGCGTATTCAAGTTCCGGGTCTTACGCAGCTTTACTATTCTTCTGCATATCCGATTTGGCTGCTATTGAATCCATGTATCAGTATTCATTGCAATGGTTCTCAAGATTATTTATTGCCTCCGTAACAAGCTCTAAAATTGAAAAAGCTGCGTTAACATCAGCAGGGGAGGAGAAGACCACCGTTGAGGACTCTGTCGAAACTCGACTGAAAGATATTCAAACGCACTTCACAAAAAGTCTCTATGACAACGTCTGCCGTTCGCTATTTGAATGCGATAAACTTCTGTTCTCGTTCTCACTGTGTTCGCGCATTTCTCGAGACGAAGGGAAGCTCGACGGACAAGAGTGGAACTTTCTACTCACAGGCATTCAAATTGGAGCAAAAGTTGACAAGAATCTCGTGGAAAAACTTTTACAAACTGTGGACTGGATTGACGAAAAGCGTGCAAATGATTTTGCTAATTTGTCGTTTCTTCCAAGATTTTCAGATATTTGTGAAAGTCTTTTAGATGTAACCAATGCCGAGTCGCAAGGATTATGGAAAGCTGCATATGACAGTCCTACTCCGCACGAAGCTGAATTCCCAAAACCTTACGACACGCTTTCTGAATTCAGTCGTTTGTGTATTATTCGATGTTTACGCCCGGACAAACTTATCCCGGCTGCTCGTAAATACGTCGGCGTTACTCTTGGCGAACAGTTTATAACGCCTCCATCATTCGATTTGGAGAAATGCTACGCAGACGCGGGGCCGCGTGCACCGCTAGTTTTCGTCTTATCTGCTGGTTCAGATCCAATGGCAAAACTTTTACAGTTTGCGGCGTCAAAAGGGGAGGCTGATGCTGTGAAATCAATATCGCTCGGTCAAGGCCAAGGCCCGAAAGCAAAGAAACTCATCGATGAAGCTCGAGTTAATGGCGGCTGGGTTGTTTTACAGAATTGTCATCTCGCACCTTCATGGATGAAATCACTGGAAAAGATATGTGAAGATTTAGTCGCTGGCGAAGGCGAAGCGCATGATAGGTTCAGATTGTGGATGACGTCGTATCCGTCGAAAGACTTTCCGATGACAATTTTACAGAACGCAGTGAAAATGACAAACGAGCCGCCCAGAGGGATCCGAGCGAACGTAAAACGCGCTTTAAGTGTGCAGCCACTTTGCGATGATGACTTCTTTGATAAATGCGCAAAGCCCAACGAGTTCAAGCGATTGCTATTTTCGTTATGTTTTTTTCATGCCAACGTTCAAGAACGGCGGGCTTTTGGGCCTATTGGTTGGAACGTTCCGTATGGCTTCGATGATGGTGACTTGTCGATTTCTGCAAGACAGCTCAAGATGTTCCTCGATGAAAAGGACGAAGATGAAGACGACTATGGCATCGAAGGCGAACCAACCGGTGGTGCCTGTGCTGCAACTGATGAAGACGAAAAAGCGCTTGTATCGAAAGCAGTCTCGAAGCTACCCCTTGAGGCTTTACGTTATTTAGCCGGTGAGTGTAACTATGGAGGCAGAGTAACAGATGCTAACGACCGCGTTCTGCTCGCGACTATACTCCAAAAGTGCTACTCAGAAGAAGCCGCGTCTTTGAATAACTTTGCGTTATCCGTATCTGGGAAATATGCGACTCCATCCGTTTTAAATCCAAGTCGAGCGAAGCTTCTCGAACACGTGGACGCGCTACCCGCCTTACCAGAACCGGAGGTCTTTGGTTTGCACGCGAACGCCGATGTCTCTAAGGATCGCGCGGATGCAGAGGTGATGTGTCGAGATTTACTAAAAATGTCCAGCGATAGTGC
>Ga0181600_10000814_pt1 | contig 24000 bp, 19 predicted proteins | sample 041ome_2_FD_132982 | JGI IMG/M metagenome (GOLD analysis project Ga0181600, IMG submission 132982) | Coastal salt marsh microbial communities from the Groves Creek Marsh, Skidaway Island, Georgia - 041406US metaG (megahit assembly) | ecosystem: Environmental > Aquatic > Marine > Intertidal zone... | reverse complement strand
TCCTTCGCCGTCGTCGTCGTCGTCTTTTCGTCCTTCGCCAATCTTTCCTTTTCTGCCTCGCGCCACTCGTCGTCCTCGCGCAGAAACGCAGCCCAAAATTGCACTTCGGCTCTCCACTTTAAATACTCTTCGTCTCGAAACTTTAGTAACCGCTTCTCCCGCCAGCCGCGGTGCCAATCCTTCAAACATTGCGCAAACTCGCTCGCCGTGGTTCTCTTTGGACTCGCGGCGCTGACGGATGAAAACCAACCGCCGCCTTTGTTACTCGCGGATTCCAAAGACGCCAAAAGTCTCAAACCGTCACCCGCACGGTTTGGAACGCAAAACACGTGCTTCTCGCGCACCCCGCTGAGCTTCACGAACGCGTCTCGTATTTTTGCCGCGCGAACCTGGTCGTTTTCACCGACGTTTTCGCACACGACAAAGACGTTATCCTCCTCCATCGTTCGCGTCGCTCGAGTGATTTCGTCTACGCGTCCGAGCGCCGCCGTTCCCTTGAGCGCCTTCAATGCGGTGATATTCTTCGCATCCGTCTTGAACCCGGCTCGCATCTCCGGCCATTGCGTAGAGACTGTCTTTGACGGCGTCGATTTCTCCTCTTCGTTATCCATCGCGTCCTCAAAGACGTCTTCGAACGCGTCTTTGTCTTCGTCGTCGTCATTGACGTTATCTGACTTTGCCCGCGTCTCGCAACACACGACAAACAGAATCGCATCCGATGTCCGCCACAATCGCGTCCCCGTTCGCGCGCACCGTTCGCTCATCTTTTCCATGGATATTTCGCACGCTCGCAGCGTCGCCTCGCGAACGCACGTCTCAATAGAAACCGTCGCTTCGTCGGCGTCCTCGGCGTCGCCGAGCGTCGCCGAACACCCCAAAACCGCCCCTCGTGACGCCTCCTCGAGTTTCACCTTTGCCCGGGCCATTCCCCGACGTCGTTCTGCGCACTCTGGTTGGCATTTTTCCGCCAACGCGACGTGTCGATCGCAATCCCGGATGAATGCGCGCAACGAATCGTCACCGGAATCGACGTCGAGTTCAACTGCATCACCATCGCCTCGATGCTTTTCCGCCGTCATTACTCTGTATTACGCTCCCGATGGTGCCTTCTTGCGAGCGCGAGCGAAGAGAAGAAGACGGGTTCGACGACGTTCGACCGCCTTACGCGCTCGATCGATCCGTCGTTACGCGTCACGCGCGTCGAGGAGTGCGAGTGCACCTGTGCATGGTGTTCACGTTTGCGTACCGGTACTTTCGATAAATACACATATTTGGTCTTGTTTTATTTATAATACGTAAGTCGGACATTTGGAGAAGCAGGAGTTGTTTGTTCGGACCTAGTTTGGACGACAGACGACGACGACGACTCGATCGATCGATGCGCGCATCGACGTCTACGACGACGACGACGCGCGTCCGTCGGTGTGGGTATTATCCTTCTTCGTTTCGTCGTGGGTTGAGGCTTCGCGCGAGCGTCGGTGTCGTCGTGCGAGCGTCGGACTCATCATCAAATTCTTCAGGTCGTTACGAAGAGGAAGAGGACGAAGACGCGACGCCGCCGCAGCGACAACTCTTTGCCGAGGCGGAAAAGCGACGCAAGGAAAAGAAGCAATCATCGTCGGGTTTGACGGAATCGGAACGCGAGGCGTTGCGTTCGGAGTGGCGAGCAGAGTTTAAGAAGATTGGCGCCGAGCGACTGGCGGCGTGTTATCGCGTCGAGTATCGAAAGGACGAGGACGACGGCTCTACTGGGTCTTCGTCGATACCGGAAGAAGAAGAGAAGAAGAAGGAAGAGACTTTGAGAAAAATTGCGGGAGAGGACGATTGGGACGGGTGATGATGATTATTGTGTGTTTTGGAAGGACGAGCGCGAATGACGCGCGAAGCGTCGTAAACGCCGAATCGAAATCAAAGAGTCGAGTGATACGAGTGTTACCGAAGAGCGCGCGAGGTCGAAGTGAGAGGAGTGTCCAAGATGCAGATGACGCGTACAATTGGTACGCGGATGTGAAGAGCGCCAAGGAGATGAGGATTTTGAGGGACGCCGTCGCGAAGGAGGCGCGAGGGACGCATTGCGAGCGCGTGGTCGTCGTCGCGCGCTCGGAAATTTTAAATAGTAGTGAGATAACGCGCGCGACGCAGCTTTTTCTCGCATTTAGAGCAGTGTTTGAGGATGGTATCGCGGTGTCGATTGCGCTCGGGAGAGGAGACGCACCGAAGCGGACGTCGTGTTTAAACGCGAATTTACTCTTCAATTTCGTCACGGCGAAATGTCCGGCGCGAAGGCTCTTCCCTAGTCGTCGCGCTCGAGCGGAGACTGGCAACGAAGACGACGACGTGGACGCGTACGCATCGAGAGTGTGGCTCGAAGAACATGCACGGGCGATCGAGGTTGTCGCGGATGAGGTTACCGTTGACGACAACGGTCTCTTTGCGTCTTCCTCGAGGAGATGGAGAACAGACGAGGACGCGATTCAGCGTCTCTCTTTAACCATGGCGGAACAGCTGGACGACGTGAGCGATAAAGTGAGAGCGCACGTACGAGATTCCATCACTCCAGGACAGTCCCTTCGCGACGGTGCTCTCGTGAATCTCATCGAATCGACGGCGGAACGTTGGACAGATGGCGGCTATGCTCGACTGCACTACGTCGCATCTCCACCGGGTCCGCACGGAGTGTATTACGAGCTTGAACTCGCGGATACATCAAAGGAAAGAATTGGGTACGTCGCGTTTAGCGCGTTACAGAGCGGTGATCAAGTCACCGCGTTGTCGCAATACCCATTCTCTTCTCCAGACACCGTCTTCACCACGGCGCAAGTGGACCGGTTGTGTGTGACGCCGCAACATCGTCGACGCGGGGTCAAGGAATTATTACTCCGAGCGCCGTGTGAAGCGTTTCACTCCTTGGGTTTACCCGTTCGGATCAAAACTGCAAAGGAATCCGTCGTCACGAGTTTCCAAAGCTGCGAGCTGTTGACTTTCGAGCGCGTCAAGGATCCATCCGCGCGAGGCGTTGCCAAGCGTAGAGGCGCCAAGCATTCCGTAGTGTTACCGCGGCTCGACGATCATCATCAAAAGCCGATGGATCGCTGGAAGAACGACGACAATGACGATCGCGACTACTCAAACTGGACGAGGGCGAAAGGCGACGAGTCGAAACCGAAGTCGTCGACAATGGCACTCGGCTTGTCGATTCGGAAGAAATCCAATCCACTTTCTGATTTCACCGCCGCGCTCAATCGCGCATCGCCGGATAACCTCCAACGCGTGGTCGCAACTTTAAAAGAGACGCTCTCGAGCGATGGAATTGACGTTGAAAAGTGTTCGAAAAAGTTTATCGATATCGCGACCCCGCAGACGAGTTATCACGCGACGTTTGCCGAGTGTTGCGCGGGTTTACCCGAGACTTTTCAATCATCCGCACGAAGATATGCATTTGAGCTCTTGAACGAATCGTCCAGTCAATCGCTCTTAGACTTGGGCGATTTCATCGTCGAACTTTGGAAGAAGAAAATCGTTTCAGATGACGAGCTCGTCGAAACGTTTTACGCCGGGTTTCACGCGGGAGAAATTGTGAATGAAAAATTGGAGGTGGGTCTGCGCGCCGTGCTTCGAATTGGTCAACGCGTTTACGATTTGATTGACGCTAAAGCGAGCGACTTCTCTCGAGCCATCGATCCAACTGGACGCAAAGCCATGATCGAGCGTGGTGTACCCAGTCGTTTAATATTTCTCGCCGAAGAAACGCACGAATTCATTCAAGGAGGTTTTCAATCGCGGCGGCGAGGCGACGGCGTATTGCGGACTTTTGGTGGAGTCGCGCCAGCGTCCACGCGAGACGACGCGCACAAATCCGTCCAACGAGAGATGAAGTCTTTGAAGGTGACTTACACCGACGACGCCGAGGAAATAGCCGCCGCGAGCGCTCGCGGCGAGAGAAAAGGATGGGTCTTTTGGTACAAGGGCCCGATTACTTCGCACGCGCGCAATTCGCTGGGTAAATTGTACGTGTTTGCAGGCTCGCGTGAAGAACGCAAAAACGACGCCGAGTCCGAACGAGACGGCCCTCGATTCGTTCCGCTTTGATTCGAAGACCGCCGCGCTAGGTACTAGAACTGCTACTACTTTTGTATCATCAACATTCTACCTACGTCATCAATACACGTCTTTTCCCGCAATCGTGAACATCACCACGGTAGATTGTCTACAGCTCGCCACGCGCACAGGTTTACCCTCAGCCTTATCGAGCAAAGCCTGCGCCTCTCTTCCGTCGAGCGGTCGATCCGACCCGACGTAGACGTAAAAGCTCACTGGGTCGGGAGACTTTTTGCTAAAATTTCTATTCGGTTGGTAAATCTGAAACGTTGGCCAAATCTTCACGGGTTTATCGACACCCGTGGATACGGCTCGGTCCACCGCAGCCTCTATGCTCGGACCGAGCCATGCGTGCGTCGCGCTTCCAGACCACGGCCACCAGCGTCTACTCGTTGATTTTACCGTTTCGCTTTGTAGTTCGTCGAGCGCCGACGCTTCGTCCACAAGCCTTGACGACTCCGCCATCAACCTCCGTCGCTTCGACGCGCGTTCGGGATCGGTATCACCATCGCCGTTTCCTGCTTCATCGTCATCGCCACTCCCAGCCGATGTCCGCCTCGCCCACTTCCCTTTCCCAATCGTAGACTTCCAAACTCCCTCTCGCGCGTCCACCGTCCAACTCGCCCCGTACCGCAGCGTCACGTACCCCAACCGACACAAATGACTATACGCCGCGTAATCCTCCCACTCAATCCCACATCTCGCCAGCAACGCGTACACACTCCGCACGCTCGCCACGTCCTCGTCGTCTTCGCTCCAAAACAACGCCAACCGTTCCGTCTCAACCAAAAAAGCGCACTCCTCTGGAAGCAACCACGTCGACCCGGCGCGCGCGCACCCAAACCGATGAAAGTGTCGTCCTCGCACCTGCACCACCTCCGCCCTCCCGACGGCGTCTCGCCAGATGGCGCACGGTAAACTATTCGCGTTCGACCCACGCTTCGCGCTCCACGCCTCGATCGACGCCCGCAGTTTCTCTTCAACCTTGGCCCGGTGCTGCGCCAGCAGCACAGGTTTCGCACTTTCGTCAACATCATCGAACGACGGCGGCGCGTTCGTCGCTTTTTGTCCGCGTTTAAACAGCGTTCGCGCCGGTAACGACGACGACGCGTCTTTCGCGGCGTCACCCATCGTCGCCGGCGCGCACGCGTCGCGTCGCGCGTCGCTATGAGGCGTTTCAGAAAGATGCCAGCTGGCAAACCGCGCGCGTCCATCCCTCAGTCCGCGCCTCGCGTTCGTTCGTCCGGGAACGACGCGCCGAGGCCGAACGTGGTGCGAGAGCTCACAACCCCGACGACGCGTTCGTGCGTTCGCGCGGGCGACACAGGGGCGGGGCGAAACGGAAAGGATCGATAAATCGTCTCTAATCAGTCATGGGCATGCGAAGAAGCGATTCGTTGTCACACGTGGAGAGCGCGATGAGCTCGGTGAAGTCTTTACGAGGACGCGGGTTGGATTTACCGCACACCGGGAGGTGGTTGCGTCGGAAACATAGGTACGCGTCGCGCGTTGTTCGTCGGGGCGGTGGTGCGAGAGGATGGGTGCGCGCTGGTTTCGTTCGCGTCTTCGCCGGCGGACGAGTCGTTTGGATAGGGCTGGACGCGTCAAAGTTCAAAGTTCAAGACGGATTGGATCCGAACGCGCGCGCGCGCGCACGAACCGTAAAGACTGACGAATGATGTCTTCTCGCGATGCGCAGAACGGTCATCATGCTCTTGGTGTGTTTGTTTTTCGTATGCTTGGTGGTGTTGGCGAGGGAGAGCTCGGCCAAGGCGAGGTACACGACGGACGCGTTGGCCAAGGAAACCGTCAAGGTGGCGAAAACGGTCGAGAAACGGGCGGGTAAGGCGTTCACCGGGTGGTGATCGAGGGAGAGGGAGGAAGAGTCTACGTAGATTTTTATCGCGCTAGTAGTTTAGTAGAGTGGGGAGTTTTGTGTTTGCCATGTTGTTGAATAGAGAGAATAGACTTTCGAAATGTTTGATTGCAAGCGGCGCCGCGAAGGAGCGCTTTGTTTGGAAACAATTGTCAGTAGTCATCACGTCGTTTAATGATTTCGCGTATCGTTTCGTTTCATTGTTCATTCGTCGTGTTTCACGGCGTTTTGGGACCTCGCGCTTCGGTATCAGGTTCAACCGAGGCGTCAAAGGATGACGGTTGCGGCTCTGCGACGCGCGGCGCCGAATCGGCGGCGTTGTCGCCTTCAGGTTTGTACACCTGCGACGCCGCACCCGTGGGGTCGTAATAGACGGTGTCCGTTGGTTTTCCCATGTCCATCGCGTACGGTGGGGGCATCATCGGCTGTCCATACATGTACATTCCAGCGTATTGAGTCCAGTATCCCATGGCGTCGCCTTGCGGAGGCATGTACGCCGGCGCGCCTTGCGGTCCGGCGTACGGAGGATTGTACAAGCCCGTGTAAGGCTGTCCAAAGTAAGGAAAAGGATACGAAGTCGCCATCGAGTATTCCATCGGCATCGGTGGATACGAACGCGCGCCGGTGGCGGCGGCGTACGGCATCGGCATCACACCGGGTTTGTTTCCTTCCGTCGTCGGAGGGGACTCGACCGTCGCCATGGCGGCTGGATGTTGCGGCGAATGTATCAACACTCGACCGATGCACATGTCGTTGATCAACCGCGCGGCGTGTCGACACGCCTCGACGGGACCGCGGAGGAAAACCATTCGGTTCGGCGCCCCCTCGGGGGTTTCGGAGTCTGTTTGTATTTGGATTCTCGCGCGCGTTTGCTGCTGGATGAATTTGACGTTATCCCCGCCTCGTCCGATGATCATGCCAACCTTGGTGTGAGGAATAGTCATCGTCGCCGTCGGTGATCCGTGACGCGACTCGTACGACCGACCACCGATTCCTTGACCATCGAGGTCTTCTTCGCCGCCGTTGTGTCCGTTGTGTTCGTTGTATCGCACGCCTTCGGCTTCGTCTCCCAACGACGCGGCTTCCATTGAAATCGGAGCGCGTTTGGCTTCCACGTCCGCGACCGACGACGACGAAGGTTCAATCAACCCAACACCGACGCGTCGATGATGATCTTCCCTGTTCTCCGTGGAATCAACCATTTTTCGAATCATCGCGACCGCTTCGGCGCACCGCTCGGGCGTTCCCTCAATCTCTACCCGTCGTTTCGCCCCGTCCCACGAATCTCTCGCGATTGAAATTCTCGTTCCGGTACGATGTTGCACGTGACTCACGTGTCGGCCCTCCTTGCCTATAACGAGCCCGACTTTTGAGTTTGGAATGTGCAAAACCGAGACGTGAGGCGTGGATTCCTCCGTCATTTCAGCCGAGAGATCGATCGCTTTACTTCGCGGCGCGTGCGTACGTTCTCTCGGCGTCGATCGATCAGATCCGGTTCGATGTCGTCCGTACGCGTCCTCCATCGTAATCGATGGCGCGGAGCCGTACATCCCCGGTGGTGTCGACGCGTCGGACGGCGAAGACGGCGACGGGTCTGATTTCTTTGTAGGCGTGATCGGCGTCGACGGCTCGACCGTTTCGCCGCCGTTATCATCCGTGATTCCCTCTCGCGTCGACGAAGTTCGCGCCGGCGGCCGACGCTCTCGATGTCGTCTTCCAAGAATTTTCATCTCACTCATCTTCACATCCGGTGGTGGCATCGGCGGCAGCGGAGGCTGATGCGACGATCCAAACTGTATCATGTGCGACGGATCGACGCGCGCGAGGTCGGTGCTCTGCGTCGCCAACGGGGCGTTTCGCGGCGGTCGCGAGGTCGGTGAGACGCCTCGCTGCGAGCGAGACATTTCAGAGATGACAACGTTTCAGCAACGGTTTCGGGAACGACCGACGCGATGGACGCGCGTCACGCGGTGTCGTATCTGTGCGAGTCGTGCGTGCGTTTTCCTTTGCGTTTTCTACGCAGTCGCGCGCGGTCCAAATCCGCGAGACTCTTCCGAAAGTGTGCGTGTGGTAGTGTGAGGGAGAGCCGCGTGCACATTGTGTGGACGCGTTTGAAATGTGTAAAATTATAGTTGCAATCGATCCGGTGCATCGCCGATCGCTCACGATGAAACGCCGAAGAACCGGGGGTGGGAGCGGTGGGCGTCGTTGGACGCCAACACCGCGTCGGCGAGCTCGTGGAAATCGTACGCGCGAAGGTTGGTATCAATCGGCGTCGGCGCCCAAAGGACGGCGGCGCCGATTCGAGCGGATTTGGCCCCAGAGACGTCGTTGACGGCGTCGTCGCCGACGTGGAGGACGTTCGCGGCGGGAACGTCGACGTCGGAGAGTAATTTGGCGAAGAAATCCGGTGAGGGTTTTTCTGCGCCGACAATGGCGGAGACGACGATGGAATCAAAGTGTTCGGTGAGACCGAGGACGTCGAGGAGTTTTGGTAATCGCGAATCCCAATTACTCGCGACGGCCACCTTGACACCGCAGCTTCGTAGACGTTCGATGGCGTCCACGGCGCCGTGGGCGATGGACCACGAAGTCGGTCGTTCGTAATATTCGTACAGTTTGTCCAGCATGGTTTCCGCGGTGGTGTCATCGATGGAGACTTGACCGCCGGCGGTCAACACGTGGGCAACGACGAGACGCCAAAACGATTTGCCGTCGCCGTAATATCGCATCGCATCCGCACCCTCGTCACCGCGAAACTTTGCGAAACCCTCCTTGAAATACTTTTGAGCCGAGTCCGGGGTGACGTGAGTCATTCCGAGCTCGCTCGCGATGCGCGCGTAGACGTCACAGACGCGTTCGCTACATTCAATGAGACACCCGCCGACGTCAATCGTCACCGCCTTCCATCCGCCCTCCGGCGCATCCACTCCATCGAGAACTCCCACCTTGACCGAGGGATCGACGATATCGTAAGGATAATTACCGAGGGGTTTAATCACGTCCCGAATGATCCCGGTGAGCTCCCCGTGCATGTCGACGTCGAGACTCGCCGCCATTCCGCTCAAATTTGGCAACGCGTCCAAGTTGTACGAATAGTTGTACCTTCGACCCACCGTATCCGTCACCACACCCCCCGTCGCGCGCAACAGCGCCTCGCCCGCGCACGTGTCCCATTTTTTTGACGCCTTGCGCAAGAGCAACGCCGAGTGCGCCCGTCTCTCCAAGAGCATGAGGTAATGATACCCCGTGGCGCTGATGATGATGTCCACGCGCGAACGCAACGCCGTCAGCACCGGCTCTTGTCTGTTTTCTCGAATGTTACGATTCACCGCCACGACGTGCGGACCCTTGGGTGGCAACACTGGTGCGACGGCGTCTTCCGCGACGTCCAATCCGTGGACGCCAACGCCTGTACCACCCCACACGACTCGACCGAGGGTATCCGACACGCCGTACTTGTAAAACGGTTGACCGATGACGCCGGCGACGGGAACGCCGTCCACGGCGATACCGAGCAAAATCGTGATCGCTTCCCTCTCCCCAGCCGCATACTCATTCGTCCCATCTAATGGATCGCAATACACCGCGATTCGCGACGCCTCGATCGGTTTCTGAAGCTTTGGACTCCACATTAAATCCTCCTCTGCGTTCGCCAAATCCGCCAATCCGCCGTCGGCTCGCCCGACGTCGATCGAACTCGCATTCTCAAACGATTCCTCCGCCACCAATTGCATCGTCGGACAAAACGCTCTCAATTCCGCGATCGCCATCGCTTCCACCCGTCTGTCCGCCTCTGTTTGCGCGTCCGCGACGTATTCTCCAGACGTAGTCGCGCTTCCACCTTTATCCTTTACTCCGAGTTCGCCACCCTTGGTAACCTCGCGAATGATCGCGTTCCCACGGCTCGCAATCGATCGACACAGTCGCACGAGCGTCGGGACGTGAATCATAGCGGTGGTGTTGGTGCCCTGAACGTCATCGGATGCCGTCGCGCGCGTCGTCGTCAGCGTCGGTTTCGATGCGATGCGATGCGTCACGAAACTCTTTACGTCTCTCGCCGTTGTCGTCGTTCTCGTCGTCGAACGGTGCGCGCGAGTGAACACGGGCGCGAGACATCGACGCATCGTCGTCGTCGTTGATGGATGCATCGCGCGCGCGTGCGTGCGTGCGTGCGTCGACGAGTGAAGCTGAAGTGAAGTGAAGTGATGCTCCATCTTTTTTATTTCCTTCAGTGCACGACGCACGTCGCACCGGGGTACCGACGCGATGATGCTCATGCGTCGACGATCGACGCGGGAGATGGCTCGTGTCGTCGTCGATGGCGTCGTGCGGTCGGTATCGACGTCGCAGCGCGCGTGCGTGAGCGCCGCGTTGCGACACATCAACGATGGTGCTGATGATGCTCCATCAAAAATAGGACGCGCGTCGTTTCTTCGTTCACCGTGGATCATCGACGGCGGACGACGACGCGAGTACGCGTCGTCGAGCGGTCCGGATGACTACTACGCCCTTCTCGGGGTGAAGCCGGGGTGTACGGATGAAGAGTTGAAAAAGGCGTACCGAAGAGAGGCGTTGCGTTGGCACCCGGATAGACACCAGGGAGCGGAAAAAGCGACGGCAGAGGCGAGATTTAAGAAGATTTCAGCAGCTTATCAAGAGTTAAGTAAACCTGGTGGACGATCGACGGCGTACGGGGCGTCGACAAGCGGACAGGGGTCCGGGGGCGGAAGGTCGTCTGCGTACGCAAACTCTGGCGGGTATCGACCGCCGCCGGGAGCGGGGCAGTATCGGTACGAGTACAGACAGGATTTCACGCGAGAAGACGCAGAGAGGGTGTTCAAGGAAATGTTTGGGAATGATTCGTCGAGTTTTATACGAGAGTTGGAGCGAGCGATGCGACAGGCGCACATGAGAGGCGGTATGCCGGGTGGTTTCGGAGCGGCGGGATTCGGCCCCGGCGGGTTTGCGTTTGGTCGGGGAATGAGCGCGGTAGATTTGAATGATTTATTCAAGAGCTTGTTTCAAGATCAGATGAGAGGTGCCGGTGGGTTCGGTGGTGCGAACGAGATCAGGGAGACGTCGTACGTGAACTCGCGCGGGGAGACTGTCATTAGAAGAGTCATTCGATCGAGAGGACCAAACGGCGTCGTCAGCGAAAGCGTCACCGAACGCGTCGTCGGAAGAGGCGGCGCCGCCGCGGGTGAAGGGATGAATTTCGATCCTTGGAGGCAAGCGTACCAACAAGCCACGTCTGGAGGAAGCTCTGGCGGTGCGCGGAAACCTCCTCCTCCCGGTTCAGTGGTGAGCGTAAATCCGCTCGTCGAGCTCGCTGTCGGCGCCGCTCGAGTCGTGAGAATCGCCTTTATGCGATTCGTCGCGGCCTACGGCGCCAGAATCTTACAAAACATCATTCGTTTCGTCCTTAGACGATTGTTTGGCGGTCGGTGATCGCCGATTACGCACATTAGACAAGTTGTATTGCAAACCGATAGCTAGTGGGTAACTCGCGAAGAGCCACGCACACGCACGAGCAAACCTCACATCGCGCCGCGCGCTCACGCACCGCGTCGTCTCGTCGCTGCATGCCATCCGTCGCATCAACGCTAGCGCACCCCACCGTAGCTCGCACTGGACCCGTTCGACGCCCCGTTTCCGGACGTAACAAAACAAGTCAACTTCGACGACCAACTCGAGTTCGCGCAGCCATGCGTTCGACGGACGCGCAGCCCGTCGTCAAGGACCTCGTCTTGATCGGAGGCGGTCATTCGCACGTGTACGTGCTCAAAATGTTGGCCATGAAGCCGGAACCGGGGGTGCGCGTGACGCTCATAGCCAAGGATTTGCACACACCGTACAGCGGCATGCTGCCGGGACTTGTCGCCGGTCACTACACGTGGGAGGAAACGCACGTCGACTTGGAACCGCTCTGTAGGTTGGGTAAACACAGGGTTATTCACGACGAGGCGGTGGGGATCGATCACGAAAACAACCGAGTGCAGTTGAAGAGCGGACGCCCTGGCGTGCGCTTTGACACGTTGAGCATAGATATAGGCATCACTCCGAGCGCGCAAGTGCGAGGGAGTTCGGAGAACACGACGCCGGTAAAACCAATTTTCGGTTTCAACGCGCGATGGGAGGAGTTGTTGCACAGAGTGGTTAACAACGGGAAAAAGTGTAACGTAGTCGTAGTCGGAGGCGGAGCAGGAGGCGCAGAACTGGCATTGTCCATGCGATACAGAATGCGAGAGGAACTGAAAAAGGCGTCGCTCGATGAAAACCTTGCCAAGTTTACTCTGGTAACCCGTGGGAACCTCATGCCGACGCACTCCAAGGGGGTGAGGAAGACGTTTATCAAAGTGTTTGCCGAGCAAGGCGTGGATGTGATTGAGAATGACGGCGTCATAAACGCCGACAAGGGGAAATTGACGCTTGAGAGCGGAAAAGTGATGGAAGCGGATGAATGCATTTGGTGTACTCAAGCGGGCGCGGCGAATTGGTTGAAAGAGGCGACCAATTTATCCCTAGACGAGGATGGCTTCATCGCAGTCAACCCGACGCTCGAGTCAACGTCCCACCCAAACATCTTTGCCGCTGGAGATGTGGCTCACGTGTTGAAGCATCCTCGACCGAAAGCTGGAGTCTTTGCCGTACGACAAGGGCCTCCATTGGAGAAAAATCTTCGCAGGGCGCTTCTAGGCGAGAGCCTCACGGACTTTACTCCTCAAAAATTATTTCTCGGTTTGATCACCACCGGCGGAAAGTCGGCGGTGCTCTCTTATGGTAAAATGTCTCTCGGGGGGCTTGGATCCATGGGTGAAAAACTGTGGAGATGGAAAGATAAAATTGATCGCAAGTGGATGAAGATGTACCAGGAGATGCCTGATATGGGAGTGATGGAAGAAGGCGTTGAATCTTCAGCCATTGCGCTTGCCGCCGGTCCTGAAACGATGGCGGCATTGCGCGCCGTACCGATGCGCTGCGGTGGCTGCGGCGCAAAGGTCGGTGCAACGGTCTTGTCCCGAGTCATGAAGCGACTTGAACCCATTCCGACGAACCCAAATGTGGAAGTTGGAATCGATCAGCCGGACGACGCCGCTGTGGTTTCTGTTCCCGAAGGCATGGTCGGCGTGCAAACTGTGGATTATTTCCGCGCCTTTGTCGATGATCCGTACATTTTCGGCCAGATTGCCGCTGTTCACGCTCTTGGAGATTGCTGGGCTATGGGTGCTGATCCACACGCCGCGCTCGCGATCGCGACGGTCCCGTATGGCTTGGAGGCGCAAGTCGAGGAGACGCTCTACCAGATGATGTGTGGAGCGTGTGACATCTTGCGAGATGCCGGATGTGGATTAGCCGGTGGACACACCTCTGAAGGAGCTGATTTATCGCTTGGATTTTCAATCCACGGCGCTGCACCTAGAGAGAAGCTCATGAAAAAGGGAGGTATGAAGCCTGGTCACAAACTCATTTTGACCAAGCCCGTCGGCACTGGCACTCTATTCGCCGCGGATATGCGCTCCAAGGCGCAAGGGCGATGGGTTTCCAACGCGTTGAATTCAATGAGACAACCTAGCGGAGTGGCTGCGAGCACTCTCTTTGAACACGGAGCCACGTCGTGTACCGATGTGACTGGATTTGGACTACTCGGTCACCTCGTGGAAATGTGCAAAGGTAGTAACGCCGCCGCTGTCCTCGACATGGACGCAGTGCCGATCCTTCCCGGTGCATTGGAATGCGTCGAGCTGGGTATCACGAGTTCCCTCCAGCCGGCGAACGTTCGTCTTGCTCGTGCTGTGGCGAACCCGTCGCAAGTCTCCACCGCACCTCGCTACCCGCTTTTGTTCGATCCGCAAACCGCTGGAGGTATGCTGGCCTCAGTTCCGAGCGAAAACGCTGAAGCCGCGGTCCAAGCGCTGCGCTCAGCCGGATATCCTCACACAACCGTCATCGGTGAGGTGCTCGAATTCCTCCCAAAGGCTTCGACCGCTCCGGAACAAGTCATCTTTGTATCGTCAAACGACGTTCCTTTCAACGGCGTCTCGGATCGCAAGCCAACGAAGGTTGTCGCGTGTGGGTCCGAAGTGTGCAACTTGTAATGAGCGCGCGTCGCCATTCCCGTCGTCGCTCGACAATCTAGCAATCAGTGAACTCATAGACTCTTGTAGAGGTTCAAATTTCATTCTTTCAATTCGGCGCCGCGGTGCGTCGCTTGCGACACTTTCCTGTTTTTCAGTCAGTTCGAGTGTCACCTCATTGCGCGACGCGAACGCGAACGATCGCATCGCGCGCGCGCGGCGCAATGTCTGCGACATCGTCCGACGAGACGGCGGTGTTGTTAGACACGGCGAACGACGATGCGCCGCGGGCATCGACGGCGTCGATCGTCCCCCGAGTCATCTGCCTCGGGGTGTTGGCTCTCGCCGCGATCGTTCTCTCCGTCGGCGCCGCGTCCGCCGGGAACCAAGACGCGAGCTTCGGTGGGTTAGAGCAGCGCCCGCGACGTTTCGCGCACGCGAGTCTCGGTGACGTCGACGAAGCTGGCGCGAACGACGGGGGGTGGTTAAACGCGCGGCTCAGCGCGGACGAGGGTGTTGAACGCGAAGGTTTCGGACTTCTTCAAGCGGGACGCTTCCCGTCTTCGTCTGGGACGAAACCAGGCGCGGAATCCGACGCGGAGAGTTTTACAACAGAAGATTTCCCGAGAGCGTCCGTGGAGGAGGCGGAAGACTCGCAGTCGTGGTTGGCGGACCCGAAACCGGTGTACGAGAGCGACACGAGCTTGGGCGCTGGAACGAGTTTGAGCTCAAGCGCGTGGACGCTTCTCGTGGAAGACGAGAGCGAGCTGTGGAAGATACCGGTGAACAGACACGGGAGTGGATATAGGATTGGTAACGTGGTGACGCGGAGGGGAAGCGGGTGGTTGAACGCGCGGGCGAAGATTTTAGAGCAGCCAGAGGTGTACGGAGAGACGCTCTTGTCGCGATTTTTACAAACTGGTGCCGAGGGTGCGCGCGCGTTCGCTGCAGTGTTAGCGGCGCACGAGAGAGAGAAGGGTGCGATTTCGCAATCGCCGCTCGGTCAAGGCTTGGATCGCGCCGTCGTGATGCCGTTGCGCTTGTCTGACAAGGTGCACTTCATCGAGCGCAATGAAAAATTGATCGTAGACGCCGCGTTGGACTATCGCAAGACGTTCTGCGCGGACACGTGCGATCGATTCATCATCTCGCTCTCTTTAGTTTGGGGCGACGACGGGAAAGGTGACTTTGCGTACAAATCGGATGAGTACGTGGAGTCTATTCGGGTGCTCCGCTCGATGTTGGCGTACGCCAAGGACACATTTCCAGAGGACTTTGCCTTGCAGTTTGCCGTCACATCAGACGCTGACGACACCATCGCGCTCCTGGCGCTCGCGCCGCATCTCATGGCAAACCCACTGGACACGACGAGCACGCTAATTTCGCTCGCGCACAGAGTGAACGCGGTGATTCGCGAGGAGGGTCAAGAGAGTCTCTTGGCTTTTTACGACGCCAAACTCGAGCCGCGTCTCAACCATCCAGAACACGTCCGCGAGAGCATCGACATCCTCCATCACCTGGCGTCCGTCATCGGCGAAGAAGATTTACCACCGAACGACGCGCGAGACGGACGCCAACGCTTCCCACCGGATTGGTTTGGCATTCTCTCGCGTGTGCAACATTGGCCGGAAAACGTTCAAATGTCCGCGTGCGCCTCCATGTCCGATGGCCACCTCGAGCGTGTATTCGATCGACGCGCCGAGCGTCAAATCGGCACGCACGACGTTCACGAGAGACCACAACTGGTAAACTTAGAGCATTAGAGACAACAGAGACTTTGTAGTAACACTAACTAGTAGGCAGTATCGTTCTCTTCAAGCGCGTCTGACAGAGCTGTCGCGCGACAGACACGATCTACATATATTAACAAATATTTGCCCAGTAATTGTGTTCAGTACAGCAGCGTGAGATTTTTGAAATCTGCCGCGCGACACCGCACACCACCGCGCGTCGTCGTCGTCGTCGCACGAACGAACGACCGAAGCGGACGAGGACACGGAATCAAAGTAAACATGTCGACGACGGTGTGCGCCGCTCGAACGCACGCGCGCGCGAGCACGCGAGAACGCAGGGAGACTCTGGAAAAGATTGTGACGACGCATCGTCTGGGCGCGAAACGAACGCCGGTGTTAACGACGCGCGCAAAGGGACGCGGCGCTCGCGTCGATCGCGGGAGATTGAACGTGCGCGGAGCGTTACTCGGGGACGAACAGGATAAAGAGCTCTGGCGCGAAGCGCGCGAGGAGGGCGGGGATGACGAGATGAGCGGCGGCGGCGGCGATGAATCTTTGTGGGGTCGCGTGTCGAAAGGATCGGCACCAGGAGCGACCAAGCCGTTCAACGGGAGGCAACCGCAGGGCAAGGAGGATGATCTGTTTGCAGATTTGGAAGAGACGCTGTTCAAGGTGGACAGAGATGCGTTGCAGATTCAAAAGGCGGACTTTACGGTGAACAGCGTCATCGACAAGATTAATCGCGGCAAGGTCAATTTGCGACCGAGTTATCAGAGAGAGTACGTGTGGACGGTTCGCACGGCGAGTAAGCTCGTGGAGTCATTGATTCTGAACATTCCAATCCCAACCATGTTTTTTCACGAGACTCAGAGCGGCAAGCTTGAGGTGGTGGACGGTAAGCAACGCTTGACGTCGATTTGGAGTTTTATTCAAGGCAAATTCCCGGATGGTTCGCCTTTCAAGCTCACTGGTTTGGAAGTGTACGAGGATCTCAACGGTAAGACGTTTACCGATTTGCACGAGAGGTTCCAAGAGACCATCTTGGATTATCCGCTCAACGTGCACACCATTTCTCGATCTTCACAGCCGGATTTTGTGTTTGAGGTGTTTGAGCGTTTGAACATGGGTGCGACGCAGCTCAATGAACAAGAGTTGAGGAACTGCATTTACCAGGGCATGTACACCGATCTCCTCGAGGATCTCGTGCAAAACGAACATCTTCTCAAGATTTACCGCTCCAAGACGCCTCACTTACGCATGCGCGATCGTGAGCTCGTTTTGAGGTATTTTACCATGCTGAGAACCACTCCGGACGGTTTCTTCATCCCGATCAAGTCTTGGCTCAACGAAGAAATGCGTGAGAACAAAGACATGACGCCGCAAGACGCCGGGGAAATGCACGAATCTTTCACTCGCACCGTCAAACTCGCCTACGAAATCTTTGGCGACTCTGCTTTTAGACCCACGTCCGCCGTCGGCAAGGGTAAAAAAGTCACCGAGGAGGATGTCAACGGCATGTTCTTCAGCGAATACTTCACCTCTGGTGAGGTGAATGTCGCGTTGTGGGATACTCTCATGTATTCCTTGAGCCGAGTCGACACCGAAAAGGCGTTGGCGAACAAGAATGCCATCGTAGCTGCCTGGATTAACCTGAACAATTCTTCAGAATTTTCAAAGCTCACAGTTTCCAACCCACGGGCCGTCACCGCGCGCCATGCGCTTTGGCAAGAAGAACTCGCGAAGATTTTGGGATAGAATCGTCGCGCAAAAATCAGGGAAAAATCAGGCGAATAACTTAATCACATTAGAGTGTTTTGATGATAACAATGAACGCAAATGTACAAGCGTCGATTTTTCACGACTTTTTTTCCTTCTACTTCACCGCGTCTCAGATGCCACTGGTTTTTCACCTCGAGCGATGGACGCACCCTGGACGAATCGTTCAATCATCGTCAGCGCGTTGCGCGGCTGATCCATGGGAACCATGTGACCGGCTTGGGAAATTTTCACGAAGGAAAGCAAGCCGTATTCGCGAACTTCGCCGCCGATCACGTCGGTTTCGCCCGCTTGGTCTACGACAAACGGCTGCGGGCTCTCCCCGTTGAAGCCCTTTTGCCCACTCCACTCCATCGCCTTGACCCAGCGTAAATTCCCGAGCCAGTTGCAAATGAAATCATTTTCACCGGCGTAAATCATCGCGCGGATTCCACCTTCGAGCATGGGCGGAATTAGCGGCTCGTAGTCTCTCATCCAGTCTGCCATGAGATTTTGATGCACTTGCGGATCGCACATCGTCCACTGCTTGCTCACCCCGAGCGCCTTTTGAACTTCCGGGAGATTCAAGTACTTTTCGGCGTCAGAAAAGTCGTAGCACAAATCAGAGTCACAGGATTTTCGAATATCGTACACATTCATCGGCACGCCGTTGTTTCGTCGTGCGGCGTCTTCAAGGAGCGTTTCAGGAATATCCATGCAAAAGTCGACTGCATCCATGCACTTATGACGACCAGCGCGCGTCAAATCGGCATCGGCGCACTCTTTCGCCAATCTGGCGCACTCGGGGTATTTTTCCGTCGCCTGTTTCGCGACTTCTTCGCTCACAATGTCGTTTCCAATGGAATAATCCGTGTAGGCACCATACTGAATTGTTGGGTCCGTCAAACCGTTACCAATGGCGAAACCACGCAGGTTGATGAGCACGGGACCCTCGCCAGATTTGTTCGCTTCGAATATTCGGTGCGCAAAAGCCGGAACGTAGTGCCCGGCGTAAGATTCACCAGTCACGTAGACGTCGTTATCCGCCAGCTCGGGATGCGTCACTAGAAATTCCTGTAAAAATTCCAACAAGTCGTTTGCCACCGTCTTTTCATCCTTGGCCGCGTCTTTTCGCGACCCACTGTAGCTGAACCCGGTGCCCACGGGAGAATCGACGAAGATGACGTTCCCGGCATCGTTCCAAGCAAATTCTCTCTCCCGCAGCGCCAAGTCGCCCGTCTTTTCGTCTCGAGACAATCCATACGGACCATTTTCGTAAAAAATCGCCAGCTCGCTGCTGCACCCGGGACCACCAGTCAACCAAATGATCACCGGGTAATCCCTCGGATCCTTCTTCTCCTTCGCCGTCGAGCGCACGGGAAAGTACGTGTAAAACATGTGCGCGTCCTGGGTTGAGTTCAACGCAAAGTAACCGCTTGCGGCGCCGATCGGGTTCCCCGAAGGCTCCTCCAACAACCCATTCGCATGAAGCGTCGCGAAATCAATTTCCCGTTCTCGAAGCCTTCCGCTCGCCCCTCGACGCGTCATCCCCACCGCGAATCCGTTCGGCGACGACGCGTCGTCTTTCCGAAGAGCGAAATCGAGCCGGTCGCGTCGCATGCCTTTCAAGACGGATCTCGTCTTCACCGTCGCGCGTCTCGGTGTCAACGCCGACGCCGGCGTCGCCAGCGCCAGCGTCGCGCACGCGATGAGAATTCCAATCACCCGTCTCGTCGATCGGCGTCTGTTCGCTCCGCGTTCGTTCGACATGGTTCGAAAGATGCGTGTCTAACTCTGAGGAATAAAAAGCGTTGAAACGTCGGCACAACGTGTCGCGACCACGCCGGTAATCGATCCATCGGGTGACTCGAGCCGAGCGCGTCGTCCGTCGCGGTCGTCGTCGTCGTCGTCGTCCTCACTGTCGCGATGGCGTCCGGCGGCGACTTCGAGCCGTGGTTCACAGTGAGCGTCGTCGTCGTCGCCTTTGTGTGTCTGCTGAGAGACTGGGTGCAACCAGACTGGGTGATGATGCTCAGCGTCTGCGCGCTCAATCTCGGTGGGGTGATCACGCTTCAGGAAGCCTTGTCTGGGTTTGCGAATGAAGGGTTGTTAACCGTGGCGGCGCTCTTCGTCGTCGCGGCGGGAATCAGCGCGACGGGAGGCTTGGACTGGTACATGGGGAAGGTTTTGGGTAAACCGCGAACCGTGGCGGGCGCGCAGCTTCGGTTGATGATACCGATCGCGTGCGTGAGCGCGTTTTTGAACAACACCCCAGTCGTTGCGGTGATGATTCCGATCGTGCTGCGGTGGGCGGAGTCGACGGGGGTGCCGAAGGAACAGTTGTTGATACCGCTGTCGTTTGCGAGCGTCTTGGGCGGCACGTGCACGCTTATCGGTACGTCGACGAATCTCGTCGTGCAAGGGATGGTGAAGAGCTGGGTCGCGAGTCATCCAAACACGTCTGGCGTCGTGGACATAGGTTTGTTTGATTTAGGAGTGTACGGCGTACCCGTGGCACTCGCCGGGGTGGCTTACGTGTTGCTCGCATCGCCGTTTCTCTTGCCAAACGGCGCTAGAAGAATAGCGGGAGCTCCGAAAGAGCGCCAAGAGCATGAAGAAGATTTGTTAGTGGGAGCTCGAGTGGAGGGGTGGTCGCCAGCCGTGGGGCACACGGTGGCGGCGAGCGGGTTAAGAGGTTTACCAGGATTGTATCTCGTAAGCGTTCGAAGAGACGACATTCTACTCAGAGCAATTGGTCCAGAGTTTATCCTGAATCAAGGGGATATCTTGTACTTCACGGGTATGATTGAGTCTTTAGGTAAGGTTTGCGCCGAGTACGGTCTCATGGCTATCACGCAGGAATACGAAGATGATGAAGAGGAAGGGCGCCAGGCCAGCGACGACGAGGCAGAACAATATGACAGTGCGCAGGAACGCATGATACAAGCCACGAGTAGTATCGCCGATTTGCAGAAGCTCGCGCGTACGCATGCAATTTACAAAGAAGCGGACGAGGGTATCTACGCGCTGCGTCGTCGCCGCAGGAAGGCTCGTCCGAGACGATCTGCCACGCACACCGACACAAGCGACGGCGGCACTCCGCACAGTGGGGGATACTACTCATCGGATGGCGGTGGCGCCGGCAGTGGGGGGGCTTACACTTCAGGGGCTGGGTCAGAGTCTGACGAAAGTATCGCTCGATCCAAGTCTCAAGCGCTGAGGCTCTACGGAGAGAATCTCAAGACGGCGATGGGAGAACTGAGCAGCGGCGAAGCCATGATTAGCGCCAAGGAAAGCGAAACCGCGCTCGGTCCCCCTCTCGTGACTGTTGACACAGACCCAGACGCGGATATGGCGAACCCATCGCACGTGGGCAGAATGGTTTTAGGGATTAGCGCGAACGATCGACCGGGATTACTTCATGATATTTCTCAGGCGCTGAACCGCCTGCGCGTCCAGCTGCTCCACTGCGAAGCTTCTGCTGTGGGATCAAGATCCGTCTCCATTTGGCGATTGCAAGTGCTGCAGGACACTACGACAAAGGAAGAAATTATCACGGTTATTAAAACATTGCTAGAGCCCGTCACCGGAATAGAGGCTGTGAAGAAGAAGGGACAATCTGTTGTGCGCTGCTCGGTGCGAGCGGGGTCGTCTCTCCTGGGTAAAACCCCTGCTGAGGCTGATTTACGAACCACGTACGGCGGGGCGATCATCGCCGTGCAACGCGGAGGGCGTGCACCTTCTGGCAAGCTCAACTCGTTGGTGTTTCAGATTGGCGACACTCTCGTGCTCCAGGCGCAAGATGGATCCCCGTTGATACAGCTCTTGGAAGAGTCTGAAGGCGCGGATGTGCACGACGACGAACGATTAGCAAAGGCGAGAGCCGACTTGGAGATCATCGGACACGGGCGCGGTGCGTCGAACACTGGGAAGGAGTTCCTCATCGCGGTGCGGATAGAGACCACAGCGAGAAATTTCATTGGAAAGACGGCGGTGGATAGCGGCTTGCGATCGCTGCCTGGACTCTTCCTCGTCTCCATCGAGCGAACGCGCGCGAGCACCGCGGCGAGCACCTCCGCCATCGGCGAAGCACCGGCTGATAGGACGACCGTCATTGATCCGAGCGAACCTCTGGAAGCGAACGACGTCATGTGGTATGCGGGTGGGGCTGCAGCCATTGCGAGTCTTCGGCGCGTTCCCGGCTTGGCGCCATACTCGAGCGATCAGGTGGACAAACTTGCAGTTTCGAGCCACGATCGCAGATTGATTCAAGCCGTCGTCGCAAAAACGGGTGATTTGGTCGGCAAGTCGATCCGGGACGTCAAGTTTCGCACGCGTTTCAATGCCGTCGTCATCGCCGTCCATCGCGAGGGGGCCAGAGTGCACTCGAGAATCGGTGACGTCGTCTTGCATCCTGGGGACGTTCTCTTGCTCGACGCGGGCCCCGATTTCAGGCAAAGCGCTCGAGCTCAGGGTGATTTTGCCCTTATCAGTGTCTTGGACGACTCCACGCCGCCGCGTCTGCGGTTGTTGATTCCTTCCCTCTTGTGCGCGCTCGCCATGATTGCTCTGTACACCGCGGGAGTCATGGAATTGTTCACTGCTGCTGTGCTCGCGGCGGCGGTGATGATTGGATCCGGAACGCTCACACAGCAAGAGGCGCGGAACGCCATCAAGTGGGACGTCATCGTCTGTATCGCTGGCGCGTTCGGTGTTTCAAAGGCTATGCAGAATAGCGGCGTCGCTGAGGAGGTGGCTAAGAAGCTCGTCTCCCTCGGTCGCGTCACCGGCACCGGCGAGGTTGGACTCTTCGGCGCCGTCTATCTCGCCACTTTTTTGATTTCCAACATCGTCACGAACAACGCCGCGGCGGCGCTCATGCTGCCCATCGCCGCGAGCGCGGCTGAATCAGAAAACATCGCCCTCGAAAAGATGGCTTATCTGCTCATGCTCGCGGCATCCGCCTCTTTCATGTCGCCCTTCGGATACCAAACCAACCTCATGGTGTACGGTCCCGGCGGTTACGTCTTTGCAGACTTTATGAAATTCGGTTTCCCGATGCAAATTGTCCTCTTGGTCGTCTCCCTCGCCGTTCTCGGGAGCTCTGATTCTGCCCGCTGGGTTCCGTACGTCGTCGTCTGCGTCGCCTTTTTCGCCTCGTGCACGGCGACGACGATCGGTCTCGGACCCGCGGTCGAGCGCGCGCGCGCTTTCTGCGCCTCAATCTTCTCCCGCGCGTTCAGGCGTCCCGTGAGACACCGCCGCACGGGCTCAGACGTCCAAACCATCGACGACGACATAGAGACTGGGCGCCCGGCGTCGTCCGCTCAGGGCGATGACTAGGACAACCCCGAAAACGCGCCCCTCTTTTCTCTTTCAGGAGGACGAGGAGCGAATTCTTTCATTCGACAATCGTAGTGTAATTGTTACAAAACTGTTTTACATGCGCATCGTATCGTCATCGCGCGTCGACGTCGTCGTTTACAACAAAATCGTTTCTTCCGCGCGCAAATCGAGCCCAGTCCGGCGGGGCGCGAGTCGGTGAGTCAGCGAACCGTCAGGGCGGCGTCCCCGCGACGACGGAGACCACCTTATCCCCCCGTCTCGTCGCCCCCGCGGTGCCGCCGAAAATCCCCGCCATCGGACTCACGCCCGTTTTGCTCGTGTACACGAACCCGAACGCGAACCCAGACGCGAGCGCCGCCTTGGCCAACGCGTCGTGGTATCGCACCAGCGCCGACATGCCCGCTGACTCAGAGCGTTCGTTCGCCGACTCGGTCGCGCGACGTCGTCGTTCACGTCGTCGATGATGATTCGACGCGAATCAACGCGAGAAAAAAATGCAAGAAAAGGAAACCCGTCGAGGCGTACCGCTCGACGTTTTACGTGGTCTCCCGCGTGCCGCTAGTACGCCTCGTTCGGCGCGTCCAAAGAAAATCGATGATGGGTCCCTCCTCCTTGGACGAATCGTCGTCGTTCGTCTTCCGAAGGGTCGGTCGGTCGGTCGGTGTGCGCCGAACGATGCTCTGCAAGCGCTCCCGCGCGTGTGCGTTGTTTTTTCGTGCGCCGCGCGCGATTTCGGACACGGCAAGGGCGTCGTCGTCCGAATCGTCGTCGGTGTGGCGCGCGCGCGTCGGGGACGATCGCCCCGAGCCGTCGTCACGAAAGTTTCCTAATCATATCCTTTGTGCGAGGTTCAGTACGTGGACGTTACACTTAATGTATGTACTATTACTCTATCTTATACTAGTACCGTCGGAGGAAACAAAAATGGATACGAGCGTTAAAGTAGTGAAAACAGTGTTGTTAAATATGACACACTACGTACCGTACGTGTATAAATATGAAAGTGTGAAAGCGTCATATGGTTGAAAAAACAACGCGATGCGTACGTTTGGGGTACTTATGTTTTTTTATCCGATCGGACATGTGGAATTCGGACATGTGGCAAAAGCAGAAG
>Ga0181600_10000803_pt1 | contig 24123 bp, 21 predicted proteins | sample 041ome_2_FD_132982 | JGI IMG/M metagenome (GOLD analysis project Ga0181600, IMG submission 132982) | Coastal salt marsh microbial communities from the Groves Creek Marsh, Skidaway Island, Georgia - 041406US metaG (megahit assembly) | ecosystem: Environmental > Aquatic > Marine > Intertidal zone... | reverse complement strand
CAGCCCAAGGGCAAAGGCCACCAAGGTTTCTGGGCTGGCAAATTCGGTGTCGCCCGTCAGCTGGCTGACGATTTTCACGGTGACCGTGGTCATGGCCTCGAACGGGTTTAGCCCCAGTTTCGCGGCAGCACCGGCCCCCATGACCACGATCATGGTTTCGCCAATGGCCCGGCTGGCGGCCAACAAAATGGCCCCCACCACCCCGGGCAATGCGGCGGGCAGCACCACTTGGCGGATGGTTTCCGAGCGCGTGGCCCCCAAGCCATAGCTGCCATCGCGCATGGCCTGCGGCACCGCGTTGATAATGTCATCCGACAGCGAGCTGACAAAGGGGATCAGCATGATGCCCATCACCAAACCCGCGGTCAAAACCGACGAAGACGATGTGCCCAGCCCCAAGGGCTGCGCCAGATAATCGCGCAACAATGGCCCGACGGTAACAAGGGCAAAAAGACCGTAAACAATGGTGGGAATACCGGCCAGAACCTCGATGGCGGGCTTGGCCAAGCCGCGCAATTTTGGGCCGGCATATTCCGACAGATAAATCGCAATCATCAGCCCCAAGGGCACGGCAAACAGCAAGGCCACAAAGCTAACGTATAGCGTGCCCCACAGCAGCGGCAAAATCCCCAGATCCGACCCGCCGCGGAACTGCGGGTTCCAAACGGTAGAGAAGAAGAAATCTTTCGCGGGGTACATTTTAAAGAAATTGATCGTCTCGAACATCAACGAGAAGACGATGCCGACAGTGGTCAAAATCGCCACCATCGAGGCCCCGATCAGCAGCGCTTTTACAAAGGCTTCGCTAATGTTGCGCGCCCGCAGCTCGGGCGTGATGCGGCGCAGCGACAGCACCAGCCCCAGCACCGCCAGTACCAGCACCAGCCCCGTCATGGCCAAACGCCCGGCGCCGCTCAGGGTGCGGTATTCGGTGGCGGCGACCAGCACGGCTTGCGGCACATCCGAGCCAAGCGCAACACCGCCCGCGGCCAGCATGGCGCGAATATCGGTGTTTCCCGTGCTGAGCTGGGCGATGGATGCCTCGGTCAAACTGCCCGCCTGCACCAGCGCGTCCAGCCCATCGGCGATACGGCGCACATCTGCCATGACCAAGCTCAGCGCGCCGCCTTCGGGGATCACACTATCTGGGATGGTTGCGGATATACTGCCCTCGATCAGGATCGGTTGCACAAACAACCACACCCCAAAAACAAAAAACGCGGGCAAGGCCGCGAATAGCGCCACCGACTGCCCATGATAGGATGGCAAGGAATGCAGCTTGCGCCCGTCGCCCCCCACCACGGCCAAGGCCCGTGACCGCCCGACAAAAAAGCCGAGCCCAGCAAGGCCCAGCACGATCAGGGAGAGTAATCCCAAGCTCATAGTCCATCCGCCAATTGGTTTGGCGGGGGGCGCACGCTGCGCCCCCTGCCGCGTGGTCTTAGTTCAATGCGCCCATGGGGGTGCGGTTGGCAACCATTTCCTGGGTCTTTGCCAACTCGGGGTCGGATACCAGGCCATAGGCTGCCAGCGGGCCATCGGGGCCTGCCATGTCATCGGAAACGAAGAACTCGATATATTCCTGCATGCCGGGGATCACGTCCAGATGCGCGTTTTTCACGTAGAAATACAGCGGGCGCGACACCGGGTATTCGCCCGAGGCGATGCTTTCAACCGAAGGAACAACGCCGCTCATCGTGGCAACTTGCAGCTTGTCGGTGTTGTTTTGGTAGAACGACAGGCCAAACACGCCGATGCCGTTTTTGTTGGCGTCAACACGGGCCAGCGTTTCGGTGTAGTCGCCATCGATATCGATCGAGACGCCATCGGTGCGCAGCTGCATGCAGGCTTTGCCCGCTTTTTTCTTGTCGCCTTCCAGCGCCGCTTTGTGCAGCTCGAATGCGCCATTGGCTTCGCAGCCTGCTTCGATCACCTTCTCGTCAAACACTTCGCGGGTGCCGTGCTTGGTGCCGGGAACAAAGGCCAAAATGTCCTGTGCGGGCAGATCGGCGCGGATTTCGTTCCAAGTTTTATAGGGGTTATCCACCAGCTGGCCATCTTTTATCACTTTGGCGGCCAGCGCGTTGTGCCAATCCGACGGGGTAAAGGCAAAGGATGCGCCGTTGATGTCCGAGGCAAACACGATGCCATCATAGCCAATGCGCACTTCCATGATCTCGGTGACGCCGTTGCTGGCGCACAGATCGATATCCGACTGCTTGATGCGCGAGGACGAGTTTGCGATGTCGATGGTGTTTTCGCCAACGCCTTCGCACAGCTTTTTACGGCCAGCGCCCGAACCGCCCGATTCAACAACCGGCGTGGGGAATTCGAAGTTTTCACCAAAGGCTTCTGCCACGATGGCGGCATAGGGCAGCACTGTCGACGAGCCAGCAATCTGAACGTTGTCGCGGGCAAATGCGGTGGTGGCGGACACGGCTGCAATGGCAAGAACCGAGGCTGACACTTTGAAAGACATAGGAAGCTCCTTATCGGGTTGTCCGGGGTATCCGAGCGATACCCTTCGCCGCCCCAACTACGCGCGTCTGACGATGCTTTTGTGACACTAACGTAACAGTTTTATGACATTGCGCGCTGCCAATTGGCAAAACAGGCGCACCCCACCTTGCGGCGCGGCGCGGCGCCCGCCCCGTTACCCGGTGGCGGGCAAAATAACGGTAAAGGTCGTGCCCTCGCCCAAACCGCTTTCAATGCGCATCCGGCCACGATGGCGATTGATGATGTGCTTCACAATCGCAAGGCCCAGGCCCGTGCCCCCCATTTGCCGGGACCGGTGGCTATCAACCCGGTAAAACCGCTCGGTCAGGCGGGGAATATGCACCGGGTCAATACCGGCGCCCTTATCGGCCACCTGCACCCGCACGGCCGGGCCACGCAGGCCCGCCTCGGGCGCCGCTGCATGCACCTTCACCGTCACTATGCCACCCTGCCCACCATATTTGATGGCATTTTCAATGAGGTTGGTGAAAACTTGCCGCAGCTGATCGCCATCGCCCGGGATCACAACCTCGCTCTCGGGCATCTGCAGCTGCAAGGCGACATTGCATTGCTCGGCCATCGGCGCCAGCGCGTGCTGCGTGGCCTGCAGCAGCTGCGGCAGATCTACGCTGCCACCGGGGCGCTGGCGTTCTTGCGCCTCGACTTGGCTGAGCGACAGCAAATCGCGCACCAGCCGGTTCATACGATCCGCTTCGCTGGCCATAATGGCCAAAAACCGCGCGCGCGCCGCCGGGTCATCGCGCGCAGGCCCTTGCAATGTTTCGATAAACCCGATCAACGCGGTCAGCGGCGTGCGCAATTCATGGCTGACATTGGCAACAAAATCGCGCCGCATCTGGCCGGCCTGTTCCAGATGGCTGACATCGTTGAAACACAACAAAACCCCATCCAGCCCAGCCCCCTGCAGCAGGCTGGCGCGCATGTCAAAGCTCACATCTTGGCGGGCATCATTGGTCAAATAGCGCGCCGATTGCACCGCCCCGGTTTTCCGGCACGCCTCTAGCGCATCCAAAACCGACGGTTGGCGGATCACCATCACCAAAGACCGGTCCACCAAGCCCGCCCCAAACACGGCCTGCGCCATGCTGTTGCCCGCCAAAATACGGTCCTGCGGGTTTACCAAAAGCGCCGGCTGCGGAATGGCCTCTAGGATATTTTCAGCCAGCCCCATATTCAGCCCGCCACCGCCGCCCGGGCCGCCGCAACCCCTTTGCTGAATTCAGCACACAGCGTCTCGGGGTCTTCCAAACCAACAGACACCCGGAAAAACCCCTCGGAAATGCCCAAGGCCGCCCGCCCCTCGGGGCTCAACGCCCGATGCGAGCTGGACGCAGGATGCGACAGCGTGGTGCCCACATCGCCCAATGTCGGGGCAAAGGCCACACCGCTTGCGGCATGGGCAAACGCATTGGCCGCCGCGCGCCCGCCCTCTAGTTCAAAACTCACCATATTGCAGCCCCGGTTGCCCAGCACCGCCCGCGCCCGCGCGGCATCGGGGTGGTCGCCACGCATCGGGTATAACACCCGCGCCACCCCCGCCAACCCTGCCAGATGATCGGCCAGCCGCACCGCCGTGGCCTCGGCCCGGTCAAAGCGCAGCTCGAAACTCAGCATGCCCCGCTCTGCCAACCAACAATCAAACGGGCTGGGCGTCATGCCCGTGGTCACCGAAAAATCGTAAATCGCCTTTTGCAGAACGGGATCGCGCGCGCAGACATAACCCAAGGTCACATCCGAATGCCCCGCCAACAATTTGGTGACCGAGTGAATCACGATATCGGCCCCCATATCAAAGGGGCGAAACGCCCGCGGGGTGGTGAATGTATTATCCACCACCAGCAATATCCCCCGCTCTTTTGCCAGCGCCGAAATCCCTGCCAAATCCGCCACCCGCAGCGTTGGGTTGGACACCAGTTCCACCAAAATCATCCGCGTTTCAGGCCGAATAGCCGCCGCCATCGCCCCCACATCGCACGGATCGGCCAAAGAGGTGGCAATCCCCAAACGCGGCAAATCCTGCGCCATCAGGCGCAACGACCGCCCATACAGCTGATCGCCCCCCAACACATGATCGCCCGCCTTCAACAGCCCCATCAGCACAGCGCTCACCGCCGCCATCCCCGAGCCCAGCACCAAACCGCCCACGCCCCCCTCCAGCGCATCGATACGCCGCGCCACGACATCGGCATTGGGGTGGCCCTCGCGGGCATAGGTATAGCCCGCCACACGCCCCTCATATTGGGCATCCAGCCTATCCGGCGTGTCGCTGCCATACACAACCGATGGCATCAACGGCGTCACCACCGGCCAGCTGGCGCTTTCCGGCAGGCGCTCGGGGCGCATAAGGGTGCTTGGGTCTTTCCGCATCATTCTCTCCGATCGGGCCTGGCGGGCTTGCCACGCTCAGGTAACAGGCCAAAGACAAAACCGCCCCCGCCCTTCATCTTGCCAAAAATACTCTCGCCGAAGGCTCCCAAGGCCCGCAGCCCGGGCCCTTACCCCGCGATTTCGCGCAGCTCGCCGCGAAAACGGCGCATATTATCTGCATAATGCAGCGCGCTGGCGCGAAGGGCCGCAACCGCCGCCTCGTCCAACTGGCGCACCACTTTTCCCGGGCTGCCCATCACCAAGCTGTTGTCGGGTATCTCTTTGCCCTCGGTGATCAGTGCATTGGCGCCAATCAAGCAATTGCGCCCGATCTTTGCGCCGTTCAGCACCGTGGCCCCCATGCCAATCAGGCTATTTTCGCCGATTGTGCAGCCATGCAGCATGGCCTTGTGGCCAATGGTGCAGCCCGCCCCAACGCTCAGCGGAAACCCCAAATCGGTGTGCAGCACGGCATTTTCCTGCACATTGCTCCCCGCACCGATCTCGATCACCTCGGTATCGCCGCGCAAGGTGGCGCCGAACCATACGCTGGCCCCCGCCTGCATCACCACATTGCCAATCACATTGGCATCATGAGCCACCCAAGTGTCAGGGTCGATCTGGGGCGTCAGCCCACCAAGTGCAAAAAGTGCCATTTTCAGCCCAGCCTTTCAAATTCGTTTTGCAGCGCGCGCATGTGATCCACCAATTTGGGCTGCTGCAAGCGGCGCAGCCTTGTGGCGGTAACGATGGTTTTCAGATCCTCGAATGTACGATCCAGATCATCGTTGACAAGAACGAAATCATAACTGCCCCAATGGCTCAGCTCGTCCCAGCTTTTTTGCATTCGCTTGGCGATGACATCGGCGCTGTCTTGGCCGCGCCCCTCTAGGCGGCGGCGCAACTCGGCAATCGAGGGGGGCAAAATAAAGATCGACAAAACATGCGGCCCCAGACTGGAATTCACGATTTGCTGCGCGCCTTGCCAATCGATATCAAACAGCACGTCGCGCCCCTCTTTGATGGCCGCCTCTACCGGCGCCTTGGGCGAGCCGTAGTAATTGCCAAAAACATAGGCATGTTCCAGCATGCCATCTTGGGCCACGGCCTGGCGAAAACTGTCTTGTTCCATGAAATGGTAATCTTGCCCCTCTACCTCGCCGGGGCGCGGTGCGCGGGTTGTGGCAGAGACCGAAAACGACAGCGACGGATCCCAAGCCAGAAGGCGCTTTGACAGGGTCGATTTCCCCGCCCCCGAGGGCGACGACAAGATGATCAGCAGGCCACGGCGGGTCATAGGCTACTCCACGTTTTGCACCTGTTCGCGCATCTGGTCGATCACGGTTTTCAGATCCAGCCCAAGGCGCGTCAGGTCTTTGTTTTGCGATTTCGAGCACAAGGTGTTGGCCTCGCGGTTGAATTCTTGCATCAAGAAATCAAACCGCCGCCCAATGGGCGCGTCGCTGGCCAGCAGGTCGTGCGCGGCCCCCACATGGGTGTGCAGGCGGTCGATTTCTTCGGTCACATCCGATTTTACCGCCAGCAACGCCAATTCTTGCGCCATGCGCTGGGGATCGTGGCCATCGCTATTGGCGGTGATCCGGGCGATCGCGGCGGTCAAGGCAGCTGCGGCTTCGGCGTTGCGCTGGGGCAAAACGACCTCGATCTGGGCCAATAGCGCCACGATCTGGGCCAGTTGGCCCTGCAGCACCTGCGCCAAGGCCGCGCCTTCGCTGGCGCGGGCGTGCAAAAACGCGGCCAACACCGGCTCGAATGTTTCCAAAAGATGGGCCTGCAACGGCGCGGGGTCAGGATCGGGGCTTTTTTGTTCCAACACCCCGCGCAGGGTCAAAATATCACTGGCGCGGGTGGCGGCCAAGGGCAGGCCTTCGGCCTGAGCGCGCGCCTCGATTTTGGCCAAGGCTGCCAGAACTGCGGCCAAAGCGGCCTCGTTCACGCCCAAGGGCGCCTCGGTTTCATTGCGCGACAGCCGCAACGACAGCGAGACGTTGCCACGCGTCATCACCTGCGACAACCGCGCGCGCAGCGCCTGTTCAAGCGCGGGCAGCCATTCCGGAACACGCAAGCGCACATCCAGCCCCTTGCCGTTCACGCAGCGTATCTCCCATGTCCAGCTAAACCCAAGGGCTGTGCCGCTGGCGGTGGCGAACGCCGTCATAGAATGTGTCATGGCCCCTCCTCGGCTGTTGGCCCCAGCCCTACTGCCTTCTGCCCAGCGGGGCAAGATATCGGCGCGATTAACCAAACTGCCCCAAAATTTTGGCAGCTGGCACGGCGCCTGCTAGTTCCGGGCAACGCCAGCACCGGCCTGCGGTTAACCGCGCGGTAACTTTGGTTGGCACAGTATTAAACCACGTGGCTTTGGGAATGATCGGGTGGCAGAAATCGGGAATGGCTTGGGCAGGTTTGGCGCGGGGCCGGTATTGCCGCAGAATTTGCGCCATGCCGCGCCACTATTGGCGCAGTTTGATGGCTATTGGCAGGCCTTGGCGGCCCAGTATGGCGCGCCGCCCTTTCGCCATCACGTGGATCCGCGTGCCTTGCAAAATGGGTTGGAAAACGCCTTTCTGGCCGGGGAAATCGCCCCCGGTCACGCCCGCCTGCGGGTGGCGGGGGAGATGTTTCGCCAATTGCTTGGATCAGATCCACGCGGCATGCCACTGTCGGCGCTTTTCTTGCCGGGCGCACGCGCCAATTTGCAAGCGCTGCTGGGGCAGGTATTTACCACCCCTGCGGGGGCGCGGGTGTTGGTGGCGGGGCCCGCGCGCCTTTTGGGCAGTGCAAACAGCGGCATTCTACAGCTATGGCCCCTGCGCGATGATACCGGCGGGGTGACCCGGGTTTTGGGCTGTATGGTGTTGGCGCGGGCCCCAGCCCACCGCAGCGCACCACAGCGCCTGAACATTGTTCATCACAGCCTTCACCCCCTGATCAGCGCCGCCCACCCAGACCCGGCGCCAAACACAGAAACGCCGCGCAAGGGCGCGGCGCATCTGGTGTTGGTCAAAAGCCGCGGCGCGGTTTAGCCGGCGGCGGCCTGTGCGCGTTCGGCCCGCAAATCTGACAGCTCTTCAGCGACCAAGAAGGCCAATTCTAGCGCTTGGCTGGCATTCAGGCGCGGATCGCATGCGGTGTGATAGCGCGAGGACAGGTCTTCATCCGTCACCGCGCGCACCCCACCGGTGCATTCGGTCACATCGGCGCCCGTCATCTCGAAATGCACCCCGCCCGGCACCGTGCCGTGGCCTTTGTGCACGGCAAAAAATTCGCGCACCTCGCTTAGCACCGCCTCGAAGGGGCGGGTTTTGAACCCGGTCGAGGATTTGATCGTATTGCCATGCATCGGGTCGCAGACCCAAACCACATTGGCGCCCTCGTCTTGCACAGCCTTAATCAGGCGTGGCAGATGTTCGCCCACTTTGCCCGCGCCAAACCGGGCAATCAGCGTCAGCCGGCCCGCCTCGTTTTGCGGGTTCAGCTTGGCCATCAACACCTTCAGATCTTCGGCCGTGGTCGAGGGGCCGCATTTCAGGCCAATCGGGTTAAGCACGCCACGGGCAAATTCCACATGCGCCCCATCGGGCTGGCGGGTGCGATCGCCGATCCACACCATATGGCCAGATCCGGCCAGCCACTTGCCACTGGTCGAATCCAGACGCGTCAGCGCCTCTTCATATTCCAGCAGCAGCGCCTCGTGGCTGGTGTAGAAATCGACCGTTTGCAGCGCATGTGTGGCATCCGAGGTGATGCCAGCCGCGGTCATGAAATCCAGCGTATCGCTGATACGGTTGGCCATGTCGCGATAGCGCTCGGCTTTTTCGCCCTCGGCAAAGCCCAAGGTCCAGCTGTGCACCTGATGCACATCCGCATACCCCCCCGTTGAAAACGCGCGCAGCAGGTTCAGCGTGGCGGCCGCCTGCGTGTAGGCCTGCAGCATTTTCTTGGGGTCTGGAATGCGCGCTTCGGGGGTGAAGGCCAGTTCGTTGATGATATCGCCACGATAGCTGGGCAGCTCGACCCCGTTGACCACCTCGGTGGGGGCGCTGCGCGGTTTGGCAAATTGGCCGGCCATGCGCCCAACCTTGACCACGGGCACCTTGGCGCCATAGGTCAAAACCATCGCCATTTGCAGCATCACTTTGAATGTATCGCGAATGGCGTTGGCGCTGAATTGATCAAAGCTTTCAGCGCAATCACCGCCCTGCAGCAAAAACGCCTCGCCCCGCGATGCGGCCCCCAAGGCGCGCTTGAGCTTGCGCGCCTCGCCAGCAAACACCAGCGGCGGATATTTTGACAATTGCCCCTCGACCGCGGCCAGTTCTGCGGCGTCGGTGTAATCGGGCATTTGTACACGTGGCTTTGTTCGCCAATCCGATTTCTGCCATTCGCTCATCGTCGTTCTCCGGGTAAGGGCCTTTGGGACGCGCCTTCTATACAGAACCGTTGCGCCAGTGGCCATAACCGAATTACGGCACTCATGCGTCGATTTCGTGCTATTTTGAGCCTGCAACCCCTTGAAGAACCGCGCCAAAACTGGTGAAGTGGCGGGCAGCCTTCTCACCGAGTCCCGCAATGCCCGCAAAACTGCCCACCCCAAAGCCAAATGCGATTCCCGTAAAGCCCGTGCTGAAAACGCGCCGCTTTGTGTTTGTTTTGCTGGATAATTTCACCCTGCTCAGCTTTGCATCTGCATTGGAATGTTTGCGCATTGCCAACCGCATGATTGGCGGGCCTGCCTATAGCTGGATGCTGATTGGCGATGGTGGCAATTTGGCCTCGTGTAGCGCGGGCACCGAATTCAAGCTGGATGCAGACCTGATCGAGCTGAACCGCGAAGACAAGGTTTTGGTGTGCGGTGGGATTGATGTGCAAAAAGCCACCACCAAACGCATTATCAGCTGGCTGCGCCGCGAAGCACGGCGCGGGCTGGTGTTGGGGGGGCTGTGCACGGCCTCGTATTCGCTGGCCAAAGCCGGGCTGCTGGATGGCAAGCGCGCCACGATCCATTGGGAAAACCAAGACAGCTTTTCGGAGGAATTCGAAGAGGTGACGCTGACAAAATCGGTGTTTGTGGTCGATGGCAACCGCATGACAACAGCGGGCGGCACCTCGTCTATTGACCTGATGCTGAAACTGATTGCCGATGATTACGGCGAAGAGATTGCCAATTTGGTGGCCGATCAGCAGATCTATTCCTCGATCCGCACCGACCAAGACACCCAACGCCTGAGCGTGCCCACCCGTATCGGCGTGCGCCACCCCAAGCTGAGCATGGTGATTCAAAAGATGGAGCAAAACATCGAAGAGCCCATCAGCCCCTCGGCATTGGCCAAAGATGTGGGCATGTCGACGCGTCAGCTGGAACGATTGTTTCGCCGCTATTTGAACCGCAGTCCGAAACGCTATTACATGGAATTGCGCCTGCAAAAAGCGCGCAACCTGTTGATGCAAACAGATATGTCGGTAATTAACGTGGCCTTGGCCTGTGGGTTTGCCTCGCCATCACATTTTTCGAAATGCTACCGCGCGCATTACGACACCACCCCCTATCGCGAACGCGGCAGCCACGCCACGCGCTTGTCGATCTAGATCCATCGAGCGGCCGGGGCGCGGCTGGCCTAGCGGGCTGGCGTCAAGCGATAGACCGCGCCATTGCCCTCTGACAGCATCCACAGGCTGCCATCGGGGGCCTCGCGCAGATCGCGCACGCGCGCGGTTTGTGGCGCGCTGATCCGCTCTAGCTCGGCAGTGCCGCCGGGGGCCAAGCGGATGATCATATCGGAATTCAACGAGCCCACCAAAAATTGCCCCGCCCAATCTGGCCACAACCGGCCTGAATAAATCACCAACCCCGATGGCGCGATCGAGGGATCCCAGTAAAAGACTGGCTGCTCCATTCCCGCGCGCGCAGTGCCCACGCCGATTTTCAGCCCCGAATAATGCGTGCCATATGAAATGACCGGCCAGCCGTAATTGCGCCCGGGCAGGATGCGGTTGATCTCGTCGCCGCCGCGCGCACCATGTTCGTGCGCCCACAGCTGCCCCTTGGCATCAAAGGCCAGCCCCTGCGGGTTGCGGTGCCCGACCGAATACAGTTCCGGCACCGCCCCCGCCAGCCCAACCAGCGGGTTGTCGCGCGGCACGGTGCCATCGCTGTTGATGCGTAAGACACTGCCATTGTGGCGGGTGAGATCTTGGGCGGTTGCGTCTGCGCCACGGTCGCCGATGGTAAAAAACAGCCGCCCCGAGGCATCTTGCACCATCCGCCCCCCGAAATGCCGCCCCCCGCTGGCGCCCGGTGTCATCTCGAATATCCGGCGCGGGTTTTGCAGCGTTGTCTGGTCGCGCGACAGCTGGGCGCGGGTGATGGCCAGCCCCGTGCCCCCGGCCGCATGGCGCACCGTATGAGACAAAAATATGTGTCGGCTGGTGGCAAAATCACGCGCCACCAGCACCTCGAGCAAGCCGCCTTGGCCGCTTGGCACAACCTCGGGCAGGCCGGACAGGGGTTGGGCCTGCCCTGCCCCATCCAGCAACCAAAGCCGCCCCTCGCGTTCGCTTAGCAAGGCATGCCCACCGGGCAAGAACGCCAAAGACCATGGCGTTTCAAACCCTTGCGCAACGGTCTCTACCCGAATGTCGCCGGTTTTCGTGGCCAGCGTTTGGGCGTTGGCCGCGTGAAACGTCAGGCAAAAAAGGGCACATAGAATACGCAGCATGGCAAATCCTGTGGCTGAAAAGCTTGTGTCTGGTGGCATGGGGGCCAACCGATATGTGGGGCGCTGGGCCCGCGCGGCAAGGGCCATGCCCCATCCCCCGGCTTACGTTGCCAGAGGTCACGTTAATTCCCTTTTCTTTTATCAAAGGCCGCACTAAGGTTTTCGCCGGACCATTGTTCCAATTGGGAGTTTACTTATGAAAAAACTGATGATGGCAACCGCCGCTGCTGCGTTGATGGCGACTGGCGCGTTTGCAGGCGGGCATAGCAAAGAAGTGAAACTGGGTGTCATCCTGGGCTTCACCGGGCCTTTGGAATCGATCACGCCGCATATGGGCGCGGGCGCCGAATTGGCCATGAAAGAAGTGTCCGACAGCGGCAAGCTGCTGGATGGTGTGATGGTTACGCCCGTGCGCGGCGATTCCACCTGCATCGATGCGGGCGCGGCCACTGCAGCCGCAGAACGCCTGATCACCGCTGACGGGATCAAAGGCATCATGGGCGCAGATTGCTCGGGCGTGACCGGCGCGATCTTGTCGAACGTGGCACTGCCCAACGGCGTTGTGATGATCTCGCCCTCGGCCACCTCGCCGGGCTTGTCGACCGCCGAAGATAACGGCCTGTTCTTCCGCACCGCGCCCTCTGATGCGCGTCAAGGCGTTGTGATGACCGAAATCCTGATGGAAGAAGGCATCAAAGAAGTGGCCGTATCTTACGTGAACAACGACTACGGCAAAGGCTTGGCCGATAGCTTCCAGGCCGCGTTCGAAGCGGCTGGCGGCAAAGTGACCATCAACGCCGCCCACGAAGACCAAAAAGCCGACTATTCGGCCGAAGTGGGCGCATTGGCAGCCGCAGGCGGCCAGCGTTTGGTTGTGGCCGGCTACGTCGATGGCGGCGGTTCGGGCATTGTGCGCGCCGCATTGGATGCCGGCGCATTCGACAGCTTCCATTTCCCCGATGGGATGGTGGGCGCGAAGCTGGAAGAAAACTTTGGCTCGGAAATCGATGGCTCGACCGGCCAGCACCCCGGCACCGACAGCCCGGGCGCAGCCAAGTTCCAAGAGATGGCAGGCGATGCGTTCGACCCCACCAGCGCCTTTGCAGCGGAAAGCTATGACGCCGCAGCGCTGATCATGCTGGCGATGCAGGCGGCCAACTCGGACGATCCGCAGGTCTACAAAGACAAAGTGATGGACGTGGCCAACGCACCGGGCGAAAAAATCTACCCCGGCGAGCTGGCCAAAGCGTTGGAACTGCTGAAAGCGGGCACAGATATCGATTACGTCGGTGCAAGCGCGGTTGAACTGATCGGCCCCGGTGAATCGGCTGGCAACTACCGCCAGATCGTTTTCAAAGACGGCAAAATCACCACCGCCAAATTCCGCTAATCGTCGAAAGACGCGATGTAAGCGAAAGAAAATTGCAGCCCGGGGCCACCCCCCGGGCTGTTTGTTTCCTGCAGGTCTGTGGGTGTTAGGTAAAGCTTGAAATGCGTGCCGCACCTCGGCTAGTGACGCCGAAATTCATCACCCCGCCAGCGGTTCAACAACGGAGGTCTGCGGCCTGATATGATCAGAGTCGAAAACTTGCACAAACATTTTGGCGGCTTTCACGCGGTTGATGGGGCCAGCCTGGAAATTCAGCCTGGTTCGATCACCGGCCTGATTGGCCCAAATGGCGCTGGCAAGACCACGCTGTTTAACGTTATTGCCGGGGTGTTGCCCCCCACCAGCGGGCGCGTCACCATGGCGGGCGAGGATATCACCGGCCTGCCGCCGCATGCGCTGTTTCACAAGGGGCTGCTGCGCACGTTTCAGATTGCGCATGAATTCAGCTCGATGACATGCCGCGAAAACCTGATGATGGTGCCGGGCAACCAAGCGGGCGAACAGCTGTGGAACACATGGTTTGGCCGCAAACGCATTGCCGACGAAGAACGCGCGCTGCGCGCCAAGGCCGACGAGGTGCTGGAATTTCTGACAATCAGCCATTTGGCCGATCATAAGGCAGGCCAAGTGTCTGGTGGGCAGAAAAAGCTGCTGGAACTGGGCCGCACCATGATGGTGGATGCCAAGATCGTGTTTCTCGACGAGGTGGGCGCAGGCGTCAACCGCACGCTGCTGAACTCCATTGGCGACGCGATTTTGCAGCTGAACAAAGAGCGCGGCTACACCTTTGTTGTGATCGAGCATGACATGGATTTCATCGGCAAAATCTGCAACCCGGTGATTTGCATGGCCGAGGGCAAAGTATTGGCCGAAGGCACCTTGGGCCAGATCAAGGCCAACGAGCAGGTGATCGAGGCCTATTTGGGCACTGGCCTGAAAAACAAAGATAAACTGGCGGAGGCTGGCGTATGAGCACCCCCAACACATCCACCGCACGCGGTGGTGCTGGCGCCTCGGCGCTGGCGGGCGATGCGCCCTTTTTGATCGGCGAGGCCATGACCGGCGGCTATGGCAAGGGCCCCGATATTTTGCACGCCTGCACCATTGCCGTGAACCCCGGCGAAATTGCCGTGATCGTGGGCCCAAACGGGGCGGGCAAATCAACCGCGATGAAGGCGGTCTTTGGCATGCTTGATCTGCGCGAGGGGCATGTGCGGCTGGATGGCGAAGATATCACCCACCTGTCCCCACAAGAGCGCGTGCGCAAAGGCATGGGGTTTGTGCCCCAGACCAGCAATATCTTCACCTCGATGACGGTGGAAGAAAACTTGGAAATGGGGGCGTTCATCCGCACCGACGATATCCGCGAAACCATCGAACAGGTGTTTGATCTGTTCCCGATCTTGCGCGACAAACGCCGCCAGCCGGCGGGCGAGCTTTCGGGCGGGCAGCGCCAGCAGGTGGCGGTGGGGCGCGCGCTGATGACCAAGCCAAAAGTCTTGATGTTGGACGAACCCACAGCCGGTGTCAGCCCCATTGTGATGGACGAATTATTCGACCGTATTATCGAGGTCAGCCGCACCGGCCTGCCCATTTTGATGGTGGAACAAAACGCCCGCCAAGCGCTGGAAATCGCCGACAAAGGCTATGTGCTGGTGCAAGGTGCCAATGCCTTTACCGGCACCGGGCGCGATTTGCTGAATGACGCCGACGTGCGCAAAAGCTTTTTGGGGGGGTAAGATGGAATTTCTCAATGCCTTTGTGGCGCTTTCAAATTTCGTGCTGATCCCCGCCATTGCCTATGGCAGCCAGCTTGCCTTGGGCGCGCTGGGTGTGACGCTGATTTACGGCATCTTGCGCTTTTCCAATTTTGCCCATGGCGACACCATGGCCTTTGGCACCATGGCAACCGTGTTGATCACGTGGTGGTTTCAATCGATGGGTGTTAGTTTTGGCCCCCTGCCCACCGCGCTTTTGGCGCTGCCCTTTGGTATCGCGGTCTGTGCCGCGTTTGTGTTGCTGACAGACCGGGGCATTTACCGCTTTTACCGCCGCGTAAAGGCCAAGCCGATCATCTTGGTGATGGCCTCGCTGGGGGTGATGTTCATCATGAACGGCCTTGTGCGCTTTATCATCGGTCCCGATGATCAGCGCTTTGCCGATGGGGCGCGCTTTATCGTGACGGCGGGCGAATTCAAGAAAATGACGGGCCTGTCCGAGGGGCTGGCGCTGAAATCGACCCAAGCGATCACGCTGGTCACAGCCATTGTCGTGGTGGCTGCGCTGTTTTGGTTTTTGAACAAAACCCGCACTGGCAAATCGATGCGCGCCTATTCCGATAACGAGGATCTGGCGCTGTTGTCGGGCATCAACCCCGAACGCGTGGTCATGGTGACATGGCTGATTGTGGCGGGTTTGGCCACCATCGCGGGTGTGCTTTATGGGCTGGATAAGTCGTTCAAACCCTTTACCTATTTCCAGCTGCTTTTGCCCATTTTCGCCTCGGCCATCGTGGGCGGCTTGGGCAACCCCTTGGGGGCGATCGCGGGGGGCTTTGTTATTGCCTTTTCCGAGGTGATGGTCACCTACGCATGGAAAAAGGTGGCGGGCTACCTGCTGCCCGAGGCATGGGCGCCCGATGGCTTGGTACAGCTGATGTCCACAGACTATAAATTCGCCGTCAGCTTTGCGATCTTGCTGATCGTGCTGCTGTTCAAACCCACGGGCCTGTTCAAGGGGAAATCGGTATGAGCACCAGTTTGAAAACCCCGCTTTTGTTTGCCGTTGTGGCGGCCATGATCATTGCCACCGGCCAGATGCAAAGCTGGAACACCGCGCTGCAAATTTTGAATTTCGGCCTGATCAGCGCCATCATGGCGTTGGGCGTAAACCTGCAATGGGGCTTTGCTGGCCTGTTTAACGTGGGCATCATGGGCTTTGTGGCGCTGGGTGGCTTGGCCACTGTCATTGTCTCGATGCCCCCCACAACCGAGGCCTGGTCGGCGGGCGGGCTGCGAATTTTGCTGGGCCTTGCCATGGGGGCTGCCACGATTGTGGCGGGTATCTTGCTGTGGGCGCGCCTGCCCCGCGGGCGGATGCGCGGGCTGGTGGTGGCGGCAGTGCTGGTGCTGGGCTTTGCGCTGTTTCGCATGGTGTTTGACGGCGGCGTCAGCGCGGTAGAGGCCGTGAACCCCGCCAGCACCGGTTATCTGGGCGGTTTGGGCCTGCCGATTTTGCTGGCATGGCCCTTGGGCGGCGTTCTGGCGGCAGGGGCTGCGTGGATTATCGGCAAAACCGCGCTAGGGCTGCGTTCGGATTATCTGGCGATTGCGACGCTGGGCATCGCCGAAATCATCATCGCCGTGATGAAAAACGAAGATTGGCTGGCGCGCGGCGTGAAAAACGTGATCGGCCTGCCCCGCCCGCTGCCATACGAGGTAGACCTGCAACAAGACCCGGGCTTTGCTGCCACCGCCACCAGCCTTGGGCTGGATCCGGTGACCGCCTCGACGCTTTATGTGAAACTGGGCTATTCGGCGCTGTTTACCGTGGTGTTGGTGGTGCTCTTGGTTTTGGCCCAGCGGGCCCTGCACAGCCCATGGGGCCGCATGATGCGCGCGATCCGCGACAACGAGGTTGCCGCCGAAGCCATGGGCAAAGATGTAACCCGCCGGCACCTGCAAATCTTCATTCTGGGATCGGCTGTTTGCGGCATTGCGGGCGCCATGATGACCACGCTAGACAGCCAGCTGACCCCCGGCGCCTATCAGCCGCTGCGCTTTACCTTCCTGATTTGGGTGATGGTGATTGTTGGCGGCTCGGGCAACAATTTGGGCTCGGTTCTGGGCGGGTTTTTGATTTGGTTCTTGTGGGTTCAGGTCGAACCTGTGGGCCTATGGGCGCTGGAACTGCTGACCAGCGGCATGGCCGAAGACAACGCCTTGCGGATGCACCTGATCGACAGCGCGGCCCATATGCGGCTGTTGACCATGGGTGTTGTGCTGCTTTTGGTGCTGCGCTTTAGCCCCAAGGGCTTGCTTCCCGAAAAATAGGTGCGGGGCCCTGTGCCACGCGATAAAGGCGCGCCCCAGTGGCGCGCCTTTTTCATTTAACGGCCCTTGAACAGCCCGCCCAAAATGCCGCGCACAATACGCTTGCCCGTGGTGCCACCCAACTCGCGCAGCAAGGCCTGCCCCAGCGCCGCGCCCAAACTTTCTGGCTGGCTGCTGCTGGTCCGCCGCCCGCTGCTGCCGGTATAGCGCCGCCCGCTGCCCGCACGCGGCACCGCTTGCGCCTTGGCGGCGCTTTGCGCTTCGGCCTGTGCCTGTTCTGCGGCGGCTTGGGCGGCGGCGGCATCTGCAGCGGCTTTGGCCCTTTCGGTCAATATTTCATGCGCCGATCTGCGATCAATCGCGCGCCCATATTTGTCTGCCAAACCGCTTTCGGCCATCACCGTGGCCCGCTGGGCTGGTGTGATGGGCCCAATCTGCGACGATGGTGGCCGGATCAAGGTGCGCTGCACAATCCCCGGCACCCCTTTTTTTTGCAACATCGAGGTGACAGCCTCGCCCACACCCACCTGCAAAATCGCCTCTTGCGTATCAAAGGCCGGGTTTGGCCGATAGGTTTCTGCCGCCTGACGCAGCGCCTTGGCATCGCGGGCGGTAAAGGCGCGCAGCGCGTGCTGCACCCGGTTGCCCAGCTGGCCCAAGATATCTTCGGGCACATCCGCCGGGTTTTGCGTAACAAAATAAACCCCAACCCCCTTTGAGCGGATCAACCGCGCCACCTGCTCGACCTTGTCAAGCAGCGCTTTGGGGGCATCATCGAATAGCAAATGCGCCTCGTCGAAGAAAAACACCAGTTTTGGTTTTTCCGGATCGCCCAGTTCTGGCAGTTCCTCGAATAACTCCGACAATAGCCACAGCAAGAACGTGGCATAAAGCCGGGGGCTGGCCATCAGCTTGTCGGCCGCCAGAATATTCACCATCCCCCGCCCTTGGGCATCGCAGCGCATCAAATCGGCCAGATCAAGGGCTGGCTCGCCAAAGAAATGCATAGCCCCCTGGTTTTCCAGCACCAAAAGACGGCGTTGGATGGCACCGATAGAAGCCGCCGAGATATTGCCATAGCGCAGCGCAATCTCGCCTGCGTTTTCACCAAGCCATACCAACAGCGATTGCAGGTCTTTCAAATCCAACAGCGGCCAACCCTGCTCATCAGCCAGACGGAAGGCGATGTTCAAAACACCCTCTTGCGCCTCGGTCAGCTCTAACAGCCGCGCCAATAACAAGGGCCCCATTTCGGCCACCGTGGTGCGCAGCGGGTGCCCCTGTTGGCCGAAAATATCCCAAAACGTCACCGGGCTGGCGGCATAGGCGAAATCCTTGAAACCGATAGTGGCATTGCGCGCCATAAAGGGCGCATGCAGCTTGCCCGCCGCATCGCCCGCGCGCGCCATGCCCGACAGATCGCCCTTTACATCAGACAAGATCACCGGCACCCCGGCGTTGGAAAACCCCTCGGCCAAGATCTGCAAGGTCACGGTTTTGCCCGTGCCCGTGGCGCCTGCCACCAACCCGTGACGGTTGGCATATTTCAGCGCCAAATATTGCTTTTCCGCATACTCTGGCCCACCACCGCCGATAAACACACCCTCTTGCACCACAGCGCCCCTTTCAAACACAGCAAACGCAGGCAGCATACATTCTTAATGTTTCTCTGCCAGTCTGAATTCGTCCGCTTGCCCCATGTCCTCTGGGCGCGGGCATTTCCTCCCTGTCAGACTGGCCGCATCCTTGGGATGCGGCCTTTTTTTCAAATGTTGCCCCAGCCGTGCAAAGAATGTCTTTTTTGCCTGTTGACGGGTCGCAAAAAACGCCCTAGCGTCACTTTCAATGACTAAGTCGGCCAGTCCGGCGGGGAGTGTACTTATAAAAAAAGGGGCCTGTGTAGCCCCTTTTTTCTTGTCGGGCATCGGCGAAAATCTGCGCGTTTCTGCAAGCTTAGCAGGCTTTCTGGCCTGACATCGGCATTTTTGCATGCTAAGCCAAACACAAGGGGCACCCCCCCAGCAGCAACATGGGGCACATCCGATGGCACGCATTCTTTCCACCCTTTGCATCGCGGCACTTTTGACCGGGCTTGCGCCGGCTTGGGCGCAAGATCAGCAAACCGGCACCGGGGCAGACCTGCCCGTGGGCGAGCCTGTGACCCAAGACAAAGTACCGGGTCAGGCCTATATCCGCGAAACCAATGGCGATTGGGGCATGGAATGCCTGTATGTGCCCGAAGGCCAAGAAGAGACCTGCCAAATGTTTCAAGCCCTGCTGGATGACAGCGGCAACACCGTGGCCAATGTGCGCATTTTCCGCCTACCCGAAGGGGGGCAGGCCGCCGCCGGCGCCCTGATTGCGGTGCCGCTGGAAACATTGCTGACCGCACAGCTGACCTTGGGTATCGATGAGGGCATCACCAAACGCTATCCCTTTACCGTCTGCGACAGGCTGGGCTGTTATGCCAGAATCGGGTTTACCAACGAAGACATCACCGCCTTTAAAAAGGGCGCGGTGGCAAAATTGGGGCTGGTCCCTTACGTCGCGCCCGATCAACGCTTGCAGCTGTCGCTGTCGCTGAAAGGGTTCACCGCCAGTTTCGGCAAAACATCGATCATGCAATAACGCTTAGGGCCGCCCACGCAAGCGGCACAGCAGCAACCGCAGCGCGCTGCCCGCAGCCCCACAGACCAGCGCCCCGTCCGCCACGCGCCCGGGCTGCGCTGCGGCCATGGCCAAGATATGGGCACTGTCCCAGCTGGGCAAAATGGCTGCCGCCACCCCCGGCCCACGGGGCAAGTTTGCCCGCCCCCGTGCCAAACGCTGCAGCCCCTTTTGCGCCAATTCAGCCACCGCATTTGGGCGCCCATCCACCAAGGGCTTGCGCCCTGCCCGCTCTAGCGCTGGAATGGCGCGCAGCCAAGCAGCCACCCCCTGCCCATAGCCGATATCGCGCAGCGCCGCTTCGGCCGCAGCTGGTGCCCCCAAGGCACGCGCGGCCACCCACATCAGCCCCGCCGCCGTATCCTCGATAAACCCATCAAACGCCGCCTCGTCTTCGAACGGGTCGCGGTAAATATCCCATCGCCGCGCCAAAATCAGCCGGTCCAGCAGCGCGCAGGCCGGGTCATCCAGCACCCCCACCAAAGGTGTCACCACCTCGTGGCGCCGCACCCCCTGCCCGCGGGAAACCTCGTCCAGCGCATCGCGCCACCATTGCAGGCGCATCTCGGCAATCATCGGCTCGGCCGTCACCCATGGTGCGCGGCTGACTTCGACATTCAGCGCATAAAGCGGAAACAACACCGCGCGCGCGGCCACGGGCGCGGCCATGGCGGCGCGAAACCTGTCGGGATCGGCGCGCTGCACCAATGCGGCACAGGCGGCTATGTTTCCCTCGCTCACGATCTTAGCCCTTGGGTTGTGCGGTTCATGCAGCCTTGTTTCACTTTGCTACAAATACTCATTCCACCGCCGCAACACTGCGCAGCAGCTTCCAATTGATCGCGTCCAACAGCGCCTCGAAACTGGCATCCACTATGTTCGGGCTGACGCCCACGGTGGACCAGCGCCGCCCGGCGGCGTCTTCGCTGTCGATAATGACGCGGGTCACCGCCTCGGTGCCGCCTTGGGTGATGCGCACCTTGAAATCGACCAGCCGCATGTCGTCGATCATCTCGGAATAGCGGCCCAGATCCTTGGCCAGCGCCTTGGCCAGCGCGTTCACCGGCCCCCGGTCGCTGCCGGTTTCGTCCATGGATTCGCTGACCGACAGTTTCTTTTCGCCATCCACCCGCACAACAACCACGGCCTCGGATAGGCTGACCATTTTGTCATATTTGTTTTTGCGCCGCTCCACCGTCACCTTGTAGCGCTTGACTTCGAAAAACCGGGGCAATTGGCCCAGCTCGGCGCGCGCCAGCATTTCAAACGAGGCCTGCGCGCTGTCATAGGTATAGCCTTCGGCCTCGCGCGTTTTCACCAGCTCCAAAATCCGCGCCAAGGCCGGGTCGTTTGGCGCAACCTCTATCCCGGCATCGGCCAAGCGGCGGCGCAGGTTGGATTGCCCCGCTTGGTTTGACATCGGAATGATGCGGGCATTGCCCACCAAGGATGGTTCGATATGTTCGTAGGTGCTGGGGTCTTTCAAAATGGCGCTGGCATGCAGCCCGGCCTTATGGGCAAAGGCGCTGGCCCCCACGTAAGGGGCTTGGCGCAGGGGCACGCGGTTTAAAATATCATCCAGCTTGCGGCTGATCCGCGTCAAGCCCTGCAGCGCCTCTAGGGTAATGCCCGTGTCAAACTGGGTGGCATAGGGCGCCTTTAGCAACAGGGTTGGGATCAGGGTGGTCAGGTTGGCATTGCCGCACCTTTCGCCCAGCCCGTTCAGCGTGCCTTGGATCTGGCGCACGCCCGCATCCACCGCCGCCAAGGTGCAGGCAACAGCGTTTTCGGTGTCGTTGTGGCAATGAATTCCCAAACGATCGCCCGGAATACCGGCAGCAATCACCGCGCGGGTGATTTCGCCCAGTTCGGCGGGCAAGGTGCCGCCATTTGTATCGCACAGCACGATCCAGCGCGCACCGGCTGTGTATGCGGCATGCAGTGCGGCGATCGCATAATCCGGGTTGGCCTTGTAGCCATCGAAAAAATGTTCGGCATCAAACAGCGCCTCGCGGCCACGCGCCACCACATGGGCCACCGATTGCGCGATGTTATCCAGATTTTCCTGCAACGCGATGCCAAGCGCGGTTTGCACGTGGAAATCATGGGTCTTGCCCACCAAACACACCGCCGGCGTGCCCGCGTTCATGACAGCCGCCAGCACATCGTCGTTTTCGGCGCTGCGACCTGCGCGTTTTGTCATGCCAAAGGCGGTAAACGTGGCGCGGGTTTCGGGGCGGGTGTCAAAAAAGGCGCTGTCTGTGGGGTTGGCGCCGGGCCAGCCGCCTTCGATATAATCCACGCCCAAATCATCCAGCGCTTGGGTGATCTGAATTTTCTCGGGCGTCGAGAATTGCACGCCTTGGGTTTGCTGACCGTCGCGCAGCGTGGTGTCGTAGATGTAAAGGCGCGCGCGGCTCATGGGCGGCCCCCGGTGGCACGGGCGCGCAGGGCTGTGTTGTGGGCACCCCACGACCCCATGCCGCCAGCCGGGTCAAGGCACACCCCGCGCGGGACGCTTGGCGCCCGGGCAGTATCGGGCCGGGCGCGACGCTGTGGTGTGCACATCTTCATAGAACCCCCTCCAATTTGGTCGGGTCAAATGTTGGGCCGGGCACCAGATCTACCCCATCCTTGGCCATGCGCACCTCTAGCCCTGCGGCCAGAAATGCCGCTTTTAGCCGGTCCACTTCGGCAAAATCCTTGGTCTGCATCGCAGCGGCACGGGCGCTGGCCAAGGCCTGTGCAAATGGCGCCAGATCGGCCACCGCGCCACGCGCCCAATCACCCATTTGCGGCAAAAGCAGCCCCAACATATGCCCCGTGGCCGCCAGCGCGGGGCCATCACCCGCCTGCGCCAAGCGGTGCATTTCAGCCAACACACCGGCGGTGTTCAGATCATCGCACAGCGCAGCGAATGCCGCCTTTGACGGCTGGCTTGGCGCCACATCTTCCACCAAAGCGCGCCATTTGCGCAAATTCGCCTCTGCCTCGGCGCGTTTTTTCTCGGTCCAGTCCATGGGCTTGCGGTAATGCGCGCCCAGCATCACCATGCGTATCACCTCGCCCGGCACCCCTTGATCCAGCAGGTCACGGACCGTAAAGAAATTGCCCAAGGATTTGGACATTTTCTTGCCTTCCACCTGCAGCATCTCGTTGTGTAGCCAGAAATTTGCAAAACCACCCTGCGGATTGGCGCAGCAGCTTTGCGCAATTTCATTTTCATGATGGGGAAAGGCCAAATCGATGCCCCCCCCGTGGATATCGAAACTTTCGCCCAGCAACTCGAAACTCATGGCCGAGCATTCGATATGCCAGCCCGGCCGCCCCCGGCCCCAAGGGCTGTTCCAGCCGGGCAGATCGGCGTCCGAGGGTTTCCACAACACGAAATCCATCGGATTGCGTTTATAAGGCGCTACCTCTACCCGGGCGCCGGCGATCATATCCTCGACCGAGCGGCCCGACAGCGCGCCATAATTGGCATAGCTTTCCACCGCAAACAGCACATGGCCTTCGGCCTCGTAGGCATGGCCGCGCGCCACAAGCTGATCGATCATCGCAATCATCTGGGCGATATATTGCGTGGCCCGCGGCGCATGATCAGGCCGCGCATTGCCCAATGCATCCATATCGGCGTTGTACCAGGCAATGGTTTCCTCTGTGCGCTCGGCGATCAATTCTTCCAGCGTGCCCGCGGCACCCGCCTGTTTGCGCGCCAGCGCCGTTGCGTTAATTTTATCATCCACATCGGTGAAATTGCGCACATAGGTCACAGCATCTGGCCCATAGACATGGCGCAGCAAGCGGTTGAGCACGTCAAACACGATCACCGGCCGCGCATTGCCCAAATGCGCCCGGTCATACACCGTGGGCCCGCACAGATACATGCGCAGGTTCGTGGCATCAATTGGCACAAACCGTTCTTTTTGGCGGGTCTTGGTGTTGTAAAGGCGAATGTCGCTCATCTTATCCTCGCGCGCTATCAACGCGGGCTTAGCAACTTCGTCTGAAATGCGAAAGTGTGAACGGCCCGCCTGAATGGTCAGTGGGTCGTACAAATGCCAATAAGGGTGCACACCATGGTCATGAACGCAACATTACCGCCAACCGCCCCCCTTGCCAAGGCCCCATAGCGGTGACAGTTTGCGCGCAAACTACGCAAGGCGCGCACTGGCTGCGCAAGGGGGGGCTGGTGCAGGCATCCAAACGAATCTCGGGTGTTGTGGGCGCAGATGGCGATGGCTGGGGGCTGTTTTTTCGTGCCCGCGCCTTGGCCGAGGCGGGCCACAAGATTACCGAACTTACGATTGGCGAGCATGACATCCGCACCGCCGCGCCCATTTTGCAGGCCATGCACGCCGCCGCCATGGCAGGGCACACAGGCTAT
>Ga0181600_10000784_pt1 | contig 24360 bp, 21 predicted proteins | sample 041ome_2_FD_132982 | JGI IMG/M metagenome (GOLD analysis project Ga0181600, IMG submission 132982) | Coastal salt marsh microbial communities from the Groves Creek Marsh, Skidaway Island, Georgia - 041406US metaG (megahit assembly) | ecosystem: Environmental > Aquatic > Marine > Intertidal zone... | reverse complement strand
CCTACATATAATGAGGCAATAATAACGGCTACCAACAAAATCCACAAACTAGAGCCCATTCGCGGCACCTCTACCCAGCTACCTGAACCCCCTCTGTTAGGTCCGCTATACCTTGAGCTCGGACTTCACTAATTCCTAATTTTTTAGTGGGGTTAGTATCATCTAGCCAGACCCCCAACAATGATGCTTGAAGTTGTATTTCGCTATTTTTTAAATACGCTAGTTGATTAAAATCTCCTGGGTTCATACGCTCTTGACGACCAAAACCTTGCACTAAAAATAGCCCCTTATTTTTGAGTAATTCCTGTCCTTCAGTGGGCAGAGGTGATTGATCTGACCACATAATATGCTCTAACCAATCATCCTGAACTAATCTTGACACCTCCTTTATCTCAACAGAATCTGAACGGTCTATCTCGGGCGCTGCTTGTGTGGTATAAGCCCAAATCTGTATCGGCTGTACAAGACGCTTACCTAATGCTGACTCTGACCCAAAGGATTGCATCTTATCTGCACGTATGGTGTATCGATATGCTTGTTTATTTTTGGTTGGGATCATTTCTATTATTTCACCTTCTACCACGCTTAACCTTCCTTCTCGTAACTGTTGATGGCCTAAGGCATATTTTTCCGCTTCGATTTGCTCCTGTAATCCCGCTTGAAAAACCCCGCTTATAACAAGCAGTGCTGCGTCTATCCCATTTTTGTTGACTCGTCGTTGAAATAGCCTATGTTTCGGCCCGTTTTTATATACATTCAATACGTTTTGTATTAGCTTGCCTTGTTTTAATGCTCCTCTCATCATCTTTACTTCTTTCATTTGGTCTTTTAATAGGTATAAGGTGATGAGTACTTGAGCGGTCATTACCATTAGCATTACTCCTATGCCTGCTTGCATCGCTTTTTCATCCATCACAATAGAGTGGAAGACGCATCTATGCAGGGCTACACCAAGCATATATAACAGTAAAATCCTAAGCGCTGGTTGGGTATTCATTTCTTTCTAGACTTCGGTAACAAAATAAGTTTGGTAACACGCCATCTGTTGAGTTTTGCTGATATTACTTTGTTGACGTAGCTTTATGGTCATTTTTTGTGCTTTGTTTGCATTAACCAGTAGACCTTAGCCGTAGATTAGCCTTACGTTAAATTTTATTCGCCAGCATAGTATTCCTGATTTGATCTTGGTGATTGATGCTAATTTTTGCGTAATTCCATGCATCTAACTTTAATAAACGTTGCGGCTATGAAGAGAAAAGATTTTTTAACGAGTGTTGGTTTAGCAGGCGCTGGATTTAGTATTGTTCCTCGTCATGTATTGGGTGGCAAGGGTTTCACTGCGCCTAGCGATACCTTATATATTGGGGCTATTGGGGCAGGTGGAAGGGGAAATGACAACCTCCGTCAGTTAGCTCTACATTCAAATGTAAAAGTATCTCATCTGTGCGACGTGGATGAACGTATGGTAAGCCGCGCAAAAGAGGCCTATCCAAATGCGCCTTTTTATAAGGATTACCGAAAAATGCTGGATTCGCATGAATCCGAAATAGATGCCATAGTCGTGTCTACGCCAGATCATAACCATGCGGTACAAACGATGGCGGCCATTCAGCGAGGCATGCATGTATATGTTGAAAAGCCCTTAACGCATGATATCTATGAGGCCAGGATGCTGACGGAGGCTGCAAAAGAACATAAAGTAGTCACACAAATGGGTAATTACGGGTCTTCAGGTGACGGGGTTCGGCAAATGAAAGAATGGTTACAAGCGGGTATTATTGGGAAAGCCCATACCGTCTATGTTTGGACTAATCGCCCTGTTTGGCCCCAGGGAATTAGTTGGCCAGCCAGTCCCGCGCCAGTGCCTGAGGGATTGGACTGGGACTTGTGGTTGGGTACGGCACCATTTAAAGAATATGTGGAGGGTCTCGCTCCCTTTAATTGGAGAGGATGGTCGGATTATGGAACCGGCGCGCTCGGAGACATGGGATGCCATTTAATGGAAACTCCATTTAATGTTCTTGATCTTGGCTACCCAGACCGAGTTGAATGTAGTGTTGGAGCGGTTTATGTTGACGAATTCCGCCGCGGCGAATTTCCTGATGGATTTCCGCCTTCTTCACATGTGGTCTTACGCTTCCCTTATCAAAATGGTGATTTTATAAAATTGCACTGGATGGACGGAGGTATTCAGCCTGCCAGACCTGAAGAATTGGAACCTGATGAACTCATGGGTGACGGAGGTAACGGGGTAATTATTATCGGGGATCGCGGTAAAATGATGTGCGACACCTATGGTCGAAACGCTCGTCTTCTCCCTACTAGGTTGAATGACCATGTACAAGTGCCCCAAACATTACCCCGCGTTCCTGAAGGACATCATCATCAATGGGTAAATGCTTGTTTAGCGGGATATGGCGAGCATGAGCTGAGTTCCTCTTTTGATATCGCAGGTCCACTAACCGAAAGTGTACTGATGGGAAATTTGGCCATACGGAGTTACGACTATAAAGAAGAATACAAGGAAACATACACTGAAGAAGGGGTAGAGATGGAGAGGATACGCACTCGCTACCCAGGTCGTGGCATTCAACTTTTATGGGACGGGCCAACCATGAAGGTAACCAATTTCGAACCAGCTAATGCTTTTGTCCGTAGAAATTACCGAGAAGGATGGAATATGGGAGCGCTTTAGACTCCCTCTACCCGGAAAATACCTTGGCCCGTTACACCCACGTAGATATACCCATCGGGTCCTTGTTTAATACTACGCACACGGCCTATTCCCTGAAGCACTTCAGTTCGTGATAACACGGTGTCGCCGTCGAGTTGCAGTAATTCTACCAATCCAAATTTTAGGGAACCGACCAATAAGTGCCCTTTCCAATCGGGGTATCGATCGCTGGTTACAAAGGTCATCCCTGAAGGGGCAATGGATGGAACCCAATATTGAATGGGCTGCTGCATACCTTCACGAACAGAATCCTCGGCAAAAGGAGTTCCATTGTAATTTATTCCATAGCTTATTACTGGCCAACCATAATTCTTACCTGGCTGTATGATATTCAGCTCATCGCCTCCACGCGGTCCGTGTTCATGCGCCCACATTTGACCCGTCACTGGGTGCCGCTCCATTCCTTGCTGGTTTCGATGGCCATATGAATAAACTGCCTCAATGGCGTTAGCCTGTCCTACAAAGGGATTGTCTTGGGGTATACTTCCGTCGTCATTTATTCGATAGACTTTTCCACCGTCTATAGAAAGGCTTTGAGGATTTACATCCCTATTGCCACGATCTCCAATGGTAAAATAGAGCGTGCCATCGGTTCCAAACTCCAGGCGACTGCCGTAATGTACGCCTCTTTTACTATTCGGTGTGGCTTTATAGAGTGTTTCTACCTGCTCTAAGCCATTTTCCCCTAATTTTGCGCGGATAATTTTGGTATTCGCGCCCTCACCATCTCCTGCGGTGGATGAATAGCTAAAATATATCCATCCATTTTCTGCATGATTAGGATGTGTCTGAACATCTAAAAATCCTCCTTGACGCTCAGGATAGAGGTCCCCAAGTACCTCCGTATATTCCGCGACTATTTCGCCTTCCCGCACCACGTATAAAATTCCTGATCGATCGGTAACTAATAGCTCACCGCTAGATAACCAATCCATTCCCCATGGTACTTCTATGCCGTTTACATAACTGGTGAAGGTATATTCATTTTGTGCTTGGGGGGTGGAAGTAGCCGCACATGACAGCCAAAATAAAAGAGCAAAACCCAGGGGGTAAAAAGTGGATTGTTTAAACATATCGGTGATGGTTAAGAATGGTTTGATGGATAATCTACGATAGAATTGACTTAATTATTGAACATTTCTATCGGGTTTATGTACATGTTCCTTCATGGCTTTGATTAACGATAAAGAAACTGCCTAAGTTCATCGGTATTCATAAACCCAGTACGCCGCTTTAATTGATTGCCATTTGGATCTAATATTAAGGTGCCTGGAAAGACATAAATTCCCTGCTGTTGAGCCCACGTTCTAGAGCTAAGTTCCTGCCCCCGGAAGCGTACAGGTTCATCGGCATTTCCATTCACTTTTACAGGGATGTACCCAGCGTCCAAAACCGCCCGTACCGTGGTGTCTGGGTATACTTCCCGCTCCATAGCTCGACAGTATTTACACCCATCTTCGTATACATCAACCAGGACTAGCTTATCAGAATCTCTAGCTTCTTGCAATCCTACGTCCAAGCTACGCCAGTCAGGTGCGTTTTGGATTTCTACTGGGGCGGTTTTCTGTATAGCATTGTAGACAAATACACCTAAAAATGCCCCTAAAACAATCGCGATAACAGATTTTTTAGTCATTACAATCTTTGCTTAGCCTCAATTTTATCTAATTATAATAGTATCTTTAGCATAACTAATAGTACAAAATATGGGCATTTGATACATGACAAATTCTGTAATAGAGCAATACAAACTTGGAGCCGTACAGGTAAAGGTAAGCGCCTCAGAACGACCGAACAAATATACTGTTCATTGTTCCAATGGTGAATTTGCATCGGAATTTACCGTTAGTGAGTACGAGTTTAAGCACTATAGACGACTCATGAATCAGCGTATTACTGAAGCATTTAATCAGGCAAATGACCCTCATTCCGAATCAGAATCCGACCATGCCTAAACAAATTGGCAGTTTAATCCTTTATTCTATTGACGATTTACACGAACAGCTTGGTGTTTCTAAGCTTACTTTACGATCGTACCTTCGTTCTGGCCGTATTAGAGGACGTAAATTAGGGGTGAGCTGGTATGTTACTGAAGAATCATTGCAGGAATACTTCAATGCCCCAGAACAAGGCTCAAGCGAGGCAGAAAAACCAACTAAATCGAACACCCATAATTACCGATACATTGTTCAGGGTATAAATGACTTGGTTAGTGAAGCCGAAGAATGCGAAACTACCTCCGATGTAATTGAATTACTTCAGCAGCAAGCTATTTTGAGCTTGTTTCAGGTAAAAATTATGGAACGCAAGAGCAAAAAAGTGGTTCAGATTCTAAAGGCTCGTGATTTTATTGAGCAACATGGGGCAAAAAAAGAAAGCTAAGGGACCGGATATTTGAGCTTCGCTAGTTTTTTGACCTAAATCAGTCATAACCAGTATTTATCCAATATGGATAATTTACAAAAGCACCGCGCTCACTATTTCACTCTTTCGCGCGCTAAAAAACCCTGAACACGAATGGTACTGCTAATGGTTTTAGCATCATTAATTTCGCCGCTATGTATCATGTCAATTACTTCGTTAAAAAGGCACCCTGTAAACGCTCAAAAATTCGTCCTGATCCGTATTTTGTCGCCCAGGAATAAGCCCTTCGGCTAGATATATATGAATAACTTCATCGGCATATCCTATGGCTGGATAAAAATGCCCTATATAAGTCCATTCTTTAGCACGATAGCCTGTTTCTTCCTCCAATTCTCGGTTGGCCGTAGTAAAAGGGTCTTCTCCGCGGTCTATTTTCCCAGCAGGCACCTCCCAAAATAATTGCTGTGCTGGATACCGAAACTGCTGAATGAGCACACAATCCCCATTTTCAAACAAAGGCACTACTGCGCAAGCACCTGGATGCTTTATCCATTCTCTTCGGCCAGTACTAGCATCTGGAAGGACGGCCTCATCTTTGAATACGTGCAACAAGTCTCCTGTAAACACCTTTTCACTTTGCTTTTTTTGCTCTGCAAGGCGTCCATTTAGCCGCAAATTTGAATGGGATTTTTTCATGTGGCTTTATCGAGGGATTGGTTTTAACTTTAGACCCAATAAATATCGTAATAAAACCTGGGTCTTGTCGGTTCAAAATAACATAGATGGTAAAAAATTAGAGGTAAGTGGTAAGGTTTTTACCATTTCTAATTTTATATCATTTTCTCGGGTATTTATTGTACTACCGGTGGTATATCGGCACTACATCAATGGATATTCGGTTGATGTAATTATAGGGCTTCTAATAGGATACGGGGTTTTCTCGGATTATCTAGATGGATATGTTGCCCGTAAAACAAACACTATTTCAGAGGTAGGGAAGATGATTGACCCCGTTTCTGATAAGGTAGCCGCAGGGCTATTATTCATATATACCGCTGTTATTGGCTGGGTGCCTTTGTGGTTCTTATGGCTTTTCATTGCGCGCGATGTGCTTATTTTACTTGGCTCATCATTTATCAAGCTGCGTTATGGAAAAGTGGCTATGAGTACCATTTCGGGGAAAATATCAGTGAATGTTATCTCACTTTATTGGATTTCTGTCTTCTTTTTTAGGTCGGCCACCCTGGTACATTCCGTCTTGCTTTGGGCGTCGGTCACCATCATGTTGTTCTCTTTTATTATGTATCTTTTACGCTATAGAAACATAATGAACGGCGCGCGTTTTAATTAATGGTGTATATATGGGATTTTTAGAAAAATTAGGCTTTAAAAAGAATACCACCTTAGAGAAAGGGGTTGAAGAAAGTCGTAATGGGTTACTGAATAAACTGGGAAAGGCGATTGCAGGGAAGGACCAAATTGACGATGCCATTCTCGATGAACTCGAAGAAATTTTAATTACCTCAGACGTCGGGGTAAAAACCACTCTCGATATTATCCGACGCATAGAAGAACGGGTTTCTAAGGACAAATATGTTACCAAAGAAGAATTGAATACGTTACTTCGTGACGAGATTATTGGTCTTTTGATGGAAAACCCCATAGAGCGTTCTGCTGAATTTGATGCGCAATTCCCGGAAACACCACATATAATTCTAGTGGTTGGGGTGAATGGAGTCGGTAAAACCACCACCATTGGAAAGTTGGCGCATCGGTATAAATCTTCCGGTAAATCAGTCCTTCTGGGCGCGGCAGATACCTTTCGTGCTGCTGCAGTAGATCAACTTAAAATCTGGAGTGAGCGGGCTAATGTACCTATTATTGAGCAAGGGCAGAATGCTGATCCTGCTGCCGTTGCTTTTGACACTGTTGCCGCCGCTAAAGCAAGGGGTGTAGACCTAAGTATCATCGATACTGCTGGCAGATTGCACAATAAGAAAGCGTTAATGGATGAACTCTCTAAAATAAAAAGAGTGCTCTCTAAAGTTGTTCCTGGGGCCCCACATGAGGTTTTATTGGTGCTAGACGCATCAACCGGTCAAAACGCCCTTCAACAAGCGCGCGCCTTTACAGAAGCTGTGGATATTACTGGCTTGGTTTTAACTAAGCTTGATGGTACGGCTAAAGGAGGGATTGTCTTAGGCATTTCTCACGAGTTATCCGTTCCGGTCAAATATATTGGCCTGGGGGAGGGAATGGAAGATTTGCAAATATTTGATAAAAAGTCTTTTGTGTATGCTCTTTTTGGAGAGTAAAAGCTATCACAAAGACCTTAATCCTGCCCAAGAATCTCACTTACTGGCATTAAGTCGACATAAAATTCCGTTGGGCTATCGCCCAAATAAAGGCGAATCTGCTTTTCTTTTATCATCTCTAAAACAGCTAAAAAGGTGATGGCAACAATTACTCGTTGTTTAACGTCCGCACACAAGCTTATAAAGCTTTGCTTGCCTTTTTGTTGAAGCGTGTTTAAAACATATTCAGATTGCTGTTCTATGGTCGCCTCAACTTTTTCCACTCGGTGAACGACATTTTTTCGCTCGATATCGGTTAATACTTTTTTGAACGCGGCGATTAAATCGAACAGTGTTACATCTTGCAGTGCTTCTCCAGACGCTTGCTGCTCAACTTCGTCCGCCAATGGATACCCACGACCATATTTCTTCCGCGTTTCTTCGTCTATATCCGACATCTTAAGCGACATCTCTTTATAGCGCTTGTACTCCAATAACTGCTGCACTAGTTCATACCGTGGATCCTGCTCGTCTAGTAAATCATCTTCATCAGAGTCCTCTCGTGGCAACATCATTTTAGCCTTTATAGACATTAAATTACTCGCCATCCAAACAAATTCACTTGCTACATCTAGGTCTAATTCTTCAAGTAGATGTAGATATTCTAAAAACTGATTGGTTATGTAAGAAATAGGGATATCATAAATATCTAACTCGTCTCTTTTAATAAAAAAAAGAAGTAAGTCTAAGGGGCCTTCGAAGTTCTGTAGTTGTACGCGATACATGCAGTAAAGCTAATAGGTTATTTGGAGAAAAGCCTTTAAAAAAAATTCATCTTTATAATTGACTTGTTAGCATAACATTGATAACATATAACTTATGGTTAAAGCAAATTATAACAATTTTATGGGGTCGGTCATGAAAAATGATTCAGAAGCACTAAATGAATTAACACCGAAGTTGGTCAAGGTATTAACGCGTTACTTGCAAATACGCTTTGGAGCTAGTACAGAAGACGCGGAAGATTGTGTCCAAACAGTGTTAATGAGGGGCGTTAAGCGCATAAAAGAAGACGGGGTTGAGAAGCCTGATTCTTTGCTGGCTTATTTCCTTACCTCTGCTAAGCATGAATATTTTAGAATAAAAAAAGCAAAGCATTCGGCCCACATTCCATTTGTAGCAGAAGAACATGGCTCAAAAGCTTATCAACTTGAGGAAATCTTACAAGAAGAGCGCATGACTATATTAACGGATTGCATTCAACAACTGAATCCTAGCTCACGTGAGTACATTTTATATTGGTTGAAAAACCCAAGTCACAATGCCCAAGATGTTGCCGATCACTTTGGGATAAATGTAAATGCTGCATGGACTCGAAAACATCGCATTTTAAAAGTACTCCAAGCTTGCTGCCAAAAAAATTAGATCAATAATGTAAGGAGCTCACAGGATTGATCTCTTTAGGGGGTATCATATCATATTTGTTTAAAAGTATCTGCTATGGGGCGTACTGAGTTATCACTTTTTGGCCGTTGTCCCTCATACCCACTTGTGCCTATAAGTATAGGCACTTATGTAACGGTATTTGTAATCCATCACCCTTAAGGCTATGCGTCAATGAGCGCATTTAAACCCTTGATTCCCCTCATTTGAGTTGATAAATAGGGTTTCTTTGCTCGCATTCACAGTAACAAAAAAGGACGTCAACGGAAGGAAAGAAAAGAAAAAATAAGTAGTCACTAAAAACAAAAAAGAAAAAACATGTCAACTGTATTATCAAAGGAAAAAGCTATACTCAAAAAAATCGACAACTATGTAAAAGGCAAACTTAACGAAGACGAAAAAGATCAACTTTGGGTAGAGCTCTGCAAATCTGAAGAACTCATTGATCGCCTTGAACTTGAGCTTTTATTAACACACTGGGTCAAAATGCATGAGTAAATAGGATGCCCTTTTAAAGCGTAAATTAGATAGGCATTGGAATAGGGGGTTTTGAAGACGAAACGTGCTTCATCATTGCTTTATGTGTGCCTTTTTTTACCCCTTTTTCGGCAGTAGACGCCTTACTGTAGGTCCCATCTGATTCAAGCATCCAGCGTTGTCTGTTATCCTTTAAATAGATTTCAAGCACAAACTGTAGATACTTTTTTAACTGTTCACTTTCAATAGGTGTTATAGCCTCAACACGGGCATCCAGGTTTCTATGCATCCAGTCAGCAGAGCCCATGGTATAGATCTGCTCCCCTGAATGGTAAAAGTAGTACAGTCTAGAATGCTCTAAAAATCTACCTATCACAGAATGTACCCGAATGCGCTCGCTTAACCCTGCAATACCAGGCCTTAAACGACAAACACCCCTCACTATTAAGTCTATTTCAACGCCTGCCTTGGAGGCTTCATATAGCCGTTCTATGATTTGAGGGTCTTCTAAGCTATTCATTTTGGCAATGATTCTTGTGGGCTTGCTTGCTTTGGCTTCTTCAATTTCGTGATCGATTAAGTCCAACATCCCCTTTCTCATATATCTAGGCGCCACAAGTAATTTATCAAAGCGCTGTTCTGGTGCAAACCCTGTCAACAAATTAAAGACATTGGTTACATCTTTAGCCATCACCTCATCACAGGTAAATAAGCCTAAATCCTCATATAGTTGAGCCGTATCTGGATGATAATTACCCGTACCAATGTGGCAATATGTTCGCAGGCCCTCTTCTTCTTCGCGAACCACCATTGTTAGCTTAGTATGGATTTTCAATCCTGGAATACCATACGCTACATGGACTCCTACGTTTTCCAATTGTTGTGCCCATAGAATGTTACGTTCCTCATCAAACCGTGCTTTTATTTCTACTAAAACAGCCACCTGCTTACCCTCTTCTGCCGCGTGCATTAATGCATGCATAAGGGGTGAATCCTTAGATGTGCGATAGAGGGTTTGCTTTATGGCTAATACCTTTGGGTCTTTGGCCGCCTCCTCAATAAATCGCTGTGTGCTCAATTCAAAACTATGATAAGGGTGATGAACCATAAAATCGCCCTTCTTTATAACAGAAAAGATATTGGGCAGCTGCTCCTCCGGTGGGTGATGAAAAACAGGGTGAAGTACCGGGCTCCATGGCTCATCTTTTAAGCGAGAAAAGCCTTTTACGGAGGCAATCTGAAATACATCAACCAGACCAATAGTGCCCTTCATTTCATACACATCTTGAGGGATAATTTCGAGATGTTTAACTAAAAATTTTTTTACCGGCGCAGGGGTTTGAATATCCAGCTCTAAACGTACAATCTGTGCAAATTTTCGCTCTCTTAATTCGTCTTCTATAACCTCTAGCAAGTCGTCGGCTTCTTCTTCGTTTCGCTCTAATGATGCATTTCTAGTTACCCGAAAGAGATGCGCGGAAAGCACCTCCATGCCAGGAAAAAATAGCTCCATCTTTGCCTTAATTAAATCCTCAATGGGAAGGAATACCATTTTATTGGCACTTTCATGCACCGCAATAAAACGTGGCCTATTGGATGGGATTTTTATTCGAGCAAAACTCTTTTCGTTGGTTTTTTTATTTCGTAATTGAATAGCGAAGGAAAGGCTTTGATTCGAAATAAAAGGGAAGGGATGTGACTCGTCTACTGCTAAGGGGGTAATTATTGGATATAATTGACGAGTAAAAAAAGAATCCGCTTTTTGCTGCTGTTCGGCGGTCAATTCTTCCATGCTCCTTATGGAAATCCCGTTACTTTCTAGGCTTGGCAATAGTTCATTAAAAAAGCAGCCTCTATAACGTTCTATCATTTCTAGCACACGCTTGCGAATAAGTTTAAGCTGTTCTTGTGCGTTTAGGCCATCCACAGAAATAGTATGAACGCCTGCGTGTAGCTGCCTTTTTAACCCCCCTACTCTCTTTTGAAAAAATTCATCTAAATTGGAACATACTATTCCTATAAATTTAACTCGCTCCAACAGGTTATTCTCCGCCGTTTCTGCCTCGGACAACACACGACTATTGAACTCTAGCCAACTAAGTTCATAGTTGAAATAATATTCTGGGCCAAACAATCCCTTTTTTCTTGTTTGTTTCGTTTTTGGCAAATCTAATCTTGTTGAAGTGTTCTGGTGTTGTCTAGTTGTAGGTGTTTAGCCTGCTTTAAGCAGCTTCTTGTAGAAAAACCAATGGAATGTATTGCTTAGTGTACCACTGTTTTTCTAAAATAGACATTTTGCATACGCAATTCGACGTAAATCTAAGTATAATTCTATTAACTACGCATTAATTTGAATCCAACTACGTGCAAAACCCTTTATTAAATCCGCAACATAAGGAAGATGCTTTTGAACAAAGTGTTCGGCCTTCGTCCATTGACGAATTCATTGGCCAACAAAAAGCGATTGATAACTTAAAAGTCTTTATAAAAGCGGCTAAACAACGCGGAGAAGCACTTGATCATGTTATTTTATCTGGGCCTCCGGGCTTGGGAAAAACCACCTTAGCGTATATAATTGCCGAAGAAATGGGGGTTAACATGCGCCCAACTACTGGGCCAATCATCGACAAACCTGGAGATTTAGCCGGAATGCTGACCAATTTAGAGGAGGGCGATGTACTCTTTATAGACGAAATACATCGCCTTAACCCTGTTATTGAAGAGTACTTATATAGCGCCATGGAAGATTTCACCTTGGATATTGTGATAGATTCCGGTCCTAATGCAAGAAGTATTCAAATAGAATTAAATCGTTTCACACTCATAGGCGCCACCACTCGAAAAGGAATGTTAACGGCACCTCTGCGTGCTCGTTTTGGAATTGACATACGACTAGACTACTATGATGTTGAATTATTGCAACGAATAGCGCTTAGATCTGCTGATATTATGGGTTTTGGGATTAATGACGCGGGCGCCCATGAGATCGCCAGCCGAAGTAGGGGTACGCCACGTATTGTTAATAAACTCCTTCGTAGAACGAGAGATTTTGCCCAGGTCGACCTTTTAGACAGCATCGATGAGCATATTGCAGATAAGGCTCTTAATGCTCTGGATGTAGACAGAAACGGCTTGGATGACATGGATATTCGTATGCTTCGTGCCATTATTGAACACTATGGCGGCGGACCTGTTGGTCTTAGCACCCTGGGAGTTGCTGTTGGTGAAGACAAGGGGACTATTGAAGAAGTATATGAGCCTTTTTTAATTAAGGAAGGCTTCCTTCAGCGCACACCAAAAGGGCGGGTGGCAACCAATAAAGCGTTTTCTTACTTAGGGATACAGCGCCCCGCAGATTCCGGCTCTCTATTTGATTAAGAATCTTCTTATCTTTACTAGATGAAAAACTTATTTACTTCCGAATCGGTCTCTGAAGGCCATCCAGACAAGGTAGCAGATCAAATTTCCGATGCTATATTAGATGAATTATTGCGCCAAGACCCCCTTTCTAGGGTAGCGGTTGAAACAATGGTGACTACGGGTTTAGCGGTAGTTGCTGGCGAAGTGACCACTCAGGCTTATGTTGATATACAAGAAATTGTTCGGGAGGTTATTCATGAGATTGGGTATACCAAAGCCTCCTACCGGTTCGATTCAGATAGCTGTGGGGTTTTATCGTCTATTCACACACAAAGCCCTGATATAGCGAAGGGAGTAGATCTTGACGGCGCAGGCGATCAGGGGATAATGTTTGGCTACGCAACCCGCCAAACACCTGAATTTATGCCCATGCCCTTACAACTATCCCATAGTTTACTTCGCGAACTAGCTGCTATACGTAAAAAAACGGCTAAAATGCCTTATCTAGGTCCGGACAGTAAGAGTCAGGTAACCATTGAGTACAATCCGGACGGAAGCCCAAAACGAATTCATACGGTAGTTCTCTCAACTCAGCATGATGCGGGTGTTAACCAAGACGATATTGCGAATGATCTTCGAGAACACCTATTTTCTACTATATTGCCGGATCATTTAATGGACAATGAAACCATTTTTCACGTTAATCCTACGGGTTCCTTTGTCATTGGCGGCCCACATGGAGACGCTGGTTTAACTGGGCGAAAAATTATCGTAGACACCTACGGTGGGTTTGGGGCTCATGGTGGGGGTGCTTTTTCAGGAAAAGATCCCTCCAAAGTAGACCGAAGCGCCGCCTATGCAGCTCGACATATCGCAAAAAACCTAGTGGCGGCTGAACTAGCAGATGAGTGTTTGGTTCAATTGGCATATGCAATTGGTGTGGCGGAGCCCGTTTCAATTAATGTTAATACCTATGGTACCGGCAAGAAAAGCGACCTTGAATTAGCAAATCTTGTCTCCAACACCTTTGATTGCACACCGAAGGGTATTATTTCACGTTTTTCGTTACGAAAACCCATATACCTTCCTACCGCCGCTTACGGTCACTTTGGCCGCGATGAGTTTCCTTGGGAAGCCTTGGATTACGTTGACAAGCTCCACGGCGCATAATAATTGCTTTATAAACTGCTAATTAGCGCGCACTATTGTCACTCGTGACATCGTATAGCCCATCGTTTTCGTTCCGTATAACTCTACTAGGGTCAGTGCGCTTATTTATACAAGCCAAGAACTTTGGCTCCCGATCCGTTTATACTTTATTCCCTCTGTCTAAATCCCGCCATACTTCAATGAGGCTTGCCTATTGTAAGAGCTTAGCTCAAAATTGCCGTATTTTTTCTATAGAAAGATTTTTTTTAGGCTAATACCGGCTTACTTTTTTAACCAGGCTAGTTACTTTTAAGTGCTTTTATAAACACTTTAATTATACTTTACTTATTATTACTTATACAATTGAACATTGATTTGGTAACCGCGCAATCCTTGTCGTATATTAGAAGGAGTTAAACTAAAAAACGCCCCGCTACAACTTTCCCGCGTTTATAACTCACCCTCCGAATATTCTTTTCTATCCATATTTCGGATGAGACAACTTCACTTCTACATATGAGTGATTTCCTTTCTCCAACAGGTCAACCTACTATAGAATTATTTGGTCTACCCATCATGGAACCAATGGTTACGTTTACAGACCTTTGGATAACCATTGTGTGTTTGTATGCTTTTTTCAGTCTCCGCAAAAAAGCCCTACCTGGTGTAATTCACCAATACATGCGGTATTATTTTTTAATAATGGCTTTGGCTACATTTTTAGGAGGAGTTTTGGGTCACGCTTTTCAGTATGCCGTTGGAATAGAATGGAAATTACCAGGATGGTTAATAAGCATGATTGCCGTAATGGCTATTGAGCGGGCAAGCATTTTTCAAGCACAACCCTTTTTTTCATCTCGTTTTGGTCGTGTTCTGGAATGGTTCAATGTTGTTGAATTAATCACATTTGCCATTATTACCTTTATCACCTTAAATTTTTTCTTTATAAAAGTTCATTCGGCTTACGGCTTAGGTTTGGTTGTGCTTCCCTTGCATATTATAATGTATAGAAAAACAGGTCACCCAATGCATTTAGTTTTTGTAAGAACAGTGTTATTTGCTGGATTATCAGCCGTTTTTTACACTCTTGAAATAGGTATACACGTATGGTTTAACCACCTTGATGTAGCCCACACCATCATGGCAATAAGTATGTATTTTTTCTATCGAGGAACCTTGTTGCTAGATCCCACAATGCCTATGAAATTACTCAAGAAGCCACTAAGTTATTCAGAAACTGGTATTGGAATACTAGGACTTCGGTAGTTTTTTGATTTTTTACTTGGGTTAGCCGCTCGATTTTTTAACTTATCGAAAATCTTAATCTACCCATTATGAAAAATCGCTTTTTTCTCATTTCATTATTTATGTTAACGCTTCTCACGTGGGCCATCCCCGGAAGCGCACAAGAACAACCCATTGCTTTCACTGGCGCAACGATCTATCCTATTGAGCAAGCGCCTATTGAAAACGGAATATTGCTCATTGAGGGCGGGGTCATAACCGCTGTTGGTGACTCAAAAACTAGAATTCCTAGAAATGCCCTTATTTATGATGTTTCTGGAAAAGTAATCCTGCCCGGTTTGGTCGATACCCACTCTCATATTGGTGGGGGTGATGGTGGGGACCGATCGTCTGCCACGCACCCAGATGTTCGTGTTATGGACTCTTTTAACCCTCTTTCCCCGTCCATTAAAAAGGCTTTATCCGGCGGTATTACGGCGGCCAACGTGATGCCAGGGTCTGGACTATTAATGAGTGGGCAAACTATTTATGTTAAATTACGCGCGGCTACCGATGTTCAAGATATGTTGCTTTGTTCGGAAGAATATCCAGAAGTATGTGGTGGTCTTAAAATGGCGAATGGAACTAACCCAATTGGCAGTGGCAGCTCCCCTGGAACCCGAGCAAAATCTGCCGCTTTAGTTCGCGCACTATTTGTAGAGGCCCAAGATTACCAACAAAAAATAATGGCCGCACAGGATGATGCAAGTAAAATGCCCGCTAGAAACCTTAGCTTAGAAGCCCTAATAGAAGTATTAGAAGGCAAACGAACAGTCCATCATCATACCCATCGTCACGACGATGTGCTCACGGCTATTCGGCTAGCAGATGAATTTGGATATGATATGGTTCTTCAGCATGTGTCTGAAGCCTACAAGGTCGCTGACGAAATTGCTGCTTCTGGCTATCCCTCATCTATCATAACTCTTGATTCCTTTGGGGGCAAAATGGAGGCGAAAGATTTTAGCAACGCAAACGGCGCTGCCTTAGAACAAGCAGGGGCTGCGGTTGGAATACATACGGACGATTATGTAACTGACTCTAGATTATTTCTTAGGTCTGCGGCTTTTGCCGTTCGTGAAGGCATGAGCCGAGAAAAGGCGCTTGAAGCTCTCACTTTGGCCAATGCTAAAATGATGCGAATCGACAATCGTGTTGGATCCCTTAAAAGAGGTAAAGATGCCGATTTAGTTATTCTTAGTGGCGACCCTTTCAGCGTCTATACCCATGTAGAAGAAACTTGGATAGAGGGGCAAAAGATATGGGATAGATCCAACCCAGAAGACAAAAAAATAGCCACTGGTGGGTATGGGGTGTTCCGCCTCAATACCCATACGCACACACATGAGGGGGGGCAATAGCTATGAAATCATTATCTATATACTCATACACCATGGCAAAAGCCGTACTTAGTGGATCAATAACGATCCTATTACGCTCTTTTTTACTTCTCGCCCTATTCAGCGCCACAACATGGGCCCAAAGCAGCGACAACCCCTACGTTATCGACGCAGATTCTATACATATTGGAACGGGTGAAGTTCTCTATAATGGCCGCGTTCTGGTTCATGGTGGAATTATTCGAGCCGTTGGGGCACAATCTGAGATCGAAATACCCAGCGGGGCCACGCGTTTAAAGGCACAGATAGTAACTCCTGGTTTCATTGATGCCCACACAGTGGTAGGGCTAGCTGGCTACCTAAATGATCCCGGTAGTGATCAAGACCAATTAGACCGCTCTAATGCTATTCAACCCGAATTACGAGCCCTCGATGCCTATAATCCTGCAGAACCCTTAGTCACTCACCTGCGTAATCACGGGGTTACGACTATTCAAACAGGACACGCTCCTGGGGCGCTGATATCCGGTCAAAGTTTAATCATTAAAACAAATGCACAGCAAGCGCAGCAAGCGTTGGTAAGTCAGTCAATGCTTACTTTTTCTTTAGGCGGCGTAATCAGCGGGGCGTTTTCAAAACCAGGTACACGGGCCAAATCTATGGCCATGATCCGGCAAGAGCTAATCAAGGCACAAGATTATGCTAAAAAACGATCTGCCGGAACCCTGTCATCCACCGATCTTGGGATGGAAGCATTAGCGGATTTACTAGACGGCCGCACTCAGGCCTTGGTAAGCGTTCACCGAGCGCAGGATATTTTGACCGCACTTAGGCTACAAAAAGAATTTGGCTTTCAAATGGTTCTTGACGGGGTAGCAGAGATCTATTTAGTGCTTGATCAAGTCAAAGAGAGCGGGGTACCTGTCATACTACATCCAACTATGTTGCGAGCTACTGGTGAGGCAGTTAATGTTTCCATGGAAACGGCAGCTTTATTGGCTGAAGAAGGAATTCCATTTGCCTTTCAAAGTGGGTATGAAAACTATGTGCCAAAGACTCGTGTGGTCCTTTTTGAAGCCGGAGTAGCTGTTAATAATGGGCTAAATCCACGCCTGGCTGTTCAGCACCTAAGTCTATATGCCGCCCAGCTTCTTGGTATTGACCAGCGAGTAGGCAGCCTTGAAGTGGGAAAAGATGCCGATTTGGTCTTGTTCAATGGGGACCCTTTTGAGTATACTACTACCGTTGATCAGGTTATGATCGACGGCCAAATAATGAAATAACCGAGTTAAAAAGCACTATATATGTTTATACACACTAATCCTGTCACCTATGACGCCGTAATTGTTGGCTCTGGCGCCGGAGGGGGCATGGCCGCAAAAGTACTCTCTGAATCAGGCCTCAAAGTGGCGGTCGTAGAAGCCGGTCCATTTTTCGACCCTGCCAATGATGCTCAGCGCACCCAATTACGCAATCCTTGGGATTCTCCCCGAAGAGGGGCTGGCTCCACCCGGGCTTTTGGGGATTATGATGCAGCATATGGTGGATGGGAAATAGACGGGGAACCTTATACGCGCAAAAATGGCACCCGCTTCGATTGGTTTCGTTCTCGCATGCTCGGGGGCAGAACAAATCACTGGGGGCGAATCTCTTTGCGCTTTGGCCCCCTCGATTTTAAACGCAAAGATGTTGATGGGCTTGGAGATAACTGGCCAATCGGGTATGAAGATGTTCGTCCCTATTACGATCGGGTCGATAAGTTATTAGGTGTTTTTGGAAGTAAAGAAGGTATTCATAATGAACCCGATGGATTTTTCTTACCACCCCCTAAGCCACGCCTACATGAATTATACTATATCAAAGGCGCGCGCAAAGCTGATATACCCGTTATCCCCTCCCGTTTATCCATTTTAACCAAACGCATAAACAAAGATCGTGGGGTTTGTTTTTACTGTAGTCAGTGTAACCGATCTTGTTCTGTATACGCTGACTTTTCATCGGGAAGTTGCTTAATATTTCCTGCACAACGCTCTACTGGCCGGGTCGATTTATACACCGACGCCATGGTTCGTGAAGTCGTGACCAACGGGGCTGGCGAGGCTAAGGGCATTATTTACATTAATAAAGAAGATCGGCAAGAGTATCAGATCAACGCAAAGGTAGTTGTCTTGGCTGCTTCCGCTTGTAGTAGCGCTCGGATATTATTGAACTCAAAGAGTAGTGAACATCCGCAAGGCTTGGGTAATAGCAGTGGCTTAATTGGGCGTTATTTACATGACTCCACCGGATCCTCTCGCGCCGCACTTGTTCCTGAATTACTTAACCGAAAAACCTACAACGAAGATGGGGTGGGCGGGATGCACGTATATACCCCCTGGTGGTTAAATGACGCTAAACTAGATTTCCCTAGAGGCTATCACCTTGAAATTTGGGGCGGGTTAGGAACCCCCTCTTATGGCTTTGGTTTTAACCCAGACAGCCTAAATGAACATTTTGGGCTTGATATAGGCGGATATGGGAACAAGCTTCGAGATGATGTAAAGCGTTTTTACGGCGCTTTGATAGGGATTTCTGGTAGGGGTGAATCTGTACCCCAGTATGATAACTACTGTGAAATTGATCCTGATACTGTCGATGAATTTGGGATACCTGTTCTTCGTTTCCATTACAACTGGACCGACTACGAACGAAACCAAGCCAAGCACATGCACAAAACCTTTGAGGAAATATTTGATGCTATGGGAGCTATAACTCTTGGGGACGCCCCCACCGCTGAGTCCGAATATGGATTAGCCGCCCCTGGTCGGATCATTCACGAAGTCGGGACTACACGCATGGGCGACAACCCCGCTACATCGGTTACCAATTCATATCAACAATTACATGATGCTAAAAACGTCTTTGTGGTAGATGCTGGGTCCTTTGTTTCACAGGCTGATAAAAACCCCACATGGACCATTATGGCCCTCTCGTGGAGAACCTCTGATTTTATCGTTGAACAACTCAAAAAACAGAATCTATAACCATGATGAATCGCAGACAATCAATCAAACGCCTTGTTTTAGGAACGCTTAGTGCCGGTCTGTTTTTTCCTAGCGCCACTGAGGCAAAAAAGCACCATGGCTATTCCATTAGTCCCGCCGACTCCGGTCAAAATTTAGCCCGAATACCCTACGCCGAGCGTGATTGGGATTATGGACGAACGCCTGAAGAAAAAGAACGGGATGAGCGGCTTTTTAATCAGCGTTTTTTCGTTGAGCATGAATTAAACACCATTGAAGTGTTATGTAACCATATACTTCCCGCAAGCGAGACTGCCGGCTCTGCAGTGGATGCCGGCGTGCCTGATTTCATTGCGTTTATAGTGCTAGATATGCCGTATCTGCAAACTCGCTTACGCGGTGGAATCATGTGGCTGGACGGCTTTTCTAGGAAGGAACATGGCGATATTTTTACCCGCATTAGCAGCCTACAACAGGCCGCCGTTTTAGATCAACTCGCATATCCTGATCAAATAACCCCTTCAACAGAACAAGGGGGGAGATTCTTTAGAGAAATTAGAAACCTTATTTTAACCGGTTATTACACCTCTGAGATAGGCGTCAAAGACCTCGGATTTCAGGGTAATACAGCCAACGTTTGGGATGGGGTTCCTCCTGAGGTGTTAGCGGAGCACGAAGTTGACTATGAGCCGGAGTGGCTAGCCAAGTGTGTGAACCAGGACAAGCGTACTGAAATTGCCGAATGGGATAGCGAGGGAAACCTGTTAAACAACTAACCCTTCTTTGCTCACCTTTTTTCGAGGCGTGGCTGATTTGGGATTTTAAAATAACTACGGTTTGGGTGACTACTTGATTGTTGTCACCCGCGCTTCACTCCATTGGTCTAGGTTAATTTCCGGTGCTGCCGCTAATGGTTTGGCCAAAGAAAATTGCATTTGCGAACAACTTGTTGGTCCCGTACCAAAACGCTCTAAAATTAGGATTATCCGTCATGGCTATTACCTTTCCGCCGCCAGCTCTGCTTACCACTATGGCTGCGGTTCCCTTAATCGTTTCTTCGTTTGTCTTTGAAACATACCCGCTTGCCAAGGGATCATCCGTGTAATAAAGAGGTGTGGAATATGGATTTTGCCCTTTTTTTAGAAACATAGTGCTGTTTCTAAAAACTCTAATTAATGACTGATTGTAGCCATATGCCAAAGGGTGTGTTAAATCTAATTGGGCATTAAAAATAGTGCCCCCAATAACTTCAGCGCCATTATCCGCGCCTTGTTTTACATACGGTCGTGTTTCAGGAGACTCTCCACGATCGGGCCTAACATATTCTACGTTTGCTAAACCCTGCTGGTTCGCCCATGATACAGCCTGTTTCATCGTAATTAGAGTCCCTCCTTCTCGGACCCATGATTTTACAGCCTCAACCGTTCCTGTTGATAAGTCCCCGTAGCTATACCCCGTCATAATTATCACGTTATACCTATCTAAATTAACGCGACCAAAGTTAGCTTTGTCTAAAATAGTTAAGGGCATTTCATATCTCCGATCTAAAAGATGCCACATTTCTCCTATTTCGTAGGAATTAGTTCCCTCACCACCAATAACAGCAACCCTAGGCATCTCCAGTGATTCAAACTGGTTACTACCAAGATCTACACCTGCTGTAGATAAGCCTGTTGCAATATTGTATACATAAATTCCGTCAGTTGAAACCACCTCTTTTACTAAATCATGAACTCGCTGTTGATCGTCCTGAACGCCAAGTGGAACCATAATAGTCCCATAATCAAATTCTTTCACTCCCTCCTCGGTAATAGCTGAAAATGGTGCGCTCGCCACTTTTAACTTTATTCCTGCTTCTTGTAATCTGTACGCGGCGCGAGGAGCATAGTACTCATCCCATTCAAATGCATATGCGTACCGTGATTCACCTCCTACTAATTTAGCGGCTGGCTCCCAGACCCCCGTAAAAGCAGCGCCTAACAAATTTGAGTTAAATTGCCGGTCCCCTAATTCAGCAAACGGTAGATTAAATGCGTACGGCATGGTCCAGGCAGACACATCATAAAACAAGCTATCTTGAAAGCTTGTTCGTCGTTCAAATAAGGCTGTAATCAACTTATACTGCCGCTGGTTTGTGGGGACTACATAGTTTTTACCCGCCTCAAACCGCTCGCCATTGACCTCAATACTTTTATCTAGCATGTAAACGTCTATTTCGTGGCGGTGTAGCATTTCAGCTAAATGAAACCCGCGCGCCTGATCGGCTTCTTCTCCAAAAACATAGGCCTTGATGGATGATCGGCTTGCAGCTTCCGCTGCGTCGCTATAAAATTGACGCATATGGCCTAATAACTCTTCTCTAAGCTCTACTGACGCTTTTAAAGTGGAAAAGGAGGCGGTTACTTGGTTTCGAATCGTGAATGGAAAATGAAGAACGCCATGCACACTTTCTTGAGCGTGCCCCCTTGAGCTAGCCTGTTCAAATAATATACCAATAGAACCTTGTACATCTGGATACGTTGAACCCTTTCCGTAATAGTAATCGTCAAAACTTTCCTTACTATAATATAAAGACTGAATTTGGTCCAAGGCATCGGCATGATACTCTGCAATGCTGCCGGTTAAATCTTGATTGCTCTGAGGAGTAAGTGGGTGGGTTCGACTGGGTATCCCAGGCTGAAAGAAAAAGGTGGAATTAGTGCCCATTTCATGATGATCGGTAAGAACATTTGGCTTCCATTCCTGATACTTAGCAATACGGCCCTGACTCTCTGGGTGCTGTACAAGCATCCAATCCCTATTCAAATCAAACCAATAATGGTTTGTTCTACCTCCTGGCCAGACCTCATCAAATTCTCTGGATTGGGGGTCGGAAACAAGTGTTTTAGTGCTCTTGTGTATATTTGCCCAATAAGCAAAACGATTCAGCCCATCAGGATTGATACTCGGGTCTACTAAAATAATTGCGTTTGATAGCATATTCTCCATTTCCGCGCCCTGACCCGCGGCGAGACGGTACACAACCGCCAAAGAGGCGTTAGCCCCACTAGGCTCATTCCCGTGCACGCTATAACTCATTTGAACCACTACAGGCATGTTGCTAAGATCTAACTCTCCCGACCTCGCCGCATTACTTAGTTGCTGATGAGCTTCTTTTATTTCCTCAAGCTTAGCGTGGTTTTCTGGGCTGGTTATTATGAGAGATAATAATTTTCTATTCTCATAGGTCCTGGCATATTCTGAAATAGTTACCCGGTCAGACGCCTCAGCTACCGCATACATATACTCAACAAGCTGGTCGTGCCTAACATGCCACTCTCCTAGTTCATACCCAAGCACTTCCTTTGGAGTGGGGATAGCGGGGTCATAGTTAATGCTTTCATCTAAAAAATAAGAGAGGTCCTCTTGTTGGGCGTAGCTAACTGGCTGAAGCCCAGCTATTACTACAAAAAGCGTGGTTAAAAAAACGCTAAGATTAATGAATTCTTTTGTGGCTGTGCAACTATGCATGCTAAAATTTTTTAAGGCTGAATTGATGGTGTTCTAAGCACTAATGCCCTAATGGGGTTAACGCTGGAAATATATTTATCGGAATATACTACAATAGATTTATGAAAAAAGGGGTAAAAAAATGGTCATAATGTGCTTTTTTTGGTTGTATTTTTTTACTACTCTGGTTTGAGTATTGTGGGCATAATCTTAGTAAAAAGGCATGAATTCTACGACAAAAAAATTTAGTAATACACTAAAATATGCGCTTGGACCAGGGCTTATCCTGGCTGCAGCGGCCATTGGGGTTTCTCATCTGGTTCAATCTACCCGCGCGGGAGCCTTATACGGTTTTACCCTTATCGGGGCCATTGTTATAGCAAACCTTACTAAATATCCTTTCCTAGAGTTTGGCCCGCGGTACACCGTTGTTATGAAAGAGAGTTTAATACAAGGCTACAAACGTTTAGGGCCTTGGGCTATTGGGTCCTTTGGAGTTTTCACCGTATTCACCATGTGTATTGTTCAGGCTGCGGTTACCGTGGTTACGGCTAGCTTGGCTAATGAGCTAACCGGCCTAGACTTATCTCCTTTGCTCATGAGTGCAATTGTACTAGTAATTTGCTTGTTTTTACTTATTAAAGGGCAGTACTCTGCTCTTGATGGAGCCATTAAAATTATCTTAGTTGTCTTAACTATTTCAACACTAATAGCGGTGGTGGTAGCCTTTTTTAAACCCGATGCCTTGGTAAAACCTAGCGCCCCCTCCGTTTGGGACGCCGCAGGAATTTCTTTTTTAATTGCCTTAATGGGCTGGATGCCCATCCTTTTGGACGCCTCGGCCTGGCACTCTCTTTGGATTATGGAAAGGAGCAAACAAACCAAACAGGAATTACATTTAAAAGAAACCCTTATTGATTTTAACATCGGGATCATTGGTGCAGGCGTGCTTGCGTTGGCTTTTCTATCCTTAGGCGCTCTTATTATGTTTGGGACCGCAACCGATTTCGCAACCAATGGGTCCGCTTTTGCTAGCCAGCTTGTAGAGTTATACACGTCTACCCTAGGGGATTGGGCATACTGGATTATTATTGTTTGTGCCTTTACCGCTATGTTTAGTACTACTTTAACCGTTACAGATGCATACCCTCGTACTTGTTCACATCTTTTTAACCTCAACCGGCTGGATCGTCCCAATGACATTCCTTGGTACTCTTCCTATAGAGGCTTGCTCGTCATCATCTCCTTTTTTTCTCTAATTATTCTCTATTTTGCAGGGAGTAACTTTATTTTCATGGTAGATTTGGCCACAAGCGTTTCCTTTTTGACCGCCCCTGTCTTTGCCGTTATTAATTATAAACTCATTTATTCTGACCACTTTCCAGAAGACAAGCGCCCATCAACCTGGTTAAAATGGCTTAGTT
>Ga0181600_10000783_pt1 | contig 24423 bp, 14 predicted proteins | sample 041ome_2_FD_132982 | JGI IMG/M metagenome (GOLD analysis project Ga0181600, IMG submission 132982) | Coastal salt marsh microbial communities from the Groves Creek Marsh, Skidaway Island, Georgia - 041406US metaG (megahit assembly) | ecosystem: Environmental > Aquatic > Marine > Intertidal zone... | reverse complement strand
TACCGTCGCGAGACGGTCCGCGGAGCGTCGAGCGACAATCTTTTACTCTTTATGTAATGTTCTGTACATCATCATACATTAGGTGACCAGTTTTCTCACTCGCTCACTCACTCGCATAAATTTACAACCCTTCTATTTCTGCTAAATGGTTCGACCCAAGACTCGCGAGTTTCTCGACGAAAGACGCCGGGGTTTCGACAGAGGTTGAACCGACGATGACTTCGCGATGAAGCTTTTTACTCAACGCGTGCGCCTCTCGAATTTCTCCTCTCGTCATGCCGCCGATCACAAAAACAATCAATCGGCGGTTTGAGCGTCTGCTCACGCTCTGACTCGACGTGGAATCAGTTCTCGCGTGACGCACACCGGCGGCGGTGGCGCCAGCTGCGTTGCCATCGCCGGCTCCTAAAGATCCGGCGCTCCCGTGCGTCGCCCACGAAGCCGTGGTTCGCGTGCGGACGGATTTTGACTTTGTCGGGGATGTCAAACTGGCGGATGCGGAAGATGACGCCGTACCCTTCGAGGGGCCGCCGATCGGCGGGTATTCGTTGGCGTCGAGCGCCCCAGAGTCCAAATCCGTACACAAACCCGCTACGTTTGGTAAAAATCTGAATAAATCCCAGTCGCTCCCTTCGCCCGTGCGCTCCAGCACCTTTGGTCGCATGCTCTTCGTGCTCGATGAGCTGAAGAAGGAACTCGACGATGCGTCCTTGCGCACCTTGAACCCGAGCAATTCGAGGTTTTCCAAGACGTCGACATCCGCGCGCGTCAAACCTGTCGTTGCCGACCAACGCTTCTTTTCCGATTCGTCCAACTTTTGCGGATGAGAGCCGCAGTAGCACAAGAGAAGACGAAGCTTTTCAACCATGGGCAGACGAACGCCTTTTGAATCCAAATCCATGAAGAGCGCGATGAGGTCCTTGCTTGTCGCCTCGCCAAAGACGATGTCTTGTTCCACTCTCCCTACTTCCCCGAGCGCGCACCGTTGCAACACTTCGTTTATCTCGGCAGCAATGGATGTGTGCACGGAGAGTTTTGCGCGCTGATCCAACACCTTTGGCAGCGCTTCCACCGCTTTTTTCAACTGACCAGTCGTTAAATCCCGACTTCCGACTCCAGACTGTCCAATGTTTGCAAAAGTTTTCGTCTTGTCCGCCAAAGAAGTCAAAACTTCGGCAATGTGCGCGTGTCTAAGCTCAACCCAGAGCGGATCCGACTCTCCCAAGAGCGCCTCCTTGGCTTCCTCTCCATTCTTGGTTTGAATCTTGTACTTGTACACCCCGTTCGGGACGTCGAGGAGATCCGTCACCATGCTCTCGTACGTCCACTCGTGAATGATGGGCGCTATAATGTCAAAGGAACGATCGACGATGAGCACGTCGCACGTCGGATTGTTCTTCGCCGCTTCGGCACCTTTGGATCGCAACATGGCAGTGAGTATCCGATCCAACCGCTCGGCGACGCCCCGAGAGACGTCGCTCCTCTTGTCCCCAATCTTCGCCATGTGACGCAACGATGGAATCTCCCCAAGAGACACCATCACCGTCGCTAACCGTCGGGCAATCATATCCATCATTCTCGCCTGCGCCTGCGAAGCCTCTTGCCCCAACGCAAAGGTGCCTCGCAACGCATCGTCAATCTCCAAGCTAAACCCCTTTGTATCCACGCTCAAGTACTCCATATTGAGCTCGCTGCAGTTGTTTAGCTTTTCCACGCACGCTCTGTTTGAACTAATGAGCGATAAAATCGCCTTGGGCGCCGCCGACGTAAAGAAGACGTGCGCCTTGCGATACAGAGACTGTTTACAATCCTCCACCACGCGCTTGACTGAATCCTCACTCGGGGTTATAAAGTAAACTCCATCCAGCGTCGGTTGCGGCGCGCGTTGCATTTCCAAATTTTCAACCACTGCGTTTGATCGAACGAGCACGAGCGCGCGTAGTTTCCACGTCAGTCCGAGTCGGGGTGGTTGAAAAAGCGCGCCTTCGTTGTCTCGATCCACGCGTGAATTCATCCAACCATCGCGACGCACCGCTCACGCCAACCTCAGCGAGATCGCTCATGCGCGCGCACGACGATATCACTTTCAACCCATACGCATCGGTAATCAAAACCCTCCACGCCGTGCTGCATCCATGCAGTTTATTCGTCAGCATGTCCACCTAACGAGCCGTTCAGGTTGAGGTCAGTCGAAAACTCAAACGGAGTGTTGCGCGAACGAATGCGCGACGACGGCGGCGGCGCGGTCACTGCATCGATGATGAGACGTACCAATAGACGTTTACGCGACACGTTATGAAACGTCTGCGCATCGTTCGACGCCGCCATGACGCGGAATCAAACCAGATGAGTTGAAGATCCAAAGCCGGTGTGCGCGTCGCGATGTGAAGTCTTCACTTCTCGACTGAATTGATCAATGCCCGGGTATTTCGGTGACGACGACGATGACGACGACGGGCGGCGGCAACGCGTGCGCACGGCGGTGGAACACGCGGTGCGTGGGTACCGGGACGACGCTCGCGACGATGGTTCTGTCGGGGAGACTGTGGATGTTTTGTGTCGGTTACTTTCACTGGAGTTTGCCGGCGCTGGCGACGACACCACCGACGACGCGAGCGGTGACGTTGGACGAGCGTTACGTGGGATGAGCGATGCGTTGGAGCGAAGCGTTAAAAAACTGACGAATGACGGCGGTGAAGTCAAGGATGGGGCTCTGGTTGATATCGGTCGGGCGAGACGAAGCGCAGAGGAGTGCGAAGCGGCGTGCGCGAGCGTGCGAAGGAGAGGAATGGATATCGACGCGAGCGTCGAGGCGGCGTTAGATACGTTTGAGTCGCACATTAAAATGCGAGGGATGGAACGGATGAAGGCGCGGGTGTTGGACGTCGCGTTAGTCGCGGCGAGATTTCGGTTGGAGACTGCGCGAGAGGCTGAGCGAGCGTCGGTAGCGGTAAAAGCGGGAGAATATGAGGAAGCCTGCGCGAGGACGGAGCGCGTCGAGGCGTTGTTGAAAGTTTGGCGCGATGTTGACGGTCGGCGAGATGCGTTGCGCGAGGTGATAGAGAAGAACTCGATGGAGGCGAAAGAGGAGATGCTGCGCGAATCCAAACGAGACGCGACGGCGTGGTTCGCCGAGGCACGCAATTTGGGAGGTAAATTAGGACGCGCACTCGCGGTTGAAGGGCGGACGCCCGCGGACGTGTCGGCGATGATCAATGATGCACTCGATGGATCTAAGCTCAGACGCGCGCGAGACGTGTCTATTCGTCTGCTCGGTAAAGATGGCGACGCCGCGTTTGTCGATTGGTTTAGGCGACTGCGAATGGAGCAACTCATCGGTCGCGATTTGGTCTCGACTCGACTCGGTGACGCGAGAAGGTTGACAGCAAAGAACAATGCTGAAACTCTCGCGTCTGAGATGGACGTCGTCCTCGGATACTTTGTCGTCAATGTCTCCGTGATTGATATGTTTCCGGGCGTCTTCGATCGATCGTTTGTAGAGGAGCATTTTGCGCAAGCGATGGACATTCTCAGGGGTAACATTCTCGACGCGCCTTTGGACGAGTCAGACCAAATCGTGCAACGGGTGGGGGCGATGTGTAACGCGGCGAAATCGTATTACGGATTCGTGTGTGCGCCCATCGAGGCTGCCGCTGAGACGTTGCGCGTCGCGTCAATGAAGGGTAAAACATCGGCGTAGTGAGCAACGCGTGCGTTTAAAATGAATATTGCACTGTAGGCTATCGTGCGTGTTCTAGTAGGTTAGGTAGGTAGTAAACAATCTTAATGAATCGGGTCAACGGCGAAACCGCTCGATTTCCTCCGGAGTCAATGGTGGGGCGTTCGCCACGCGGTCCACGCTACCCAATCCAATTGAACTCCAAGTTAGTAGGAGTACGACGACGGCGCTCACGCTCGTCATCCACCAAGGAATCGGTCGATCGTCCAAATCCGTCTCGTACCCGTCTCCGCTTTTTGCCTTTTCTTCGAGTTCTTTCAATCGCTTGCTCGCAGCGCTCACCTTGCGTTCCTCCGCTTCCACATCCGTCAACGGACGGCCGAGCGGTTGCGGCATTCTCACCCGCACCACGCCCCCTAAAAAGTTTCCAAACTCCCTCGCATCCGCCTCCTCGGCGTACGCTCGCTCCAATCGCTCCTCCACGTCGTTTTCATCATCCATCGAAGCCCCGCCGCGCAACCGCTCGAGTTTTAATCGCCTTCGCTCCTCTTCCAACTCTTCCCTCGCCTTCCGTTTCTCCACCGCCGCGGCGACGCGACGATTGACGATGAAAAACGCAGACCCTATCAATAACGCGCTCACCGTCGCTCGCACGTCCACCCGCGGTTCAAACGACGACGATGACGGCGCGTTCGATGCACTCGATGATGACGTTTCAACGACTTGGTCGTCGAGCGACCCCCCCGTCGTTCCCGTTCCCGTCGCTTCCCGCGCGAGCGACCGACGCCGCGAAGCGCACGCGGCGCGTCCTCGACGACGCACCGTCACCGCGACGCTCGAACGCGTCGATGAAGGAAAAGCCAACGACGAAGTCGACGTCATCATTCCGCGACGCAAAGTGTCGTAAAAAGCGATGTCACGCGCGTTTCTCTCCACGGCGGTTCCGTCGACGTCGGGACGAGAACGACGCGTACGACGACGAGGAGGACGTCGGAGATTTGGCGATGGTGGTGGTAATCCCGCCGCCGTCGTCGCTCGAGCGTCCTCGGCGGCGTCGTCGGCTTGGCGCGAAGAGTCAGACGTGAATGCGTGGGCGAGAGAGACTTGGTCCAAGTTTATCGAACGCGACGACGACGTCGTCGACGCGACGCTGGGACGAGGGAGAGACGCGCTGGCGGTGCTGACAAATCACGGTGACGCGCACAGCGGGTTGGTGTACGGATTCGACGTCGAACCGGAGGCGTTGGTGGCGGCGAACGAGGCGTTCGACCGAGCCGGGGTGCCGGAATCGAGACGGTCGTTTCATTTAAAGTGTCACTCGGACATGCTCGACGTCGTCCCGAGCGATGCGAAAGTGGGCGTCGTGACTTTCAATCTGGGGTATCTTCCCGGCGGGGACAAGACGACGCGAGAAACGCGGGCAAAGACGCGGGCTGACACGACGACGTCGGCGTTACGAAGCGCTCTATCGCTCTTGCGCGTCGGCGGATGCGTCACGGTGATTGCCTACGTCGGTCACGAGGGTGGATGGGCCGAGCACGACGCCGTTCGCGATTTTTTCGCCCAACTCCCCTGTCGGGAGTGGACGGTGACGACGAGAGCCGTCGTGAATCGTCACAACGCGCCGATTCTCTACGTCGTCGTGCGCGACAGGTAGCGGACGAGCCGCCCGCCCGGAGGAGTCGTCTCTGAGAAATCTCGGACGATTCCCGGGGGTCACGCATCGTCGCGCTCGTAGCCCGTAGTGCATAGAACGACGCGCATTCATTCGCGCGCGCGTTTCATCTTTAGACCGTCCGTGTCGTGCGAGAACCATTAACATCGACGCGCGGCGCGTCCTCAGTGCGCGACTCCAACAGGGGAGCGCTTTTTCAACGAGAATTCATTCACGCACGCATGCCCGACGACGCCCCGCCTCGAAACTTCCTCGAGATCCCGGACGACGCCGACGCGAAACGCGATCGGCGTTTTACCGTCGTCGACGACGATCGTCGTAAGCCCCGGGCGTCGGACGACGACGACGGCGACGGTACCGCCGCTGTCGGTCCGCCAGTCATCACCAAACCGACGGCGAGTCCGTTACTCGCGAGACTCGCTTCGTTCTTACCGGAAATGGAACGCGCGAACGACGCGCTGTCGGGGAAAGGAAAAGATGAGATTGATATCGAAGAGTTGGGGGATCCAGAAGGGGCGAGGATCGAGATGGTGCGTGAACGAACGAACGAACGAACGAACGAACGCGTGAAAGATTGATTGAATCGACGTCGAACAGACTGACTGACTGACGTTGAATGATTGGATTTTTACGCGACGCGCAGGATTTAGGATTAGGTGTGGTGGATTTGAAGACGAAAGAAGCAGTCAAGGCGGCAGCCGCGAGCGCGGGCGTTGAGGATGATGACGACGAGGATGAAGAAGAAGAGCGGGACGGACACGACGCGAAGAAGAGCAAAAAAACGCTCATCATTCCAAACACGACGTCGCGCGAGGCAAAGAAGACGGGCAGCGGTAAAAAAGTGATTGAGGAACTTTAACGATGCGAACCGTGTATGTAATAGACGAAATATCTTTGATTAAAAACTCACAACCCGCCGAGAGCGCGCTCGAGCGACTTTAAATCGCTCTCCAACGCGCCGTTTTCTCGCAGGTATCGAATCAAAACCTTTTCAGCCTCGCCTTGAAGGTCCTCCGCCCCTTCTGGCATGTTGACGCTGATCACGATTGACTTGCCGGATCGCATCGCTAATCTTCGAGCCGCGTCGCTCGACGCTCTGGAGGATGACTCCGTACCCAGAAGAGTCGTCGTAGCCACGCCGCCGCCGCCTAAACTACCGCGCGCCTTGACTCCAAAAGCGCAATCCTCGAATCGTCCATCCGCTCCACCGATGTACACGTACAACTGATCGCTCAGGTGATACACCTGGAACGCGAGATCGACGCCGCTACCCACGGTTGACACGAACATTTCGTGTCGAAACTGCGGTTCCGTCGCCTCCACTCTCGCCGAGTAAGCTGCCGCTTCCATCTTCTTTGTCGCAGTGCACACGATTAATCGTCCATGATTGGCTTGTTCGCGGACGCCTTTTCGCCCGGTCCAGCGCGTCGCTTACCCTCGCCGGCAAAGTCGCTCTTACCGGACGAACGAAGGAAGGATCGGAACAACGCCGAAGTGGTTTCGTAAATCATCTCTCTTCTCAAAGAAAGGGTTCCGCCTGCGCACACGTCGCGTGAGAGTCACGTCACGCGCACTCATCGTCAGTACTCGCGTCGTCGTCGTGAGGGTTCGTTTTCGTTTCCATCCGCCACCGATTATTCGTCACCGGCGGCAGCGGCGTGACAGAAAGAACGAACGAAGCATATTAGGGTCAAAACGAACGAACGGTTAAACGAACGACGCCGCGTGCGTCGCCGTGCCCGTCGGGTTTGGTCGCCGTTCCGGCGTATGCCGGCGTCATAATCGTCATCGTGGTCGTGTGCGTCGTGATCGCGTCGTCGTGTACGTACTCTCTGGCGTGTCTGTGTGTGTCGTTCTGGACGTGGCTTTGGGATTATTTCATTTGGCTTTGACTCGAGCTGACTGATGAAATGTACTGTAAAGACGAAAAATAAGAGGATGATGTTACAACCGGCGAGCGAAACCCTCACGCACTGGGCGGGGCGGATGATTTACGAATACTCAGCGCGCGTGGGGTGAGCACCTTGTCCCTGTGGACGTCCCTGGCGGTGCTGGTGAAGGTTTTGGTGTCGTCGGCTAATCGAACAGGCGTCGGAGAAGGCACAGAGGCTCGGATGAGAGGGACGCCAGAGGCGACGCGCGCGGCGAAATCGACGTATGGACGGCCGGCTCTACGCGCGGAGAGCTCTAGGGCGAGCCTAAAGCTATCAAAGTCGAGCGTCTTGGTTGAACGAGCCTTTTCGATGGCGTTGAAGACGATGCCGGCGCTTATGGCGTCGAAATCGGCGACGACGGTGAACAAACCGCAGTCTTCGCAGAGTTTAAGCCAACGAGTGGTGGACAACCGAGCGCAGCTCGGGGAAAATTGCGTGAAACGCTCGTAGGCGGCTCTCAGTCCCTTGACTTGGGGCAAAGACATGGGATCTGAGAGCGCGGTGGTGTCTGTGATGCTAGACGACTGCGTCAATCGTCTCGAGGATGGTGATTTCTGCTGCTCCATCCGATTTTGTTCGGTGTAGTCGTCGTGTAAACGCTGTGCCGAAGGAGGAGTTGCCTCGCCCACGCTCGGCTTGGCCTCTACGAGACGCGCCTGGACGTCCTCCATGGATTTCATTCCGGCGATTTCCACCACTTCGTCGCGTAAAATGCGCTTAAAGGTTACGTAGTCGATTTTACGCTGCCCCAACCCACAGTGCTTGGTGAAGGCGATCTCGCATTTACGCATCGCCTCGGTATTTCGCGGAAAGAGCACCTCGCGGCAGAGCTTGGCGAAACGCGTCGAATCCATAATCTTCTCCTTCTTGTCAAACGTCTGCCCGTCGCGCGTCTGCGCTCCGCCGCCGCGGCCAAACTTGGAAAACGCGATAAACGTCTCTCTGGTTCCCTGTTCGAGCGCCTCAGGCGTCGGTCGTCGGGAAATCGTCCGATTCGGCGTCCTCGGCGACGAAGCCACCGCCATTTTCTCCGTCTCCTGCACCATTCCTTCGTACGCCTCCACTCGCGCTTGCACGCTCGCTCGAACGCCTGCGTCGTCGTCGTCGTCGCCAACGGCGACGGAATCGCGCGCACCGCTCGCGATTCCATCATTCGTAACCGCGATCCCCGATGTCGGTGCTTCCGTCGTCGTCGTCGTCGGTGGTTCTTCTGAAACCCGTATCGTCGTTTCCATTGTTACAGATTTCAATTCAATTCAATCTGAATTCGATCGTTCGTTCGTTCGTTCGATCGTCGCGAAACACCGAACGCGCGAGCGCGAGCGCCGGGGAAAGCGGTGTCGGTCGGTCGACGAGCGTCCCGACGAGCGCTCGGTGTTTCGCGAATCGCGTCGTGTCGCGCGCGCGAGTCGTCGTCGAGTGACGAATGATCCATTCATTCATCCATCGTCGCGACGGTTCGTCACACGCCCACGCGCGTCGCGATGCGATACCCATCCGTGACGTGTCTCCCATCGACGACGACGACGACGACGACGATCGGACGTCGGTGGCGAACGACGCCGGGGATTTCGCGCGCGGGGTTCGGGCGCCGACGATCGGTGGGACGGTCGAGGGCGGCGGCGAACAACGACGACGACGTCGGGAGCGGTGGTGTCACCCGCGAAGACGTTGACGATGCCCACGCGGAAGCGACGACGACGACGACGACGACGACGGATGAAAATGGTGATTTGAAACCACCTTCAACGCCGTCGACGGTGGGACGGGTGCGACACGGGACGGCGACGGTGAATCGACCGCCGTTGCGGTTTGGAAAAGCCACGTGCGTGGCGTCGGCGTTGCTCACGCTGGCGTTTTTAGCCTTGGAAGGAGGACGACGTCGACGACGGGCGATGCTGGTGGAAGGGTTCGACCCGGACGAGGAGCTGTTGAAACACTCTGCGAGGGTTTTGAAGGCGGCGGAACAGATGTACCAGGAAAACCCGAGCGAGAGGAACAGAAGGCACGTGGACGCGGCGATGGATGAGACGCGTCGGTTGAGCGGACGGTTGAGACAGAGGAAAGAGGCCGAGGCGAGAGCAGAGGCGTGGAAGGAGCGGGTGCGAGTGAAACGAGCGGGAGAGGCTAGGACGTCGATGGCATCGGCGGCGGCGGTGGATGACGATAAGAAACCGCCGCTCGCTGGGTCGAGCGCCAAGTGGATGAGCGCCGACGCGCGCTTGAGAGAGTTGCTCGAAGAACGCGTCGCCGAGCGTTCGATTGCAAAGGAGGAGGAGGAGGAGGAGAAGAAGGAGGACCGAGACGATGAAGAAGAAGCGATGAAGAGCGTCATAGATGACGTGCCACACGTCGAGGTTGTTTCTGAAGCGGCATTAGAAGAAACGAAAGAAGAGCCAAGGATGAAGGATACGCCGAGCGAAGAGTATCCCCCAGAGCTCGTCGAAGCGATGAAGCGAATGGAAGCCGACATCGCGACGGGTAAGTTTAGCGAAGAAGCGTTGTTTGAAAAGTACAAGGACGTTCTAGACAAGTTTGGGGAAGAGTTTGATCCCGAAGACGACGAGGATGAGGACGAGCACCCGCAACTGCTGGACCCGTACTGGTGGAGAAACTCGCGAGCGTTGCACCTCATCACGATTACGCGCGACGCCGATAGCGTCACTCAGTTATTTGCGCTTCAAATGGTGCCCGATAGCATCCCGGCTCGCGCTCGACCGGAGGATAAATACCACGTCGTAGCGTTTGAAAGCCGATCGGACGCTGAGAAGTTTTGTTTTCTCATGCAATCAAAGCGGAGCGACCCAGAGTTGGACGAAGACTTGCGCGGGCTCGTCAGCATGAAGGGCATCGGACCGAAGGAACTCCAACGGGTGGCTGATGATGTGGACTACGGCGTCACGGTCGTCGGGGCGGGTAGAATAGATTTATCACCGAACCGTTCGCACGTCGACGTGCTCAATCACGTCGTGCACATCGGCGGCGAAGCATATCTGTGGGAGTTTGCGCGACAAGTCAAGCGCGATTTCGACGATGAAGTCGCACGCGAGGAGGACAAGTAAGTGTTTAGATAGGTATTTTTATTCATGAACGATAGCTTGCTTTTTAAGAGTACACGTTACGAGACTAGAGACGAACGGATCCTCAGTACACCACAGATCCTCCAACAATCTTCCATCCCTGAACACCTCCCCCGTTGGCGCTCTTTCTCAGCTCGTACTTGGCTCTGTAAGTGCTCTCATAAATGTCATCCGGTTCATTTCTAGCGCGATCCTTGAGCACAGCCACCTCGGTGAGAGTTACCTCGATAAAAATCTTCTCGTTGCCGACGACGTCAACCGAATCGACCCCCAAGTGATTCAACTGGTACTCCCAAGCCCACCCGTGAGATGCGACATCCTCCGCCCTCGTCTTCCATTGCTGCAACATTGGACCTTCCAAAATACCTTCCAACAAGCGCGTGTTATGGCTTTGGCCGAGCGCTTGCGCCTTGGCCGTCTGCCACTTGCGCACAATCTTTTCAGCTTGACCCTTGTCCATCTTGACGGGCGGCGGCGCGCGGGGCGCCGGCGGCGCGCGGACCGGTTTTGGCTTGGGCGTGTCGAGTTTTGGCTTGGGCATGTCAATCTTTGGCATGCTAAGCGTCGGCACCTTGACCTTGGAAATGGCCGACCCCGCGCTCGTAGCGACCGTTTTAAACGGAGCGATCGGGTTAATCTTCGGAACGTTCACGCTCACACTCTTGCCGCTCACGGCGAACGCAGCGGCACCGAAGACGCCAAGTTTCGCCACGGCAATGGCGCGTCGGCGAGCGTCGGAAACGCCGAATTGCAAAGCCGGAGGCGTCGGAGCGAACGCTGTCAACACCGAATCCACAGAAGAAACGACGGCTCGCTTACCGACTTCGACCGCGCCCTGGATGCGCACGAGGACTGGGAGCGTATTGAAGCGGTTCACGAAGCCTTGCACGTTGGACGCAGCAAACCATTCTTCGACGGATGGCGTGCCATAAATCTCAGATCCGCGGAACAGCGGGAAGGCGACGTCGTGCAACCACTGATCAGCCATCGCACACATGCCCTCGACGTAGTCACCGGCCTGCGAGCGATCTTGAATGTATTGCTCGAGATCGGGGTCGACGGTTCCATCGTACAATCCCAACGTATGCGCCGCCTCCTCGAGCTGACCGAGAAGCAACTGGCACACCGCGCGTTCGACGGCTACGTCGCCCAAGTGCGTCACGTTTTCTGATTCCAAAGACGCGACCTGGAGCTGATGCAAAATCTCATCGGCGTCAACAATCAACATCGGTTTGCGTTCCATGACGCCCGCGACGACGTGCGCCAACGCGCTCTTGTACACTTCGTCCGTGTCCACCGGTACGTAATCCGGCGCCTCAATGAAGAGGGAGACTTGTTCTTCCGCCGTCAACAGTTCGTTCGCTTGCTCCATGAACGCAGCTCGCTGTTCGAGTTGCTGAGACGGGTCTTTAGTCCACAGCAACGTGCGAAGGGCCCGGAGACCGAGGTCTCGAACAGCCTTTTCTTCGAGAGGCGCGGAGAGCAATTCAAGCACGTAACCAGGAGCCACGTCGTGGTACGTCAGGTCGATGTTTCTGCGAACTTCTGGGGCGAACGATTTACCACCAGCGCGATCGAGGGTGTTTGAACCCATCTCGAGCAGTTCACATCCCTCGCTGATGCGCGGAGGGTTGGCCATGAGCGCCATGTGACCGTACTCGCAGAGGGCGAGAGCCGCGGAGAGGGCGACATCCTTGCGATGTCGTCGGCCCGGCATGCACTGCGCGACGACGTGTTCAAACTCGAGCACCGCTTCGTACTCGCCAGCCTCTTGCAAGAGGCAAAGAGCAGCAGCCGCGCGATGCGGTTCGATCGGGGTCAAGAGACCTTCACGGATGTCGGCGTCGTGTTGTCTTCGCGCCTCCTCATCCTTGAGCACCGCCACCGCTTCGTCGATGAGGGAAAGTCTCGCCTCCATCATGCGCGGCGAGTATCCTTCCGGTAGTTGCGTCTCTACGGCGGCGATCGCCGCGCGTGGAATCGCGTTTGGGGTCGAACGCGCGGAAGATATGCCCAAGATTTGGTAGTAGGAGAGCGGAAGAGCAATCGTGCCGTCGGGAGCGTCAAATCCGCCACCCTTCCAGCCCTCACCCGGAGCCGCTTGCACGCGGGAAACACTGTCGTCGGATTCGTACTCGTCGGAATCGAGAGGCGCGCTCCCATTCGCCGTGCTGCGCGCACCAGCCGGAACGGTCGGTTCCACCGCCACGCGCTGACGCTGGTTGATGGATGCGCGAAGTTGTTCCTCCTTTTCCGCTTGCTCCATCGCCCGCTTCGCGTCTTCGATGGACGTCTCAGAGTTTGCGTAAGACCCACCGGCGACGAACAACCGTCTCGCCACCTCTTCGTCTTCATCACCTCTCGACGCCGAGTCACCGTTTCTGTACGCCGCCGTCGCCGTCGAAGCAGGCTCGGACCCGCCGTTCAAACTTTGATACGGCGACCCGTCGTCTGGCGGATACGTCGAGAACCCGCCGGCGACCCCGTTCGACGCCCCATCGTTTTCCTCCTCGAACGTCACCGCTTCATCCATCGCCGCCGCGCCGTAATCACCCGCCGAACCCATCGCGAACGACGACGACGTCTCGGTATCGTCACCGGTTGAAGAAGACTCGCCTTCGTCGCCCGCGGCTCGTCTGCGCGCCAGGGCGCCGCGTCTCTTCATCCATTCTTCACCAACCCCGCCCGCGGCGGCTCTTCGCCGCCCCGAGTTCAGCGTCCGTCGTCCTCGCGGCGCGTGCGTCGCCCGGGCGGTGCTTCGCGTCACCGCGCACCGCATCGCCATCGTCGTCGGTCGGGTATCCGTCGCCAAGGTTGGACGACCTGTCTTTGGTTTTTGAAATCAAATCGAACCGATTCCGAAAGAGAACCGGTCGCGTCGCTCGCGTCTCGTCGTGTACGCGCGCGCGGATCGGACGACTCCTTCGTCGCGTTCCGCTCGACCCGATCGTCGCTCGGACTCGGAAGAGCGCGCGTCGCGTCGACGAGTCGAGTCGGTCGCGCGCGACAATCGTGAGATCACACGCATGTGTACACGTATTATAATGTTTTTAATGGTATCAGATAGGTGGTTTTGCATATTAAGACACGTTTGGATCCTATGATTTGTGCGTTATCCTATTGTGTGCTCAGAGTCCGACGCCGCGCGCGCGCGTGCGACGACGACGACGACGACGACGACGACGACGGAGGACGAGGGCGACGTTCGGGTCGACGTTCCGCTCGCTCGTTCGCTCGCTCGCCTAAACGCGTCGCGTCGAGGGAAGAGGGAACAGACGCGTGCGTTGACGACTGGGTGAGTTTCGCTTTGAGAAGAAGATGATGCGAAGCAGCGGCGCGCCGGTAGAGATTGCGTCGACGTCGACGTCGACGACGACGACGAGACAGAGGGCGTCGGACGCGTTGAAGGAAGTGCGAGCGGCGGTGCGTGCGTTTTTCACGTCGAGCGAGGTGCGACGAGCGGTGGCGGCGAGAGGGGCGAGCACGTCGACGGAACGGTTGGACGAGGCGGCGCGTTCGGCTTCGTCGGCGGGCGTCGCGTCGGACGGAGAGGAAAACGGCGCGACTGGGGACTCGAATGGATTGAAAAAAGTGCTCACTCGAATGGACCTGACGATGCTCGGGATCGGGGGCATCATCGGCGCTGGAGTGTTCGTGTTGACGGGGGCGGTGGCGCACGACCACGCGGGACCGGCGGTGGTGTTTTCGTACGTCATCGCGGCGTCGACGTCCGCCGTGACGGGTTTGGCGTACGCCGAGTTTGCGGTGGCCATGCCGGTGGCGGGTTCGGCTTATAATTACATGTTTGCCACGTTTGGTGAGTACGCGGCGTTTTTAACCGGGTGCAATTTGGCGCTCGAGCTCACGATTGCGAGCGCCGCCGTCGCGAGAGGATGGACGTCGTACTTCATGTCCATGTTTGGCGTGCGCGCCAACGCGGCGAGGTTGACCATTTGGCCGGACGTCATGGAATTAGATTTAATAGCAGGCGTCGTCGTGGCTGGGATGACGGCGCTCCTCGTGAGCGGGGCCAAGGAGACGGCCAAGTTTAACTCCATCGTGACGTACGTTTCGCTCGTCGTCATTGCGATTGTCATTTTCGCCGGCGCGGCGGAGGTGCATCACGAGAATTGGTCCCCATTCGCGCCAAACGGGATGAAGGGCATCATATCCGGTGCATCCGTCGTCATATTCGCGTTCGTTGGCTTTGACACGATCGCCACGTGCGCGGAAGAGGTTGCAAATCCGAGCGCCGATTTGCCCTTTGGTATTCTCGGTTCGCTCGGCGTCTGCGCGACTTTGTACGCGCTCATGTGTTTAGTCATCACTGGAATGGTTTCCTACGTCGACATCGACGTCCACGCACCCTTCGCCATGGCGTTTGCGACGTACGGCCTCGGATGGGTCGCCTCCATCGTTTCCATCGGCGCCGTGGCTGCCATCACAACCTCTCTTTTGCTCTCCATGATGGGACAGCCGAGGATCTTCATGGTGATGGCTCGAGACGGTTTGCTTCCGGCTTGGTTTTCAGACGTGAGCGAAAAGTACGGCACCCCTGCGAACGCATCCTTATTCTCCGGCATCGTCACCGGTGGATTGGCCGTTCTGCTCGACATTAACCTTCTCGCCCAACTCGTCTCCATCGGCACCCTGAGCATTTTTTGCTGCGTCAATCTCGGCCTCATCGTCAGTCGATGCACGCCGAAACGAGCGGAATGGAGCCAACGCGCGCCTCCTCTCAAACGCGCCGCCGCGCTCTTCTTCAACTCCTTAGCCTTTGGCGTGGATTACAGATCCCGGGCACACATCTCGTGGTTCGGCGTTCTCACCCTCATCGGCGTCGCCGCGTCCACGCTCAGCTTTCTCACCATTCCCATGACGAGCGCTCCGGCGACGTTTCGCATGCCCTTGGTACCGTTCCTTCCCGCCTTTGGCGTCTTGCTCACCTGCATCCTCATCGCCGGTCTCGGTGCGTTGGCTTGGATTCGTTACGTCGTCTACACCTTCGCGTGCACCGTCGGGTACCTCACCTTTGCCGTCGCTCGCCACAGATCCGAATCCGATTCGTCTTCATCCGGTTTCGCGGACACAGCGCTTCGTTACGTTTCCCTTTCATCCTTCGCCGACGCCGACGAAGACATCCCGTCCGTCCTTCCCTCTCTCGCCCCGCACCGCCCGGAGATCGATAGCTCCGTTCGTCTCGTGCCGTCCGATCACGTCCGCAGCGATGGTTTCCCATCGGCGTCGACCGGCTTGTAACATCAATGTCAATCAATCAGTTCCATTGTCTCAGTGGGTGGAGTAAAACGCCATTTTTCCGGAACTTTTTCCGCAAGATGAATTTCGATCGAAATGAAATGAAATCCCGACCGCGATCGCCAGCGCTCGACGCCCTCGCATGGTGACGAACGACGGCCACCGCGACGTCGAACGAAGAAGAGCCTCACTGGGGTCGCGCGACGACGGCGGGAACGGCGGGAGAGCGACGTCGTCGGGGACGGCGCGCGTGAGTGGACGCTCGCCGCACGCACCCGGAGGGACGACGACGACGTCGATTTTGGGAAGAATCATGGCGCGGTACGCGTTGAGCAGAAGGATGCGCGCGCGGGCGATGTGCGCGGTGATGGTGATGGTGGCGATCGCGTTGGTGAGCGGGGTCGGAGGGGCGAGAACGGGGGCGAGCATGGATGGGGGAGCGACGACGACGGCGTTTGGATCTTCTTCTTCTTCGTCAAAGTACGAGTCCCGCCCGGCGAGCGAAACCGGGTTCACCACGCAGAGTGGACGCGAAATGATGCGCGATGACGGGGGTGACGATGATTCTTCGTCTTCTTCGTCTTCTTCTTCTTCTTCTTCGTCGTCGTCGTCGAACATTGGATCTGGGATGAGCTCGGACGTGGCGGAGATCGACGTGAAAAAGTCTACGGCTGATTCTTCATCGTCTGGGTCTTCGCACGTCAAGTCGTCCACGGCTTTGAGCACGTCTTCGACGTCTGAACCCCTCGGACGGGGTACTGTGGCTAAATCGATGCCGGTGCCGATTCCCAAGGCGACTCGTCTTCGCGTTCTCGTCACGGGCGGCGCCGGTTTCGTCGGTTCGCACCTCGTGGATAGACTCATGGAGCGAGGAAACATTGTCATCGTCGCGGATAACTTTTTCACCGGTCGCAAGGAGAACATCATGCACCACCTTCAAAACCCATTCTTTGAGTTGATTCGACACGACGTCGTCGAACCCATGCTCGTGGAGGTGGACCAGATTTACCACCTCGCCTGTCCGGCGTCTCCAGTGCACTACAAGCACAACCCGGTGAAGACCATCAAGACGTCCGTCATGGGCACGCTCAACATGCTTGGCTTGGCCAAGCGCGTGGGTGCGCGCATGCTTCTCACCTCCACGTCCGAGGTGTACGGTGATCCTCTCCAGCACCCGCAAAAGGAGGATTACTGGGGTAACGTCAACCCGATTGGCGTTCGCTCGTGCTACGACGAGGGCAAGCGCGTCGCGGAGACGTTGTGCTTCGACTACCATCGCCAAGAGGGCGTCGACATCAGAATTGCCCGCATTTTCAACACGTACGGTCCGAGAATGGCTCTCGAAGACGGTCGCGTCGTATCCAACTTTGTCTCGCAAGCTCTTCGCGGCGAACCGCTCACTGTCTACGGCGATGGCAAGCAAACGCGCTCCTTCCAATACGTTGACGATCTCGTCGCCGGTCTCATGGCGCTCATGGACAACGAAGATGAAATTGGCCCGGTCAACATTGGTAACCCGGGTGAATTCACGATGATCGAGCTCGCTGAAGTTGTCAAGGAGATTGTCAACAAGGATGCGAAGATTGAGTTCAAGGAGAACACCGCCGACGATCCGGGTCGCCGTCGTCCCGACATTTCATTGGCGAAGAAGGCGCTCGGCTGGGAGCCGAAGATTACGTTAAAGGAAGGCTTACCGAAGATGGTGGAAGACTTTAGAGAGCGTCTGAATCTCCAAAAGACGGAATTGTAAGGCTGAAATTCAAATCATTACTACGAGCGAGACTGGGGCATCGCGCGTTTGTTTTAGTTTTGTTTGATTTATCATCACAACTACCGGTAGTACTCGTATCGTCTCTCACGATCCAATCTCCTCCTTGACTTCAATTTTTACGTCTCCCGGGACGTCTATCGGTACGTCGACCTCGTCTAATTTAAGCAGCGGCACGTCCGCGCCGGCGGCGTTGAGATTGCGCTTTGAAGCGTGTGATGGAAGCATCATGGTGGAGCCAGCGCGCATGCGCTCCGCTTCGGCTAACAAGTCAGCCAATCTATCTTGATTCGCTGACGGTAAAAGCTTCGACGCGTACGGCACCATGTCGTAAAAGGACGTTCTAATCGTCACTTCCGCCATGCCGCTCACCTCTGAGATTCGGAACAAGCTAGCCTTGTCCTTGTGCCACTCCTTGACCACGGCGGAGACGTAAATCGCCGCCGCCGCCACAGACGCTGGTTGCTTTTCGCTATGATGCCCCTCGGAAATTCTCAAGTTGAGGAATGTCTTGATGACGTGCGAGCAGAGCTTGATGAAATCCATGTTGGCCAACCCGAGGTTGCCGCAGAAACGATTTACCAAGAATTCCGGCGTAATCATTTGCTCCATCATTTGCATATTCAAACCGTCGCACACCTTGAGAATAAACTTGTAACACCGCCCGATTTCCTTCACCGTCGTTCCTTGCGCCGCGCCACAAATTTCCTTAAAAGTCCGCGTCATCCCTTCTTGTCTCGCCGCAATGTACAAACACGCCGCGTACATCGCCGCGTTTGATTTACCTTGCGTGCTGTGCGCTTGCGTCACCATGCGATACAAGTCACACGCCCCATCCTTCACCACCCGATTCATCCCCATCGCGTCCGCAAACTCCCCGATCGAGTGAAACGCGCTCATCAACGCCTTGTCTGGATTCATCCCTCGGTTATGCAACCGAGACAGCGTCGCGTTCACCGTCCCATCCGGGTTTCGCCCAATCGTCGTGCTCAACCCCCCTCCCGAGAGCATCACGTTCGTCGCCCCCGCCGTCCGCGACGGGTCCGCCCCGTTCTTATCCTTATCCCCGTCCCCGAACGTTCTCCACTCCGAGCACTCGTCGATGATCCTCGACTCGATCACCAGCCCGCACTCGGTGCAAATCAAATCCCCGCTCGAGTGGTCCTCGACGATGGGCGTGTGCGTCGCGCACTTTGGGCAAATCTGCGTGAACTTCTTCACCTCTTGCGCCGACGGGCTCGGCGCGTGGTTCGTCGTCTTCGTGTTCATCGCCGTCGTCCGTCGTCCGGCGCGCTCTGACGTCGTCTTCGTCGTCGTCGTCGTCGTCGAGGTTCGCGTCACCGAGCCGAGCCGAAGCGAACTGCGTGCGTGTGTTCCAATTGATTGATTGATAGCCATATGAATCTTACAGTACGAACGGATGGATTTTGGCACTTGAACGTCAATCCAACTGGAATGGATTTGGAATGGATTTGGAACGCCAGAGGACGACGACGACGGACGGACGGACGGACGGGATGGCGGACCACGTCGTGAGTTCACCCAACGTAAAGGTGACGACGATGAGGACGGACGCGACGTCGACGTCGACGTCAAAGTCAGAGGGACGACGGAGCGTCGTTCGTGGTGACGGCGAGCGCGATGATGAAGATGAGGACGATGATGAAGATGTCGACGATGTCGACGTCCCGCGCTTCGGTGCGTCGTCGACGCTCGGCGCGAGCGTGTTGCATAAGTTGTTACCGATGGATGACGACAGTGGGGGCGAGGAAGAAGGAGAGGAACCGCGACTTGGGTCTGGGACGGGGGGTGAAGAAAACAAAATGGACCGTCGGTTCAAGAGACGGGTGCAGAGGATGATTCGGAAGAGCGCTAAGAGGAGGAAAAAGTTGGAGAAGACGTCGCGAAAGGAAAAGTGTCGGGTTTTAGAGCGAAACCTGAGCCGAGCGACGCTTCCGACGGAGACTGTGAACGCGCTGATGTCGAATAGAGACGGCGACTCCAAAATCATAGACGGCAAGCACGCCATGGAGGTGAACGTCTACGACGTCGAGACCCGGGGCGTTTACAAGACGAAACACAAGAAGACGTACGTGCAGGTTGCTTGGAAACGAAACATGACTCGTCGAAAAGTGTCCACGTCGAGACGAGAAGACACGGAACATCCAGTATGGTCCGAGGGGAAGGGGAAGTTTATCTTTCAAAACTGCTCGCCTGACGGTTACTTTAACATCAAACTGAAAGAGGTGCACATGTTCAGAAAAGTGGTGGTTGGATACGCATCCATTCCGGCAAAACTCATTCCTCACGACGGAACAAAGGCACACATGCGTGTTTTTCTAGACAAGAAGTCTGGTTCGAAGAGAAGAGGCGCTGGAGCTATCATTCGGTTGTCCATAGGAAGAACGATTTTCGAAGAGCCCGCCGTCGGTGAGAAGGGATACTGGCCGAGCATTGCTTCCGAAGCGGAAGTGTGCAGGCAGAGTCGACCCAAGCTGTTGGTAGTTAGCGTGATGAACGCGAGAGGTGTTTACGACGCGGACAGCTTGGGAACGAGCGATCCATACGTTAAACTAGGATTTAACACGACTCCTCTGGGCGAAAGATATCAGACAGCTTGCAAATACCGGACGCGCTTCCCGGTGTGGAACGAGCGCTACCTGTTGCGCGTGCCGGAGGATCCAGAGTGTAGCGCCGTCGTGTTCACCCTGTGGGATAAGGATACGTTCTCTAGTCACGACTTTCTAGGATCAGCCGCCATATCGCTGGCTGAAATTCCTTTAGACGGACAAGTCGCCGACGTCGATCTCGACATCAAAGGCAGAATCACCCCAGACGCCGCCGGCGAAGTGTGCTGGATTCATCCTCGCGCCTCGTCCGACTTGGGCAAGCTTAGAGTTCAAATTTCAGAGGTGGGCGAAGCGGAATCTGAGGCCATTCTCAAAACTCTTCGCGTGGGTCCGTTGACTCGAGGAGAAGGAACGGCTCTCGCGAGGAGCGTACACGTCGCCGTCGTCGCGGCGAGGCAGCTTTTTCACATCGACAACTCAAATGGTTCGTGTGATGCTTTCGCCTATGTTTCCATTGACAACGCGCCAAAGGATGAATTTTGTAGAACGAAAACAATCTTCAACACGTTGCATCCGGTGTGGAACAATGGTATAGGGCAAGTCTTCACGTTGATTGCGCGTCCGGGCGCGGCTGAAGTTTGGATTGAACTCTATGACAGAAATTTATTTTCATCGACACTCATGGGAAAAGCTGCGATATCCTTGGCTTCTTTGCCTCCCGATGGTTCTTGGAAAGAGTTTGCCACACCCTTGTACGGGACGGACGAAAATAGAAACGCACTCGTCGGATCGACTGACAGCGGTCTCGCGTGGAACGCTCACGAGCGCGTCAAGGGCGAGCTCATCGTGCGCTTGAGCGCCGCTCGCTTCCCACACGCAAATATTCCGCGACCGCCGCCCGTGCTCGATTCTATGATGTACATTAACCAACACGAGACGAACAAGTACTTGTACGTCCAAGCGCTTGGTTTCGAAGGGTTGCCGATCCGTTACAAAAAGGATAGTACAAATGCTCGAATCCGAGTATCCTTGAACACGCATCGCGATATTCTGTGCAGCCATATACAACGGGGCGTCATGGAAGATTTCGATTTTACGCCCGAAGTGATGGTGATGCCAAAGACGCATTTGAGTCGCACGCTGACAATACAGGTTATATCTGAAATGAAAAGCATCTACGGTTCAAGGACAGCCGTCAAGCTGGGGAAGAAGTTCATTTCGTACTTAGGCTTGCCCGAGTTGAATAAAGGAAATGGAAACAAGGCGGGTGAAGGTGCCCAAGGCGATGAGGTTGCGGATGCGATTGACGACGAAGATGAAGATGACAACTATGGATATGTTGAAGGTGAAGAGCGTTTTACAAACGGCAACGCGATTGGTTACGCGCAAATACGAGTGGACGATCTGCGAGTCGGCGATTTGAAAAAATTCAAGGTGAAACTGCTGCCAATGCAGAAGACAAAGTCGTGGCTTTCGAGCAGATCAGAAAATCTCGGGGAAATGGAAGTGATGTTGGGGTGTGGGTACGCAAAGTTTCCGCCGAAAAACTTGCTACAGATTGATCAAGCCGCGCGTCCCACCTTGGGATCGTTTACGTGCAACATTGCATCTGTCATCGGGGATCGAACGCCGAATCAACATCTCGCCCCGGTTCTCGACAGCCTTTTGAACATGGCTTCTGGTTCCGCTGAAAAGTTCGGAAATCACGTGTGGGCATCGGTGATGTGGGATAACCGCTCCGAAACCGTCAAGTCGACGCGCGAGTATTTCAAGTTTTCCATCACAGAAGCGGCGAGCGATATTCGAATAGTCTTCAAGTGTCGCGACGTACTCACAGGTGGAGATAACATACTCGGGGCGGTTTCAATTCCCATCTCGACCGTCTTAGAGAGTCCTGGACGTAAGATCGATTCTTGGTTTAACATTACACCACCGAATTCTGAGTTTTTGACTGAAGAGGAAATGGAAGATCCAAATCACGCAATGTGCATTTACCCGCGGTCAAAGGGATCCATCTCTGATTGGCAAGGCTTTGCGCGCATCAATCTGTCTTTCGAGTCGAAGAGTTCAAAATGGTCGGAATGGGCGTGGTACTTGCAGCAGACAACTTCGCCGCAGAAAACAAATCACATTCCCGACACCATAGACGGAGTCATTCTCAGCCTACATCGTCTCATTGAATCCATCGTCTTCCCCATCAAGATGTTTGCTCGAGCAGCCGTCTTCATGTGCAACCATCCGCTTCGCGCGCGGGTAAAAGTATTTTGGTTCTCGTATCACACCTTGTGCTGCTTGACGTTCAGACGAGCCATGTTGAGTAGCTTTATTTTGATATGGCTCCTCCCGGGATTGTTTGTCTGCGGCTATTGCTCGAGATTTATCACGAGGGAGCTCTTGGCGCATTTACCGTTATTTACGGATGACGAAGCAAATGCAAGCGTGCTGGAGAAGACCCGGAGAGAGGTTATACAGTTGGGTAAAACTAGGAATAGAAAGCTCCGCAAGTATCGCGACAAGTTTTTGGAAGAGGAGAAGCTCGTCAAACTCCGTGCGCAAGGTCGCGCCGTTGAACTGACGGAGAAAGCGGTGAAGCAAGGTGTGCGCGCTCGCAAGGCGAGGCGTCAGAGAGCCGGTATCGATGACGAATTACCCAGTGTGACGTCGATGCTTCTTCCACAAAATTGGATCAACGGCCTAGTCGCCGTGTTGACGTCAGCCAACCCGGCAGACATGGTGCTTTCTCTCATTCAAAGAATTGTGTGGAGACTCCTCAAAATTATCAAGGATGCCGGTACGACGCTCGTGAGAATCGATAAAGTCGTCACATCAGGCGGCCCGAGACTGATGCCTGGAGTGTGCAAACTGGCGGGCACGCAATTGGAAAGTATCACCGACATGCTCGATCGACCACTCCAGCTCATCACATGGGACCATCCAGCCCTGAGCAAGTATTTCTGCACACTGGCCGTCATGCTCACGTTGGTCGTATGCTGCTGCCTCCTTGTCGTCGAAAAGATATTTTCGCTCGTGAACACGTATTGTCCAATCAGGCTTTGGCATTTCGTCTGGTTGATTGGCGTGGCGCCGACGCTCCCAGTTATGGCGGTCCACCTCAAACGAGTCGCTGTAGGCGTGGAATACGCCCTGCAGCTCGTTGTGGGCATGTACGTGCCCGTCATGCCCGTCTGTCTGGAGACGATTGAGGAAGTCAAAAAATTGCTCGAGGCTGATTTGCAGGACAAGGCGAAAGTTCTGAAGGACCAAGTCCGAAAAGAACTCGAAGTGAAGCGTCTGCAACGCGAAGAGTTAAAGGAAAGACGCGCACGAGAAGCGCAAGAAAGGTTCAAGAGACGACATCAAAATCCACTTGAGTGGCTCGGCGCCGCCGTGGCGCGCGCACCCACATCCTCGAGCGTTCTCCACAACGAGCGCACCATGCGATTCTCAAGACCAGGTCACGAGGATGCGCCGAGTGTAGATATTTTCCGATCGAACATCCAGTTTGGGAGCGCCACCGTACACATTTTCAGCTCTCTGATTGCGTTCGCAATGGCTGTTCCAATTCGCGCCATAAACATGCCGCTGCGCGTGATACAGCGTTCCACCGAACGACGACTCGACGCCTGGGACCGATTGAACCGCATTCGCACGATGAATTGGCTCATGTATGAGTTCTCTCTTCGTAAAAATTTACCGTTTGGTAGCGTCAAGGTTGACGTCAAGGCGGACGATGGAGGCGCCGCGGTCGCCAAGTCTCCAGCTAGAAATCGAGTCGTCGAGGTTGACAACGAAACCGCCATCGTCACCGCAAAGAGCGCAACAAAGTCAATGATAGAGCATAATAATTCATAATATGCGTATAGAACACATAATATAGTAACTGTAGAAGCAAAGTAATTTCCGTGACGCAAATTGCGTTGGCTCATTTTATGGGCGTTTAGATGATTAAATAAGAGAAGTCTCAACCCTGGCGCTGGTGGGCGAAGCGCGTAACGCGCGCCGGAAGTCGAGGACACAGACTTGGTGAAGTGCGAGCCGCCGCTCACATTACAACTGACACTAGCTAATTGAGACGCTTGCCCGAAACTGTATCTCGGAGGCGCCCGTCTAACGAGTCACGGCGGGATGCGTGAGTAATTTCACACACCCGCGCAAAGTCGTTTGTTCGTTGACGCGGAGATTTACTTCTCCGTGGCTTCGCGCAAACGACGAATGGTGGAGCGGACAGTGACGGAACCGCCGGTGTTGAGGCTGTACGCACCACCCGCCTTCGTCTTGTTGCACCCCTTGCAGCACCAGATACCAACGGCCTTACGCTTCATGCCGTACTTGCCGCAGAAGTCACAGAAGAACTTGGAGTGCTGAGAAACTTCCTGCTTCTTGACAACCTTACGGAGGGAGGCACCGTAACGGGTGCCGTACTTGCCCACAATGCCTACGATTCGGAAAGAAACAGATTGT
>Ga0181600_10000767_pt1 | contig 24643 bp, 18 predicted proteins | sample 041ome_2_FD_132982 | JGI IMG/M metagenome (GOLD analysis project Ga0181600, IMG submission 132982) | Coastal salt marsh microbial communities from the Groves Creek Marsh, Skidaway Island, Georgia - 041406US metaG (megahit assembly) | ecosystem: Environmental > Aquatic > Marine > Intertidal zone... | reverse complement strand
GTTTCGCCGACGACGACGACAATTTGGTTTTCACGAATGACATGCATGAGATCCTCGCGGCATCCAAACACGGGCAAGAACTCACGTTGTTCTTTGATGGACTTGGTCCTGGCGAACTCGCTCTGCGCGCTCGCCTTGGCGCTCTTCATGTGCTCGGCAAACTTCGCGCCCGCCTTGAAGTCGATTTCGCCGTCGGCGCCAACCACGTCGGGTCTGTCATCATCGCGATCCTTCACAGCTGCAGCCTTCTCCGCCGCCTCTTTATCTTCCTCTTTCGTCGTCCCGGTGATGGAGCCCATCTTCGACCCCTTCATCTCCCAGAATCGGTCCCTGCCCTTGTCTTCCTCTCTCTTCGCCCGCACCTCCTTAACCAAGTTGGAACCCTTGCGAGCGATGAGCGCCATGTCGCTCGTGACATCCTTGACGGGTAAAACGGTAGATTGTTGCTTAGTGAACACCATGCGACCGTCCAAAAACGGGGGCTTGGTGTCGTGCACGAGTAACACCGCCTTGTTCTCCTCCATGTCGTCGAAATCGAGATCAATCTCCTTCATACGAATCACACCAGAGGTCATCATTCGGTTTTCTTCCCACTGGTTGGAATCAGCGTTGAGCTGACTAACACGTCTCGACGCCGCCATGGACATCAACGAACCGTCTCGGCGCGTGAGTCTCTTGGCGTAATCTTGCTCCTTCTTGGCGTATCGCGCCTCGTCGCGCAGACTCGTGCTGAAAGGATTGTGCGCATCGCCGTGCGCCCCGCCGCCTTCATCGTCGTCGTACCACGCTCGATCCAAAACCTTCTCCGCATCGGCATCCGGCGCGAGCGCTGCGGCGCGATCGTCATCTTCGGCAACAACTTCCGTGCCCTCGGTGACAAACCTATTCGCATTCGACATCGCATCGCTCGCCCATGCGTTTGACTTCCACGACGGTGTCGCCGCCGGAGTCCCGTCGAAATCAAACCTTGACGAATGCGACCTCCGACTCGAGCTCCCGTATCCCCCGCGCGAACGATCCGTCGACGGTCGCGACGCCCGCACACCATCGTCCTCCCAATCCCCGCGTTTACCGAACCTCGGCGTCATCATCCGTCCGTCTCGATCCCTCCTTGGCGTCTCTTCCCACTCCCCGTCGCCGCCTTTGCCTTCGCTTCTCCACCGCCCTCTCCCACGCTCTCGCCCATAGTCGTCATTCCGCTCCCGATACCGATCGAAATCATCATCCCCACGCAACCCACGCCCGAATCTCGCGTCTTTACGTCGTTTGTCGATCGCCTCCTTCGCGCGCGCGTTCACTCCGCCCGGGTGCGACGGCGTCTCGTCCCTCCTCGACCGAAACATCGTCGTCGTTTTCCCATCACCGTCGCGCCACCTGTCCCGAAACCCCGACCCGCGATCGCGCGGTTTCGCGAACGATCCGTCGTCGCCGTCGTCGCCCTCACGCGCGCGTTTCTCGGCGCGTTTCGCCGCGGCGAGCGCTTGTAAGCCGAGCACTGAAGACCCAACAGCGTTCGTCGTCGGCGCGGGGTTCGACGCGTTCACCGGTGGCGCGCGACGCTCGATCCCGCCTCGCGTCTCGTGGTACCCATCGAGTCGTTCGCCGACATCGCGTGCGTCGGCGTCATCGTTCGGCGTCATGCGTCGCGGCGTGGAATGAGGATTGCAATTTGAGATTTTGTGTGCACTTTTGGATGGCGGTTAACATTTACATAACAAATGATGGCTGTGAAACTACCGTCTCTGTGACTCGTGAACCCTCCTCGTGATCGTCGCGCGTATACCGGGATTAGATTCGAACCCGACGGTGGCGACGACGGAGGCTCGAGCGCGCATAACTTGATTTGTCGTGCGCCATCGGCTCGCCGAACGACTACTGGCGGACGAACCGTCGGTAAAGGTGATGGATGATGCCCCGCGATAAGGTTCGCGAGACCGCGTCGTCGACGTCGATGGACCAAAACGCTTACCGATGGTGTTTCGGAGCGTCGCCACTGGGCGGTTTCTCGGTGCGTCTGGGGTGTAGGGCATCAATGTCTTGGCGCCGCCGCGCGCGTTGGACGCTACGGCGCCGAGGACTTTGCTTTGGGAAAATCCAGAGGTTGTTTCGGATTGGAAGACGCTGCGGGCGCCGTACGCGTTCGGAGCTTTGTAACCGGTTTTTGTCACGTCATGTGTGACGGCGATGATTTGACCGCCGCGTCGTTCGAGGCGTTGGACGCTTCCTAATCTTTTTGGAGAGTCAGTCAGAGTTGTCATACGTCGCGAGCGAGCGTGATGGATGTATTTCCATGTCGAAGGTTCGGACGCGGGCTTAACGGAAAAACGTACCCCAGCCTACGGGACGTCGTCGGTTTTGCCGTTTCCACCGACGCCATCTCGGTCGACGCTGCCCGAGGCGCGCGCACTCGGATCACGCGAGAGAGTCGCGTTATGAAGTTCTAAATTTAGTTTTTCGCGGCCAAGTGGTATTACATGAAGAGTGAAATAATGGTGGAATGGTGAATGATACAGTCACGAAATTTGTTGTCATAAATGCGGTACCGGTATGAATGAATCAATTATGCGCCCACGCGAGTGCAACACTCGCGATCGAAGTATGAGTACAGCGACCGATGCATCAAATCAGATGGCGTCGGATGTGAGAATATGTTTTGCTCTATTCTTTTGTCGTCCACGCTCGTGGAAGAAACACACTCGATAATGCTTATGCGTGCAGCAACTAATGAATGAATCAGGGATGGAATTGGAGTTGAATCATTTGCCCTTTTATGGTGCGTGTCAGACGGCGACCGACACTCGTCACCTTTGGGTTTGTTTAACCCGTCGCAACTTCGAATCTCGCCGCACGACACGCGAGACAGCAGTAATCTGCTCGCGTTCGCTCGGAAGATTCTATGCATTGCGTGTGGTAATGGTGCGACGACGCGCACGCGTACCAAGCGTACGTGAGCTTGACACGTGCGTCGTCGACATCCAAACCGCCGAGAGGTTCGTGACAGAGCAGACATTCAACGTTCGAGCCAAATGTTCCCGAGGACAATTCGTCGTACCGACGACGATAATCAACTGCTTTGGAGTGATTGTCCTCGCTCGGGCCGAGATGGTTGTCGTACAAATCAGCCAAATGCGCGAGAAGCGATAAATAGATGGCGGCGCCGTCAGAGTCTGTCTCAAAGCTCATGTCGACGTCTTTCCAGTGCGTTTCCAGGGCGACGAGAGCGTCTTCAAACGTCGCCGCCGCTTCACCTTGATGCGTATCTACGATGATTGGTCGAGCCAAGAGCTTCGTTTCTCCTCGAAGCACGCATCCGTGCTCCTTGAGCGCGTACACCTCTTGGTTGATGTATCCACCGAGATACCAGTGTTCACGAACCATGGATGCAACTTGAGACGTCTTAGACGTCGGAGTCGGCGACTCTTCGCTCATCGTTTGCGTGTACACTCGAGCCAATCGAAGCACCTCGTGCGAGAGCGTCACCGCCTCGTCAATCTTTCCTCTCGCGCTCATCGTCCAGCGCATGCGTCTGCACGCCTCGAGCTCGAGCGGGACGATTCCTTTTTCTTGCGCCAGCGCTCTAGCCATCCCGTAGTGCTCCATCGCGGCTTCATCGTTTCGAATCATTAAAGAATAAAAGTCACCCGACACCACGTGCGCCCGCGTCTCTGAAATCTTATCCTCCAAATCGTACGCCATCCGAACCATTTCCTTTGTCGCCGCGTGGAACTTCTCCACATCCAGCAGCTCCACGTTCACATGCATTCGTCTCACAGCGTTGATTTCAATCTCCATTGCAATCAGCGCCGCTTCACACTCGAGATTCCGATCCCCCACGCCTCCCGCTTCCTCTGAAATTTTCCAAAACTTATTCGAAGTCTCCCGGTACCCCGAGTCCTCGAGCTCGCCCCCGCACAGTTCCACCATCGCGTCGTAATACATCCCACGCACCTCGACGAATTCCGGAATCGAGCTCGTAGAAGACATCCTTCCCATCGCGCGCGATCGTGGCGATCCACCGCCGCCGTCCGACATTTCCTTCCTCTATTCGTCCTCGGGCGGACGCGCCGCGTTCAGAAAAAGCGCGCGCGTCTGACTCAGCCGCGGTGATCCCCGATCGACCCCCCCCCGAAGACGACGAACGCGACGCGCGACGCGCGACGCAATCTATCGATCGCCCGGCGCGTATTCGGCCGAGAAGACGACGAAGATGACGAACGAACGAACGCGCTCTCACCCGAATGGATAATCCAGTCCAAATGGATAAATAAATCCAGTCCAAAAGCGAACCTTCGCCTTCGCGTCCGCGTCCCGAACGACGACGCCCGGTCCGACGGTTCGACGCGCCGACGGTCCGACGCGCGCGTCACGTCGTCTCCCCGGTGACGGTCCCGTTTCCGCCCCGCGCGCCGTCGCTCGGTTCGTCGTCTCTCGTCCGTCCGAACACTGACGCGCGAACGAACGACACACCCGAACGGGACCAACGAACCGAGCGATGGAACCAACGGTGCGCGCGCGACGACGACGACCACGAATCTTCGCGATCGATCCGACCGACCGACCGACCGATCGACGGATCGACCCGATCGACCCGACCCGACCCGACCCTATATTTTCCGAGATTTAAACCTCGTTTCGTCATCGATCGGTGGTTTTCACCGATCGCGGGTCCCCGGCGATCGAGACTCGACACGCGGGCGTCGGGCGATGTGAGCCGTACGTTTTCTCCGGGAACGACATTTTAATGTGGTTGGTACTGTTTGTACATATGCACTGTTCGTACACTTCCACACGTCCGTCCGTCCTCGGAGGACGCGCGGCGGTCTCTTTTTCAACCGCGGGCTGTATGCGTGTGATTGTGTTTGATGGACTTGTTTTGTATTTTATATACATAGTACGTGTTGTGTGTGTTTTAAGGGTATATACGTGTGTATGACTTGATGGTATTTCTGTGGAAGGTGATGCGTGTGTGCGTGTGTGTTTGGGTACCGATAACGCGACGCGACGCGACGCGACGTCGCGGGGGATCGACCGAACCGACGGCGGTCGTTCGGTGGGTTTCGTTCGTTCGCCTCGTCGGTCGTCGTCGGGGACGCGGTCGCGCGGTCGTGCGGTCGCGCGGTGCGGTGCGTAACGAACACCGCACCGCGTTCGTTCGTTACGCACATGACGGGTGGTGGTGGCGATGACGACACCGATGACGACGACGGAGCGGTGCGGTCGACGGATTTATTAGCGCCGCTATTTCGCGACGACGCGTCTCGTCCCGCGCGCGGGGAAGACGGGAAACGGGTGAGCGTTCGCGCGGGCGGCGGCGGGCGACACCGCGCGCGTCTGGAGGCTCGGCGTTCTGAGACGGCGGCGGCGGCGACGACGACGACGACGACGCGACGACGCGTTGGGTTCGTCGGCGATGCGGATCGGACGAGTGCGATCGCGTGTGCGGAGCGGTACGTGCCAAAGTGGTGCAAAGGAGGCGGTGGCGGTGGCGGTGGCGGGAAGGATGGGGAGGAGGAGCCGTCTACGTCAGTCGAGGACGGAGGCGGATCGAAAAAGGTTAAAAAGAACGACGCGGCAATGTCTGTGGTGACGACGCACGACTTAGGGCGTGGACGACGGTGTGTGGTGCAAGCGACGAGCGATTGTGAGCCCGAGGGCGATCCGGTGCGGTCGAGATGGGACGTGGAGGCGGACGTGGAGCGGCGATTCGCAACCGCCGACGGTTTAGATGAGGACTACAAGGCGTTTCACGCCACGGTGAACGCGCACACGCTGACGAAGGAAGTTGAATTAGAACTCGGAAGCGTGCATCAGGAGTTTGGGATGGAGTTTAGGCAGAGCGTGAAGGGTCGGCTGGATCGCGGGTTGGTCACCGCGACGCGAGCGACATCGGCTTCGTTTTCATTCGGGACGCCGACCAAGAAGTACGACGCCTTTCGGCTACTTCACGGCGTGAACTCGAGCGAGGAAGGTAAGCCAAAGGGAACGGAGCCGAGCGAGGCAAAGACTGAGAGGAAGACTGAGAAGAGGGCGGCGACGCCTCGAACGAATGCAGCCAAGGCGCAGTACGCGTACAATTTTGAAAAGGCGTCGGCGCGCGCTGTCGTCACGGCGAATTCCAAGCCTCCTTCGCCGAACCCGGAATCATCTCACCCTTTACGCGATGCGATCGACGTCAAGTTTCGAGCCACGTCAGATATCGTGAAATCGCACGCCGTTCGTCTCGCCGTTCGGGCCAAATTAAACTCGACAACGCGCGCGCAAATCATCGCAAAGTCCAAATTGGACAAGGCGGGACAGACGCGCGGACTAGAGCTCGAGCTCGGCCGCGATTTCAAGACGTCCTCTCGCGAAAATGCCGCCAAGATGAAGACCACAGTCTCATTTTCAATCCCGCTCACCAAGTACGCCCTCAAACTCACCGGCGACGGTGCGGCGTCTTCGTACTCTCTTAGATTATCGTCGCACGAAGTCGTCGCCGAGACGCGACTGCGTCGCGGTCGTCGCGTCGAACTTCGTCTCGGCGCTCGTAAATCTTTCCTAGTCGCATCGTCTAGCGCGATTGAGACGTTCATCGCGATCGGTTTTAGCCAAAGCTTTCATCCTCAACGCGCGCAAAGCGACGGGATGACGGTTGCCACAGTGGTGTAAGAACAAAACTCAATTTCATTCGTGCGTCGCCTCACTTCGACGCGCGAGTCCGGTGACAATCACGTCTGACGACGCACAGTCACGCTCGTCGTAGTCGTAGTCGTCTCGCATCATGGACACCCCAACGAAAACCGTCGGCGGCGGCGACGGCGGCGATTCAAAAGAAGAATCTTCTGTGCGACAAACGAACGACGAACGCGCATCGACATCATCGTTACCGTCGACGTCCACGCCGCGACGCATCAAAACCGTCACCGCGGGATGGCTCGAACTCGAACGCGCACTGAGAACCGTCTACACGTCCGTCATGGCGGAGCTCAAACCGCTGGGTGTCGTCGGGATGGCGACGTTCGATCCCATGGCTGGATTCGTCTTGTGGAATGAACAACGCGAAGCCGAGCGAAACAAAACTAGGGGACTTCGCGAGTTGTACCCGGACGGAGAGGGTGACGCGCGAACGAATCCGGTGAACGCACCGGATGTGCACGCGTTGCGAGCGGTGCGAGTGGCGGTGAAGTACGCGATCGGGGCGTACGGGACGGCTTCTTCGGTGTTGAGCGACGCGTCTTTTAGAGAAAAATTGAAGAGTTTAAAGACGCACGCCGCGGCGAGCGGAGCGACGACGAAGGATTACGAAAGGATGCACGCGTTGGCGTCCGAGGCGTGCGCGAAGAGTTGTGAGATTGATACGGAGGATGTGATTGATGCGGATTGGAACGGGACGGAGTTTTCGCCGAGTTCATTCGTTGCCGTCGATCGGGTGGAAGGCAAGGTGGCGTTGTCCGTGCGCGGGACGTGGGAACTTCACGACGCGTTGACGGATGTGAATAGCGAGAGCGTAGAGTTTTTAGATGGGTGGGCTCACGCTGGGATGGTTGCCTCGGCGTGGCAGGTTGTGAAGCGAATGATCCCGGCGGCGGCGGCGGCATTGGCGAAGAATCCATCGTTTGAGTTTCTCGTCACGGGGCACAGCATGGGTGGCGGCGTCGCCGCGTGTATCGCCATGTTGATGCACAGTACGGACAGTGATATAGAGAAACTCGCGCTGGAAGGGCTCGGTGCATTTGAGGAAGACGCAAAGAGAGAGGTTTTGACGCGACTCGCCGCGTGTAAATGCGTCTGCATCGCCGCGCCAAGCGTGAGTAGCATGAATTTGAGCGACAAGGCAAGCGAGTACATCACGTGCGTCGTCGCCGGCGCCGATGTGGTTCCTAGACTCTGCCACGCCTCTGTTCGCCGCCTCTTGCGAAGGTTGAACCACGCCGCGCCGTCTCACGCGATGCTTCGAGCTGTTTCGTCCGTTCTCGGCGGCAGAGACAGGCCGTCGTCGAAACAAGACTTGACCGCGGCAACGACGGATGAGGACGAGGACGAGGACAAAGCCTCGCAGCCGCTGACGTCGTCTTCTGCGATGAACGACTCGGAAACGCCGATCACATCGCCGGTTAAGCCTACTGCGGAAGAGTTCAAGCCAACGTCGGCTCGCAAGAAGAAGGGAAGTAAGCGCACGTGTCAAGGAGACTGGAACGACCTCGAAGACGTCGTCGGTCTCGAGCTTCGAGACCACTCCGCGATGGACTTTATGGTCCAACCGGGTCGAGTGATCCATCTCAAACACGTGCGCTCGAGCGCCCCGACGGCTGAATACAAGCATCCGACGGCGTTCACCGACGTCTTACTCGATCCGTACATGATGCTCGACCACATTCCGGGAACGTATCAAGCCGCCGTCAAGACTATTCACGACCGCGTGAAAGCCGGTGGAAGCGCCTGGATCCAACACGACGAACTCGATCGCGAATCCGACGAAGAGGATGAGGAAGACGCCGTGAGCGCGCTCCTCCACGACGAGCGCGTGCGCGCCCGCGCGAGACGCGGTTGGCGCTCCATCCGCAACTTTCTCGGCATTGAAGACGAGGACGAAGAAGACGAAGACGAAGACCAGTACGCGGACGACGGTGACGACATCGATCTCACAACCCGCTCACGCCACCGCGCGAAAGCCGCTGCCGCATCGACAGCGCTCTCAAACCTCGACGTGCGCACCGTCCCAGACACGGACGATGAAGACGAAGACGAAATCCCAAACTATTACGGCGAACACCGCCACGCTCTCGAACACCGCCACGCGCGTCCGGCGACAACGGGCCATCTACCGATATCTTCGACGACATCAGACATAGACTCCGACGACCGCGCGAACGGCGCGCGAACGAAGAATCCGCTCGCCGACGCGTGGACGTGGCTCAACTCGTAGTTTGTAGTAGCACACTAGGCAACATTTAGACTTGATGAATCACATTTGAAGGTTCACGACTCGTCATTTTAGGACCTGCTCTTCGTTGACTTTGGCCGTTGACTGGCGAGTCGTCGTCAAAATGCCGCTCGTCGTCGCCGGTACCGACGCGCGAGGCGCGCCGACGTCGCAGTCGCGTGAACTCGCGTATACGGTCGTAGACCGCTCGTCCGAGGTGAGTGTGGTGACGACGCGAGACGCACGACGCGACGTTCGCGTTTACGTTTTGAAAGATGAAATTTGAAACAAACACTTTTGATGCGAGTGACGACTGACGACCGAACGAACGACGTAGGAACCGGGACACGCGGCGAGTGAATTACACATACGCGGGGAGAACAAATCGCGGGGATGGCTCACGGCGCGCGGGGCGGGGTTCCCGGCGTACGCGACGGTGAGATTGGACGCGCCGAGCGCGTTGCGGCAGTTGAAGTTGCTCTCGCACGAGTGTAAAATCGCGAGCGAGTGTCACGTATACGTCACGAGACTGGATGGCGGTGGAAGACGAACCGTGAAACGGTTGGGGACGTTGCGATTTGAGAGTAACTCGGAGTGTGGGTACAAGGCGAGGGAGTTGAAGACGGTGCATGTCAACGTGAAGGATGCGGTCGAGGTTCGATTGGAGTTTTCGGGGTGTCACGAAAACTCGAGGAACGAGGGACGACAGATCGGGTTGATGGGGTTGACGTTGATTGGTGAGACCATGGGGGAGAAGCCACAACGAAGGATGAGCGGTTCTGGGAACGGCGCGTCGGCGGAAAGGGCGCCTTTGCTTGGACATCGCACGGGCGGCGGATCATCGGCTGGCAGAGGCGTCGACGCCATGACAGAGGAAAAGCTTCGAGAGGTGATCGCGAGGAAGGAGCACGCCGTGGATGCGGAAGACTACGACGAGGCGAAGCGCTTGAGAGACGTCATCTCGCGATTGCGTGAATTTGGAGTCAAGGTGAAGGCGCTGCAGGAGGAAAAGATGCGCGCAGTGGAGATTGAGGATTACGACGAAGCCAAGAGGTTGAAGATTGAGATTGATAGACTTCGCGCGACCGGTTACGAGGATGCCTTTGGTGGTTCGCTGTCACCGCGTGATTCGGGTGCACGCTCGATGAGCGGCACGACTTCGGTGCATTCGCCGCCAGTCGTCGAGACTCGCGCCGACGACGCGCCGACGTCGCAGCCGCCGACGACGCGAAAAGCGTTTTCGTTTGACGATGTGCCGATCCGTTCAAAGCACGCGGACGCGATGCGAGAGTTAGCGCACGAGAATGATCCACCAGTTTCTTCATCCGAGCTGCCCGCAGCGGTGATACACGAGCGAAAGCCAAGCGTGGCGTCCAACAGCGCTCAAGCGCCACCGCCGCCACCGCCCAGGCGTCCGGCGCCGTTGGAGATTGAAAAGCCAAACTCATTCCGAGAAGACGACGTCAGCGCGGCTGGGATGAGCAATGATGAAGTTCCCGCCGTCGCCACCGGTAGGCGTGTTCCTCCGGAGCTCGAGGCGGAAGCTGCGGCGTTCTTTGAAGAAGAAGAGGAGGACAAAGTGCAGAGCGCCAAGAAGGCAGCCGCGGCTTCAGCAAATGACGACGACGCTCCGCCACCGCCACCGCTTTCTCCGTCCGAGCAGGTCAACGCCGCCCCCATCATCGCCACCTTCGGCGAAGACGTCGTCATGAAGTTGTACAGCAACGCGTGGATGCATCGCGAGAGCGCTTTACAATCCATCAATAAAAGTCTCATCGCCGCGTGGGAGAGCGAAGACGCTTCAAAAGTTCTCGGTGTCGATCCGCGAGAGACGTTTCAAACCCTCTGCAAGACTTTGGGTGATAGATTATTCAACGACAAGGTGGCCAATGTGACGTGCGCCGCCGCCATCACGTTGGCATCCGCCGCAAAGGCTTTCGCCGCCCACGTCTCCGCCAGAGACGTCAAGGATGCAGTCGATGACTCAATCTCATTGTTAGTTGACAAGCTGGGCGACACCAATCCGCGTCTTCGCGAGAGCATTAGGGAAGCATTACACGCGTTCGCTGGCGACGCTCCGGGTGGGGTTTCAATCCTCGCGCACGCCTTGTGCAAACCGGTTCAAAAGCTTAGTCTTTGGCGCGTGTTAACCGGGAGACTGACGCTCATGGTCGAGCTTATTCCGACGTACGGATTGGACGCGCCGCGCAAGGATGAGTCGTTCGCGCTCGAACACGTCATGAAATTCGCATCGAGGTGTTTCGACAGCGCCAACGGCGAGGCGCGAGGGATGGCGGTGAAAGTCGTATTGGCTTGCGTCGACATTGTCGGTTCTAGAGTCCGCAGTCACTTGCCGAGAACGCTCAAGAGCGCCATAAGAGACGTCATCGAGACTGCCATCGACGAGCTCGAAGATCCATACAATATTCGTGGACGAACAGGTACGACGGTGCGATCGCCCACGGCATCGAGCGCAATGTGGGCGTCGGCGACGAGCCCAACGTCCACCGCAAAACGCGACGTTGGTCAATCATCTTTCACCTCGCCGACGGGCGCTAGAGATCATCACGGAACCACCATGACCACAGCAGCAGACGTTCGTGGTGACATTTCCCCGGAGTTCGCTTCATCTGCGTCCGCACTCGAGCGAGAAATCACTCGTCGCATCGAGACGCTCGGAGAACACCACCCCGAAGTCGCCGCCGCCATGACGGATCTCGCCACGCTCTACAGCGAAAGCGAACGTTTTGACCGCGCGCAATCCCTCTTTGAACGCGCTCTAGCCATCCAGGAATCCGTCCTGGGGATTGACCATCCTGAGACGGTACAAACGCTCACTGATTTGGCCATTTGTCACTTGGACCGCGAGGACAACTCTCGCGGTCGGCCGTTATTAGAGCGCGCGTTGGATTTACAACGAGCGCTTCTCGGCGACGACCATCCAGACGTCTGCGCCATTCGCGATGTTTTAGCCTCCTTGGATACAGATTTTTAAATCGCACACACTTTCTGCATCCTCACATGATCTCAAGCGCGTTCCAATCATTCCTACCATCGGATGGATCAACCATCCGACTCAGTCCCGCGTTCTCCTCACACGCCGGCGCGTCGCATTCATTCGTTCATGACGATGACGTTAATGACGACGTCTCGACACCGCGCGTCGTCCATAAAACCTGCGCTGACAGCCATCACCGCACGCGCGAGATCCTCCTCCGGAACCTCCGCGTCGTCGTCACCGGACGTCAGCGAACTGCGCGCGGCGTTTAGACACTGCGTCGAAGTGGTTCGTTTGAGAGATTACGAAGCCTACCTTTGCACGCTTCATCTCCCGAAACCGTTCGTGCCCATCGCGTTTGCCGTGCGCGCGCTCAACGCGGAGAGTGGAAGCGTCGTCGGAAGCGCTGATTCCGTCGATGCGGCGAGGATGCGGTTGATGTGGTGGCGAAGAGCGATCGATGGATTGACTCGTTTGGACGACGACGACGACGAGGAGGAGGCTCGAGCCGGCGGTCAACATCCGGTGCTCGTGGCGCTCCGCGCGGCGCTGGGAAACGCTCCCTCTGCGCGCGCAAAGACGTGGATGAAAAGGATGATTGACGCGAGAATCACCGACGCGAGCGCGAGCGGACCACCCGGGAGCGTGATGGAATTGGAGAGGTACGCGAGCGACGCGCACGGAAGCGCTTTAACGCTCGCGTTGGACGCGTGCGGAATTCGAAACGCCGACGCCGATCACGCGGCGAGTCATCTCGGTAAAGCGATTGGATTGAGCGCGTTATTACGTGGGACGACGGCACACGCGAAACAGCGGCGGTGTTACTTTCCGAGCGATGCGTGCGCGAGACGCGGGGTGAGCACGGAGAGCGTCTATCGGCTCGAGCCGAGCGAAGGCGCGAGAGACGTCGCGCACGAGGTGGCGACCGTCGCAAAGGCGCATTTGGACAGCGCTCGGGCGATGGCGGAGAGGATTCCGAGCGATGCCAAGCCGTTCTTCTTGCAGGCGGTTCCGGTGGGGAGGTATTTGGACGCGCTCGAGGCGAAGGATTTCGACGCGTTCGACGAAGCCGTCGCTCGAGGAGGACCGCCGTTGTTTACGCAAGCCGCCGTCGCGTGGAGCGCGTTTCGAGGGACGTACTAGCTTTTGTAATCATAGCGTAGCGTAGCGCATGCACGTGGGTGAACGAAAAACGAATAGACGGAGGTGGTTTGGTTCAAGTAACGATCGATTTTTACATCAAACGCTAATCACTAATACTGATGTTTGGACTATGAATGTCGACCCGCGGTCTCGCCGAGCCAGCGCAACTCTTCCCTCGCAAAGCGCGCGACCTTAGATGTTGGACGGGAAGAGCATGCAGCGAACCTTACCACCGATGGAGTTGGACGGCAAGTGCTTCTTGAACTTGGCGCGGACGACACCAGAGGTACCGTGCGAGCGCATAACCTTACCCCAAATCGTGCGGTACGCCGTCCCCTGCTTCTTCGTCTTCGCCTTGTACACGTAGCACAACTTTTTACCGCCGTAAAAGGACGTCGCCGCGCTGTCGTTCACGCCCTCGAGCTTGATGAGCGACGTGTGGTTGTATTGGTTGGTGCGCGCGCGCTTGTAACCAAGAATCACGCCGCGGACGTACAGTCTACGTTTGAATTTAAAAAGAAAACAAAGTCAGTCAGTCCGCTCCCTCTCTCACGCAAAACGAGTCCCTCTCTCAGCGCTCCAACCCTCTCTCGTGGATGACGCAAACCAACCGCCCGTCACCGCGTCGTCGATCGCGATCCCGAACCACGAACGACGGAAACCGACGTGAAGTGAACGGTCTCGATCGTTCCCGCCGGCGCTCGCCGTCGAAACCACCCGCGCGCGACGCGCGCGCACACCGCGCGACGGGTCTCGTTCGGATCGCATTTCTAGGGTCCCGGTGCGTCCGCAACGAAGATGACGCGCCCGAGGGACCCGACGGAGGACGACGACGGTGAATCCAGGACGTCAAAGCGACGTAAACGTTTCGTCACCATCCATCCAAAGCGTCTCCTCGTCGCCGTCGTCCGCGATCGTCCGCCAGATCCCACGCTTCGAGGCGCGCGTGGCGACTCCACCGAAACCCCAAAACGCGCGCGGAATCCCATCCAACGTCCCGACGACGCGACGGTCGTCATCCACGCCAACCGACGCCGAGACTAACACGAACAAAAAAAAACGAAAGAGGCGAGTAAATCACACGCACCTCGTCGGTTCACCCTTCGCCATCGTTGATCGTCGTATCCTTCGAGACGCGCCGAGAAAAGACGGAGCGCGCGCGATGGGCAGCCGAGACGTGCGAAGGCTGAGCGACGATGTCACAAAACGATTGTACTGTTTACCCATACAATTGCGACATCGGGCTCACATACTACACGTGCTCGAGTCCGATGTACGTGGTTTTCGCGACGTTTTCGCGTGTGTTCATTTTATATGCACAAACAGTGTGAAACTGGACCGCCCGCATGGGATCCGCACGAAAATCGCGCACCTCTTCGTCGCGGCGACGCCTCTCCGGCCCGCCATTGATCGCCCGCCCGTCGGTTCGAGAAGCGACGCATGGGGTACGTTCCGCCGCACTTGCGAGGCGGAGGATCGTCCGACGGCGGTGCCGGCGCGGCGCCGCCGCAGGAGAGGAGCAGAGGAGGAAACGACCAACAATCAGACCGACACCGATCCTTCGGCGGCGGACCCGGTGGGTCGTCGTACGGACCCGGTGACCGCGCGCCGCCGGTGATGAGCGGACGGGGACAGGGCGGTGGGAGAGATTCTGGCGCGGCGGTTTTTGCGAATTGGCGGCCGAGCGCGCGGGTGGAGGCGCTGACGGAGGAACAAAAGACGGAGATTCGTGACCGGCTCGGGGTGACGGTGGAGGTTCCGGAGAACGAAGCCGAGGCACCGTCGGCGATCGAATCGTTCGAGGATATGAATCTGAGTAAGGATATCATGATGGATATTCGACACAGAGAGTACGATAAACCGTCGCCGATTCAGGCGCAGGCGATTCCGGTGATTTTGAGCGGAAGGGATGTGCTCGGGTGTGCCGAGACGGGGAGCGGGAAGACGGCGGCGTTTTCCATTCCAATGGTGCAGCACTGTTTGAACCAACCGCCGTTGCGTCAGGGTGATGGGCCGTTTGCGATTGTTATGGCGCCGACGAGAGAGTTGGCGCAACAGATTGAAGCGGAGGGGAAGACGTTTTCGAGAAGCTCAAAGGGGTTTAGAACAGCCATCATCGTCGGCGGTACGAATATGTACGAACAGCGTTCCATGTTGCGCGGTGGCGTGCAAATCATCGTCGCCACGCCCGGTCGATTGCTCGATCACTTGCAACAGGGTAACACCAACCTCGCTCGCGTTTCGTTCGTAGTCTTGGATGAAGCGGACAGAATGTTGGACATGGGTTTCGAGCCGCAAATTCGAGAAGTGTTGATGAACTTGCCCAAGCGTCATCAAACGCTCCTCTTTTCCGCGACAATGCCGAGCGAGGTTGAAGCTTTGGCGAGCGAGTACCTCAACAAGCCGGTCAAGGTGAAGGTTGGTCAAACGAGCGCTCCGACGGCGAACGTGTCGCAACACTTAGAAAAGGTCGTTGATGGTGAAAAGGTTAATAGATTGGTTGCCATGTTGATTGGGGAGAAGAATGAAGCCACCAAGCTCGGCTCGGACATGCCCATGACGGTGGTTTTCGTCGAGCGCAAGAACCGTGCGGATGAGATTGCCGAGTTATTAAACGCGGAAGGCGTTCCGGCTGCCGCGTTGCATGGTGGACGATCTCAGGCGGAGCGTGAGGCGGCTCTCCAGGATTACAAGGAGGGACGTTGCTCTGTGTTGGTTGCCACGGATGTCGCCGCGCGTGGTTTGGATGTCAAGGGTGTCGCGCACGTCGTCAACATGGACTTGCCTCGCAACTTTGAGGATTACGTCCACCGCATCGGTCGTACCGGTCGCGCCGGTATGTCTGGTCGCTCCACGTCCTTTTACACGGATCGCGACTCGTTCATCGTGGCGCAAATCAAGCGCGCGCTCATGGAACTCGAGGCGGGTAACGCGTTTGCCTTTGCGACGGGCAAGGAGGCACGCGCCAAGGAGCGCGAAGAAGCCAAAGCCTGGCGTGAGGGTCGTCAACACCAAGCCGCCGTCCTCGAAACGGACAGTGGGGTTACCATTGCCGTCGAAGACAAGTTTAAGCACATGATGGTGAGCGCGCCCGCCGCCGCCGGCAGCGCCGCTCCAACGGCGGGCGTCGCCGACGCTGCGTGGTCTGACGACGACGAAGACGAAGACGGGTGGTAATCATCCATCACGATGACGACCATCGCAACAAAAAGAAGAAGAGAGCATCGACCACCGTCGCTCGACGCGTCGGTTCAATGAGGAAAGAGGTCGCCTCGCTTTGTTTGCTTTGTTTTTTTTCCTAGGTTCCATCCAGTCCAACGTCCATCCATCCGCGAGACGATTGACGACGACGAGCGCACCGTACTCAATCCTTCTTTGTTTCCCTTCTTTAATACAATCTCACGACTCATTACTCACTCCTCGTGACCGACGTGATCGAATCCAAACCGCCCAACCAATATCGCGTTCAAGGGGCTACGTGCCTGGAAGAAAAGTCCAAAGATTGGAAAGCCAACTTTGCTCGTGATCCGTCACTCGACGACGACGCGAACGCGAGAAACGTCACGGAACGCGACTGGGATCCATACGCGGAAATCTTTCTCGCGCGCGCGCTCGTGTGTCTTTGTGTTCGTGAAGCAAGCGGCGTCGTCTTGAAAGATGAGTGGGAAGACGAGCCTCGTCGACGTCGCCTTTCGAGCGACGACGCTCGGGTTGTTCGCGACGACGGTGGTCTCCGGCGCGTGGTTCGCGGCGACGACGGCGAAAGGGTTCATGCATTACAACGCGGCGAGCGAAGAGGCGCGGAAAGCGGCGGGAACGGGGAGCGAAAGCGGGGGTAAGGATGGAAGAAAGTCTTAGCGAAGCGTTGGAGCGCGCGTAGGAGCTCTCAAGCGAATTTGTATTAAACACATTTTAGTTAGTAGTTTCATTCATCGAACGATGGCGTCTCTCGTCGAGTGGTGAGAAATTAACGAATTGGATCCTCGTCTCTGACGTAGGAGAGGAGCTTGGAGACGATTCTCGCGCCGTCTTCGCGAATGCCAGAGTGCATGTATTCCGACGTGCTCCAGACGCGAGCGCCAGCGATTCGGCTGGCGGTTTCTGCGGCAAGATCAAAGTCGACAAACATGTCCTCGACGTAACTGGCGCAAGCGACCGGAATGTCATCATTCGCAGAGAGCGCTTGGGCATCGTACAACCGGCGAAACTGACCGGTGTCGCCGGATTTGAGACAGTCGAGGACGCCTTTGTACGGCGCAAGGGCAGGAATGTCGTCAAAAAAGAAATCGAAAACCATCTCTCCGGTGAAGTAAATCTTTTGCCCAGGCGTCGTGAGCGCGGCGTCGACGTCGAATGACGTTCCGGAAAGTTTGGCTTTCGCCTTCTCGGCGCCGCCGTAGGCGTTACCACCATTGCAATAAATTGATTCGTGAAGAATGCCGTACAATGGGTTCGTCTCAAAGTGTCTGAACGCATTCTCAATCTCTATGAGAAGCTTGTGCGCCAGCGGCACAGCAAAAGTTGGTTCCACATCGACGTTTTCTAAGATATAGTGCAGCCTTTCCATCCCGGACGCCGTGCCTAGGTTGGAAAATCCGAGCGCCTGCACGACTTCAGCGCTCAACCTTCCTCCGCCAGGCAGCGACGCCTCATTCTTGCGAGCGTACTCGCACAGATACCTCACACGCTCGACGTCTCCCGGAAAGCGCGCGTAAAACTTTTCGTTTTGAACGCGTACTCTCTCGAAGAGCTTGACGTACGCGTCGAAAGCCGCGGCTTCCTTCTCCACGTACGGCGGTAGACCACCCGTGTAGAGCGCCTCCTTCACGCCTTCGGGGTGCATCGAGAGATACGTCGTGATGCAAAACCCACCGAACGACTGTCCGAGAAGCGTAAACTTTTGCTCTTTACCGAGAACCGTCTTGCGAAACAGTTCCGCATCCTCGACAATCGAATCCGCTCTGAAACATTGCGCCAACATTCGGCCCATGTGTACGTCAGCGGTCGCCCCCTGGCCTTCCTCAAAGGCCACCTTACACGAACCATCCTCGTTAAACCTAACAATCTCCGCGCTCGACCTCCCCGTACCGCGCTGATCGAGTAAAAACACGCGATGCTCCTTGACCATCTCTCCCACCCATCCTCCATCCGCGTCTGGTCGGCCGCACTCAAACCCGGGGCCGCCCTGCAGAAACAGCACACACGGCAACGCCGCCCGCTCCTCAGCGCTCATCTTCCCCCGCGCCGCGCTCACGACTTCCCGAACGTACACCTTGATCAGATTTGGTGCGACATTCTCACCGGTGATGTTCGCCTTTGACGCGGAATAATAATCCAAAGGCGCCTGCAGTTGCGCGCGAAGTACAGTTTGCGTCAGTCAGTCACTTTTTAATCACTCAACCAGCCACGTCGCCGTTATCAGTCGTCGCGAACCGCACGCACCGCGATAAAGTGATCCGTCAAGTGAAGCCCTTTCACCCGATGACTCTCACCGACGACGTGGTGTCCGACGGGGGTGTCTCGCGGCCACGACCAAGAGTTCCCAGCGACGACGGTTTGAGCGCTCGCAGCTTGCGCAGTCGTTCCAGTCTTTTGACGCTTCTGCGTCGGTGCCGGTGTCATCCTTCTTTGCGGGACGCGCGGACGATTGTGTGAATACAGAGCGTTCGCGCGTGCGTGGGTTCCTTGCGCGACGCGCATTCGCGCGCAACGTCGAGTGACGAGGATGTCCGCAGGTTGTCGAGTAGTTGTGATTTTCACTGCACGCTGCTCGCGTTTTCTGTTTAAAAAAGCACGTTCGTCTATCTTTCGCGCGTTTGGGCTACTTTCTATACCGCCGGGCTCTAATCGTTCTTATCATCCTTCTCCTCGTCGTCATCGTCGTCCGAACCGGCTAGTCGAGCGCTTGTTTGATCAATCTCCGTGCGAAGCGCTTCCAGACGCTGCTGTTCTTTGGCGCCGTCAACGGCGGCGACTTGCTCGCTCGCAGACTCCAGTCGCTCAGTGACGTCGCTCACGGCGCCACTAATCATGCTCTTGACTGAACTCACCGCTGCGACGGCCCGACGCAGGGCTTCGCTCTCGTTGGCGGCGTCAGCGGCTTCTTCCGCCACAGCGAGCTGTTCCTTGAGCTCTTCGTACTTTTGCATGAGCTCTTGTCGTCTCGAGGTAAATTGAGACGGGAAAAGCTGCGGAAAGTAACGCTGAATGAAACCAAAGACCAAAACATGACCAACGGGAGTGATGGGAGTGATCAGAATGATCATAAAAGGGACAAAGGTGAAAACATCGAGAAAGGTGCGGCGGACAACTTGCACTTCGCGAGGTCGCAGAGTGGTGCCGAACGCGGCGCGCATGAAGAGGCGCAACGACGTGCCAATGTCTGATCCGAGGAGCTTGACGCCTCGGAACAAAAAGGTACCACCCTCTCTTATGGTAGCGCCAGACTCTTGCATGGTTAAAACGAAACGCTCACGCATGAGATCCATGGACATGGCGGCGTTGTTGTCGTCTCTGATGGCTAAGCGGAGCTTCATGTCTGGAATTTCCATTGCCAACTTGGACAAATCCTCGTCGTCGATGAGCTGAGATTCTTGACGATCGACGAGAGAAATCAATCGACGCAAGGAGAGATCCATCACTCCAAACTCCGCCACCATGAGCTGCATGTCGTTAAGTTCCGCCTTGGACAAGCGATCCGGAGGCGTGGCCAACTCTTCCTCGAGCGCCAAGATGATGCGCTCCATCTCCATTTGAAGCGTTCGAACGGCGAAAACCCGTCTAAGCGTCGAAACTTTTTCGTCGCACTCACGAATCTTGTCCCCCAGGGCGACGCGAGAGAGAAGCGAGCTCCTTCCCTGGGCCATGATGCCGTCTCTCGTCTTTTGCGCCTCGGTCAACGCCTTGTCTCTATCCTGCACCTCGATAAGCAAGCGCAAGATGCGCGCGTCGCGCTTGTCTTTGCTCACGCGCGGCACAGGGAATGACTTTAACACTTCTACCACCCCAGTCTCGCCCACGCTGAGACCGTTGATACGCGCCCACACCCCTTGCGAGTACTCAGCCACGTTTGCGATGGACTCGCGAGGTTTTGCTCTGAGTTGCGTGAGACCCTCTCCTAAAACACCCGCGCTTCGAACGCCTCTCGAAGTGATTCTACCAACCTTACGACCGAGCGGACGAAGTCGAGCCCCAACCTGGGACTCTCCGGCGTCTTCCTGCGCAGCCTCGAGGGCGCTCTGCGCCTCTTGGAGTGCCCGCTCCGCACGTTCGCACGACTCGTACGGCAGGTAGTTGCTCATCTCTCTGCAACGATCCTCCACACGATCGGCGCAATCGGAAAACTTTTGCGTCAAAAGATCTCTCACCGCATCGGCGTCTTCAAAGAGAATCTCCCACTTGCCATCCATCATCGTCGCCGCCGAACGCAACTTGTCCTTCTCCGCTTCGAGCTCCTTCATCGATTCTAACATCTCCTCCAGCGCGCTGATAGCCTCTTCCAACTCTGGACTCGGCACCGCAAACTCACTGAGTTTCTTCCCATCGAGCAGCTTTGAAGACTCCTCCCCTGACTCATCATCGGCGTGACGAATAAAGTAATCATCAGCGAGGTTCGCCTCGCAGTCCACCACCGTGCTGTACAGCTCCCTCAAAACCGTCAACGACTCCAATTTCGCCAACCGTGCCGCCGCATCCTCCTTTGCGTCTTGATCCGTAAATAACGGTTTCGCCCCAGCCGAAGTGACGTCAGAAAACCCGCTCGAATCCGGGTTCCCAAACGTTCCTTCCGTCGAGCCGCGAAGCGACTCGTCTGAAGAAGAGGAAGAATCCTCACCGCTCGTCGATGACGAAATCGCCGCCGTCCGCACCCGCAGCGTTCGCCCCGAACGATCGCGCGCGACGACAACGCACGCGTTGACTCGTCGACCGCTCAACGATAACCCCTCCCCTCCGCGCGTCGACGTCGTCCGCGCAACCATTTCGACGGCATTTCCGTTGTGCGCACCAGTCGCCTCGTGGACACGTCGACATCTCTGCGTCGTCCGCGTCGTCCGCCGTCCACACAGCGGGGTCTCTCGCCGTCGTCCGGCGGACCCGACGACGGGGCGGTTCTGCGTCGTCAGAGACATGTCCGTCAGCCCGTCCTACGCGCGCGCGATTGCGGTGCGCGTCGTCGTCGACGTCGCGAAAAAGTAAACGCGGTTTGCGATTGATTATTTACCCCTTTTATCTTTTGTGGGATTTCTAAACCCTATTTATATGTGATAGATTTAAAAGTATGTTCTATACGTGACCTCTGGTGGTTTGGGATTATATGTTTCGAGTAACTTACTTATCTACCGTATCTAGTGGTTTGTATATGTTTACTTTTAGTGTTAGGGTTTTGACTGCTTTTGAATCGGCTGTGATTTCGAAAGTTCGACGCGGCAGAGTCCGCGGCGCGCGAATAAGATGTCCAACGCGATGACGACGAATACCACGGCGATGAATACCTCGACGACGACGACGACGACGAATACCACCTCCTCGAAGACGACGAAAGCGGAAGTGTTGGCGACGGCGACGTGGAACTCGATGGAAAAAGTATCCTCGGAACTGTTTGCGTTGACGCACGGAGCCTTTGTGAGACAAATCCTGCGGGATCACGAGGACGACGTCGAGGCGGTGAACGGGAAACTGGACCAACTCGGGCGAAATATTGGAACGAGAATCATCGAGGAGTATCTGGCGCGAACGAACGCGTCGAGCGGGGCGTGTGCGTCGTTCGAGGCGGCGATGGAGATGACGGCAAAGGTTGGTTTGAAGATGTTTCTAAACGCGACGGCGAGAACGAGAGATTGGAGCGAGGAACGGGACGAGTGCGTGATTGAGATGGATAATAATCCGTTGGCGGATTTTGTGGAGCTTCCAACGCGGTACCGGGAGTTGGCATACTGTAACATGCTGTGCGGGGCGATTCGAGGCGCGCTCGAGACGGTGCGCATGCGAACGACGTGTAGCTTTGAGGGCGATCCGTTACGCGGGATGGGGAATAAGTTTGCCATCAGGGTCAAACTTGTCGAGCTCGTGCCAGAGGAGTATCCGTACGACGAATGAGTGAGTAAGCAAGCGAATGAATGAATGCATAAATGGCTAAACATAGATTTGTAGTATTAATGGTGGAAGGTGGTGGTGGTACCGTAAAATAAATCGTCGCAAACAAACTAAATGACCCCGAGACGTCGCTTGAGCCACGCCGGGAAGAACATGCGCGCGAAACCTTCACCTTTGACGATTGGGAAGATTATTTTGCACGCGCCGGTGAGAATGTTACCACCCTTGAAGATGCGCTCGGGCGTCGGGAGCGGCACCAACAGCCTCCCGATGCCAAAGAGCGCGACGCTGAAAAAGTGGTTCACTAAATTGAGCGGGTTGGAATCGAGGCCGGAAAGCAACGCGATCGGGCCTCGAGCGTAGGATCCACCGAGCTTGAGGTACTCGAAGCACGCTTGGCGCATCTCCTCCATGCTCGTGTCGCCGCTCGAGCAAAACACGGCGTACAGCGCATTGGCGAGTGTGTTAATCGTCAGCGCCGGTTGCGTACGGTGACGGTAAAACTCATCCAGCTTGGCGCCCGTCCTTTCGCCGTCTGAAAAGTCCGGAAGCGGGTCGAGCATCGACTTGAAGGTGTGAATGTCGTTGAGCGCCACCGTCATACCGCCGCCGGTGAGCGGGTGACGCATGTTAAAGGCGTCACCCAAGAGCACCGCCCCGGGGGTTCTCGACGGCTTGGCCGCCATCGTCTTGTTAGGCATCGATCTAAATTGTCCATCGTTGACCGCCTTGATGAGATGCGGCCTGAGTTGTTCCGGAATTTGCGGCACAATCTTCTCGAGCACGTACTTGGCCATTTCACCCTTGGCGACACTCGGCATCTTGACCGAGGACGGAATGTCCACCAAACAGCGCACCTCTTCGCTCGAGATGGGGTAAAAGAGAATTGGAGACGGATTTCCCAAAACCACGTGCCCGTGGTTTCCGTTTGGCAACAAATCGCTCGGTTTTCCCTTGAGAATCAAGCCAACGAAGTGACTCGGGTGATCCGGAGCCGCTTGGCTCAACTTTGATCTCAAACTACTAAAGTGCCCATCGCACACCACCGTGAGCGGCGCGAACACCGTCTTGGTTTCACTCGATCCCTCGATCACTTTTTGTCTCTTCTCGTCCCACTTATCCCCCGTGGTGTACGACACCCCCGCGACGACTTCGCCCTCCTTCCACTCGTTACCCTCAGCGTTGAGCAGCTTCTTCACCGTCCCTTGGCGCACCTCAACCTTGTCGACGGCCATCGCCGCCTCGCGAAGCTTTTGCACAAACCTACCGTTGTGAAAACTTCGCCCCGCCACGTCATCCGAACGCCCTTCGAGCGGGTACGTCATCGTCGCCACTTCGCCGTCTTTAAACATTGTGTACCCGTACACCTTCTGCGCGTCGATGCCCTCCACGCACGACTCCAACCCGAGATCCTTCAGCTTCAGGTATCCCCCAGGTTGCAACAACTCGCCAACAATCCGGTCCGGTTGCGACAAATCCCGTTCAATGCACAAAACCCGTCGTCCTTCTTTACCGAGCGCGTACGCCAGGCTCGCCCCGGCGACGCCCGCGCCGACGACGACGACGTCGAACGGTCCGGACGTGGTTGGTGAAGTGGCCAACGCGGTGGTTCCATGAGCGGCAGCAGCGGCATCGTCGCCACCGCCGTTCTTCCTCTTCTTCTTCATGCTAAACGCCGATCGGAAGCTCCCCATGTCGCGACGATCAACCGAGTCGAAATCAATAAAACGTTCCTCTGGAAGAAACACGCGCGAAGAACACACGAACGACACGCCGCTTCGTCCGTCCGTCCGCCCGCGCGCGCGTCGAGTTCTCGCGCGAGAGTCACCGTTCCTCCCTTCTTCCGTTCGTTCGTTCGTCCGTCGACGCGCGTCTCTGTCGTCGCCGTCGTCGTCGAAGACGCAACGTTCGACCCGTCAAGGCGCCAGGCAGACGAATTTGGATAACACGCACACTGTTTACACATAGTAATGTGGTCGGCACCCGCGATCGATCGATCGATGGACCATCGCGCGGTTTTCAGGGTGCGACCGTCGATGGTGAACGGTGAAAAGTACCGATCGGTTTCTTCGTCATCGATCGAGCCGAGCCGGGCCGGGCCGAGCCGAGCCGGGCCCCGGCGGTTGGGGAAGAGCGCGAGAGCGCGACGTCGACCGAACGGATCGATGACGCGAGGCGGTGGGAAGAAGAAGACGGCGATGTTTGACGACGAGGATGGATCGGATTCGTCGTCCTGGACGTCGTCGTCGTCGTCGTCGTCGAGCGAAGAAGACGACGATGATGATGTTCGCGGTGCGTCCAGCAGAGGCGGCGGCGGCTCGAGCGATGATGATTCGTCGTCGTCGTCGTCGTCGTCGTCGGAACGAAACAAGAAATCTAAGACGAAGAGCGGTAAAAACAACAACAAGGATAAACTTCGAATCAACGAGGCGTTCGCGGCGAGGTTTGAACACAACGAGCGGAGGAAGGAGATGCACAGACTGCAAGCGAAGCTCGAGCGCGAGTAC
>Ga0181600_10000759_pt1 | contig 24754 bp, 32 predicted proteins | sample 041ome_2_FD_132982 | JGI IMG/M metagenome (GOLD analysis project Ga0181600, IMG submission 132982) | Coastal salt marsh microbial communities from the Groves Creek Marsh, Skidaway Island, Georgia - 041406US metaG (megahit assembly) | ecosystem: Environmental > Aquatic > Marine > Intertidal zone... | reverse complement strand
CGTTTTCCTCAAATCATCCATGATAGGTGGTTTATATTTATTTGTACCAACACATACTCGACCTGGACAGTAAAGTCGTTGCATGAGTTCTAATCGAGCCACAGCTTTGTGTGGACCCTTGGTCTCTGGTATATTAGATAAAGTCTCTTCTACATAGTCCATCGATTCCTTACATCCAGGTATGTTACGTTCAGATTCACAGTCTCGCATGATTACATTGTAACACGAACAACGCTCGTCATTCTTGTTTGCATCCTGAGCACAGAACGCTTCGTCGACCAACTCTGACATCTTATAAATACTAAACATTTAAAATTACGATGACTATCAGTAGTGCCATAGCCAGCAGTATGAGCATGAGACGTCTTTTGTTTTCTTTTTTTAGTTCGTACTCCTCCTCAATATTTTCAATGCGTTCCAATTGTTCTGTTTGTTTAGTTTCAATGTCAGCTTGGCGTTCCGCATCGGCTTCTCTTTCCTCGGCGCGCAATTGTAATTGCAATTCTTTATTTTTGGCTGCGATAAGTGCTGCATTTTCCCCGGTTCTGAGACCGAGAATCGATTGTACATTCACATCTTGTACGTATACTGAATCTAAATCTTGGAATTCAACTTCATTTATAGAACAGTCCCTGAAATACTTGGAGTTTATACTTTCACCCACATTTACATCCGATGCACATATGTTTAATTGAAAGTCACATCTACCTACTGCGATGAGATCGTAATATTCGGGTGGTAAATATTTATCTTCACCACACGCTCTATTACCACAATGATACCTAGACTGTATTTCTCGAATAGCGAGTGCTTTTTGATCCGCGAATTCTTCTTTGTCGGGGATCACACCCACGAGTGAATCCCTCCATTCATTATTTTCTTTGCAACCTGGTATGTTTGGGTTAGCGTCACAATCTCTGTTAATGATATTGTAACATGAACATCGTGTGTCATTCGGATCAGCAGCGCATATTTCTTCTGACATCTTACATATAGTTAATATTTTTTTGGTAGACGTTCATAAATGAATAAATTTTCAAATATAGTTTACGCCGTTTTAGACATGCCACATTGGCCGGTATAAATTATTTTGTGTACATATTTCAAGAATGTCTTTGTCTTTGTTAGAAAAGGCAGCAGCAGGTAAAATACCTGTATACTTTGTGCTTGCGCATGGTAAAGATTATTCACCCTCACAATCTATAAGAAGTGTACCCACTGGTAAAATGTTAATACTCCCAGTAGATTTAGGTGATACATTAACCTACGCGGGTGCAGAAGCTCTTGCAAAAATGTTAGGTGACAAATCGAGTGTAAAAAAACTTCTTTCTAATTTACCAAAAAAATTCACAGTTTTGAAGCAAACCGAACAATTCCCAGATACTATTTTAGCATTCCACGATAAATACTTATGGACTGGAATATACGAATTACCACAGCCCCTATTAAAAAAGGGATTGAGAAAGGATATTCACTCGATGATGAACATAGACACACCAAACACACCACCTAAAAAAAGAGTGTCTACTTTCTTAAATGAAAATCCAAACGAAGAGGCGGTTTATATTATAGCATCGTGCAGAGGTGTTAAGAACGTGCCACCAAATGAAGTTTCTGGTTTAACGACCAAATACGCAAAAAGAACGAGTGCACAAATCAAAACGCTCACAGAAAGAAAAAAAGAAGCTATGCGAAAATCTAAAAAAAGACCTGCATCCACGACCAAATCAACTGATAAAAAGAAGGCAAAAATAGAACCGAGTAAAAAAAGAAAAAGATTACCCGATGAAACATCTCGGAAAAAACAAAAGTTAAATAATTCTCCAGTAAAATCACTCACACAAAAGATGTCAAAATTACAAATCTAAATAAAACCATCACCTATTAACTCTATCTCACCTTTGAGTTCACGAGCTCTTGTGTTCAGGTCACGTATAATAAATTCATTAAATTTATTTTCGGTAGATACATACCCTGGACACAAGTTTTCGATTTCTGCCCACGCATTTGTATGTGTATTAAAGCATTCTATACTGTTTTCGGGAAGATTCATTTTATTTAATTTACAGAAATGATCGACCACTTGAGTTTTCACCTTTTTTGTAACTCGTCTAATAGGTGCAGATTCTCTTATGATTTTATTAATCATTGTTAACTCGGCTGTTTTGAGACGTATATCGATGGTTCTCATACGATGTTCATAGTGTTCGTAAAAATAACACATTTCATCTTCAGTGAGATACAAATTTTCTAGAGATATACCTTCTTCAAAAACACTCCTAGCTAATCTCGGTGATTCAGGACTATCCGCCCTATACATATCACGCATAGTATTACATAACTCAAGATAATCACCTTCCGATAACTTATCTGAGTTCTTGTCTATGATAGACATCACTTTTCTGAGATCATCATTCATACTTACATGCATGCATATCGACTCATTTCTTTAGTTCACTACTATTGATGGTACAACTTTAAGTTCACGTCCATCATCATAACATCATTTGATTGTGTTGATGGAAATGTAAGTATTATCGGTTTACATAACAAAGAATCCATTTACTTCTTCTTTGCGGTTCTGGAGCGCGTCTTTATGGTCATCGATTTTATACTCTTCATGATGAAGTCGAGTTCTTTCTTCGCAGATTTAATTTCCTTATTCAATTGCTTCATAAGTTTATCGTTTATGATTTGATTTTTAAGTGTCATTTATTGTAAGCATATAAAAAAATGGGATGACATATACACAAGATGCTGCTCAAAGAGTTAAAAGAACACTACAAAACGATTCGTGAGGAGGTTCGAACACTTCCCCGTGAATTCATTTCTGAAACGCCGAGAAAAGAAGGAGAGTGGGTTGGTTCGGAGCACTTAAAAGAGGTCGTGACCATGTACGCCTCTGGTAAACACGGCTGGCTTAAAGGTGGTCAAGACCACGTCGCGGAAGAATGGATCAGTTGGCCGCTCATATGGGATGGACATCCAGTAGTTGGAAACTGTGAATTATGTCCGAAGACGCACGCACTCCTGTCATCGATTGAAGGCATAAAAGTTGCTGGATTTTCACTCATGAAAGGAGGTGTTAAGCTCAAATTACACACCGACGACGTTGGTTCTAATTATAAGTTTACGTACCATTTAGGTATAGACGTACCATTTGGGTATTGTATTTTGCATCACTCCAAAACAGGAGACGCTATAGAAGAAAATGGGAAACATATTATTCTAGACGCTCGCATGCCTCATTGGGCGGAAAACCTGTCTGAAGAAGACCGAATCATTTTGTATATGGAAATTAATTAGTGTTTATGCATACTTAATACACATTTTATTTGTGTATTTAACAACGTAGTCGTCCGATTTATACATAAGATCTTCATACTTTTTAGCATTGTATATGTGATGATCCATCTTTTTCATAGTTTTGATAGTTCTTTTTTGTATATACCAAAATTTTATATATTCATACAGTGTCATTTTCTTTCGAATATAATCGGGTAGATTCATCTTACTAACACCGTAGCTAATTTTTCAGCACACAAAGTTTCGTCTATATCCTGGATACAGTTGTATTTTTGAAATACACGTAATCGACTTAGTCAAAATAAAAATATGAATTTATATTAAAATGAACATTTATCTCGAAGCGTTTCTTCGTTCGGTTGCCGTATTCCTGGGTGTATTTTTCACTGTGACGTGGGGAAGAAAAAGTAAACCAAAATGGGATATAGCACCAATACTAATGGGTCATCGGAGCCCTCGTTTTAGCGTTTACACAGAAAATAGAAATGTATGTTCCACCACCAATGTTCACTGTTTAATTATTTAAAGTATATTTCATATTATATCTAAATGACACTGACTCATTACCAGATTTATGGTGAAAGGTCAAGTGGAACTAATATTCTCGATTACAGTTTAAACGAAAATTTTGATGCAATAAATGTATTTTCCGAAATAACGTGTGTCACAGATAAAAAATTTAAAAAATATGGACATAAACATTGGTTCGGTTATAATTCAGATTTTTCAGATACAGATAACACACTCTTTATATGTATAGTAAGAGATCCTATAAATTGGTTAAAATCATTATATAAAACGCCTAGATGTTTGTATAATTCAATGATTAAATCACAGGAATCATTTTTATATGGAAAAGTTGAATCGTGCAGTTATGTTTATTGTGAAACAAAACCGCGATATGGGTTTTTAACAGAGAAAGAAGTCAATCCTCGCACCGGTCTAAAATACAATAATATTTTTGAGCTCAGACACGAAAAAATAAAATGGATGTTCGAAGTTCTACCAAAACTAGTCAAAAATTATATAATCATTCGTTATGAAGATTTAATAAATGACTTTCAAGGTACAATGGAATCTATAAAAAATAAAGGATTAAAACAAAAAGATGATATCAAACATGGTATAAATGAAACTAAAAAATGGATGAAACGCGACGGATACAACATAGATACCATTAAATTTAAATTCATACAACCAGATCCAAAGAAAAAACTAGTTCCAAAAATTATAGCTCAAAATAGTAAATTATTAAATTTAGAATTAAAAGACGTTCCAAAACAATATATATATTACGAAAAGATACTTGGGTATTATAGCTAAAGTTTACTCAAGTATTTAATTCCAACTTTCTTCATGAATCTATGCTTCTCTTCGCGACTATCAAATGTAATCTTGAAACCATTTCCTACGTACGGTTTAGGTGGTAGTTTGTAATAGTCTTCGAGTTCATCATCATCAGATTCATCAACGACATAGTCTGGGTCATTTTTTCTAGAGGAACGCCTTCTCATTTTTTCTTACCATTATTACACGTGAATATTTTATATATATTTTTTATAATTTTACCCACACCTTCTGTTATCATCGCGTGTGCCAATTGTCTTCTCATTTCAAAGTAAAATATTTGGACTAGACGATACATCTTAACATTATTAAAGACTTTTATATACTTTTATTTAATGAAGACAGTTATAGTAGCTCTCCCAGGAGATACATTCTCAGGTGCATTCTTGAGAAACTGGACAAATGCACTCATGTATCTCCAAAATAAAGGGTACAAAGTGATGATGGTGAATGATTATAGTAGTTTTGTACCATTTTCTAGAATGAAAACACTTGGTTTAGATACACTTCGGGGTATCGATCAAAAACCATTTAACGGTGAAGTAGACTATGACGTATGGGTCACGATAGACAGTGATATATTCTTTTTACCCGAACAACTCGAAGAACTCATAGAAGACACAGATAAACACCCCATTGTGTCAGGAATTTACCGAATGATCGACATGAGACATTACACAGCCGTTAAAACGTGGAACGCAGATTTCTTCAAAAAGAATGGGTATTTTAAATTTTTGCGCGTGGAAGACCTTGAGGGTGCACCCAAACACATGAAAGTCGCGTATAATGGTATGGGATTTATGGCTGTGCGACGCGAAGTTCTTGAAAATATGTCATATCCATATTTTTATAGAGAACTCCAGACATTTGAGATGCCAGATGGAAAAATAATCAAGGAAATGTCTTCCGAAGACGTCTCGTTTTGTAAAAATGTGAAAGATGTTGGATATGATGTCATTATAAATACTACATTACGCGTGGGACATGAAAAGACGATGGTCATTTAAAACCTAATCCTAAGAGGTGGCAGAGGTACATCTTCTACAGAATTCGAAACTGTATTTGAAGATGAACCCACTAAGTTTTCGAGAAATGTTCGTGTATTTGATATAGGAGTAGATACATTTTCGAAACGTTCCATTCTAGAACGAACGAGGTCTCGTTTCATTTGTGTAATCTCTTTTCGTAGAGTTTCATTTTGTTCCATGAGATACAGGTAATCGTTTGTTAAATTAAGTATGTAATTGTCTCTCACTGTATCACCCGATGCATAGAGTCTTTTGAGATTATCGCATATTTCTAAATAAACATTTTCTGGGAGTTCGGTTTTATGTTCGTCGACGAGGGACATGATGACTCGAATCGGATCACTCATTTTTTATGATTACAAATTTATTTTTTATATACCTTCGGCTAATCATCTTCATTCTCTAGCATATTACGTAAACGTTCTTCTATACTCAATCCATTTTCTGGTACAACTTCAAATTCTGTATCGGCTACGCCCGGGTCAAAAATGTCACCATGTGCTTCGCATAGTTCACATGTGACACCTTCACTTGGTGGTTCACCAATCGGGTGATTATGCATGGGTGTTGGTCTTTTTGCTTTTTTTGTCACTTTCTTAACCTTTGGGATTTTTTTTGGTGGTTGAACGTCACTTGTTGACGGCGGAGGTTTGTCGTGTTTTTCACACACAGTCTTACCCTCCTTTACCCGACACTTACACCTGTTTCCACTAGATGCAGCGATTGCAGCACATTGTACCTTCTCGGTAGTTACACTACGTCTCTTCGGTTTTATTTCTTCTCTGATAGCCTTCACTTCTTCATACAGTTGTTTATTCTCTACACGAAGTGTCTTCACTTCATCGATGAGAGATTTAACGAGATCGGTGAGATGCACGATGTCAGCCATTTTTGTGATTGATATTTTATTGGAGTTCAAATGACTTAGGAATTTTTTTCTCATTAATTTTAATGATATCACGTCCATTTACGACTGTATTATTTGAAGCCGTATTGATAGGTCTACTTACACTATTAATATATACAGGTGTTTCTATGAAAGTCAAAGGTCCAGGAGCCCTCGTATTGGTCGGGGCACTCGTACACCTTGCGTTTGAGTATTCGCCATTTGGAAACATGAATGAAAGATATTGTAAATATTTATTAAATGTCTAAAAGTACCGTGGACTAATTATTTTTTAGAGTGTTTTTGAGTTCTAAAAGAACTTCCGTAGCTAAACCTTCATCTACATGTGCCTTACAACAGCCATATTTAGATGATTTATGCCAACACCCCGGATATTGACATTTAGGTCTCGTCATCACTGCTGATGCAGAGTTTTCGACGCTTTTGTGGGGGGTGGTCATAATCCTTGATTTCACCTTCTTCCGACAGGGACTCAGACTCAGACTCAGACTCAGACTCATACTCGGACTCGGACTCGGACTCGGACTCGGACTCGGTGTCATACTCTTTCTCACTTGGGTAATAAACTTTTGGTAAATATTCTTCGAGTGCACGCCAATCTACCCACTCTTCGAGTTGATTATATTGAATAAATTCTCTCATCTCAGATTTATCCTTAATACCCCATGTATTTGTTGCGATATCAGACCAATATGCAAGAGATTTATGATCGATTTCTGCCGGGTACAAATAAACTTCTTTCTCGGAATCCATTTGACTTTGAATCGTTTCACAGTAAATGTCATACATGTGTTCCAATAAACCATCGTTACATACGGAACCATTACCATTAAAATTTTCGTGTCCAAAAGTTAAAAAGTGTACTTGTCCATAATCAGCATCCAGTTTTTCCGAACTGATGCCAATGTAACACAAGTAATCTCTGCTATTTTCCGGAATATATTTCGATGGGAAGTTATCGGCTCGGAGAGCCCAAACCTCTGTATCCACACCGATCATCCTCGTCATGAGGTCATCTAAATAAGACAACCTACGAAGGGATGTACAATGTTTCACGAGTTCAGTATTCATACTCATTTTCTATATCATCTGCGTTTGATTTGTTTAAGTGTGTTATTAAAAGTCTATTCTTGGTGCAAGACGTTTGCCAAACGTTTTAATCTTAAAAATGCGTTCCCTCTTCTTAAAATCCTCGCATCTCTGTGAAATTTCGTGAAGTCGAACTTGTGCTTCGAGAACTTTATCTACCGAACAATATTCTGGATGCTTGATAGTCGGTTCCCATAATTCGAATTTAGAGTAAAATTTTTCCTTTTCAGTATTTCTTGCCTCGATTTCTTTGTATCTTTCGATTTCACTACAGCACGAAATATACTGTTCCATATATTCGAGAGACTGTTCATGTTTAACTTCATCCATCTTTGCTCGAATTATATCGATTGCGGGATCATACAAACTTGATTTTTGTTCCCCAAAAATTTGATTCACACGAAGAGTTCGAAGAATCACATTTAAATCACTTAATGCCATCTCGTAAATATGATTTTCTTGGTGCACCCGGGCACGAATGTTTCGAATTGTTTTCGATGAGGTTTTTCCATATGATGAGTTGGACGTCCGTACAGAGAGTGTTCGTGGCTTGACAGAAAGCGAGGCGGAAGTCACTGGTCGTGCAACCATTTTGCATTATACACTCACAATTCCTTTATAAGCCTTGGGAAATTCAAGAATAACTTCTTCACCTACTTCGTTAAAAGCGACGACTACTTCGTAGTCACCTTTATCAATTTTACATTTTAGATCGTCTCTCATAGACTTAGGCGCAAAAAAGTTAAAAAATAAATTGTATAAACTCATTCTTCTTTATTTTTACTGAGATGTTCTTCTTCAAGTTTCTTTTTTTCGGATTGAACCGTACGCAAAAACTGTCGAGGGTATTCGGTAAGTTTAGACCAACGAAAGTCGTCAATTGAATATTCGATGTATTCAGGCACGTGTGCAATAAACACTATAGAAGCTTTTACAAATTTGTAAATGCAAGTCGTCTTTAAAGAATAACAAAATGCACGGGGATAAAGCCACCACATATATGTGTTTATACCCCTCTTTTTTTATCTAACTTAACTACAAGATGAACCTACACGAAGTTCCAAAGAAAGTTCAGTACGTGACAGTAGATTCAGAATTTGTGAGTGGTTCAAATAACACATTTACGATCGACTTTTCACTCGATTCAAACGTGCATATGGAAGACATGACAAAGGTGATTGGATTTAAAGTTGTAGATTTTTATGTGACTCAAGTCGGTGAAAGTGATGGCACTGGAACTACCAATGTTTCTAAGTACATAGATATAGTATGCGAAGATATACCAAAACGGGCACAGATACTGGATGAAAGAAATGGCGAAATACTCGCACGAATACCACTTGAAAGAAGCTTTTCTGGAAGTAACACATTTATCATAAGAGACAAACAATGGAAGTCATTTCACAGAGAGACGGCGTTGTTTAATCCTATATCAATACAAAAAACACATTTTAAACTTTATGAGTCTCAGGGTGATGGTGACTACGAACTATTAAAACCAAGTGTGTCGTTCTATATGATAATAGAAATAACAACCATAGACGTGAAGGAAAAACCACGAAATAAAGAGGTTCAAATTTTGGAAGCACTCGATCGATTAATGTCTAAAATAGATGACCTTAACCATAACGTAAAGAAATTACCAGATGCCGAACAATTAGAGAAAGCTAGAAAGGAAACAAAGAAATACCCATTTAGCTATCTCGTTATAATGATAGTTTTAATATTAGGAGGTGTTTACTACATAATGCCTAAACCGGCGCCTATGCCTCAACCTTCTTTTTAACCCGTCGAATCACTTTTTTGACCACCTTTGGTGTTTCTGGTTCCGGTTCAGGGGCTGGAGTTACGGGTTCTGGGGTTGGAGTTGGAGTTGGGGTAACTGGTTCGGTCTTCACAACTGGCGTGGACACTGGTTTGTCCCCATCAATTTCATCGATCAAACGCAACAATATGTCATAGACGTGCGTTTTATTGATGCGAAGAGACTTCATTTCATCACGGATTTCTTGCCTGAGAGATTCCATTGTAATATACATAAAGGAAATATTATCTTTAAATGTAATGCTCGTCATAGGACCAAGTCTTCTGAGTGGAATAGGACAACATGCCAAAAAATACACTGAACTTTTCCCAGATTGGAAGTATATTGAAATTCAAAATGAAATACCCGTGTGTGAAAGAGCATTCATATTCGCCTTACCTATCGAGTATTGGTTTCAAAAAATACCAGAACTCAAACATAAGATCAAACATCTACACTGTATGACCGTCTGTGAAACGGAGACCGTACACGAAGATTACGGTAAACTGTTTTCGTTTTTTGAACGAATCGCAGTTCCGAGTGAGTTTTGCAAAAAGGTATTCTCGAGGCAATTCCCAGACACTGAATTTTATGTCATTCGAGCCCATATACCACACCAAGACATATATACATTTTATCACATAGGGAATATCATGGATCAACGTAAAAATTTTAAAGATATTCTTGAGTCATTTATCCGGTTGAATAAACCAGATACAAAACTCATTATTAAAGCTACGTGTAACAAGCCTATCCAAATCAAACTACCAAACGTAGAAGTCATAAATGGTCTGGTATCCGATGACGAAATGGACAAAATACACCGACTATCCGACTGTTACGTCAGCTTCTCGAGTTCGGAAGGTGTGGGTATGGGTGCTGTCGAAGCGGCGATACGCGACAAACCGGTCATCATCACAAATTATGGGGGAGCACCGGAGTATGTGAAAACACCGTACACGATCGATTGTGAACTTCAAGAGTTGCAGAATGATGACTTCTTGTTTAAGAAAGGTATGCAGTGGGGCAAACCAAACAAAGAACAACTCTTGGAATTCATGAATGATGCGTATGAAAAACGACTGAGATACATGGATCACTCACACACGAAGTTGATGGTTGGGAAAGAACACGTATCACAACAATTCATCGATGATGTAATTGGTAATGAATACAATGAGACCCGTGAGAATGGCGCCTGAAGCGATGGCACCCTTTTGGGCGATGAGCATGGCGACGATATCATCTATAAAACCAATGTTCGTGGGCTTCTTCACATTTTCGGGGACAATTTTTGCAATCGCGACGTAGAGGGACATGGCAATTATAACTGGTCTCAATGTTTCCTGATCTAACATTTACAATACACTAATATTTTAACTTTGGTTGATGTTTCTTACAGAATTCACCACACGTAGCCCTAAACCCACACGATTTGCCAGATAATGTCACTGCCTGGCAAATCTGTAACGTACGCCTTTTTTCTACGACCTGTTCAGGTGCTTTGTCTAAAAACCGAATAACTTTACTTTCCTTTTCTTTTCGGATTTGTGCGTATTTTTGTTTCATCTTCCACGTTGCGTGTGCAAGTTTCTTACATCTATCGGTTGGCGAATCCACCCGGTACATGCGCATAGCATCAGTGAGGCACTGTTCGTAAGACATCTTCAGAATAGTATAATTATAAGATTGGATTGAGGTGACTTAGGTATTTTTTATTATATGAAACCATATCGGAATTGAATACCTAATACCACGTGATATTATGCTTATACCATGCACATAATCTATATTAGATGGGAATAAAACGAGTTTTCCCTTTTCTGGATTAATACTCACAAGTAACTCAGGGAAATATAGTTTACCACCGTCGAAGTCATCGTTAAGATACAATATAGCGGTATAGTCCCTGTTTTCACAACCACGAGAAGGAAATCCAGTAATAAGACTTCGTGTATCACAATGTGGTTCCATTGATTGACCGGTATACCACGTCACCACGTCACCGTAAGTGACCCCCAATTTATGTTTAAATATTTCCGATGATTTATTTGTAATTTTATCTAAAATGTCCTTTAATACATTCTTCGATGGAAAGTCATCCATATATCTATTTCTACCAGCATAAAATGGAAATACTTTATCCATGGGTATGGTGGGTGTAATTGGTATCTCACTTACAATAAGGTCACACACATTAGCTGACACAAAATTTTTTATTTCATGTATGTTCATGATATAAATTAATATATAAATTTACGTGATTATTACCGCACACTGATATAATCAAATACCCCTACCTTTGGTTTTAAAAATAGCTTAAGTGGAAGCCTCGTTTATTAAAAATCAAGTAAAAAAATGAGTGAAAGCATCCAAAAGCTTACCCACGTGGAACATATCTTAAAAAGACCCGACTCGTATGTTGGTCCTGTTGCTCGCGTTGGTGAAGAATATTGGGTCAAGGAAGGTGACGGTTTCGAAAAGAAAACAATCATCTACGCACCAGCGCTTCTCAAGATTTTTGATGAAATTCTCGTTAATGCCATCGACCGTAATTCACTCTACCCGAAACAGGTAACGTCCATCTCCGTCAACGTAGACAAAGAAAAAGGTGAAATAAGTATCGAGAATAATGGTCCCCTCGGTGGTATCGCGGTCAAGGAACACGAAAAAGAAAAGATTTGGAATCCAGAACTCACGTTCGGACATCTTCTCACGAGTACGAACTATGATGATTCGCAACAACGCGTTGTCGGTGGTAGAAATGGATACGGTGCAAAGCTCACGAACGTATACTCGAGCAAATTCTCTATCAAAATCAAGGATTCAGAAAACAAGACGACATACACACAAGAATGGGCGGACAATATGAAAACGTGTGGAAAGCCGAAGATGCGTAGCTATTCGGGAGCGACCTCGAGTGTATGTGTGACGTTTACACCCGATTGGTCTAGGTTTGGTATGAAAGCCATGGATGATTACATATTCAAGATTTTCGAGAAGCGTGTCTATGACGCAAGCATCTGTACCACACCGAATTGCAAAGTCAAGTTTCAAGGAGAAGCGCTCCAAAAGACTGCATTTAATGAGTATGCAAAAATGCACACAAAATCCGACGAAGTTTGTATGTTTACATCGGATAGATGGTCGGTATGTGTTGCACCTTCGGAAGATGGATTCGAACAAGTCTCTTTCGTTAATGGTATTTGTACGACCAAAGGTGGAAGTCATGTAGACCACGTGGCTGGAATTCTCGCGTCGAATATCATCGATGAAATGGCAAAGAAAATCAAACTCAAACCACAACAAGTCAAGAATGCGTTTATGGTGTTTGTGAAATCAACACTTGTGAACCCAACATTCAGTAGTCAGGTTAAGTCCGAGTGCACACTTAAACCACAAGAATTTGGGAGCAAATTCGAACCAACAAAGAAACTCATCAAGGACATTCTCAAGACGAATGTGCAATCAGAACTCATGGCACTCTCTAAATTCAAAGAGATGAAAGAGCTTCAAAAGTCTGATGGCGCGAGGAAGTCTAAAATCACTGGCATTCCAAAGTTAGATGATGCAAACAAGGCAGGTACTGTGCAATCTGAGAAGTGCACACTCATCGTCACAGAAGGTGATTCAGCGAAATCACTCGCAGTCGCTGGACTCTCGGTCGTTGGACGCGATTATTATGGGGTATTTCCACTTCGCGGGAAGTGCAAAAATGTGAGAGATGCATCTGTCAAACAACTCACAGAGAATAAAGAGTTTAGTGACCTCAAGAAGATTCTAGGTTTGCAACAAGGTAAAGTGTATACCACCCTCAGTGAACTCCGGTACGGTCGTCTCATGATCATGACGGATGCCGATACGGATGGGAGTCATATCAAAGGTCTAGTACTCAATATGATTCATTACTTTTGGCCGAGTTTACTCGACCTAAATTTTGTAGTGAGCATGGTCACACCTATTATTAAGGCGACCAAAGGTTCGCAGACTATGTCATTCTACACCGATTCTATGTTTAGAATGTGGTACGGAAATGGAAAACCGGGATGGAAGATCAAATACTACAAGGGTCTCGGTACGTCTACGTCAGCGGAAGCGAGGGAATATTTCAAGAATATCGAAAAGCTCACGGTCAAATTTGACACAGACGAGAAGACAGACGAATCTGTCGTTCTCGCATTCGATAAAACTAAGGCTGATTCTCGTAAAACATGGCTTTTGGAGAGCACAGAAAAGGAAAGTTCCGAACTCGAAATTCCATATGGAAATGTCGAACGAATCAACATCACAGAATTCATTCACAAAGATCTGGTAAATTTCAGTCTCGCAGATTTGAAACGTTCCATTGCACACATGTGTGATGGTCTCAAGCCTTCACAAAGAAAAGTGATGTATTCATGTTTCAAGAAGAATCTGACGAATGAAATGAAAGTGGCACAGTTAGCTGCATACGTTGCAGAAACATCGGCGTACCATCACGGAGAAGTGTCTCTCGCGGATACAATCGTAAAATTAGCACACAATTTTACGGGTTCGAACAACATCAACCTTCTTGAGCCATGTGGTCAGTTCGGTACGAGACTCATGGGTGGTAAGGATGCAAGCCAAACGAGGTACATTTTCACAAAACTCACAAAGGACGCGAGGAAACTTTTTGATGCCAGAGATGACGCGGTACTCAAGTATCTCGATGATGATGGTAGACTCATTGAACCAGAATATTACGTACCAGTGTTACCGACAGTACTCATCAATGGTACCGAAGGCATCGGAACGGGGTTTAGTTGTTATGTACCACCATTCAACCCAAAGGATATATGTGAAAACATAGAACGAGCTATTTACGGCGAAACACTCAAAGAAATGAAACCGTGGTTTGACAAGTTCAAGGGTCGTGTATTCAAAAATGAGGAAGGTCTCTGGATTACAGAGGGTGTATGGACGAGCAACAGTTCTGGAACAAACATTAAAATTACAGAACTTCCACCAGGGCGATGGACACAAGACTATAAGGAATACCTCGATGGTCTCGCAGAAAAGAAAGTCATCTCAGGTTTTGTAAACAACAGTACGACAGAAGACGTGGATTTCACTATCACTGGATACAATGGCAAGAATCTTGTCAAGGATTTCAAGCTTCAAAAATCGTTTCACGTGAGTAACATGCATTTGTTCCACCCAACAAAGGGTATCAAAAAGTATGCGAGTCCCGAAGAAATTTTGGAAGATTTTGTAGAAATCAGAATCGATGCGTACAAGAAAAGAAAAGCACACCTTCTCCAAGTTCTCACAGAAAAATCAACTAAACTAAAAAACATGTCTCGATTTGTAGACGCAGTCATTAACGAGCGCATTATCGTATTCAAAAGAAAAAAGAGTGAACTCGAGAATGAGATTTCAAAGTCGTATGATACAGTTGATGGTTCATATGATTATTTACTCAACATTAAGACGTACCAGTACACGAAAGAAGCTGTACAAACACTCAATGAAGAGACTGAAGCCATTGAACGTGAACTTGAAAAATTGGCTGCCACGAGTCACATATCCATGTGGAAAATGGATTTAAAAATATATAAGCAATAAGTAGTATGTGCGATAGATCTGGTCCAGATACCGGTGCCGCACTTTGTCTGGCAGCCATAGGTGGTCAGGACACGTATCTTTTGGGTGGAGATTCACTCTTTAACTACGAACCAAAACGACACTCTAATTTTAGAAAATTTCATAGAAGTTTTAATGTGAATAAACCTTCAAGTGCCTCAGATGGATGGCCTTTCGGTCAAAGTATAAAAGTTACATTTAGACCACAAGATATGGGAGATCTTCTTTCGAATATGTACATTAAATTAAATTTACCCGGACTTTCAAATACACAATATAATTACGCGGATCGTGTGGGGAGACATTTATTCAAATCTATCACCATGCGCGTAGACGAGAATATAATTGAAATATACAAGGATGATATAGGATTCATATACGATGAAATGTATTTAGATCAATCCGAAAGCGTGAGCAGAATATACACAGATGGACGTTTTTTGTATAGAGAATCTGTGCTCAACCAAAATCTTAATTTTTTTAGAGGTCTCGATACATCCGTGTATGTACCTATCCCATTTTTCTTTTCGAGAGCTTATGAATCGTCCGATTATGAAACAAACATACACAATAGACCGTATTTTCCATTATGTGCCATTAATAAACAAAAACTCGAATTTGAAATTGAATTCAGACCACAGGCGTTCTTCACAGATGATCCAGTTACCTTGTCAGTACAGGATTTTGATATCATTACCGAAGAAATTACACTCACACCCGAAGAACGTCTCTTTTACACGTCTAAAAAATACGAAATGATAACCGATGTTTTTAAAACTCACCCTAAATTTGACATAGAACCCAGTGAGAATAGAGTCAAATTTGAACTCACACCAGAAAATCGCGTAAAAACACTCCACTTCTTCTTCAGAAATAAATTGTTTGAGAATGAGAATGTCGCGAGTAACGCAACTGCCACAAATGAAATATACGATTATTACCACAATAGATTCAATCTTGGACCAAAACCATCATACAGACGTGCAATTGATTCATTGTCCGATGACGTCGCAATCGCAGCGAAACTATTCATAGATGGTCAAGAACTTCCATTCATAAATTATGTAGATTCACACTATTACAGGTATCTCACTGTTTTGAATCATAAATTTCATTCAACACCCAGAAACATATACACTTATACGTTTTCTATGAATCCAAGAAATGTCGACCCATCCGGGAGTTTAGACTTCACAAATATAAAAAATAATCGAACTACAATTGACTTTCAAATGAATCCTTATTTTGGAACGGATGAATCATACACATGTCATATATATTACACGGCGTATAAGACGCTCACATTTGAAAATGGCTACCTCGAACATAGAACCGAACCCATATCGTATTCTCCAAGTTTAGGAGAACAGGGTATGAGTGAAATTGATCGTATTATATACGAAGAATCACTTACCGAATAATTTATCTTTGTTTTCTTTTATGTAATTAATTATCCCATTTTTAATACACCATTTGATGAAATTGAGTTGCGCGAGCGTCGTATTGATTTCATCAGTTGTACCTGGGACACTATATGATATTTTGTCTGATCGACAAAATGGATCAAATAGTTTCTTGCTATATCCATCAAGGGTAGATTTATATGCGCAGTGCACACTGAAAATCTTACCGTCATTTGTTTTATACATCAAATTAGTTTTCTTAGAATAGTTCGTGATAAACCACTCCAAGTTTCGAAGTGAGATACCACCCGTTTTAGACAAAATTTGCATGAGCGTTTGTCCATTTTCGGGTGTACCATAAAATGAATCAATTGAATTTAATAGGATATCTGATTTCCTCATATTACATCATAAGCTTCAAATCTCTAAACTGGTTACTATTTGATGATTCACATGCGGGGCATCCAGCTTTATACATGGGAGGAAATGCGTGATTATGTCTGATAATTGCACTCATGGTCACAGGGTCATGAAGTTTGGGTGTGGTAGCATGCGTTGCACAATAACCATCATGACTCGCTTTTCTAGTACATGGCTCACCACCCTTCTTAATACCCATACAATAACCACCGGGATTAGGTAAATCTCTCAATAGAAGTTTCAGTGGTATGTTATGAATGTTTGACACCGACCGCGCGTATAAAAGCATTCTTTCATGACATACCCGTTCCACCTCATCTTCAAATACCCTGGCTAGATTCTCAGATATCTTCATCCTTAGTATAATAACGCATCTAGTTTTTAAATGGTAATTCTTCGACAGGAGTCTCTTTCGCCTTTCTTGGTCTTCTTTTTGGTTTGATTTTAGTGAGGAGTTCACCAAATATCTCTTCTTTTGGATCTTCAAACAACGGCTCGATGAGGTCACATACGGGGTTTATAAACTTATTCATGAAGTAGTATTCGTAGTCAATAGGGATATCATGCTCTTTCGCATATTTAGGATCTTCAGATTTTTCAAAAGCTTTTGCTTTCGGGTCATCAGTCTTCACGAGAACGTACGGAACTCGGTCACCAGATTGAGGCTCCGACCCAGGTTGGCGTTCTCTCATTTTTCTCACAACTTGTACGTGTGCCTGGTTGATATCCCTGATGTCTGGGCTATTTATAGATACATTCTGACCCTTTACTTTGTATGAATCAGAAAGACCCTGTGAAAGTGTGAGCTTTTCAATGGGTACGTCTCCCTCAATCAGTTCAATCGCACGTTGCAAAGCCAGAGCTCTTGGAGCTTCCGTGTCATTACTCTCGAGTACGACATCAAGAAGTTCTTTACAAACTTCCCGTACATGCGCCGTGTTATCACGTCTCACGAGCTGAAGACCCTTCACATCAATATAATCCATGTTCATCTTTCCATCCTTACCCTGCGTCCATAACTTTGCGGCGTATCGTTTTTTAGAATAGAGGAAATATGGCCAATACACTTTTTCCAATTCGAGATTGTTAGGTTTCTTGAAAAGTGCGCTACACTCTTCAGCGGCGCGTTCACCAATTTCCCAACTATATTCGACGGCTTCGATGCCTTTACGGTCACCTACATCAAATTCAACCATTACTGAGTCAGTATCACCGTATCTCACTTTCGCACCCGGAAAGTTCTTTTCCACGTACTCCTTTGTTTCATCAATCATACTCCGACCTTTTGTTGTTACCGTAGACGCGATGTTTACACATGGGAGCATTCCCTTCGATGCACCAGTGAATCCATACACGGAGTTCATACTGATTTTGTAAGCTAATTGCTTACCATTATACATCGCTTTGAGTGCACCCGTAGATAGCGCCATGTCTTTCTTCGCTTGCTTTCTGAATTGTTTCAATTCAAGCAGAATGCTCGGTAACAACGTAGGAACACCTTGTGCAAATTTGCATAAACGCTTTGTCGGTGGTTGCCCCTCAACTTTACTCGGTACAGGAATCTCAAATGTCTCATACTCCACACCCGGTACATTTTCATATTTGGGATCCATAACAAGACTCGAATAACACAAGTTATGCGCCATCATGATAGAAGGGTACAGACCTTCGAAATCAAGGGCTGTGATTGGAGTATAATATGCACCTTTTTGTGCATCAAGCACAGTCGCACCTTCATATCCTTGGTCACCCATCTGACCATATTGAATCGTGGGTACCATAAATCCCATCTCTCGCGCCTTCTTTGTGAGTTGACTAAACACCTTGATTTGCTGTCCTCGCTCAACGAGATAACACAACGGAGTCCAAGTTGCTTTCGCCATTTCCAATAGATTTACAAGAATACACAATTTAGACAAGAGTCTATGAGGAAGTAACGTATCCTTAATACAATACTCCGCAACTTCCCGTAGTTTCACCGGATCGCCTTCTTTGTAGCGAGCAAACATCTCTTTCGCTGGCATATCAATCTTATTGTCACCAAGGTACAATTTAGATACATTGTCGAGTTTATATGAATCGAGTTTGTAGCCTTTCTTCACTTCGTGAAACAAATCAAATATAAATCGACCGGGCATACTCACGAGTTTCAGGTCATTATCACCCAATGCACTCGAAGAGAGTTTCTTCAGGGTATGTTCACAATTATGTCCACGGAGTTTACTCAATTGGAAAAATTTAAGGTCGCACCGAGTGATGATGGCGCGTTTCATCAAATACTCCAAATCAAACCCAAATATGTTCCAGCCGGTGATAATGTCGACATCATTAGCATGTAAATATTCACGGAACGCCATTAACATTTCACGCTCGGTATCATATGATAGAATAGTAGAACCTTCTAAATCGGGATCCGTCTTTTTGTAACATAAACATGTCTTATCGTAAGGTTCGTCACTACCAAATTTACAAAGTGAAATTGCAATTTGAAAACACGCATCACCGTCAATATCAGCATCCGGAAATTTACCAGTAGAACTATTACATTCAATATCCACAGACGCAACCACAAAAGGTGCCGTCTCTGGATTTTCCACGGGTTTTAAATCCCGCCAATTCTTACATTCGATGTCGATGTCAACGTGTGCGTTATATGCAGTCGTACACGTGTCACCTGTATCAAGCCACCCAGTTGACTGAATACCAGTTCGATGCATAAGACGAAGTACCGGATCCAGATTAGATTCGTACATTTTCATGCGAATACTTTCATCTGGGAGTGGTCGTCGAAGACGCCCGGCAACCATACGCCGCGAAGCAAGGTTTCTGAAAAATAACTGAAGGTACGGAAATTGCTCGTTATTTTGAAAACCCCAAACGTCTTTACGGTGAATTGTATTGTAACTCACGAGACAACCAGGACACGCCCTTTCAATTTTATTGTATATGATTTGCACCTTCTGTTGTGTTATGTTACGTGGTAACTTTATAAAAAAGTAAGGCGTAAATGCCGTCGTTACACAGACAGACTTACCCTCGCTCGTTTTACCGAAGATACTCACCAAGTACTCATCATCAGTATCTTTGGTCTCCCAGGTGAGCGCTTGAAAGACAACCATACTTCGTTATGCACCTAAAATTTTAATATCATTTAATAATAATTATGTCAGCTGCACTTGTCGATCTTGTATCAGTCGGAGCTCAGGATGCCTACATCACTGGCGAACCCCAAGTCAGTTTCTGGCGCCAAAACTACAAGCGCTACACAAACTTTGCTCTCAAGCCAGAGCGCATGGATTACATCGGTACTTTCACGGGCGGCTCGGAAGTCGTCGTACCAATTCGCTCCAAGGGTGACCTTTTGAGCTATATATGGGTAGAACACCCAAACATTTCCAATGTTGGCGTGAACACAGATGGTCTCTTTTCTGCGGGTGATACTGGTGTCACCGAATTCAGTCTTCACATCGGTGGACAAGAAGTTTGCAAATTCGATTCATTGTACGTGCAAGGTGTTCACAATGTTGTGTACCGTGATACACAAGCTAAAGCGACCTGCTCGGTGACTTCCGAGACTGTCGCCGACAATGCGAAGGGTGTCGCCGGTACCGCGTCCGATTATTACATGGTTCCATTCTTTTTCAGTGAAGATTGGACCAAGTCTCTTCCATTAGTGGCATTGCAATACCACGAAGTTGAATTGAGAATCAAGTGCCGTTCTGGTCTCGGTAACTTGGGTGCGAGCCCAAAGATATATGGCATGTACGCGTACTTGGACACCGCCGAACGAGAACATTTCACGTCCCAAGAACACGAAATCCTTATGACCCAAGTCCAATATCAACCAATGACGAAGACCGACACGTCGATTGATTTGACCTATTTCAACCATCCAGTCAAGGCGCTTCACTTGACGACCTCAAATGTGTCTGGCACTGGATGGGCGAGTGATTATAGTTTCGATACCGCGTCCCTCTACATTAACGGTCTCGCCCTATTCGAAAATGGTTCGAACACGTTCCACCACAACGTTGTTCATGAAATGCACACCACGGCACTCGCGCCATCATCGCTCGATGCGATTCCATTGTTTACATGGCCATTCTGTCTGACCATGAACCGTTCTCAACCAAGTGGCTCGCTGAACTTCTCCCGAATTGATAACGCGAAACTTACCATTCACACCCCAAGCTCCAGCGCCAATGATGGTTTGTATAGAGTGTACGCCGTAAATTACAATATTTTGAGAGTAAAGGATGGCATGGCTGGTATTGCATTTTCGAACTAAATTATTTCCCAGAAGACCCAAAACCACGGGTTCCTCGCTGCGTTTCCCTAAGTTCCTGCACTTCTTCGATGAGAGGCGTTTCACATCTCTCCAAAATCATTTGTGCAATTCTATTTCCCTTCTTAATGACGAACGGCTCACTCCCGTGATTAAGTAGGATGACTTTCAACTCACCCGTAAAATCGGGATCGATGACACCCGCACCAGTTTGAATGCCGTATTTGAGTGTCAAACCAGATCTAGGTGCAATGCGTCCATATACACCAGGTGGTAAGTGCGCACATACACCCGTACTCACAAAAGCACGTTCGAGTGGTGGGACTATCACCTCTTCCATGCTATACAAATCATACCCAACTGACCCAGGTGAAGTCCTCGTAGGAATGATCGCATCTTCGTGTAGCTTCTTAATTTGAAGACTCATGAATTACATTCGGGTATAATCTTTATCAGAGTATATATAAATGATTCCACTCATCATAGCACTCGGTACAGCTGCAATCGTATATACATTCACAGGAGAAAACCTCGTGTCTTCATCAGAAGCTAAGAAAATGATTAAAAGTGGTAAGATAAAGAAAGTCATAGATGTACGAACGTCCACCGAATATAGACTAGGACATTATCCAAGAGCATTGCATTTACCAGTCACTAAAATGAATGAAAAAACAACGGATGAACTTCCAAAAAAAGGATTACTCGTCTATTGCAACACCGGGCAAAGAGCCAGAATTGCAGCAGAGAAATTAGAGGCGTTAGGTTTTGAAGATGTGTATTATATCGCCGGTCACTATTCTAGTATCATGTAACATTCGAAGGATTGCTAATCCCAAAAACTGGTACAACTTCTAAAGTGGTGACTCATCGCTTCGGAAGCTATCACATAACGTGTGATACTAGAATTTGGATCCCATTTAGGAGGGCAATGCACATCATGTGGCGAAAACGTATGCCACACAAATGGAGTCGGGTCACCAACGATTTCTTTGTCGTCCTTTTTGAACATGGTACCTTGTTTAAATCTATCTAAATACATTACACCACAATTAAAAGATACCCCTTCTTTTTTCAAATCACCATGTGAATGCCATCCGGGGTATAAATTATTATCCACACCCGGTCTTTCAATATATGCCCAAGCTCTAACATAATCTGGTTTTTTATCACATGAGTCAATGAATGCATTCTTTACATCTTCCCAATGTTTAGATTTGTGTTCAAATAAAATTGGTATGGTTTGTATTCCAGCGGTATCCTCCCATTGACCACATTCCATTAAGGTTTTTTCTATGTCATTAATCAAATCATCCCTGTGTTTAGTGAGTACATCTTTCCAATCATGGTGACTCATATACTATGAATTGCGCCTCGCTTTTAATAATCTTTCAAGACGCTCTTTTTCTTTACGAGGAAAAATGGTAAGTTGCATGACCTCACCATCCAAATAGACTTGCCCGTGATTTTTTAATCTATCACATTTCATAACTTGACCAACACGCACCAAGTTTACACGGACATTCCTTTCGTTCGCACATTTACTGTGACGCACTGCTAACATAGCAGCGTCTCGCTTTGTTTCCTTCGGTAATATATTTTCTTCACAGCACACGATCACATGAGAACCAGGTCCTCCGTCTACGTGTAACCACCACTCTTTAGGGTAACTCGACTCCGTAAGGTGATCATTTTCTTTTGCATCTTCACCCACCTTTATAGTGATACCATCAAATGATGTGTATGACCTCATACGTGACTTAGAAGCTATGTTTTTATATCATTTATGGCTAGAACAACGACTACGACGAGAGAACAGACTTGGAACAAACATGATAATTATGTATTAAAAATGTTTATATGGCATCTATATAAGAAATTACAAATTATTGAATTATTATGCGCATATGCGTACATGCGTTTAATAGAGACTCGTTTCGTAGTTAAGAAACTGAAAAGGAGCGATCTGAAGTTTGTTCGATCTTATTGAAACTGATGTCACGGAGTTTACGAACCATTCGGTTCACGTGTTCTTGGGTGATAATAATACAATGTTCACAAATGATACGACCCTTGTATTCAACTAACAGGGGACCACCGGTACCGATACTCGTTCTCATGATTTCAAACATGGTGCACTACAAATTGTCATTGTTTTGGTTAACTTAGGCAATAAAAATATATGTATTTATCATAGATATGAATAACAATAATAATTCAGTCGTCATAGAAACACCTAATTCACCACGTTCAGTTGTGATGACTCCACCTCGGTCTTTAAGAAGTAATAGTGCGAGTGTTATGACGAGACAAGGTCTAGACAATCTTAGGCGCATGCGTCGAACAATCATGTCTTTTTCTAACGCAGGTTTAATAGGTCGTCGTATTAATTTCAATAACAGTAACAGACCAAACGCATCAAATTACACCAAAAACGAAAAAAAGATGAAAAAGAATTCAGATCAAAACAAAAACACGAATAGGATTACATGGAAAAATAAAGATGTAAACAACTTCCCTATAGACCCAATAACTATAAACTCGTTTAAACCGGGTGACAAGGCTGTCAAAATAAAAAAACTTTATCTTTCACCAAATTCATTCCGTAAAATGGCGCGCATGTCCATGACGAATGCCATAAACACCAACGGAAACGTGGTACTATTCGTAAACCCACTCACACGTGAAAATGTTAAGAAAAGTGATCTTAAATTCGTTGTGCTACAAAACAAAAAAACTAAAAAGTAAAGTACATTAAATGCACGTTGTTCTCCAGCCAAGTCCCGTGGTGTCACATAAATTGAGGGTCCTACTTCCAAACAAAAAGACCATTGATTTTGGTTCACACGAACAAATCGATTATACGGATCATAGAAATCCAGAACTCATGCGGGCACATCTTCTAAGGCATGGTGCTCAAATACCCAAGGATGTAAGAATAGAAACCGATCCTTATGAAATACACAAGGGCATGCTTTACGCGGACACCAGCACGGAAGAAAATTGGGACGATCCCTTTCGTGCAGGGTATTGGGAAAGGTGGGTGTTGTGGAGTTACCCATCCGTTGAACAGGCTAAGTTATGGATGACGATGCGCAAAGGCATTCTGTTTATGCCAACAGAAGAAATGATGTGGTTCTGTGATGACCGAAAAAGGTATTAGGCACCCGTCGAACCAAACCCACCCGAACCACGGTCGGTCTCGTCGAGCGATTCAATCTCTCGCACATCTGGTGTTTCACATCTCTCTAACACGAGCTGCGCGATTCTATCACCCTTCTTAATCTCAAAGTGTTTGTCGCCTTGATTAAATAGAACAACCTTAATCTCACCTCGATAATCTGGATCCACGACTCCCGCACCCACTTGAATACCATGCTTCACTGCGAGACCCGAACGAGGTGCAACACGCCCGTATACATTCATTGGCAAAATAACTGCAACCCCCGTACCAACAAGAGCCCGTTGTGAAGGAGATACCACAACCTCATCGACGCTATATAAATCATATCCAACAGCACCACTAGAACCACGAGTTGGAATAGTAGCATCTTGAACAAGTCT
>Ga0181600_10000739_pt1 | contig 25110 bp, 22 predicted proteins | sample 041ome_2_FD_132982 | JGI IMG/M metagenome (GOLD analysis project Ga0181600, IMG submission 132982) | Coastal salt marsh microbial communities from the Groves Creek Marsh, Skidaway Island, Georgia - 041406US metaG (megahit assembly) | ecosystem: Environmental > Aquatic > Marine > Intertidal zone... | reverse complement strand
TCGGCGATCGAGCCAAACGATTTCTTAGCCAACATGGTCGCGCCCCAGGGCTGACGGTTATTTTGGTGGGAAACAACCCCGCATCCGAAGTCTATGTGAGACACAAGGTTACTGCCTGCGAAAAGGCCAGTATCGTCTCTGAGCTCATACGACTCGATGCCTCCTGCTCCACCGAGGCACTCCTACAGACAATTCGAAGCCTTAATGCCAATCCGAACGTCGATGGCATTCTGGTGCAGCTACCTTTGCCGGGGCATATTCCAGAGAAAACCATTATTGAAGCTATCTCTCCCAATAAGGATGTCGATGGGTTTCATCCGGTCAACGCGGGCGCCCTTTTCACTGGCCAGCCCTGCCTGAAGCCATGCACGCCTTTGGGCGTTATGGTGATGCTTGACCACCAGAAGACACCGTTGCGCGCGGCGGAGGCGGTGGTTGTTGGCGCGAGCAATATCGTAGGGAAGCCACTGGCCATGATGCTGCTGCAGGCTGGTGCAACCGTGACCATCTGCAACAGTAAGACTCAGAACCTAGAAGAGAAAACCCGGCGGGCCGACATTCTTATTGCAGCGGTGGGGCGACCCGGACTCATTACTGCCGAGATGGTCAAACCGGGGGCGGTTGTTATTGATGTAGGTATTAACCGGCTTGCGTCTGGAAAGCTCGTGGGCGATGTCGACTTTGAAAACGTCGCTAGAGTTGCAAAAGCCATTACCCCCGTGCCCGGCGGGGTTGGTCCAATGACCATTGCCATGCTTTTGCAAAATACTCTGGATGCGGCGGAATCCGTCGCACACGCCCGATCCTTAACCTAGCCCAAACTAAAACGTACTTATGACCAGCTCCGTCGAACAATTTCTTTCGAGTGATATTCCACAATACGGGTTGTTGAAGCCCGAAGAGGTGCAGGAGCCACTTGAGAACCTTCTTGGTGAGGCCGAAGAGCAGCTTAGAAAAATTGCCAGCAGTCGTGAGGCTGCTCAGTGGGAGACGGTGATTGAGCCCTTAACAAACGCCACCGAGCGACTTGGGCGACTCTGGTCTGCTATTCATCACCTGGGCGCCGTTATGGACAGCCCCGAATGGCGTGAACTAACCAACAACAACCTTGAGAAGATCTCACGGTTCTGGTCCCGACTCGCACAGGATAAAGGCCTCTTCGAAAAAACACGCTCGATTAGCCTGAATACCGCAAACGCCAAGCTCTCCGAGTCTAGAGAGCGCGCACTTAATAACAGCCTGCGTGACTTTCGCCTTGGTGGCGTAGAGCTTGATTCGGACGCTCAAAAAGCATTTACGGAGCGGTCAGCAAGACTTGCCACACTCTCTCAGCAGTTTTCTGAGAACCTTCTCGACAGCACAAATTCAACCAAGATCCTAATTGGCCACGAGGGTCGGCTTGCGGGTCTGCCCGAAGCCGTTGCCCAGGCAGCGAGAGAGAAAGCCCGCTCCGAGAAGCTTAATGCCGTCGCGGCTTTTGGGCTGCAGCAGCCCAGCCTCATTCCCGTTCTGCAGTTTGCCGACGATCGTGACCTTCGAAAAGAGATGTACTCAAAGAATGCTCGTCGCGCATCCGAGCTTGCTGAAGAAGGCCCCGAGCATGACAACAGCATGCTGATGGCTGAAATTCTTCAGCTGCGACAAGAGCAGGCCAAGGCCCTCGGCTTTTCAACGGCCGCTGAGCTCTCGTTGGCCTCAAAGATGGCCAAGTCACCGGAGCAGGTCATGGCATTCTTGCTTGACCTTGCCAAAAAGGCACGCCCCTTTGCAGAACAAGACGTAGCCGATCTGAAAGCCTTTGCGAAGACTCATCTCAGCCTTGAGGCCATGGAGTCCTGGGATGTTAGCTACGTCAGCGAAAAGCTGCGCCAGAAGAAATTCAGTTTCTCTGAGGACGAGGTTCGTCAGTACTTCCAGGTGCAGCATGTCTTAGCGGGCCTCTTCGAACTGGTAAGAGAGCTCTTTGGCGTGGAGCTTCGTGAATCCCCCGAGCCCGACCTCTCCACCTACCGCTGGCACCCCGATGTTCAGCTCTACAGCGTTATTCGTGGAGCAGAAACCATTGGCTACTTGTTTCTTGATCTTTACACGCGACCCACCAAACGAGGCGGCGCCTGGATGGATGACAGCCGCGGCCGTCGAAGACTTGTCTCGCAGGTACAAAAACCTGTCGCCATGCTTACCTGTAATTTCATGCCCCCTAGCGAGCATCGACCAAGCACCATCTCGCACGACGATGTCACCACACTCTTTCACGAGTTCGGCCACGGGCTTCACCATCTCCTCACGGAGGTGGACGAGCTAGAGGTCTCGGGAATTAATGGAGTGGAATGGGATGCAGTCGAGCTTCCCAGTCAGTTTATGGAGAACTTCTGCTGGGAATGGGAGAAGCTTCAGTCCATGACTTGCCATGTTGAGACCGGTGAACCACTTCCTGAAGACCTCTATAAGAAAATGATTCGGGCCAAGAATTTTCAGAGCGGGCTTTTTATGCTGCGTCAGATTGAGTTCGCTCTATTCGACCTACGCATTCACCATCAGGTTATTGAGTCCGACCTACAAAAAGCAGCTAAATCGATCATGGACGTGCTTCACGAGGTTCGCTCGGAAGTTGCTGTGCTTCATCCTCCTAGCTTTCAACGCTTTCCACAAAGCTTCAGTCATATTTTTGCAGGCGGTTACGCCGCGGGCTATTACAGCTACAAGTGGGCCGAAGTCCTGTCAGCCGATGCCTATGCCGCCTTTGAGGAAGAGCCCACCAACTACACCGCGGTGGGTCAACGCTTCTGGAGAGAGATCCTCTCAAAAGGTGGGTCGCGCCCTGCCCTTGAATCCTTCAAAGCCTTTCGGGGGCGTGAGCCAAGTCCAGAGCCCTTGCTTCGGCACTCTGGTCTGCTTGAGACGGCGTAAGACCGAGCAAGGGTTAGGGTTCGGGTTTGCTAAAGCTTGCTAGCTGGAACGTCAATTCCCTAAGGGTTCGGCTGGAGCATCTTGGCCAATGGCTTGCGCTCGAGAGGCCCGACATTCTTGGGTTGCAAGAGACCAAACTAACCGATGACAAATTCCCCGTTGAGGAGATCCGAGCCCTTGGCTACCACTGTGTCTTCTCGGGCCAGCCAAGCTACAACGGTGTGGCCATCCTTGCCAAGGCATCGAGGTTTCAGACCATCGAGGAGTGGAGTTGTGAAGAGCCAAGGCTTCCGGGTGACCAGAAGCGATTCATCGCAGCAACACTCAAGACACTTGAAAGCGAGACCCAGATTCGCTTTATTAATCTTTACGTGCCAAACGGCTCGGAGGTTGGCAGCGAGAAATACAGCTACAAGCTTCAGTGGCTTGACGCGCTGCGACTGAGGCTTCAGGAAGAACAGGCAAGCCATTCCCTGGTCAGCGTTGTGGGTGACTTCAATATTGCCCCAGCCGATATCGATGTGCACGATCCTGAGGCATGGCATGACAAGATTCTCTGCTCCAAGCCCGAGCGCCAGAGGTTTCACGATCTACTGAGCCTTGGCTTCACTGATAGCTTTCGGGCAAAGACGGGGCCAGAAAATCAGGCTTTCTCTTGGTGGGACTACCGTCAAGCGGGCTTTCGTCGTAACCAAGGACTTCGAATTGATCATCTGCTTATCAGCGATGCACTCATGAAGCACTGCGACCAGGTTGGTATCGATCGCACACCAAGGGGCTGGGAAAAGCCCTCCGACCACGCCCCAGCGCTGGCCAGTTTTAATCTTTAAGGCATCGACGGAAAGGGCATCAGCTCTGGATATCAGCCTCCCCTTACCTGCCTTTCTTCTTGGCCTCTGGTCCTCGGGACACTGCCTCATGATGTGCGGTGGCCTGGCTGCCGCAGCGGGTCATCGCAGTCGTTCTGCCCCCGGTCTCTTAAGCCCACTTGCACGATGGACGGAGTTACTTGCCTGGCAGCTCGGACGTGTGGGTAGCTACAGCCTGATGGGGGCCATTGCTGGAGCAGTCGGTGGTGCCTTTCTTGCGCTGGCTGCCGTTGACACGGCCCGACATGTGGCCATGGTGCTTGCAAACCTGATGCTCCTTGCGCTTGGCCTGCATCTACTGCGAGTCAGCCGTCTTATTACCCAGCTTGAGTCGCAGCTTGGTCGGCTCTGGAGGTTTATTCAACCCTTTGCTGTCGCAAGCCTCACGCCCTCGGGCGCAAGCCAAGCCGATGGGCAGGTTTCTACTACTGCTATAGCTGCTCGCGTTGCACGCGCCGCAAGGGTGGGGGCGCTCTGGGGATGGCTGCCCTGTGGCCTGGTCTATAGCATGGTGCTTACGGCCGCCGTGACAGGAAGTGCATGGACGGGACTTGGCTGGATGTTCGCTTTTGGCCTTGGAACCATACCCTCACTCTTTCTTGCATCGTGGGCATCGGGCATGGTCTTGTCAGGACCGCGTTCCGATCGTATTCGTCAATTGGCAGGCCTTTTTATTGTTAGCTTTGCGCTATGGGGCCTGGCAAGGTCCTTAGGCCTCGCCCCCCCTGGGTGGCTTGATGTTTTATGTATTACCCCCTAGAAACTTGGGACAGACATGAGCCTTGGCCAACGCTGCTACCACTGCAATGAGCCCGTTCCCGCGCAAGGCTTGTGGTCAGCTCGTGTTCTCGGCGAGGACCGGGCCATGTGCTGCGCGGGCTGCCAGGCAGTTGCGCAGGCTATTGTGGCCTCAGGGGGTGAAAACTACTACGCTCAAAGAACCTCCAACGCGCTTGACCCTAAGCAACTCGACAGGCTCTCAGCCTGGGCAGACCTTCTTGAAGATCCCGCCTGGACAGGCCGACATATTCAGACGGTGCCTTGTCGTATTAAAAAGTCAGGACAGGCCTTAGCCAATGAAGAAACGGACCAGAACGAGACAACGCTTGCCATTGAGGGCCTGCGTTGTGGAGCATGCGCCTGGCTTATTGAACGCGTGCTCTTGCAGGCTCCGGGGGTGAGTCTCGCTCGCGCGAATGCGTCCACGGCACGACTGCGACTTCGATGGAACCCCAACACGACAGGCCTCAATGCCCTCAGCCAGACTCTTTTAAAGCTTGGCTACGCGGCTCTGCCCTTGGGCGCGGGCCAGCTTGAGGAGCAACGTAAGCGCCAGGAGAAGCTTGAAAACCGCCGGCTCTTTATTGCCGGACTGGGATGGGCCCAGGTCATGATGCTCGCACTGCCCGAGTACCTTCATGGCAGCCAGATTGATGCCGATGCCCTGCTAACCTTAAGGCTTGCCTCTCTGGCACTCTGCCTTCCCGTACTTCTCTACAGTGGGTCAGGCTTCTTGCAAAGTGCCTTCACGGCACTGCGCCAAGGCCGACTCAACATGGATGTTCCGATCAGTCTTGGGCTGCTTCTGGCCTTTCTGGGAAGCCTCTATGGCCTCTGGGCTCAAGCCTCTGCCGTTTACTTCGAGTCGGTCACCATGTTTCTTTTCTTGGTTCTTGGGGCTCGACGTATTGAATCAGTCATTCGCCGTCGTACCATGCGCCGACGAGAGGAGCTCTCGCTTGAGCCTCCCGTACTGGCCCATCGGCTGGAGCCCGAACCCGGGGACTGCCCACCATGGCGACTGCAGGACGACGATCTCATTCGCGTGCCTTCGGGCGCTCGCCTTCCCGCCGATCTTGAACTGCTGCGCGCCGCAACCGAGCTCGATATCTCCTCACTCACAGGCGAGCCGCACCCGGTTGGAAAAGAGCCCGGTGACTTCTGCCCGGAGGGTGCCATAAACCTGGGCCCCGAGCTCCACGGGCGGGTTAAGGGCTCGGGTGCACAAGGCTCGCTGGCGCGCTTAAGCCAGCTTGCTGAAGCGGCCGCCGCCGAAAGGCCACAGTGGAGCCATTGGGCCGACCGTGTCGCCACAAAATTTACACTGGGGATCTTGACCATTGCCATAGCCTCCATCACCTGGGCCATTGTCTTTCAAGAGCCCCTGGACCAATGGCTTCCTCGGCTCATTGCCATCTTGGTAGTCTCCTGCCCCTGCGCACTATCGGTTGCAGGTCCAGCCGCGTATGCTGCAAGCCTTGCACAGCTGTTGGAAAAAGGTATTGCGGTATCTAGCCCAGACAGCCTGGCGAAGGGCTGGGCATTAAAGACCCTGGCTTTCGATAAGACGGGGACACTGACGGAGCCCGAGTCCTCCTCGGTCGTTATGCAGCCCATGGGAAATAAGGCCTACACAGAGGCCGAGATCTGGGAATTCGTCGAGCAGCTCACTGAAAACAGTCACCATCCTCTTGCCATGGCACTCTTTCGAGCCTCAGCCTCAAAATTCGCGAGCGCCGAGCCAGGCAGCGGTCGCTCGGCCCTGCCTGCGGTTCAGGCCATCGAGCAAAAGCCGGGCTTAGGTATGCAAGGCCAGACCCACAATGGCAAACGGGTAAGGCTCGGCTCCGCAAGTTTTGTGCAGGCATCACCCGCCACCCCAAGTGATGCCAATCGGCTGGAAGGGGCTGAAATGGCGAGCCTCTACCTAGGTATTGAGGATGAGCTTATCGCAGGCTTCTGGCTCAACGATCGGCCCAGACCCGATGCGAAGGCAACGCTATTGGAGCTTCAAAAACTCGGGCTTGACCTATGGGTCTTTAGTGGAGATCGAAGCGATCGGGTTCGTGCTTTAGCAAAAACGCTAGAGCTTCCGTGCTTGCAAGCCATTGGAGAGCTCCAGCCCGAGGAGAAACTTCAAAAGCTTCGCCATTTACAAACGAGCGGTCACAACGTGGGGATGGTCGGTGATGGCATTAATGATGCGCCGGTTCTGGCACAGGCCGATCTATCCATTGCAGTCAGCGCAAGTGCACCCCTTGCCAAGCAGCGTGCCGATGTCTACCTCCTTCGACCCGGGTTGCGTGGGGTTGCGGAGTTTATGAATATGGCCCAACGCACACGCACCATACTTAAGCAGAATATTGCCTGGGCCATTGGCTACAACCTCACTGCCATACCGCTGGCAGCCCTGGGTATTATTGGGCCGGCTTGGGCCGCCGTTGGAATGGCAAGCTCATCACTTTTGGTCATGGCCAATGCGGCCCGGCTGTTACGATAGGTCATCATGGAAGTCTTCCCAATTCTGGTTGGCATAAGCCTTGTTGTGGTGGGGCTTGTGGTTTGGATTTACTTTCGGATGTCCAGTAGCGGTCAGTTCGACGACCTTGACTCACCCGCCCAACGCATCTTGCTTGATGACGACAAGGGCCACATCGCATCAAAACACTCCCCTGCCGACGATTCGGGTAAACCCTAGTAAAACGCTCGGCCATTCAATTAATTGACCCAGGTCAATAGTTATATCTGGGAGAATGCATACATTGGAAAAATAGCAGTCGTTCAGGGAGCATTAACACTATGTCAGCCGTCCTCACACCTACTGAGGCTCATGTCGCGCACTCCGCGGGCACAGCCATCGCCGAAGAATACAACTACGACATCGTTCGACTTTTTGCCATCGCCACAGTGGTCTGGGGCGTTGTAGGCATGCTGGTTGGCGTCTGGATTGCCGCGCAGCTTGCCTTTCCAACACTGGCGGAGGGAATCCCCTGGCTGTCCTACGGAAGGCTTCGACCTCTTCACACCAATGCGGTCATTTTCGCCTTCGGTGGCTCTGCCCTTCTTGCAACGTCGTACTACGTTGTTCAGCGCACCTGCCACACCCGGCTTTTTTCTGACGGTTTAGCCTCTTTCACATTTTGGGGTTACCAGGCTGTGATCGTTCTTGCTGCCATCACACTGCCTCTGGGTATCACAAGTACACACGAGTACGCCGAACTGGCCTGGCCCATCGACCTTCTTTTGGCCGTCGTCTGGATTGCCTACGCTATTGTCTTTTTTGGAACCCTCATGCGCCGGCGGGTTGAGCATATTTATGTCGCCAACTGGTTCTACGGTGCCTTTATTCTTACCGTGGCACTTTTGCATGTGGTTCGCAGCGCAGCCATTCCAGTGGGTATGTGGGATGCCGTGGGTGTCTTTGCTGGCGTTCAGGATGCCATGGTGCAATGGTGGTACGGCCATAATGCCGTTGGCTTTTTCTTAACAGCTGGCTTTCTTGGAATGATGTACTACTTCATCCCCAAACAGGCCGAGCGCCCGGTCTACTCCTACCGTTTGTCCATTGTTCACTTCTGGGCCCTTATTTTCACCTACATGTGGGCAGGGCCCCACCACCTGCATTACACCGCGCTGCCCGACTGGACGCAGTCCATTGGAATGATCTTCTCGCTTATCCTGCTTGCGCCAAGCTGGGGCGGGATGATCAACGGCATCATGACGCTGTCGGGCGCGTGGCACAAACTGCGCAACGACCCTATTCTTAAGTTCTTAATTGTCTCGGTCTCGTTTTATGGCATGTCGACCTTTGAAGGTCCCATGATGTCCATTAAAACAGTGAATGCATTGAGTCACTACACCGACTGGACCATTGGCCATGTGCACTCAGGCGCCTTAGGCTGGGTAGGCTTTATTACCATGGGTGCCATCTACTACCTCATTCCGCGTATGGCGGGTAAAACCCAAATGCACAGCGTGAAAGCCATTGAGCTGCACTTCTGGATCGCCACCATTGGCATCGTGCTGTACATCGCGGCCATGTGGATCTCCGGGGTTATGCAGGGCCTTATGTGGCGTGCCATAAACGACGATGGCTCGTTAACGTACAGCTTTGTGGAAAGCGTCAAAGCCAGTTTCCCCTACTACGTTATTCGCCTTGGCGGTGGCCTGCTCTACCTAAGCGGCATGCTCATCATGGCTTGGAACGTTGCCATGACCCTGCGCCAACCCCAGCCCGTGAACGCCCAGATTCCTGCCGTGGCACACGGTTAAGCCTAGGGAGATCGAGACACCATGAAACACGATATTGTTGAAAAGTCCCCAGGCCTTCTCATTGTGCTGGTCCTTATTGTTGTGGCCATTGGCGGGCTTATTGAAATTGTTCCTCTCTTCTTTCAGAAATCCACCACAGAACCCGTCACCGGCCTTAAGCCCTATACCGCTTTGCAGCTTGCTGGACGGCAAGTCTATGTGCGTGAGGGCTGCGTAGGCTGCCATTCCCAAATGATTCGCCCCTTCCGGGCAGAGACCGAGCGCTATGGTCACTATTCCGTGGCGGGGGAGTCCGTCTACGAGCGACCCTTTTTATGGGGCTCCAAGCGCACGGGACCTGACCTTGCTCGAGTTGGTGGTCGCTACTCGGACGAGTGGCACCGCGTCCATCTTATAAACCCTCGCGATGTCGTACCCGAGTCCAACATGCCTGCCTACCCATGGCTGGCTACGGGTATTGTCGATGGAGAACATGTCCAGGCCAAGATGGCAACGCTTCGTATGACCGGCGTACCCTACACCGATGAAGAAATCGCAAATGCGGTTGAAGAGCTAAAGGGAAAGACCGAGATTGAGGCCATGATTGCCTACCTGCAGTCGCTTGGCCTTGCCATCAAGGAGAAGCGCTCATGATCACCTTTCACTCGATCTTCACACTCGTAAGCCTTCTGGTCTTTCTGGGTATCGTGGCCTTGGTCTACAGCCGCGGTCAGAAAAAGACCATGGAAGAGGCCTCACGCATCCCCCTTCTTGACGAACTCCCCGCGACCGAGACTGGGGCAACTCGGGCCGCTAAGTCGTCCCAGGACGCTTAACTTTCGTTAAGAACTGTTTGTAAACAGGATAAAAAATCATGGCTGACTTTACTACCGAGTTTTGGAATCTCTTTGTAATCGTGGGTGTTCTCGTAAGCATTCTCGCCTGCGGTGTCTTCCTGTACTTCTTGTCGCGCAAGAAGATCAACCCAGGCGCTGTGCAGACCACAGGGCACACTTGGGACGAAGACCTAGCGGAGTTCGATAACCCACTGCCTCGTTGGTGGATGATTCTGTTCTACCTCACCATTGTTTTTGCTTTGCTTTACCTCGCCCTCTTTCCTGGGCTTGGTAACAGCCAGGGTAGTCTTGGCTGGAGCTCCAAGGACCAGTACGAAAGAGAGATAGCCAAGGCCGATGCCCGTTATGGCCCCATTTATGCCAAGTTTGCGGCCATGTCGGTTGAGGACACCGCCCAACAGCCCGAGGCCATGGCGATTGGTCAGCGGCTGTTCGTGAACAACTGTGCCCAATGTCATGGAACCGATGCGCGCGGTGCAAAGGGCTTTCCCAACCTTGCAGACAACGACTGGACCTGGGGAGGTTCGGGCGATGCGATCAAAACAGCGGTGCTTGAAGGCCGACAAGGCATCATGCCTCCCATGGCAGCCGCGGTAGGCTCACCTGCCGATGTTGAGAATGTGGCCCACTATGTTTTAAGCCTCTCGGGCAGCGCCCACGATTCCATTAAAGCAAGCCTGGGTTCCACAAAGTTCGCCGCATGCGCCGCATGCCACGGCGCGAACGGTGACGGCGGGCCTGCCATGGGCGCTCCCCGACTCAACGACAAAATCTGGGTCTACGGTGGAACGGCCAAAGCCATTGTTGAAACCATTAATAACGGCCGTCATGGTGTCATGCCCGCCTGGAAAGACATTCTTGGTGAAGAGAAATCACACCTCGTAGCGGCCTATGTCTACAGCCTTACGGCAAAGCCCAAGGCCGTTGCCAGCAGTCAGTAATTTAACCGTTCAGTCAGGCCCCGTTGCGAGGCAGCCCGCGCAACGGGTCACTTTTAAGCAGCATCCTCTCCGTTAAAGTCAATGCCTGAACCCTCCACACCCCCCGTTGTTGAACAAACAGTTCTTCTTTATGCCCCCGGCAAGAAGATCTACGCCAAGGCTACGAGGGGCTGGTTTAACAACTGGCGCTGGTTCTTTGTCTTTATCACTCAGGCGGTCTATTACCTAACGCCTTGGCTGTCCTGGAACGACCGGCAGGCCGTCTTGTTCGACCTTGAGGCACGGCGCTTTTATATCTTCGACCTTTTGTTGGTTCCTCAAGACTTCATTTACCTGACGGCGCTTTTGTTACTGTCTGCCTTCGGGCTGTTCTTGTTCACGGCCGTAGCGGGTCGACTCTTCTGCGGCTATGCCTGCCCACAAACGGTATACACCGAGATCTTCATGCAGATCGAGCGTTGGATTGAAGGCGATCGTCATGTACGTATGCGGCGTGACAAAGAACTCTCTTTGCTCGCCCGCCTGCCAAGGCGCGGGCTCAAGCTCTTTGTCTGGGTGCTTGTAGCACTGTGGACAGGCTTTACCTTTGCAGGCTATTTCACCCCTATTCATGAGCTCGGTCAGGGGGTGTTATCCGCGAGCCTAGGCTTTTGGCAGTGGTTCTGGATGCTCTTTTATTCATTTTTTACTCTGCTTCAAGCTGGCTTCATGCGCGAGCAGGTTTGTAAATACATGTGCCCCTACGCACGCTTTCAAAGTGCCATGTTCGACCCAGACACCCTTATTGTTAGTTATGACGAGAGCCGTGGGGAGCCACGAGGTAAGCGCTCTAGGGCGGAAGACCATACAGCCTCCGGGAAAGGCGACTGTATTGATTGTGGCGTCTGCGTGGAAGTCTGCCCCACAGGCATCGACATTCGAGACGGCCTGCAGTACGAGTGCATTGGCTGCGGGCTTTGCGCAGACGCATGTAACCAAATCATGGATCGCATGCATTATCCCCAAGGCTTGGTTCGCTACACCACGCTCAATGCCTTGGATGGCGTTGTTCAAGAAGCCGACATTCGTCGGCGCTTCTTGCGCCCACGCGTTCTCATCTACACATCGATTCTTCTTGTTATTTCAGCAGTCGTTTTTACATCGCTCCTTAATCGAAGCCCTTTAACTGTGAATGTTATTCGTGACCGTGGCGCGCTTGCCCGAGAGGTTGAGGGCCAGTTCATTGAGAACGTCTACCGGCTGCAAATTACCAACAAAAGCCACGAGGCAAAGCGCTTAATTATTGAAGGCAATGGACTGCCCGAGCTCGAGAGCTCTGGCAAAACAAGGCTAACTGTAGACCCATCCGCTAACGTCACAGCTATTGTCGACCTACGCATCCCTATCTCCATTGCCGAATCCCTCGACAAGGGCTCCCATAAAATACTGTTGCAGGTGCGTTCCGAGGATGATCCCGATTTAGTAATTAACGAAAAGGCTGCCTTCTTTGTCCCTCGCTAACCCAATGAATCACAATACCTCCGGACCCTGGTGGCAACACCGTTGGCCCTGGATTATCTTGTTCATGCTTTCAAGTGTCATTGTGGCTTGCATGGTGACCATATACATTGCCGTGACCACGCGTGACAGCCTTGTGGCAGACGACTACAGCAAACACGGCAGGGGAATTAACCAGCGGCTTGAGAAAGATCAGCGGGCTCTTGAGCTCGGTGTTAAGGCAAAGCTTGGCTATGCCCTCAATGCATCACAGGGGCCCGAGCTCACCATCGAGCTGCTAGCCCCGGAGCCTCAAGGTACAAGCGCAGGCCCTAGTGATATCGGCACGCCTGCTGCGTTTCTTATTCTTGAGCTGTCACACCCCACGATGGCACAGCTCGACCGTAACCTGATTCTTCGCCGAGTCTCCGAGGTTATCCCGACCTACCGAATTCAGACCGAACCACTTGCAGCGGCCTACTGGCATGCCTCTATTTATCCTCCCCAGAAAGATTGGAGAATTCGCACAAGGCTTGACGTTAGCGAGCCGCTCCCGCCAAGGCCTGGCAGCCAGGCCAACTAGACTCAGGAGACTTTTCGTGGCCGAAATGAAAATAAACGAAGATGGCGTGCGTGATCACCGGGAGACTCCATGCTTCGCAAAGGCAGCCATGAGTATCGCGTGGCCTTCTTTTCTTGCAGCGGCAGCTTTAACGGGGCTGTTTTTCTCCTCCGTCGACCCCAACGAGCTCGTCGTGTTTGGCGTTGAACTTGAGCTTGAACGACGCGAGGCGTACGGGCTTGGTTTTATGGTTTTCTGGGGCTTCTCAGCGCTTGCCAGCGCAATGACCTACATGCTTGCCCGCCCACCGGAATCGAACCCCGCAAACTACGTGCCCCAGCGGGCTTCAAATTCTAAAGGCCGTCATTAAGACTCAAGACCAAGCTCCGCGATCTTTCGCGTGATGGTGTTTCGACCCACACCAAGAATTTGGGCGGCTTCAATGCGCCGACCCCTTGTAATTTCAAGGGCTGTCCCATAAATAAGCGTCTCAAACTCCTTCGACCAGTGATCAAAACTCGCTGACGAGTCCACCGCCAGAGACCCTGATCGACTGACCTGACGCAGCGACCTCTCGAGCTCCTGCTTAAGCAAGCCTCGCCAGTCGGGCATGTGAACCTGCCGCGCGTGGTCTATGGTGGTGGACGAGGTATCAGCCTTGAGGGGCCCCGAACCTTCCCCGCTTAAAGCCCCTTGCTCGGTCCTTGCCTGAAGAAAGCCCGCCGTCTGAGAGGACATTACTCCATATGGCTCAAGAAGCTCAGGTGGCAGGTCGTTCAGCTCAACATGCTGGCTCGGCGCCATGACCGTAAGCCGATGACAAAGGTTCTCCAGCTCTCGCACATTGCCCGGGAAGGAATAAGCCATCATGGCGTCGAGCGCGGAAGGCGCTAATACCTTCGACTCCACACCAAGTGTCTTGGCTGACTTGGCAAGAAAGTGAATCGCAAGATCTGCAATATCTTCGCGACGTTCACGCAAAGGTGGCAGGCGCAGTCGAATGACGTTTAGCCGATGAAAAAGGTCTTCTCGAAACTGCCCATCCCGTACACGCCTCTCAAGATTCTGATGGGTCGCAGCAATAACACGGACATTAGCCTTAAGCGGTTGATGCCCGCCAACACGATAATAATGACCATCCGACAACACACGCAGAAGACGCGTTTGAAGGTCGAGTGACATGTCACCAATTTCGTCGAGAAAGAGTGTTCCACCCTCGGCCTGCTCAAACCGACCACGACGCAATGACTGCGCTCCTGTGAATGCACCGCGTTCATGGCCAAAGAGCTCGGACTCAAGTAGATCGTGGGGAATTGCTGCTGTGTTGAGTGCAACAAAGGGCATCTGGGCACGCGGACTGTGTCGATGCAAAGCCCCTGCCACGAGTTCTTTCCCGGTACCCGATTCGCCTGTAATGAGCGTGGTCGCAGCAGACTGAGAAAGCCGGCCAATCGCCCTGAAAACCTCCTGCATGGCCGGGGCATGCCCAAGCATGTCAAGACTCGGGTTACGTGAACTGATTGCTGCTGCACTTTCCTGGCCTTGCGATTCGGAGCAGGCGCGACGAATGAGGGCCGTCGCCTCTTCAACATCAAAAGGCTTGGGAAGGTATTCAAAGGCGCCGCCCTGGAAGGCCGAGACCGCACTGTCAAGATCAGAAAAGCCCGTCATGATGATGACTGGAAGCTCTGGAAGCCGCGCCTTGACCTGTTCAAGTAAAGCAAGGCCCGATTCTCCCGGCATACGAATGTCAGAGACCAAAACTTGGGGGGTCTCCTCTTGGAGAGCACGCATAACCTCTTGGCTCGTCTCAAACAGTCGGCAAGGCAACTGGGCTCTCGATAAGGCCTTTTCAAGAACCCATCGAATAGAGGCATCGTCATCCACAATCCATACTGGCTTCATTAAAACGTCTCCTTGGAGAGAACCGGCTTTAGGGGCTCACCGATAGGCAGAACAATCGTGAACTCGGTACCCATGTCGTGCAGCTCGGGCGAATGGGAGCCCCCTGTTGCCGCATACAAGGGCTGCGACTCGGACCGGCAGTCAATCACACCACCATGCTGATGCACGATGGTCTGGGCAATGGTTAGGCCCAGACCATGGCCCTTGGGATTACCCGAGACCAAGGGGTAAAAGATTTCATCTCGTAAGGACTTCGGAATACCTGGGCCGTTGTCACGAATTGATAAAGAAAGCGCCAGCGCATAGCGTTGACGATGCAGTGTTACCTGACGCGTCGCACGCGTTTTTAACCAGATGCTGCCCTGCCCATCCATGGCCTGAGCCGCGTTACGAACCACGTTAAGGACCAATTGAATAAGCTGCTCAAGATCGCCCAAGATATCGGGAAGACTTGTGTCGTAGTCACGAACAATGGTTAAGCCCGTAGGAAACTCCGAAAGCACAAGTCGGCGCACCCGTTCAAGAACCTCGTGAATGTTGACAGCCTCTCGAGACATACTCCTGCGCACGGGTGCGAGCATCTGATCAACCAGCGACAAAAGCCGATCAGACTCTTTCACAATGACCTGGGTGTACTCACGCAGCGAACGCGTTGGAAGCTCAGTTTCAAGCAGCTGAGCGGCTCCTCGAATACCCCCCAGTGGGTTCTTGATTTCGTGGCCAAGATTACGAAGCAGTGACTGATTCATCTGCATGAGAGCTGCCTGACGTTCCTCGCGGTCAATGCGCTGATAAGCGTCAATCTCTCGGAGCTCAACACTTGCTAATAACCCGGGTTCCTCAAGAACGCAGACGGTGATATCGAGGGGTGAGGCCGGCCGACCCGCTAGGTTGAAACTCATCTGCTGACGTTTCACCGAGAAGAGGCGCTCTTGGCATTCATTAAGAAGACTATCTATCGCCTGGCTGTCTGTTGCCAATACAGCTAAAGACTGCCCTTCGAATTGAACGGCTGAGACCCCTAAAAGATTCTCGGCCGCCCCATTCATAAAGGCCACCTTACCCGTGCCGTCAAGTAAAACAACGGCAGTAGCAAGGAGGTCGAAGGGGTTCGGGCGGCTGACAGACTCTGTTCGCACACCCGTTCCCCTCGCCTGCATTACAGCGAGTAGTACATATCGAACTCAACAGGATGGGTCGTCATTCGGAACCGCGTGACCTCCTCCATCTTGAGATTGATGAAGGCATCAATCATGGAGTCGGAGAAGACGCCACCTCGCGTGAGGAACGCGCGATCTTTATCGAGCTCATCAAGCGCCTGATCCAAAGACGAGCAAACGGTTGGAATGGCTTTCTCTTCTTCGGGCGGGAGGTCGTACAGATTCTTGTTAGAGGGCTCACCCGGATGGATCTTATTCATCACACCATCAAGACCGGCCATGAGCATAGCGGAGAAGGCCAGGTAGGGATTCGCCGTGGGGTCGGGAAAGCGCACCTCGATGCGACGACCCTTGGGGTTGCTGACGTAAGGAATACGAATGGAGGCCGAACGGTTGCGCGCCGAGTAGGCCAATTTCACAGGAGCCTCAAAGCCAGGCACGAGACGCTTGTAGCTGTTTGTACCGGGGTTCGTAATGGCATTAAGCGCACGAGCGTGCTTAATAAATCCGCCAATGTAATAAAGAGCAAAGTCGGAAAGCCCGGCATAGCCGTTACCTGCAAAAAGGTTTTGTCCGTCCTTCCAGACGGATTGGTGGCAGTGCATGCCCGAGCCGTTGTCGCCAACAACAGGCTTGGGCATGAAGGTTGCTGTCTTGCCATAGCTAGCTGCTACGTTCATGACCACGTATTTGAGAATCTGATTCCAGTCGGCCCTTTGTGTCAGCGTGCTGAACTTCGTACCAATTTCGCACTGGCCTGCACCCGCCACCTCGTGATGGTGCACCTCAACCGGTACGCCCATCTGCTCAAGAATGAGGCACATCTCGGAGCGAATATCTTGTAGGGAATCAACAGGAGGCACGGGGAAGTAGCCGCCTTTTACCGCAGGACGATGGCCAAGGTTGCCACCCTCGTAATCGATACCGCTGGACCAGCTACCCTCTTCCGTCTTAACCTTCACGCTCGAGCCGGACATGTCACAGGTCCAGGTCACGCCATCAAAGATGAAAAACTCGGGCTCAGGACCAAAGAAAACCGTGTCGCCAACACCCGAGGCCTTAAGAAAGGCTTCAGCGCGCTTAGCCAAGGAACGTGGGTCGAGCTCGTAGCCTTTACCGTCGGAAGGCTCGATCACGTCGCAGGTAATGTTAAGCGTCGACTCTTCGCGAAAGGGATCGAGAACTGCCGTGTCGGGGTCGGGCATGAGCAGCATGTCGGAGGCTTCAATACCCTTCCAACCTGCAATGGAGGAGCCGTCAAAGGCATGACCGGCCTCAAACTTATCGTCGTCCACCATGGCGGCAGGAACAGAAACGTGCTGCTCTTTGCCACGGGTATCGGTGAAACGGAAATCGACAAACTTCACTTCGTTGTCGGCAATCATCTTGATTACATCTTTTGCACTCGCCATTGAATGTGGCTCCTTTTTTAAAAATTAGTAAAAATCCAATGCCTTTTGACTTCGAAAAATACCTGAACAGTGCACTTATTGCAGGTTCCGTGCCGATCCAAAAACCTTTTATTTATCAATGTTTTAGAAAATTAGAGATGCAGAAACGCACCTAATTAATGCATTAATGCACCAATTTATACCATACGCACCTTATTGGGGCAGAAAGAGAATCTGAAGTTCGTTGAGAAAGTCCAGTCCAAGACGCGTTGGTGCCCAACGCCCCTGACTGCAGTCCATGAGCCCCCGCCTCTGAGCTTCTAAGAGCCCCCCCGTAATTTGCTGGGGTGAAAGCCCCGTGGCCCGCTCAAACAAATCGAACTCCACCCCATGAACAAGGCGCATGGTATTAAGCATGAACTCAAAACCCAGCCGGTCGTAGGGAACAGCCTCCTGCCTTCGATGCGAACCGTCTGCAGCAATAACCGCCTTCAGGTAATCCCCCGGGTGCCGCGTGCAGGTCTGCCGAATGACGCCAAGATCTGGCAGGCTTAGTTTGCTGTGAGCCCCCGCCCCAATACCCAGATAATCACCAAAGCGCCAGTAGTTCGTATTGTGCAGGCAGGCATGCCCCTCTCGTGCAAAGGCCGAGACCTCGTAGCGATCAAGCTCAGACATCTCGAGACGGGAGAGCAAATGGTCGTGCATATCTTCTAACACCTCGTCCGCAGGCAATACCGGCGGGCGTGAGGCAAAGAGCGTGTTGGGCTCAAGCGTAAGCTGATAAAGCGAGAGATGGCCAAGGCCAAACGACAAAGCCGTTTCAAGGTCACGCATGGCCATCTCTAGCGACTGCCCTGGAAGTCCGTACATTAGGTCAATGTTGAGCCGGTCAAAGACCTTTGACGCATCCTGAGTGGCCTCAAAGCTATCGTTGGCATCGTGTACTCGGCCTATAGCCTTTAGGCTTTGCTCGTCAAACGACTGAACCCCAAGGGAAAGGCGCGTGACCCCCGCCTGCCGATAACCCTGCCAGTCCCTCGCCTCCTGAGCGAAACGGCCTGCACCCGGATTGGCCTCCATGGTGATCTCGCAGTCAGCAGACAGACGCAGCAGGCCACGCAAAGCGGTCAATAGCCGGTCGATGGCCTGCGGCCCAAAAACATTGGGTGTGCCACCGCCTATGAAAACTGTTCGCACGGTACGCCCCCAGACCTGAGGAAGACTCGCCTGAAGATCACGAGTCAGGGCATCAAGGTAGACCTCATGCGGAACCTCCCCCTTGATCTCGTGCGAATTAAAGTCGCAGTAGGGACATTTCCGAATACACCAGGGAAGGTGAACGTAGAGGCTTAAGTCTGAAAGGCCTCGCAAAAGGCTCGTGCTGCTCGCGCCCGATGACTGCATTTGTTTTTTTCCTCCAGGCTAAGTTCAGCGGCTGTGCGTTTGCGCACGGGGTCAAAGAAGATTGGGTCGTAGCCATGACCATGCTGACCCCGTGGCTCAAAAAGAACTTCCCCCAGCCACTGACCCTGCCCAATGAGGGGTAAAGGGTCGTCAACCGCGCGCACAAAGGCGAAAACACAAACAAACCGCGCGGTCACAGGGTGTGACGAATCGAGACCTGACATACGCCGTTGCTGACCCAAAAGGTGAATAAGGCAAAAAAGGTTTGCCTGCTCCATGCTTATCTGTCCTTGCTGATAACGCGTATGGAAATGCAGCGAATCCTCCCGGTCTACTGGAATGTCCACCTCAATAAGCGATGCCTGCCGATCGAGCCAGTCTTCATAGAGCCGAGCTGACCGAACCCCCGCCCAGCCGGAGAGCTCATCAACAATAAGGCCCGAATCATCGGCAAGGGCTGCAAGCCCCGTGCTTGCGCTTGCATGCCGAGCCTTGGCCAGCGCGTTTTCTAAAAAGGTTCCAAAGGGCTCCTCACAGGGTCGGACCCCAAACTCGGACTGCGCAGCAAGTGTGAGCCCAAGCCCGCCTAATAGGCCGTTAAGCTCCTCAAGCTTCCCCTTGTTTGAACTTGCCAAAACGACCTGCATCAGACCCTCCACTCGCCGGCCAACATAAGGGCCCTCGTTATTTAAACCAGACGGGCCTCAGGCCGATCGGGATCTGCCATCAGTTGGGCCTGAAGCGAATGGAGCTGCACCATGCCGTCGTGGGCGAGCCCAATGCATTGGTCAAGCTCTTCGCGATGAAATGCTCGGCCCTCGGCAGTGGCCTGCAGCTCGACAAAGCCGCCGCTCGCAAGCATGGCAAGGTTCATGTCCGCCTCGCAGCCCGAGTCCTCTTCATAGTTCAGGTCAAGAAGCGCCCGCCCCTCGTAAAGTCCAACGGATATTGCGGCAACGGACTCCCTAAAGGCTTTTTCAAGACCTACCCGATCGGAGTCAGGAAGGTCACTGGAGGCCGCAGCACTTCGAATGGCATCAAAAACCGCAAGGCTTGCCCCCGTTACGCTCGCAGTCCGAGTTCCTCCATCGGCCTGAATCACGTCGCAATCCACCGTAATGGTGCGCTCGCCTAACAGGCTTAGGTCGACAGCGGCCCTTAGACAGCGGCCAATGAGGCGTTGAATTTCCATGGTTCGCCCAGACTGCTTACCTTTGGCGGCCTCACGGTCGGAGCGCGTGTGAGTGGACCTTGGGAGCATTCCATATTCGGAGGTCACCCAGCCCTTGCCCGAGCCCCTAAGAAAGCCTGGTACCTTAATCTCAATACTTGCATTGCAAAGAACCTGGGTATGCCCAAAGCAGACAAGGACGGACCCCTCGGCGTATCGAGTAAATCGGCGCTGAAGGCTTACAGGACGCAATTGGTTGGGCTGGCGTCCGTCATGACGCGACTTCAAATCACTCATACATTCTCTCTAATAAAAAAGAAGCTTCTCCAAGCCCCGCAAAAAATCCCTGAGATCGTAGATCCGTAGAATACGGGGTTATGTCTATTCTAAGTATGACCGGCTACGGGATCGCCCGCCGAGAAACGCCACACGGCATTATCACTACCGAGATTCGTTCGGTGAATAACCGCTTTTTTGAACTTAGCCTTCGCATCCCCGATGACCTTCGAGGGCTCGAGCCCTTTTTTCGAGAGCGGCTTGCAAGCTTGTCGCCCCGAGGCAAATGCGAACTTCGAATTAGTCTGCTGCGTGCTCCTAACAGCCAGTCTGACACCAGCCTCATTGACAAGGACCGACTCAAGGCCGTTATGGCGCTCTCGAAGACCCTTGGAGAAGAATACCCAGGCCAATGGCGGCCCATGACAATCGCCGAGCTGTTGAGTCTTCCGGGTCTGAACGCACGGGACGCGAGCGATCCGGAGTCACTTGAGATGGAGGTGCGAGAATGCTTCAACACCGCGCTCGACACTTTTGTGGGCAGTCGCAGCCAAGAGGGGCAGCAGCTTGCCCAGGTAATTGAGCAGCGTGGGCGGGAGCTTGATCGCCTGGTGCAGCGTGCAAGGCAGGCTTTGCCTCTGGCCTTGACTCAGCAGCGCGAGAAGATTCGACAACGTGTTCAAGAGGCTTTTGACGCAATGTCAGGCCAAGCATCGGCTGTTTCAGAGGAAGGCGCGAACCTCATTGAAGAACGAATACGTCAAGAGGCCCACCTTGCCGCCGGCCGAGCCGACATTGCCGAGGAGCTCGACCGCCTTCAAGCGCACCTTGAGAAACTTCAACTCCTACTCAAAAGCCAGGGCACAGAGCCCAAAGGCAAACGCTTTGACTTCCTATGCCAAGAGCTGCATCGCGAGGCCAATACCCTCGGGGCAAAGTCCATTCAAATTGAGCTCACTGAGATCAGCCTTGAGATGAAGCTTCTCATCGAGCAGATTAAAGAACAGGTGCAGAACATTCAATGAAGTCGGGGACCTCATCGAAAGGACGACTCATCGTTATTTCAGCGCCCTCCGGAGCAGGCAAAACAAGCCTGATCGCAGCACTGCTTAAGACGCATGGTGCGAAGCTTCAGCTTTCGGTCTCAACCACAACCCGCCCTCCCCGTCCTGGTGAAGAACACGGCAAGGACTATTTCTTTTGCGAGAGGGACGCCTTTAAAAAACGTATTGACGAAGGAGCCTTTCTTGAATGGGCCCTCGTGCATGGAAATTATTACGGCACTTCACGCGACTGGATTGAGAACCAGCTGCGCCAAGGCGGCTTTGTTCTCTTGGAAATTGACTGGCAGGGGGCCCAACAGATAAGGGCTCAGTTTCCTAGCGAACAGGTGGTCTCGATTTTTATCCGGCCTCCAACCATTGAGGTTTTGCGGCAGCGGTTGATTGATCGAGGCAAGGACACGACCGAGGTCATCGAGGAACGCGTGAGGGCGGCCGCGGAGGAGCTCACCCATGCCGATGAATTCGATTATGTTATTATGAATCAAGAGTTTGCAGCCGCCCTTCGGGACCTAAGTCAGCTCGTCACCCAAATCGTTTCCACCCCAGCATAAAGGTGCTTTTTATGGCTCGAATCACCGTTGAAGACTGCCTCGATCGGATTGAAAATCGCTTTGAGCTTACCCTTGCTGCAACCTACCGGGCTCGCCAGCTAGCCCAAGGCGCAACGCCCAAGGTCGACGCTCGCGACAAACCCACGGTTGTCGCCTTGCGAGAAATTGCCTCCGGCCACATTGGCCGCGAAATGCTGCGCAAGGTGCCTATCTAAGGCGCACCTAACCGCGCAATTCCTTTTTAGGTCCATGAGGCGGCTATGGCCAAAGGCCTTCCTTCTCCAGAACCGAGTGTGCAGGTTATCTCGGTTGGGCCTCTGCTTGAGAAAGCCTCTTATTTAAGCGAGCCCGAGAAGAGCCGACTCGTTGAGTCTTTTCGATTCAGCGATGCCGCTCACCTTGGCCAGTCCCGCCAGTCGGGGGACCCTTACATCTCCCATCCTCTGGCCGTAGCTGAAATTTGTTGTGGCTGGCAGCTTGATGTGGATGCGCTGATGGCGGCTCTATTGCACGACACCGTGGAAGACTGCGGCATCGAGTCAAGCGATATTCAACAAAAGTTTGGCTCCACAGTGGCGATGCTGGTCGATGGGCTCACGAAGCTTGACCAGGTCAGCTTTAAAAACCGAGAAGAAGCGCAGGCCGAGAACTTTCGGAAGATGCTGCTCTCGATGGCAGACGACGTTCGCGTCATTCTTATTAAGCTTGCCGACCGCCTTCACAACATGCGCACCCTAGAGGCGACCTCGGCAGCTAAGCGACGTCGAATTGCCCAAGAAACGCTGGATATCTACGCACCCATTGCCCATCGACTCGGACTCAACGAAATTTTTCGTGAGTTCGAAGACCTTTGCTTTGAGAGCCTCTACCCCATTCGCTCGCGTGTACTACGCAAGGCCCTAAGCGCGGCCAGGGGTAACCGCCGCGAAATGGTGGGCCGGCTTGAGAACCTTGTTCGCGAGCAGCTTCCAAAGTTTGGGCTTCAGGCCGAAATCAGCGGCCGCGAGAAAAGCCTATTTTCGATCTATCGAAAGATGCAAGAAAAGCGTCTAAGCTTTGCAGAGGTCTTGGATCTTTACGGCTTTCGTATTCATGTCAACACCATACCCGAGTGCTACCTCGCGCTTGGTGCTATGCACGCTTTGTTCAAGCCTGCTCCCGGCCGATTCAAAGACTACATCGCACTGCCCAAGTCCAACGGCTATCAGTCCCTTCATACCGTCGTCCTAAGCGATCTTGGAACACCGCTTGAGTTTCAGATTCGTACCCATGACATGCATCATGTTGCCGAGGCCGGCGTTGCTGCCCACTGGCTTTACAAAGAGCACGCCACGGGTGTCACACCCTTGCAGCGCAAGGCTCACGAATGGATGCAGTCGCTGCTTAGCGTGCAGTCTCGCGACCCCAAAGAGTTTCTCGATCATATTAAAATCGACCTCTTCCCGGATGTGATTTACGTCTTCACGCCCAAGGGCGAGATACGGGAACTGCCTAAGGGCTCAACACCGGTGGATTTCGCCTACATGGTGCACTCCGATGTCGGTAACCGCTGCACAGGGGTTCTGATTAACAATGACGTAAAGCCACTGGACACCGAGCTTCGTAATGGCGATATGGTTCGTGTTATCACTCAGCCCTCGGCGACACCACATCCCGGCTGGCTTGGCTTCGTGAAAACAGCCCGAGCGCGGGCACAGATTCGACATCATCTGAAGACCAGCACGCGCGAGCGCTCCATTGCCTTCGGTCGACGACTGCTGGATGCAGCCTTGAAGGAAATTGGTGGGCAGGGCCTCGACGATCCGCGCCTGAACTGGTCCGCATTCTTCCACGAGATTCCTGCCAATGACCAAGAGGAGTTGTTGGAGTCCATTGGTCTGGGTCACCTACTTGCGAATGTGGCGGCCCGACGGCTCTTTGGCCTGGTGGAGGACGAACCGCCTGAGGACGGAACCTCCTCCCGTTCCGAGCGGCGGGCAAAGCTTCTGCCCGGCGCTGCCCAGGCACTCATGGTCTCGATGGAACACCTGACACAGCCTCAGAGCTCAGGCATCACTGTCAATGGATCGGAAGGCACAGCGGTTCAGTATGCAAGCTGCTGCTTCCCCATTGCCGGGGATAACGCCTGCGGCCATATGCGCGGGGGCGCTGGACTTTTGGTTCATCGAAACAGCTGCGGCTTTGCGCGTCGGCAAAGGCCTAAAGATCCCTTGCGCTGGGCCAACATTATCTGGGGTGACCCACTTTACAGAACCTTCCAGACCCAATTGCACATTGAGGCCAAAGACTCCCCTGGGGTGCTTGCCAAGGTGGCAGCAGCCATATCGGCCTGCGAGGCCAACATTAACGATCTCTCCATTGAACCCCACGGGGGTGGCTTTGCCGTGCTTAAACTCTCACTGGAGGTACGGTCGCGTCAGCATCTGGCCGACGTACTTCGCAGGGTTCGCCAGACGGCGGTCGTTCTTAAAGCCACAAGGGTTTTACGGTCTGACCGAAAGAACCCTAGCAGCCCGCAATCATCATTCGATTAATCAATAGCGACCCCGAGGTCTTTGCACCTCGACAATAAAGATCGTCGCCCATGGCCTCAATACCGGAGAACATCTCAAGTAAGTTGCCCGCAATGGTGATCTCTTCCACGGGGTACTGAATTTCACCATTCTCAACCCAGTAGCCAAAAGCCCCCCGAGAATAATCCCCTGTTAGTGGATTGACACCCTGACCCATCACCTCGGTTACTAGCAAGCCCTTTTGCATCTTGCGCACCAGGGCAGAAAGCCCACCCTTCACAAGCAAAGAAGGGGTTTCGGTTTTTAGAACCAGATTGTGAGAGCCACCCGCATTACCGGTGGGTTGCATACCCAGCTTACGTGCGGTGTAGCTCGAGAGAAAATAGCCTTGCACCTTACCCGCATCAATAACCTTACGAGCCCGTACGCGAACTCCCTCATCATCAAATGGGGAGCTGCCGTTGCCTGCAAGCTGATAGGGATCTTCAAGCAGGCTAAAGCCTTTGGGAAGCACCTGGCGACCTAGGCTATCGACCAAAAAACTTGCCTTGCGATAAAGCGCCGAACCCGAGAGTGCATGAACTAGGCTCCCAAGAAGACCTATGGCAAGAGGTGCCTCGAAGATAACCGGAACCGACTGCGTTGAAATCTGCCTTGCGCCGAGCCTTGCCAGCGCGCGCCTTGCCGCGTACTGGCCAATACGCTTCGGCGCAGCAAGGTCCTTGGACCGACGGCTACTGGAGTACCAGTCGTCACGCTGCATCACCTCGCCTTTTTGGGCAATAGGGGAAACGGAAATGCCATGCCGACTGTAAGCGTAGCCTCCTACAAAGCCATGACTGTTGGCCATGGAAAACTGACCATGACTCGCCGAGACCGATGCACCGTCGGAGTTTTTAATAACTGGGCTCACAGCACGAGCAGCCGCCTCGGCCTCGAGCGCAAGCTTGACTGCCTTGGGAGCGGTAATGGCCCAAGGGTGAAACAATTTAAGGTCACGGTGGGGCCCTTTGGCCAGCTGATCGG
>Ga0181600_10000738_pt1 | contig 25125 bp, 26 predicted proteins | sample 041ome_2_FD_132982 | JGI IMG/M metagenome (GOLD analysis project Ga0181600, IMG submission 132982) | Coastal salt marsh microbial communities from the Groves Creek Marsh, Skidaway Island, Georgia - 041406US metaG (megahit assembly) | ecosystem: Environmental > Aquatic > Marine > Intertidal zone... | reverse complement strand
GCGCGACCAATTGGGCCTGAACGATGGGCAGCCCGACGAGGTTGAAAAGCCTGCGGGCAAGAAACCCGGTGCAAGATCTGGTGCCAAACCCGGTGTGAAATCCGGCGCAAAACCCGGTTCCAAACCGGGCGCCAAGCCAGCCGGAAAACCGGGCGACAAACCGCGCAGCATCTCCCGCCCGGCACGCGCGCCGCGCAGCGATCCGGGCTTTGCCGCAGGGTTTACCCCCAAACCAAGGGGGCGCACGGCCAAGGGGGGCGCGGGCGCCAAGCCTGCGGGCCCCGCCAAAGCCGGGCCATCGGCCACGCCGGGCAAGCCGCGCGGACCACGCCCAAAGCGCTGATTTTCGCGCTTTGACGTGGAATTGCGCCGCTTCCCCCTAGTAACAGCGCATCCGATCGCCTACCTTTCAGGGGTAGGTAATTGTGTTGGGGCGCATGTCAGGTTCTGGGCTGCAAAAATGGGCGTATGCCGGGCTGGTGCTGTTGATTTTCTACATCGCAACAGCTGGGGGGCTTTAGCATGGCCAAACGCTTTGGCGGTCAATACAGCCCCGGTGCGCCGGCAAACAGTCCGGGCACGACGGCCGATACTGGCTACGCGCAGGCCCGGCGCAGCCCGGTTGGGGCGCGGGTAAACCTGCTGTTTTTTTGGCCCGTGCTTTTGCTGGCAAAAAGCTATTTTGGCCCCCCCACACAGTTTTTGACCACGCTTGTTGGGGCTATGATGCTGGTTTTGGCGGCTTGGCTGACGCGCGAAGGCGTGCGGGCGCACGCCGCCTATGAGGCGCGCAAAGTGGCGCGCCGCCCGGCCATTCCGCGCAAGATTTTTGCCGCCATCCTTACCGGTTTGGGGCTGGGGCTGGCGGGCTATGCCGCCTTCGGCTTGGCCGGGGCTGTGGTAGTGGGCCTGCTGGGGGCCGGTTTGCACAGCATGGCCTTTGGCCTTGATCCATTGCGCAACAAAGGTTTCGACGAGGTGGGCGCCTTTCAGGCCCAGCGCGCCGAACATGCGGTGGCCGAGGCCTCGGCCTATCTCGACCAGATGGCCCAAGCCGTGCAGCGCGCGGGCGACCCCGAGGTGCAGGCCCAGCTGCGCCGCTTTCAGGCGGTGGTGGCCCAGATGCTGCAAACAGTGCAAGACGACCCGCGCGATTTAAGAGCTGCGCGCAAATATCTGGGCGTCTATCTGATGGGCGCGCGTGATGCCGCGCAGAAATTTGCCGATTTGCACCAGCGCAACCCAGATGGCCAAGCCAAACCAGATTTTTTGCAACTTTTGGCCGATCTAGAGGCGGGGTTTGGTGCCAAAACCCAAAAGCTGCTTTTGGCCGATCATGCCGATTTGACAGTGGAAATAGAGGTCTTGCGCGCGCGTTTGCAGCGCGAAGGCGTGCGTGTAGAGTAATGGCCAGGGGGTAGAAATGGCATCTGAAATCCAATTGAAAGCGCAACAAAGCTTGGCAGAGGTGGAAAAGGTCAGTGCGGCCATTCTGCCGGAACCGGCGGCGGCAACGGCCATTGTGCCTCTTGAACAGGCCGACGCGCAGGCCAGCGCGGAAATTAAGTGCCGCATGGCTGAAATTGACATGGGCGATACCAATTCGATTGTCTCCTTTGGCTCGGCCGCGCAGGCCGAATTGCAAACGATCAGCCAAGCCATGCTGGCCGATGTGCGCAACAAAGATGTGGGCCCTGCGGGCGACAGCCTGCGCACCATGGTCACCACCATTCGCGGCTTTTCTGTCAGCGAATTGGACGTGCGGCGCAAACGCTCGTGGTGGGAAAAGCTGATCGGTCGTGCGGCACCTTTCGCCAAATTCGCCGCCCGCTTCGAACAGGTGCAGGGCCAGATCGACCGCATCACCAGCGATCTGCTAGAGCACGAGCATAAGCTGCTGAAAGATATCAAATCGCTGGATATGCTGTACGAAAAAACGCTGGCTTTCTACGACGAGCTGGCGCTTTACATCGCGGCGGGGCAGGCCAAGCTGGCACAGCTGGATGGCACCGATATCCCCGCCAAAGAGGCACAATTGCAGGCCACACCCGAAGATGGGCAGGTCATCGTGGCCCAAGAGCTGCGCGATTTGCGCGCCGCCCGCGACGATCTGGAACGGCGCGTGCATGATTTGAAACTGACCCGGCAAGTCACGATGCAATCCTTGCCCTCGATCCGCTTGGTGCAAGAAAACGACAAAAGCCTTGTGACCAAGATCAACTCGACCTTGGTGAACACCGTGCCTTTGTGGGAAACCCAATTGGCGCAGGCCGTCACCATTCAGCGCAGCGCCGAGGCCGCCGCCGCGGTGCGCGATGCCAATAACCTGACCAACGAATTGCTGCAGGCCAATGCCCAAAACCTGCGCGAAAGCAACCGCCAGATCCGCGAGGAGATGGAGCGCGGGGTGTTCGATATCGAGGCGGTGAAACAGGCCAATGCTGCGCTGATCGGTACGATCGAGGATTCGCTGCAAATCGCCGACGAGGGCAAGCGCCGCCGCGCCGAAGCCGAGGGCGAGTTGAAGAAAATGGAGGCAGAATTGCGCACCACCTTGGCCGCCGCCCGCGCCCGCCGCGATGGTGTGGGCGACACTGCGGGCCGCGCAGTGCCGGGGGCGTAAGGCCATGCAATGGGGCGGGCGGGCGCGAAAGCTGGGATGGGGTGCGGTGCTGGCAGTGGGGCTGTCGGCTTGCATGCCCATGCCGGGCCAGCGCCCCGCCCCGCCCAACGCTGCGGTTGGCTTGCAGCCCTCCGAGCAAAGCGTGGCACTGGCGCGCTATTATGCCCGTGTGCAAGACGCGTTGCTGGCCAAGGGGCTGCTGCGCACCGATGGCGGCGGGCCCGATACGCCCTTTGATGATGAAATGTTGGCCCGCAATTTCGAACAGCTGGCCTTTTTCGACGAATACGAACGCGGCCGTGGGCTGGTGGGCGCGCGGGGCGAACCGGGTGTTCTGCGCCGTTGGGTGGCGCCTGTGCGTATCACGCTTGAATTTGGGGCCAGCGTGCCCGCGGCCCAGCAGCAGGGCGACAGCCAGCTGGTGGCCGCCTATACCCAGCGCTTGGCGCGGGTTACGGGCCACCCCATCAGCACCGGCGCGCGGGGCAATTTCCACGTGCTGGTGGCCAGCGAAGATGACCGCCTAGCCACAATTGCCCGGGTGCGCCAGCTAGAGCCAAATATCAACCCGGCCACCTTGACCATGCTGCGCAGCTTGCCGCGGACCATTCATTGCCTTGTGCTGGCCTTTTCCGACCCGAAAAACGATGCTGTCTATACCCGCGCCATTGCCATCATTCGCGCCGAACACCCTGATTTGATGCGCAAATCCTGCGTGCACGAGGAATTGGCCCAAGGCTTGGGGCTGGCCAATGACAGCCCGCGGGCGCGGCCCTCGATTTTTAACGATGACGATGAATTTGCATTGCTGACAACGCAAGATGAAATGCTGTTGGCCATTTTATATGACCCGCGCTTGCGCCCGGGCATATCGCGCGATCAGGCGCTGCCCATCGTGGGGCGCATCGCGCGCGAAAAGGTGGGCAGCCTAGGTTAAGCGCGGCCAGTTTGCCAGACAGGGGGTGTTATGGGAATTTTTGATTTTTTATCCGGCCAATTCATTGATGTGATCCATTGGGTGGATGACAGCCGCGATACGATGGTGTGGCGGTTTCAGCGCGAAGGCCACGAAATTAAATACGGCGCCAAACTGACCGTCCGCGAGGGGCAGGCCGCGGTATTCGTGCACGAAGGTCAGCTGGCCGATGTCTTTACCCCCGGTCTTTATCTGCTGGAAACCAACAACATGCCGGTGTTGACCAGCCTAAACCATTGGGATCATGGGTTCCGCTCGCCGTTCAAATCCGAGATCTACTTTGTAAACACCACCCGGTTTACTGGGTTGAAATGGGGTACGAAAAACCCTGTTATCTGCCGCGATCCCGAATTCGGGCCCGTGCGCCTGCGCGCCTTTGGCAGCTATGGCGTGCGCGTCACCAACCCAGCCCTATTTTTAACCGAGATCGTGGGCACCGATGGTGAATTCACCATGGACGAGATCAGCTTTCAGATCCGCAATATCTTGGTGCAAGAATTTTCGCGCGCCGTGGCGGCCTCGGGGATACCGGTTTTGGATATGGCGGCCAATACCGGCGATCTTGGCCGTCTGGTGGCCGCCGAAATCGCGCCCAAAGTGGCTGAATACGGGCTGGGCGTGCCCGAGCTTTACATAGAAAACATCAGCCTGCCCCCGGCGGTTGAAGAGGCGCTGGATAAACGCACATCGATGGGCATGGTTGGCGATTTGGGCCGCTTTACCCAATTTTCGGCGGCCGAAGCCATGTCCAAGGCGGCGCTGGCCCAAAATTCGGCGATGGGCGCGGGCATTGGCGCGGGGCTGGGCATGGCCATGGCGCAAACCATGGCGCCAGCGGGGCCTTGGGGGCAGATGCCCGCCGCCGCCACTGCACCTGCCGCCGCGGCACCCACCCCGCCGCCCCCGCCGCCATCTGAACATGTCTGGCACATCGCCGAGGCGGGCCAAACCAGCGGCCCCTTTTCCAAAGCGGCGCTTGGGCGGATGGCCACCGATGGGCGGCTGACCCGGCAAACCCACGTCTGGACCGCCGGCCAAGACGGCTGGATGCATGCCGGCGATGTGGCGGAATTGGCGCAGCTTTTCACCGTGATGCCGCCGCCACCGCCGCCATTTGGGGATGCGCCCTAATATGCCCACTGGGGCCGAACACCGGTTTCCCTGCGCGCAATGTGGGGGCGATTATCGCTTTGATCCCACCTCTGGGGCACTGCTATGCGCGTTTTGTGGCAGCCAACAGCCGCTGGCCAGTGCTGGGCCATGGGGCCGGGCGGCGGCTGGGGCAGGGGTGGCGGAAATTCCCTTTGACACTGGGCTGGCAGAACATCTGCCTGCCGACGCCCTGCAAGAGGCGCGCGTGTCGCATTGCCCCAATTGTGGGGGGGATGTGGTGTTTGATGGGGCCGAGCATGCCGCAGAATGCCCGTTTTGCACCACGCCCGTGGTATTGGGCACCGCCCGCCTACGCCAGATCAAACCGGGGGCGGTTTTGCCCTTTGCGCTGGATGACGAGGCGGCGCGCACCGCCATGACGGCGTGGCTGGGGCGCTTGTGGTTTGCCCCAAACGGGCTGCAGCGCTATGCCCGCAAGGGGCGGCCCATGCAGGGCATCTATGTGCCCTATTGGACGTTTGATGCGCAATCTGACACCCAATACCGGGGCCAGCGCGGCACGGTTTATTACGAAACCCGTAGCGTGGTGATCGACGGCAAGCGCCAGCAGCGCCAAGTGCCGCGCGTGCGCTGGGCGCCCGTGGCCGGGCAGGTGGCGCGGTTTTTTGATGACGTGTTAGTGCTGGCCTCTGGCGGGTTGCCTGCGGGGCATATGCAAGGGCTGGCGCCGTGGGATCTGTCTGGTTTGCAGCCCTACCAGCCGCACTATCTGGCAGGCTTTCGCGCCGAGGCCTACACCCTGCCGCTGGATGCAGGCTTTCAGCAGGCGCGCCAAGACATGGCCGCGGTGATTTCCCGCGATATCCGCTTTGACATTGGCGGCGACCGCCAACAGATCGATCACGTCGATACGCGCCTGTCTGACGTGACATTCAAGCATGTTTTGCTGCCAGTCTGGGTGGCGGCCTATCAATATCGCGGAAAGACCTATCAATTTGTGGTCAATGGCCACAATGGCAGGGTGCAGGGGCAGCGCCCTTGGTCGGTGTGGAAACTGGCGTTTGCCTTGGGCTTGGGGGCGGTGGTGGCGGCGGCGCTGGGCTATGGCTTGGCGCAGGGCGGCTAAGGGGGGCGCGCCATCTGGACCTTTGGGCAGGGCTTGTTAACCTAGGCCAACAGGCCCTTAGAAAGAGCACCCAAAAAGATGACCGCCAACGCCCCCCAAACCCCGCCCGAAACCCCAGATTTGGGCGATGATTTTGCTGCCCTGTCGCGGATTTTGCACAGCCGCTACAGCGCGCGTGCCTTCCTGCCCGATCCGGTGCCCGATGGGGTGGTGGCCGAAATTGTGCGCGTGGCGGGCAGGGTGCCCAGCTGGTGCAATGCCCAGCCGTGGCAGGTGCACGTGACACGCCCCCCCCAAACCCGGGCTTTTTCGCAGATGTTATTGGCGCAGGTTGGCACAACCCCGCCCCAGCCCGATATCGCATGGCCTGCCGCCTATACCGGCGCCTACCAACAGCGCCGCCGCGCCTGTGGCTTTCAGCTATATGACGCGGTGGGCATCGCGCGCGAAGACAAAGCCGCGCGTGGGGCGCAGATGCTAGAGAATTACCGCTTTTTTGGCGCCCCCCACGTGGCGGTCATTACCTCCGAGGCCGATCTGGGCGGCTATGGGGCGATGGATACCGGTGGGTTTGTGGCGGCCTTTACCTTGGCCGCGCAGGCCGCAGGCGTGGCATGCGTGCCGCAGGCCGCGATTGCCGCCTATGCGCCGGCAGTGCGGGCGCATTTCACCCTGCCCGATACGCGGCTGGTGCTGTGCGCCATTTCCTTTGGCTATGCCGATGAAAGCCACCCGATCAACGGGTTTCGCACCGCGCGCGCAGAGATTGACGAGGTGCTCAGCTGGGTTTAACCCCGCGCCGCCAAAAGCGCGGCTGCGCCTTGGCCTGTGGCATAGGTGGGCAGGCCCCCCGCCACCGTCAGGCAGACATCGCCCCGGGCATCCAGCACCACCAGATCGGCGCGTAGCCCCGGCGCAATTTGCCCGCGGTCATGCAGCCCCAACAGCCGCGCGGGCCCGGTTGAAACCAAGGCCCAAGCCGCAGCCAACCCCAATTGGGGCGCCAGTTGCAGCGCCGCCTGCCGCGGCGCTGGGTAATGATAATCCGAGGCCAGCGCGTCGCATAAGCCAGCTTCGGCCAGATCTTGGGCCGAAACATTGCCCGAATGCGAGCCGCCCCGCACCACATTGGGCGCACCCAAAACGATGCCATCGCCGCCGTGCCGCGCGGCTTGGGCGGCAGCGTGGGTTTCGGGAAACTCGCACAGGCCCACCCCCATGGCGCGCCACTGCGCCCGGGTTTGGGGGCTGGCATCATCATGGCTGCCCAAAATCACCCCACCTGCGGCCAAGCGGGCCGCCAGCTGGGCCAATTGGGCGGGCACGCGGGCCGACTGGGCAGACAGCGCTTGCAGCAGGGCCAAATGCGCCTTGGGGCTGCGGCCGCTTTTCAGGGCTTGGCCCGTCAGGCGGGGGGGGCGTTTGCCCGCAGCCAAGTCGGCATGGGGCAGATGGTCGTTAAACACCACTTGGCCCACGCCATAGTCCTGCACGCATTGGGCAAAGGCGGTGTAATCGTCCAGCAAATGCGTCTCAAAGCGCAGTTGAACGCGCATGTCTGTCCCGCGGCTGGCATAGGTTTTGTGGGCGCCCAGCAGGCGCTGGGCAAATTCGGGCGCACGCATGCCGCCCTCCCAGCTCCAGAATTGGGCCAGCATGGCGGTGGTGATGCCATTTGCGGCCAGCTCGGCCTCGGTGGCCGATAGGCCCTGCGCCAAGTCGCGCATCGCGCCGCGGCGGGGGGCCATGTGCCGTTCGAACCCATCGCCATGGGCATCAATGATGCCGGGCAAAACCGTGCAGCCCGGCAGCGATATGCGCGCGGCTTGGGCGGCGGGCTGGGCGCAGATCAGGCCCGCGCTTACATGCACCGCGCCCGGCCCCGGCCCGGTGGGGGCCAGCACGGTGGCATCGATCAGGCTGTAGCGCATGTTTTGGCCCCCTTGGCCGCAGTCTGTGTTGGGCTGCGCCTAGCCGATTTTGCCCATAAATGCCAGATCGGCCAATTTTTGCCCTTTGGTTTTTCAGGGCTTGGCGCGGGCCTTTGGCAGGCATACACACAAGCCATCATATTTGGGGGTTTTTATGAACAGCCCACGCCTTGCTGCCCGCGCCATTATTTTGCACGAAAACCGTCTGCTGATGGTCAATGCCTATGGTCCCGAGGCCACTGGCCCCGTCTCGCAGGATCTGTGGTGCGCCCCCGGCGGCGGGGTCGAGCGGGGCGCCAGCCTGCCCGATAACCTGCGCCGCGAGGTGCATGAAGAAACCGGATTGACGATCAAGGTGGGCCCACCCTGTTTGGTGAACGAATTTCACGATCCCGACGGCACATTTCATCAGGTCGATATTTATTTCCGCTGCCAATTGCTGGCCGGGCAGTTGGATGAAACATGGCGCGACCCGGCCGGGGTGGTGACACATCGGCGCTGGTTTGATCGCGCCGAGCTAGAGGGCGGTGTGATCCGTTTCAAACCCGATAGCTTGCCCCATGTGGCCTGGGGGCGCGGCATTGGCTATGACCCGCTAGAGCCGATTTTGCGCTAGGGCGGTGCCTGCGCCACGCCCTAACTGCGCGGCGTCACTTGGCGCACCAGCCCCTCTTGGGTGGTGTTGGCCACCAGACGCCCATCGCGGGTAAAAATGCGGCCACGGTTAAAGCCGCGCGCGCCGCCGGCCCATGGGCTGTCCATGGCGTAAAGCAGCCAGTCATCCAGACGGAAATCATCGTGAATCCACAGGGCATGATCGAGGCTGGCAAATTGCATATCAGGGTCAGCAAAGGCGCGGCCATGGGGCATCATCGAGGTGCCCAGCAGCCCAAAATCTGACACAAACGCCAAGGCGGCGCGCTGAAGCGCGCGGTTGTCGCCCAATGGGCCCTTTGTGCGAAACCACATGTTTTGCACCGCCGGGCGCGGCGTGCGGTCGATCGGCGGGCGCAGCGTGACGGGGCGCATCTCGATCGGGCGGGGGGTGGCGATCCATTTGCGATACATATCCGACATCGCCACATCCGAGGCCGCCACCAGCTGCTCTTCGGTCAACAGCTCTTCTGGCATGGCGACATCGGGCATGGTGTCGGCGTGAAACAGCCCCGCCTCGTGCACATGGAAGCTGGCGGCAAGGTTCAAAATGGGCTGGCCATGCTGAATGGCCACCACCCGGCGGGTGGTAAAGCTGCCGCCGTCGCGGTCGCGTTCGACCTGATAAAGAACCGGCTGGGTGGCATCGCCGGGGCGCATAAAATAGGCGTGCAGCGAATGCACGGGCCGGTCTTCGGGCACGGTCATTGTGGCGGCACTGACGGCTTGGGCAATAACCTGCCCGCCAAAACTGCGCCCGCGCCCCTGTGGCGTGGCGATGCCGCGAAAGAAATCTTGCTCGATTTTTTCAACCGTCAAAACATTGACGAAAGCGGCCATCAGCTGGGCGTCGGTGGGTTGGGTGGGCGATGTCATAGGGGTTTGGCCTTGTTTAATTGCAGCGTCTTTGGCGGGCTTATTCGGCGTGAGCACTCATACATTGGCGCCCATCGGGGCCGCGCACCCACATTTGGCCGCCCTTGGCCCAGCAAAACTGTGCCCTTTCGGTGTGCATCAAGGGCGAGGTGGCGCGGAAGGAAAAGCCCTGCAACCGCCCCAGTTTGCGCGCGGCCATCAGCATCAGCAGTTGCGCCAGCAACGGGCCATGGGTGACCAAACCCGCATACCCCTCGATTTGGCGGGCATATTCTATGTCATAGTGAATGCGGTGGCCGTTAAAGGTAAGGGCCGAATAGCGAAACAGCAGCGTGCTATCAAACCCCATTTCTTCGCAGGCATCTTCGGTTGTGGGGGCCATGGGGGGTGTGGGCTGTGGCGTGCCGGGGGCCGGATCTTCGCGATACACCAGATCTTGCCATTCGCTGACGCAGATTTGGCCGTTTTGCAAAATTTCATGGCGCAGGGTGACAAAGGCCAAAGGCCCGCTGCGCCCGTCTTTTTGGGCGGTGCTTTCGATGACCGAGCGTTTTTGCGCCGCCACCCCAGCCAGCAAGGGCGCGTGAAAGCGCAGCCGCCCGCCTGCCCACATGCGGCGTGGCAGGCCCATATCGGGGATCAGGCCGATGCCGGTTTTGGGGTGGCCGTCGCGGCCCAAATTGGCGGGCGGTTCGGGCGCCCAAAAATAGAGCTGATGGAAAAATGGCGGCAGGGGCTGGCCTGCGGTGATATCGGGCGTCTGCCCCAACATCGCCTGCATGGCGCAGGCGCGGGCCGGATCCATCGTATCGTGGCGCTCTTCGGTTTGACTGTTGCTCATCTTCGCCTCATGGTTTGCCCTTAAATTACCAGCACAGGCCGGGGGGGCAATATGGCAAAGGTGCATGCGTTAGATCACTTGGTGCTGACTGTGGTCAACATACAGAAAACATTGGAATTTTATTGCGATGTCTTGGGGATGCAGGCCGAAGAATTTCATCCCAAAGATGGCAGCACCCGCTGGGCGTTGAAGTTTGGCTGCCAAAAAATCAACCTGCATCAGGCCGGGCACGAATTTTTGCCAAAGGCCCATGTGCCACAGCCCGGCAGTGCAGATCTGTGTTTTCTGAGCACCACGCCGATAGCCGAATGGCAACAGCATTTGCAGCGCTTGGGCCAAGAGGTGGTAGAAGGCCCGGTGCCGCGCACAGGCGCTACCGGGCCGATCTTGTCGATCTATCTGCGCGACCCCGATCAAAACCTGATCGAGATTTCCCAGCTGCTTTAAGGCTGTGCGGCGCGTGCCAGTGCTATTTCGTCCCTAAGGCGCGCCATCAGCGCGCTAAGCGTTTCGGTGCTGCGGGGGTCTTTTAGCTGGCCTGCCGCGTCAAAGGCTTGATCTGACGCGGCAATCATCACTTCGGGCCCGGGCAAGACGCGTGGCTGAAACGGGTTTAGGCAGCTGCGCAGCATCACTTGCATACGCTCGCCCCCCGCGCGCCCCGCTGCCGCCGACATGATGGCCACGGGTTTGCCCGCCCAAGGCCGCTGATTGCCCCGGCTGAGCCAATCCAGCGCGTTTTTCAAAACGCCTGAAATGCCCTTGTTATATTCAGGCCCCGCAATCAGCACCGCATCGGCTGCGATGATTTGCTGGGCCAAATCCTGTACCTCTTGGGGAATGCCGTGCTGTGCCTCGACATCGCCATCATAAAGCGGCAGGCGCAGGCTGGCCTCGGCAAAGGTGGCGGGCCCGAACAGGCGCGCGGCCTCGTGCAACAGCAGCCGGTTGGTCGAGCCGCTGCGCAGCGCCCCGCACAGGCCCAAAAGATGTATTTGTGTCATGGGTGGTCCTATTGTGGCAGTTACCCGCCAAACCTATGCCCATTTCAGCGCGCGACCAGTGCCAAGGCCGCACAGCCCCTGTTCGTGGCCGAACAGGGGCGGGGTGTGGGCCCTTATGCGTCGGGCAAAATAACGATTTCCACCCGGCGGTTTTGGGCGCGCCCCTCGGCCGTTAGGTTCGAGGCAACGGGTTGGTCTTCGCCGCGGCCAAGGCTTTGCAGGCGGGTGGCCGCCACGCCATTGCTGATCAGCGCATCTGTCACCGCATTGGCGCGCCGCTGCGACAGATCATAGTTATAGCTGGCATCGCCCACGTTATCGGTGTGGCCAATCACCTGCACGGTCGAGGCGGGATAGTCGTATAGGCTGGTCGCCACGCTGCGCAGTTCGGTCTGGATAGAGGGCTGCAAGCTGGCGCTGTCGGTGGCAAATAAAATATCTTGCGACATCGACACGATCAGCCGGTCGCCGGTATTGGTGACGGTGGCCGCGCTGCCCAAGCTGCTTTGCAATTCGGCGGCTTGTTTGTCTAAGCTGTAGCCAATCGCGCCACCGGCCGTGGCGCCAATGGCGGCCCCGGTGATTGCGCCGCGCATTTTGTTGTCATTGGTCAAAATGCCTGTGATGCCACCAATCAATGCGCCGGTGAGCGCCCCGCGCTGGGTGTTTTCGCCCGGCTCTACGGTGCAGGCGGTTGTGGCCATCATCGACAGGCCAGCCAAGGCCAGCACCAGTTTGTTTCGTTTGCTCATCTTTATTGCCTCGATCTGCGATACTGCGGCCCTCTGATGGGGCGTGCCACAGTATAGCGGGCGAAGTCACAGTGCCAAAGGGCGGATGCCATGGCCCGCCCGCCTTGGGCGGCATTCCGCGCAATTTCTGGGCGGGCTGGGGCCTTAGGCCCCTGTCAGGGCGCTTTCCCATGCCAAAATTGCGCGTTTTACCGGCAGGCCCCAATGGTAGCCCCCCAAGGCCCCAGATTTCCGCAAGGCCCTGTGGCAGGGGATCAGCAGGCTGATCGGGTTGCGCCCCACGGCTGTGCCCACCGCCCGCACCGCGCGCGGGCTGCCGATGGCCTGCGCAATATCGCCATAGGTGGTTACATGGCCGGTGGGCACCCGCAAAAGCGCCTCCCAGACCTTGATTTGAAAGGGCGCGCCGATCAGATGCAGCGGTGCCTGACCTTTGGCGGCAAAAGCGGCCTGCACCCAAGGCGCAAGCGCGCCACTGTCTTCGTGAAAGCGCGCCTTTGGCCAGCGGTGGCACAGATCCGCAAAAGCAACCTCGCGGCCCATTTCATCGGCCAAGGCCAACCCGCACAGGCCCCGCGCCGTGGCCATGGCCAGCGTGTCGCCAAAGGGCCCAGAAAACCAGCCATAGGCAATATCAAGGCCTGCGCCACCTTGGGCGTATTCGCCCGGCGTCATGGCCTCCCATGTCAGAAACAGATCGTGCAGCCGCCCGCTGCCCGACAGGCCGATATCGCTGGCCACGTCTAACACGCTATGGCGCTGGGTCAGCAGGTTGCGCGCATGCGACATTGCCAGATATTGCTGATATCGCTTGGGCGAAACCCCGACCCATTGCGAAAACAGGCGCTGGAAATGCGCCGCGCTCATGCCCATTTGGGCGGCCAAGTCTGGCAATGGCAGGGGGGCCGGCGCCGCATCGATCAGCGCAATGGCCCGGCGGATCACGTGGTAATGATAGCCCGGCGCCTGTTCTGGGGGCATGGGCTGTTGGGGGGGGCGCGGTGTGTCTTGCATGGTGTATCCTGCTGCTTTGGACCAGAGTAGAAAAACCCCAGTGCCAGTGCGACCCGAAACTTGCGCATTTGCAACAGCCGCGTTGAATTGCCTATCCATGCCCGCCCGGTTCTGTCCCAGCCCTTGCCGGTGGGGTGAAAACGGGGCATAGCAGGCCCATGGCAAAACAGCTTGATTATCATACGATCCGCGAGATTTTTACCCGCTTTCAGGCCTCCGATGCCGCGCCCAAGGGCGAGCTGGAGCATGTGAACGCCTATACGCTGGTGGTGGCGGTGGCGCTGTCGGCGCAGGCCACAGATGCCGGTGTGAACAAGGCCACGCGCGGCCTGTTTCAGGTGGCCGATACGCCCGAAAAGATGCTGGCGCTGGGGTTAGAGGGCGTGACCGAGCATATCAAAACCATCGGTCTGTTTCGCCAAAAGGCCAAGAATGTGATCAAGCTGTCGCAGATCTTGGTGGATCAATACGGCGGGCAAGTGCCCAATTCCCGCGCTGCCCTGCAGGCCTTGCCGGGGGTGGGGCGCAAAACCGCCAATGTGGTGCTGAATATGTGGTGGCACTATCCCGCGCAGGCGGTCGATACCCATATTTTCCGCGTGGGAAACCGCAGTGGCATTTGCCCCGGCAAAGATGTGGTGGCCGTAGAACGCGCCATCGAAGATAATATTCCCGTTGATTTTCAACAGCATGCACATCACTGGCTGATCTTACACGGGCGCTATACCTGTGTGGCGCGCAAGCCCAAATGCGGTGCCTGCCTGATACGTGATTTGTGCCAATTCGAGGATAAGACCCAATGAAAACCTACCAAATTGTTGGCATCGGCAACGCGATCGTTGATGTGATCACGCAAGCCGATGATGGCTATCTGGCCCAAATGGGCATCCAAAAAGGCGTGATGCAGCTGGTCGATCAGCCCCGCGGCGAATTGCTGTATGATAGCATGCAAACACGGCGTCAGGCGGCGGGCGGCTCGGTGGCCAATACCGTTGCGGGGCTGGGGGCCTTGGGGTTGAAAACCGGGTTTATTGGCCGGGTGCGCGAGGATGCCTTGGGCCAGTTTTACGCGCAAGAAATGCGCCAAATGGGCACCGATTTTTTGAACCCGCTGGTGGCGGGCGGCGAATTGCCCACCTCGCGGTCGATGATTTTTGTCTCGCCCGATGGCGAACGTTCGATGAATACCTATTTGGGCATTTCGTCGGAACTGGGCCCCGAGGATGTGGCCGACAGCGTGGCAGGGCAGGCCGATATCTTGTTTTTGGAAGGCTATCTTTACGACAAGGACAAAGGCAAAGCCGCGTTTGAACGGGCTGCGGCCCTGTGCCGGGCGGCGGGGGGCAAGGCGGGCATTGCCCTGTCCGATCCGTTCTGCGTAGACCGCCACCGCGCCGATTTCCGCCGCCTTGTGGGCGCCTTGGATTACGTCATTGGCAACGAGCACGAGTGGAAATCGCTTTATCAAACCGAAGATCTGGGCCACGCGCTGGAACAGGCCGCCGCCGAGGCGGGCATGGTTGTGTGCACCCGCTCAAGCCATGATGTGGTGCTGGTGCGGGGCGAAGAAACCGTAACCGTGCCTGTAAAGGCGGTCACGCCCGTGGATGCCACAGGTGCGGGCGATCAGTTTGCCGCTGGGTTTTTATATGGCTTGGCCACTGGCGCACCGTTGCAAGTGGCAGGGCGCATGGGCTGCATTGCCGCGGCCGAGGTGATCGGCCATTACGGCGCGCGCCCCGAGCGTGACGTGCGGGCATTGTTTCAGGCCGAAGGGCTGGTATAACGCCCGGCCACGGCGCTGCCCGTCGCCGCGCGCGGTTTAGCGCGTGGGCACGGGCACTTCGCCGCGATAGTCGTAAAACCCACGCTGGGTTTTACGGCCCAGCCACCCCGCTTCCACATATTTCGTCAGCAGCGGGCAGGGGCGGTATTTCGTATCGGCCAGCCCATCATGCAGCACGTTCATGATGGCAAGGCAGGTATCAAGCCCGATAAAATCGGCCAGCTCTAGCGGCCCCATCGGGTGGTTTGCCCCCAGTTTCATCGACTCGTCGATCGAGCGCACGTTGCCCACCCCCTCGTATAGGGTGTAGACGGCCTCGTTGATCATCGGCATCAAGATGCGGTTCACGATAAAGGCGGGAAAGTCTTCGGCCGAGGCCGCGGTTTTGCCGATCTTTTCCACCACTTTCAGGCAGGCGTTATAGGTTTCTTCATTGGTCGCAATGCCGCGGATCAGCTCGACCAGCTGCATCACGGGCACCGGGTTCATGAAATGAAAGCCCATGAATTTCTCGGGGCGATCAGTGCGGCTGGCCAGACGGGTGATAGAAATCGACGAGGTGTTCGATGTTAAAATCGTGTGGGGCTGCAAATGCGGCAGCAGATCTTCGAAAATGGCCTGTTTCACGGTTTCCCGTTCGGTTGCGGCCTCGATAATCAGGTCGCTTGGGCCAATATCTGTTAGCGTCAGCGTGGTGCGGATGCGCCCCATGGCGGCATCTTTTTCGCCTTGGCTTAGCTTGCCGCGGCTGACCTGCCTGTCGATGTTTTTCGAGATATTTGCAATGGCTGCATCCAACGCATCTTGGCTGATGTCGGTGATGATCACGTCAAAGCCCGCCAGCGCCATCACATGGGCAATGCCATTGCCCATCTGCCCCGCACCCACAACACCGATGCTTTGAATGTCCATTTTGGTGCCTCCTGCAACATGGTCAGGCAACAATAGGCACCTGCCGGGGGGCAGGGCAAGGGCATGTAATCGTTTCAACTTAGTTTAAAGGCCTAGTTTAACAGGCTGGTAATTTTCTTGCTGGATGCTGCCCGTGGGTGAGTAATTATTAGGGGTGAGCTGATGACAATACAGCTGATCGGGGTGCCGCCGTGTGAAACGGTGCTGTGCCGGTATGGGGCATCGCGGCTGTTGGTGCGGGGGCCGAAACGGGCGCTGGACCAGCCTTATGTGGCCTTCCTTGGGGGGGCGGAAACCTTTGCCAAGGAAACAGCGCGGCCCTTTCCGGCTGTGCTAGAGCGGCAATTGGGGGTGACTTGCGTAAATTTGGCGGCGGTTTGCGCGGGGCCAGATGCCTATATGGGCGATCCTGCGCTGCTGGCTGTGGCCGCAGCCGCGCGGGTGAAGGTTGTGCAGCTTAGCGGGGCGCATATGCTGTCGAACCGTTTTTACAGCGTGCATCCCCGCCGCAACGACCGCTTTGTAAAGGCCTCGGCGCAGATGCGTCAGCAGTTTGCTGGCGTGGATTTCACCGATTTTGCCTTTGTAGGCCATATGGTGGGGCAATTGGCGCAAGACAATCCAGCAGGCTTTGCCCTGTTGCGCGCCGAGCTGGAAACAGCGTGGCAGGCGCGCATGCGACGGCTGCTAGAGGTGCTGGGCCCACCGATTGTGCTGCTGTGGGTCGAACGGCCGCGCCCCGATGGCGCACGCCCAAGCGAGGGCTGGAACGACCCGCTGTTTATTACGCCCCAGCTGCTGGCCCCAGTGTTGCGCCATGCGGCAGGGCTGGTCCGTATCAGCCCCGATCAGCCCCAGGGCGGCGCGCAACTGGATCAGCACGCCCACCACCAAATTGCCGAGGCGTTGCTGCCAAATTTGCAGCCCCACCTACCCGCTGCAGGCATGTAAAAAGGCCCGCAAAACTGCGGGCCTTTCCAAGCATTGCTTTTGGCGGGGCTTAGCCCAGTTTTTCGGTCAGCTCGGGCACGGCGGCAAACAGGTCTGCAACCAAGCCGAAATCGGCCACTTGGAAAATCGGGGCTTCTTCGTCTTTGTTGATCGCCACGATGATCTTGCTGTCTTTCATGCCGGCCAAGTGCTGGATGGCACCCGAGATGCCAACCGCCACATAAAGCTCGGGGGCGACCACCTTGCCGGTTTGGCCCACTTGCCAATCGTTGGGGGCATAGCCCGAATCCACCGCAGCGCGGCTGGCGCCAACGGCGGCACCCAGCGTGTCGGCCAGTTTTTCGATCATGGCAAAATCGGCTTCCGAGCCGACACCACGGCCACCCGAAACCACGATCTTGGCCGAGGTCAGTTCGGGGCGGTCGCTGGCGGCAACCTTGTCTTCCACCCATTCCGACAGGCCCGAGGCCGCTGCGCCACCAATGGTTTCAACAGCAGCAGACCCGCCCATACCCGCGGCTTCAAACGTCGAGGTGCGGAAAGAGATTACCTTCTTGGCATCCCCGCTTTCGATGGTTTGAATGGCGTTGCCGGCATAGATCGGGCGTTCGAACGTGTTGCCATTGATCACGGCGGTTACGTCGGTCAGCACCATCACATCCAGCAGTGCCGCCACGCGCGGCAGCACGTTTTTGGCATCGCTTGTGGCAGGGGCCACGATATGTTCGTAATTGCCGGCCAGCCCCACGATCAGGTCTGCGGTGGCTTCGGCCAAACGATGGCCCAGCGCCGCGTCTTCGGCCACCAGCACCTTGGCCACGCCGTCGATTTTGGCGGCTTCGGCGCCAGCTGCAGCAGCCGAGGCGCCCGCGCATAGCACATGCACCTCGCCCAGTGCTTTGGCCGCGGTCACGGCCTTTGCAGTGGCGTCCAGCGCCAATTCACCATTGTTTACTTCGGCAAGAAGAAGAACAGCCATTATACAGCCCCCGCTTCCTTGAGTTTCGCCACAAGCTCGTCGACCGAGCCAACTTTGATGCCAGCAGCGCGCGCGGCTGGTTCGGTTGTTTTCACAACCTTCAAGCGCGGCGTTACATCCACGCCGTAATCGGCCGCAGATTTTTCATCCAGCGGCTTTTTCTTGGCTTTCATGATATTGGGCAGCGAGGCATAGCGCGGCTCGTTCAAGCGCAAATCAACGGTGATAACGCTGGGCATTTTCACCTTGATGGTCTGCAAACCGCCATCCACTTCGCGGGTCACGGCGGCGCTGTCGCCGGCGATATCCACTTCCGAGGCAAATGTGGCTTGGCTCCAGCCCAGAAGCGCCGACAGCATCTGGCCGGTGGCGTTCATATCGTTGTCGATGGCCTGTTTGCCGCACAGCACCAAGCCGGGCTGCTCTTCTTCCACGACCTTGGCCAGAATTTTGGCCACGCTCAGCGGTTCGATATCTTCGTGTACGTCATCGGCGGCCACAACCAAAATGGCGCGATCTGCCCCCATGGCCAAGGCGGTGCGCAGGGTTTCTTGCGCCTGTTTGACACCCACAGACACAGCCACGACTTCGTCGGCCTTGCCAGCCTCTTTCAGGCGGATCGCCTGTTCTACGGCAATCTCGTCGAAGGGGTTCATCGACATTTTTACATTGGCGAGATCGACGCCGCTGCCATCCGCTTTGACGCGAACTTTCACGTTATAGTCGATCACGCGTTTCACAGGCACGATTACCTTCATTTGCGTGGTCTCCCTTAAATTTCGGACAGCCGCGCTGGCGACTCCCCCAAAAAGCATTCCCGGGCTTGATATATTCTTGCGCGGCGATGAAACAGGGCAAAATCGTCACGTTAGCGCCCCGCGACGTCGCGTTTTGGTTTTTTGGGCCCAGATCCTTTCCAGATTATGTCCGCCAGTCACAGAAAAACCCGCGCATGCGCTGCCCCGTTTTTACCGCAGCTCCTGTGCGCACGGCGCAGCATGCGCCCCGCACGGCCCACCGCTGACATAGTCAGCGGTTCGCGCCCGGAACCCACAAAACATCGGCGCGGCCTTCGTCGTTTGCGATGCGCGCTGCCACGAAAAACCAATCCGACAGGCGGTTTAAATATTTCACCGCTTCGGGGTTTACCGATTCCATTGTCGCCAGTTCCACCGCCAGCCGCTCGGCCCGGCGGGCCACGGTGCGGCAGACATGCAATTGCGCCGCCAAGGCCGATCCACCGGGCAAGATAAAGCTGCGCAGCGCCTCTAGCTTGGCATTCATCGCGTCGATTTCGGCCTCTAGTCGGATGACCTGCTCGGGGGCCATGCGCAGGGGCGGGTATTCGCGCTCGGCGTCTTTTTCCATGTTTGGCGTGCACATATCGGCGCCCAGATCGAACAGATCGTTTTGAATGCGCGCCAGCGCGGCGTCCATTTCGCCCGTCGCATGCAGGCGGGCCACGCCCAAAAACGCGTTTAATTCGTCCGATGTGCCATAGGTCGATACCCGCAGCGCGTGTTTGGCCACACGTGCGCCATTGCCCAAAGCGGTTTCGCCGTGATCACCAGTTTTTGTGTAAATCTTGTTAAGAACAACCATGTCAGCCCCCTGTTATTTGCGCAGCCAAACGAACAGCAAAATCAGCACCACGGCGGCAAATTGCGCATAGATCCGCCAGCGCATCATTTGGTTCGAGCGTTTCGCGGCCTCCATCGTGCCCTTGCCGAAATTTGCGATGCCAAAAATCAAGATCACCACCACCAACAGGCAGGCCCCGGCAACCACAAGAAAAAGTGGGTCGTTTAGCATTGTCGCATCTCCAGCTTCGAAACTTTGGGCTGATGTAGCAGCGCCTTGGCAAAAGGCGACCCCGAATCGTTTTATCCGCGGCCCGCGCCCTGCGGCATCTGGCCCTAGCCCTTGGCCAAAAGCCAATCCAGCGCGCGGCTGGGCAGCAGCCGGCGCAAGGTGCCCATGATATAGGTGGGCGTGGTAACGTAATAGCGCGGCGCGGGGTTTGTGCTGTTTAACGCCTTAAGCAATTTTGCCGTCACAGCCGATGGGGGCAGTTCAAACCGGTCTGGCCCGCGGCTTTCATAGAGCCGCTTGAGCAGGGTTTTTTGGTATTGCTCGGCGCGGGGGCTGTTTTGCCAGTCGATCCATTTTTCAAAATGCGCGATCGAATTGACCCGTATCTTGGATGTCACCGGCCCCGGCTCGATCAAAACCACATGGATACCAGTGCCGCGCATTTCCAGGCGCAGCGTGTCGCTTAAGCCCTCTAGCGCAAATTTGCTGGCATTATAGGCGGCGCGCCACGGCGCGGCCACCAGCCCCAATACCGACGAGCAATTCACGATATGCCCATGGCCCTGCGCCCGCATCACCGGAATGACCTGTCGCGTCAAATCGTGCCAGCCAAAGAGGTTGGCCTCGAAAACCGCGCGCAGCGCGCCGCGCGGCAGGTCTTCGGCGGCGCCGGGGCAGGCATAGGCGCCATTGTTAAACAGCGCGTCCAGCCGCCCATCTGTGGCGGCCAAGACCTGCGCCAATGCGGCGCTGATACTGGCCTCGTCGGTGTAATCCAGCTGCACCGCGTCAAAGCCCTCGTCGGCCAAGCGCGCCACATCTGCGTTTTGGCGGCAGGCGGCAAACACCCGCCAGCCGGCGCGGCGCATACCATGGGCCGCGTCATAGCCAATGCCAGAAGAGCAACCGGTGATCAAAATGGAACGCTGTGTCATACCCCTGATAGAGGACATTTGACGCCAATTTGCAACGCTGGGCGGCGCTGTCGGGGAAGTATTTTGCCGATGCTGCCTTTACGGCGAATCCGCCTGCGTCTATCACCAAGTTATGAGCGATACATCCGACGATACCGGGCCCAACCCGTCAAGCATTTCTGAAACGCTGCGCCGCGCCATTGGCGAGCGGTATTTGACCTATGCTTTGTCCACCATCATGCACCGGGCCTTGCCCGACGCGCGCGATGGGCTAAAGCCTGTGCATCGGCGCATTCTTTACGCGATGAGCCGCCTGCGGCTGGCGCCAACGGGAAAGTTTTTGAAATCGGCCAAGATCAGTGGCGACACGATGGGCGATTTTCACCCCCACGGGGATGCCGCGATTTACGACGCTATGGCGCGTTTGGCGCAAGATTTCACCATCCGCTACCCGCTGGTGGATGGGCAGGGCAATTTCGGCAATATCGACGGTGATAACCCCGCCGCCAGCCGCTACACCGAGGCGCGGATGACGGTGATGGCCGAGGCGCTTTTGGCCGGGCTAGACGAGGACGCTGTTGATTTTCGCCCCAATTACGATGGCCGCCTGAACGAGCCGGTGGTGCTGCCTGCCTCGTATCCCAATTTGTTGGCCAATGGCTCGTCTGGGATTGCGGTGGGGATGGCAACCAATATCCCCCCCCACAATATCGACGAACTGGTCGCGGCCTGTTTGCACCTGATCAAAGCCCCCGATGCGCGCGATGATACGTTGCTGCAGTTTGTGCCCGGCCCCGATTTTCCCACCGGCGGCGTTATCGTCGAGCCGCGCGAAAATATCGCCGAGGCCTACCGCACCGGGCGCGGCGCGTTTCGGTTGCGGGCGAAATGGGAGGTCGAAGATCTGGGCCGTGGTCAGTGGCAGATTGTGGTCACTGAAATACCCTATCAGGTGCAAAAATCGAAGCTGATCGAAAAGCTGGCCGAGGTTATCCAAACCAAGAAAGTGCCGCTGCTGGCCGACGTGCGCGACGAATCGGCCGACGATGTGCGCATCGTGCTGGAACCGCGCTCGCGCAATGTCGAGGCGGATATGCTGATGGGCATGCTGTTTCGCAACTCGGATCTCGAGGTGCGGTTTTCGCTTAACATGAACGTGTTGATTGACGGGCTCACGCCCAAAGTATGCTCGCTCAAAGAGGTGCTGCGCGCGTTTTTGGACCACCGCCGCGACGTTTTGGGCCGCCGTACCCGCCACCGTTTGGCCAAGATAGACAACCGTCTAGAGGTGTTAGAGGGGCTGCTGGTTGCCTTTTTGAACCTTGATCGGGTGATCGATATCATCCGCTATGACGACGACCCAAAAGCCGCGCTGATGTATGAAGATTGGTCACGCGGCCACCAATCTGGGCTGGTGCGTGCCACATCCGAGCGGGATTATTTGTCGCCCCTGCGCGGGGTAGATCGGGGCGCGCTGCGCCTTGTGGCCGACCCCGCTGCCGCCGTGCCGGGCGCATTGGTAGACGAGGGCGACGAGGTCAGCGCCGCCGGCGTGCCACACCGCTTTGATGGGCGCGATGATGGCCTGTCGGATGTGCAGGCCGAGGCCATTTTGAACATGCGTTTGCGCAGTTTGCGCCGCCTTGAAGAAATGGAGCTGCGCGCCGAACAAGACCGGCTGATGGCCGAGCGCGCCGAACTGGTTGACCTGCTGGGCGATGAGGGCCTGCAATGGGACCGCATCGCCGAAGAGCTGCGCGAGGTGCGCAAAAACTTTGGCGCCAAGGCCACGGGCGGTGCCCGGCGCACCGTGTTTGCCGAAGCCGGCGAGGTGGAAGCGGTGCCGCTAGAGGCCATGATCGAGCGCGAGCCGGTGACGGTGATTTGCTCGAAAATGGGTTGGATCCGGGCAATGACCGGCCATATCGACCTCAGCCGCGAGTTGAAATTCAAAGATGGCGATGGCCCGCGCTTTGCCTTTCATGCCGAAACCACAGACAAGCTGCTGGTGTTTGGCACCAATGGGCGGTTTTACACTTTGATGGCGGCCAACCTGCCCGGCGGGCGTGGCATGGGCGAACCGCTGCGCCTGATGGTGGATCTTCCCAACGAGGCGGAGATTTTGGAAATTTTGATCCACAAACCGGGGCGCAAGCTGCTGGTCGCCTCGAGCGCGGGCGATGGGTTTATCGTGCCCGAAGACGAGGTTGTGGCCCAAACCCGCGCTGGCAAAGTGGTGTTAAACGTCAAAGACGATGTGCGCGCCCAAGTGTGCCGCCCCGTCGAGGGCGATGCCGTGGCAGTGGTGGGCGAAAACCGCAAGGTGCTGGTGTTTGATATTGCCGAATTGCCCGAAATGGCCCGCGGCAAAGGCGTGCGTTTGCAAAAATACAAAGATGGCGGGCTCAGCGATGCGCGCACCTTTGTGTTGGCCGACGGGCTCAGCTGGCAAGACCCGGCAGGGCGCACCCGCAACGAAACCGAATTGTCGGAATGGCTGGGCAAACGGGCCAGCAGCGGGCGTATGGCACCACGGGGCTTTCCGCGCGATAACCGCTTTACCTAAGCGTTAGGCGCCGGTGCCCAGCGGTTCGGCCATAAGCCACACGCCACCTTGGGGACGCAGGGTTAAAATCATCACCGGGTCGGGGTTGCGCCCCGGCACCGGTGTGAACCGAAACCGCGACAGCAGAGTTGCCAGAATAATCACCGCCTCTTGCAGCGCAAAACTGGCCCCGATGCAGATACGCGGCCCATCGCCAAAGGGCAGATAGGCGTAGCGATCTATGCTTTTGCGTTGGGCAAACCTGTCGGGATTGAACTGATCGGGGTTTTCCCACAGCAGGTGGTTGCGATGCAGCGCATAGATCGGCACCATCACCGTATCGCCGGGCAAAACCTGCCGCCCGCACAGGGTATCGTGGCGCTGGGCGGTGCGGCTGATAATGCCTGCGGGCGGGTATAGGCGCAGCGCCTCGTCAATGATCTGGCGGGTGTAGGGCAGGGCGGGCAGGTCTTCGGCGCAGGCTGCGCGTGCCCCCAGCACCGCGCGCGCCTCGGCCCCGGCGCGGGCCTGAACCGCGGGGTCAAAGGCGCACAGATACAGCGCCCAAGACAGCGTAAGCGCGGTTGTTTCATGGCCTGCCACGATAAACGTCAGCAGGTTGTCGCGCAGCTCGGCCGTGTCCATCTGGCGGCTGGTTTCGGGGTCTTGGCCCGCAAGCAGAAGATCCAGCAAATCTGGCGTGCGGCCACTGGGGCGCTGGCGGCGGGCATCAATGGCCTGATCGGCCACCGATTTCATCTGTCGCAAGGCCGCCCCCGACATCACCCGCCCGGGGCGCGGCACCCATTCGGGAAAGCCCAAAATATCAAACAGGCTGATTTTGCCTGCCTCGGCAATATAGGCATCAATCGCTTTGTGCACCGCGTCACGGTCAAAGGCACCATCCCCGGAAAAGGTGACATCCGAGATGACATCAAAGGTGGCGGCCACCATTTCATCGGCCATGTTCACCGCACGCGCGCCCGCCTGCGCCACCCGCGCCGCGCTGCGTTCGGCGGCGGCGGTCATGATGGGGCCAAGGTTGGTCACGTTGCGGTGGCTGAACACCGGGGCCGCCGCCCGCCGCTGCCAGCGCCAATGCGCGCCCTCTGCAATAAACAGCGACTCGCCAATCGCGGGGCGCAGCAGGTTTTTTGTGACATCGGATTTTGGATAATCTTCCAGCCTGTCCAATAGCATATGGCGAATGGCGCCCGGGTCCATCACCATATGCCAGCGCTTGCCGGTTTTGCCCGATACCATGGGCTGGCGCGTGGCGATCTCGGGCAAGATCGACAGCACGTTGCGCCGGGCCGCGGACAGGCTTTTCAAGATGCCCCAAGGTTCGGTGACCAAGGGAACGCGCACGGGAAGGGCTGGATCAGACATGATTACCTCGCTGCGACAGATATAGGTGGGCATTGGGCGCGGGCAATCCTGCGCCTGCGTTGCGCAGGGGTGTGGGCTGCGCTATGTCTGGCGGGGTGAACAGGACTATGGTTTGGGGGATGTGATGGTGAAACGATTTTTGGCAGGGCTTTGCATGCTGGCGCTTGGGGCCTGTACCAATGCAAACGATCTGCAAGAGGCCCCCGTTGATTTGGGCGATTTTAGCCTAAGCCATCGCATTGTCGTGGCCCCGAAAATGGCCCAAGGGCCGATGTCGCGCAGCGCCACGGAAGACGACTGGAAAGAGGCGATCACCGCCGCCTTGGCCGAGCGGTTTGACCGCTACAGCGGCGACAAGCTGTACCATTTCGGCATTTCGATCGAAGGATACGTTCTGGCCCAGCCCGGCATTCCGCTGATTTTAAGCCCAAAATCGGTTCTGATCATCAATCTTTCGGTCTGGGATGACGCGGCGGGCGCCAAACTGAACGAAGAGGTTGAACAGATCACCGTTTTCGAAAGCTTCTCGGGCGGCAGCATCGTGGGCACCGGCTATACCAAATCGCGCGAAGAACAGCTGCAGGGCTTGGCGCGCAATGCTGCGAAAGAAATTCAATCCTATCTGGAACGCCAACGCCGCGATAAAGGCTGGTTTGGCCCCGCAGCGCAGATCGATAAAGGCAGCGAGGAAGATAAGCCACGCGTTGCCGGGCAATCTTGAATAAACGCAAAGGGCGCTTGATTTTTCCCCGCCAAGCCAATATGTGGCGCGCGGAGTATGAACCGGGCCGCGCTGGCCCCCCAAACCATGAGGCGCCCAGAGGATGGCAAAGGAAAAGTTTGAGCGTACGAAACCACACGTCAACATCGGCACAGTTGGCCACGTTGACCATGGTAAAACCACGCTGACCGCAGCGATCACCAAAT